>ORJL010309792.1_pt1 | contig 39456 bp, 45 predicted proteins | sample 1779941 | NCBI WGS metagenome assembly ORJL01 (sample SAMEA104232317, study PRJEB22302) | groundwater metagenome | biome: forest; feature: aquifer; material: groundwater | place: USA | collected 2011-08-07 | depth 5.8 m | reverse complement strand
TCTTTCCGCACAGCAGCCGCCGCCAGATTTGAAAAAGGTGTAGATCCGGAAAATATTTTGCCAGCTTTAAAAAGGGCCGTATTTCTCGCAAAACAATTCGCAAGTGCCAAAATAATTTCGGAACTTGTCGATATTTATCCGAACAGACAAAAATCAACACAAATAACACTTAATTTTGAAAAACTCTTTAAGTATTTAGGCATTACCCTGGAAAGGGAAACGGTCAACTCAATCTTAATACACCTGGGCTTTGCTTCAACCTACACCCAAAATATTCTAACGGCACGGCCGCCGTCCTGGCGCACAAACGATACGCAAACAGATGTAGATTTAATCGAAGAAATAGCCAGAATTTACGGCTATCATAACTTGCCATCCAAACTGCCTTCTGGGGAGATTCCAATCCGTACAAACAGTATTTTAAAAGATGTTATCGCCCTGAAAAGTGCGCTGAAAAATCTTGGCCTCACGGAAGCAATAACTTATTCAATAATAAGCAAAAGCATGCTCGCCTCAACCGGGGTGGACGAAAAAAACGCGGTGGAGCTCGCAAATCCGCTGACGGAAGAATGGCAGGTTTTGCGCCCGACAATCATCCCCTCACTCTTGGACGTGATCGCAAAAAATAAATATCTGGCTGACAATATCAAAATTTTCGAAATCGCCAAGGCGTTTACTAAACAGAAAAACGATATTCCAAACCAAGACCTAAAAATCGCCTTTGCCCTGCAAAATTCAAACTTTGAACAAATTAAAGGCCTGGTAGAAAATTTATTCGAACTAACTAACCGCAAGCCTAAATTTGAAAGATTAAAAGACGAAAATGCCATTTTCGAACAATCTCAATCGGCAATTGTCCTATCCGGCGACGAAATTGTGGGTACACTGGGTCTGGCCGCAGAACAAATAAACAGCCACTTTTCGCTGAGCCAAAACACGGCAATAGCCGAACTCAATCTCACAAAAATTTATGCAATTCCAAAGAGCCCCAAAACATATCATCCGATTCCCAAATTCCCGCCGCTATTGGAAGATATTTCTGCCATTTATTCCACAAATACGCCGCTTGCACAAATAGTTGTGGAAGTTAAAAAAGCATCGGAGCTTGTCAAAAATATAGATGTCTTAGATATTTTCGAAGATGTAAAAATAGGGGAGGGTAAAAAATCAATCACACTTCGTCTGACATACCAAAAACCGTCTGCCACTCCAACTCAGGAAGAAGTTAACCTCGAGCGCGAAAAGATCATCAAATCCCTTGAAACAAACCTCCGCGCCAAGGTGAGAAAATAAACATAAGTGTGATAAAATTCCGAATATGTCAGTAGAATATTTAGCAACAAAAGAAGAGGCGCATGCAAAGTTGGCCGCAGACTGTACCCAAAAACTCCAGTCCCTTTTAGAGCACAGACAAGGCGAAGCATTTTCATTTCTAGACCATTGGGGTCAACGCAAGCAGGACTCGTCCACCCATCCACAAATACCAGTTTTAAACCAGTTCTCGAGAGTATTCTTAAATTTTCATCAACCGACTTTTGTTAGATACGACTACTCGATAGGCACAATCACTGCAACCTTATATCAGGTAATTAATAGGGAACGACGAGTGGTTCAGCAATACGATGACGTTGACCCAAAAAACATTCCATTTGATAAATTTTCAGAGGACGATTTATTAGCCGCTACCAGAAAAATAGACCGCCATGTAAAACTTAGCAGGCCAAGAAAATATTAAACCAACCTCCGCGCCAAGGTGAGAAAATAGCACCATTAGTCATTAGTAATTAGTCACATGTATAATCAAACCATGTACGTCCTCTTTGCCCTGCTTTCCGCTGTGTCGGCAGCCGCAGTTGCCATTTTCGGCAAAATCGGCCTTTCCAAAGTAGACACAACCCTGGCAACTACAATTCGCGCCGTTGTCATGGCTGCACTTCTGGTTTTCGCGTCACTGATTTTAAAAAAGTGGGATCTTTCGCAAATAGACAACAGATCTTACCTTTTTATATTTCTGGCAGGGCTCGCAGGTGCAACCTCCTGGTTTTTTTACTTTTTGGCACTCAAGCTTGGCCCGGCAACTGCAGTTGCCGCACTCGACAGGCTAAGTGTTATTTTTGTCATCATTTTTGCCGCACTTTTTTTGGGCGAAACTCTCACAATAAAAACCGTAATTGGTGGTCTCCTGATTGTCACGGGCGCAATCCTGCTTACCCTCAAGTAGTATAATTACAGGTAATTACATCAGCAAGTAGCGCGAGACTGATATAATAAAGCCGTGCAAGGATATATTCACAATATACACAAAAAGGCATTGGAAAATACAAACTTCCGACAGGTGTTGGCAACCGGCAACAACACCCAAATTGTTGTAATGTCCATTCCACCGGCAGGAGAAATAGGGGAAGAAACTCACGACGATACAGACCAGGTTTTGTATTTTGTACAAGGTGAAGGAAAGGCGATACTGGACGGTGATGAGCAAAATGTAAAAAAAGACGACATTGTCCTGGTTAAACAAGGAACAAAACACAATTTTATAAATACTGGCTCAACTGATCTCAAAATAGTAACTGCTTACTCTCCTCCTCATCACCCCCAAGGCACAATTCATAAAACAAAAGAAGAGGCCGACCGCGCCGGTTATTAATTAAGGCATATGCTAAAAAATCTCGAAAATAAAAATCCTGTTCTCATTGGCTTATTGCAGGCAGTTGGTATCTCCGCCTATTGTGCACTCATCGCATCATTTTTCTATCTAATGTCCAAAACCCAAAAAGAACCGCAATTTTTTGGTTTTTTCCTTTTGCTTACACTTTTGGTTTTCTCGGCAGCAGTAACAGGCTCTATGATGTTTGGTTACCCCGCCTATCTGGTGTTGGTAAAAAACAAAACTAAAGAAGCCTTAACAATCCTTGTCTATTCCTTGCTTTTTACTTTTGTCTTAATCCTTGTAACAACAATTCTAATTTTCACCTTCGCATAACTGTTATTGAATACGCACTCAGCCTAGATTTTAAAAAAGTTATACCTGTGAGCTTTCGGTTACGCTTGCCCTAAAAGTCGAACGGGCGTAAAATTGGCCTATTCACATGGCAAAAAAAGATTACACAACCTGGGATAGAAACGGTCTTATTAAAGAGATTGAAACACTGAGAAAGCGTAAGAAATATGGTCTTGTATGGGAAGATAAGCCTGAGGATGTTGTGGAACAGTGTAAAAATGAATTGCCTGTATTGACTGAGGTTAAAAGTAAAGAAATTGTTACAGATTCTAAGAAATCCTTCAATTTACTAATAGAAGGAGATAATTATCACTCTCTTTCAGTATTGAATTACACCCACAAAGGGAAAATAGATGTTATTTATATTGATCCACCATACAATACTGGAGCTAAAGACTGGAAATATAATAATGACTTTGTAGATATTAATGATCAATACAGACACAGTAAGTGGTTATCTCTTCTACATAATAGACTTAATGTAACTAAATCGCTTTTAAAAAAAGACGGAATACTCATTCTAACGATTGATGACAATGAAATATTCCGTATTGGAAATTTACTCGAAGAAATGTTTTCCTCATATGATCAATATATTGTTACGATTGAACATAATAAACGTGGTAGAAGAGGTAAAAACTTTGCAAAAACAAACGAGTGGGCTATTTTTTTGGTTCCAAAGGGTATGGAGCTTATAGGAGAAGAAGACGCAGGCGGAACAATCGGTGGCGAAACTCGAAACCTCAGACGTACGGGTAGTGGATCAAAACGGACGGAACGACCAAGAAAATTTTATCCGATTTGGGTCAATAAAAAAACTCTTCAAGTTATTAGTGCTGGAAACCCAATTTCAGTCGATTCCCGATGGAAGCATGAAGAAAAGGGAGATTTGATCAGTGTTTGGCCAATTGATGAGAATGGAAGAGAAAAGAATTGGCATTATGGGGTAGATAGAACAAGAAAATGTATAGAAAATGGTCTACTTGAAGCTCGTATGAGGAATTATGGAATGCAGGTTTACTACACTTTGCGCGAAAAAGAATCTAAGAAATATAAAACAGTTTGGACAGGTTCAAAATTTGACGCAAGTACACACGGTTCTGTGTTGCTAGAAAAAATATTGGGTGAGGCAGGCAAATTTGACTATCCAAAATCGTTATATGCCGTAATTGAATGTATGAAGGCTACTGTGGCAAACAAAAAGAACGCAATAATATTAGATTTTTTTGCTGGATCAGGGACGACAGGTCACGCAGTACTTGAATTAAATAAAATAGATGGTGGAAATAGAAAATTTATATTATGTACAAACAATGAAAACGGAATTGCTGAAAATGTATGTCTACCTAGACTTAAAAATGTTATTAAAGGATACAGTTATGTAGGTGAAGATAAAGATGTCTTATTCGAAAATATGCTTTCATTAAAGTTATTAGAAGAAGCCGATTTTCTCCTAGAAGATATAGATAAATTAAAAAAAGATAACGAAAATAAATACGATAGATTCGAGGTAAAAGTTGAAGACGAAAGTATTAAATTATATGGTATTAAAAAAAATAATGGAAAGAGTGTTGGCTTGGGAGGAAATCTAAAATATTTCAAAACTTCTTTCGTATCTTCTAGCCCTACTGACAAAAATAAAGAAGCTCTCACGAAAAAAGCAACGGACATGCTATGCATAAAAGAAGATGTTTTTGATGAAATCAAATCATCCAAACAATATAAAATATATTGCAGTAAACAGAAAAATCTTGGAATTATTTATGATCATCAAGCAATTGATGCTTTTAAAAAAGACATTCTTAAGATGGACGGGAAATTTAGTGTATATATTTTTTCACTTGGAAGCGACGCCTTTGATGAAGAATTTGAAGATATAAAAGACAAGGTTACTCTATCTCCTATACCCGAAGCGATACTACGAGTTTATAGAAGAATATTTAAATAAAGATATTTATATGCAAATAAAAGACTATCAAGATACAGCTGTTAGAAAACTACTTTCGAGAAGTAGGGAATTACTTGCTCAAAATGGTGAAAAGAAAATTATTTTAAAAGCTCCTACAGGATCAGGAAAAACAATTATTACTGCTGAATTTCTTAAACAGTTTATAAATGATCCAGATATAACAACGCCATTATCTTTTATATGGACAGCCCCAAGACATTTGCATACTCAAAGTAAAGAAAAAATTGAAACATATTTTGAAACCTCAAGAGCTATTGAATGTTCGAATTTTGAAGAATTGACTGATAAACAGATAGGTGAAAACGAAATATTGTTCCTTAACTGGGAAAGCATAAATAAAAAAGATAAAAATACAATTGTAAGGGAAAACGAAAAAGAGTTTTATCTAGGAAAGATTCTCGAAAATACAAGAGATGCGGGTCGAGAGATAATCCTAATCATTGATGAAAGTCATCATCACGCAACAAGCGAAATATCTCACGACTTGATTACTGACATTAATCCAAAACTAACAATTGAAGTCTCTGCCACTCCAATTATTGAAGATCCTGATGAAATTGTGACGGTTCCATTAGAAGACGTGAAGCTCGAAGGGATGATTAAGAAATCAGTCATACTCAATCCCAATTTCAAAAATATATTTGCAGGTGATAATCTCAAATCTACTTTAGCTGATGGTACAGACGCAATGGTGCTTGAAGAAGCATTAAAGAAGCGACAAGAAGTGGTAGAGGCATATAAACGAGAAAAGGTAGACATAAATCCACTTCTCCTAATTCAATTACCTGATAGAAAAACTCAACAAGAGGATCAAATCAAAGCAGAGATAATAAAGATCCTTAAGGACAAATATAAGATAACAACCGAAAATGGGAAGCTTGCGATTTATCTGTCAGAGGAAAAGGAAAATTTGGAAAATATCGCAAAACCTAATCAAGAAACTGAAGTGCTTATTTTTAAACAAGCAATTGCTTTGGGTTGGGATTGTCCAAGAGCACATATTCTTGTACTATTCCGAGATTGGAAGAGTTTAACATTCTCTGTTCAAACCGTTGGTCGAATTATGCGTATGCCTGAACCTGACAAGGGACATTATAAAGAGGAAATACTTAATCATGGATTCGTTTTTACTAACTTAGCTGATATTGAAATAAGGGAAGATATTGCCCGAAACTACATCACTATTTACACCAGTAACAGGATTGATAGTTATAAACCGATTAAATTAAATTCTATATACAGATTGAGGCAAAGAGAGAAAACACGTTTAAGCCCTCTATTTATGAGGCTTTTTTTGCAAGAAGCAGACGCATATGAACTTGATAAAAAAATTGAAACTAAGGGTCAGAAAATTGAGTTGTCTATGATTTCCGATTATGAGGCTGAAGGAGTAGATAAGATAATTGATGAGAATATTCATGGTAAAGAAAAAATTGACGCTCAAAATGAAGCTGATTTGCAAAAGTTATACGATTATTTCGCTCGCAATAATCTGACACCTTTTTATCCTGAAGATCGTTCAATTGGTAGATTAAAAGAGTCAATCTATCACTTCTTTCAAGAGAGATTAAAGATGTACTATTCGGATAAGTTTGCTGAAATTATCAACATAGTGTTAAGCGAAAAGAACTCTCAGCATTTTGTAAATGTTATTGATGCGACAAAAGAAAAATATATTGCTGAAACTAAAAAGCGAGAGGCAGAACTGCAGAAGGTTGAAAATTGGGAAATTCCTGAATCATTGAGTTTTGGTGGTGCATATACAGAGTTAGAGGTGAAGAAGTCAGTACTATTTCCTTTCTACTACGACAATAGATGGAAAACTGAGAAATCTTTTATTTATTTCCTAGAGAAATCCAATCAAATTGATTGGTGGTATAAGAATGGAGATCGAGACTCAACTTTCTTTGCGGTTCCTTATACCGAAAACGGTGAGCATCTTCCGTTTTATGTTGATTTTGTAGTTAAGTATAAAGATGGAACAATTGGATTATTTGATACAAAAAGTGGGCGAACAATAAATGATGCGAGAGAAAAAAGTGATGGTTTACAAGACTATCTTAAAACTAATAACAAAGGCGGTCATAAATTGATTGGCGGTATTGTTTCGAATACGGATTCAACTAACTTTACTGGTAGGTGGATGGTTTATCAAGGCAACAGTACCGATTTGGTCCAGGAGGACTTCTCAAATTGGGAGTTATTAGAAATTTAAATTCATGGACCCAGAAGATTACATAAAAAAAAATAAGTGAAACATCTGATTTTAATGAAAAAATAAAACTAAGGGTAGAATTCAAAGAAAAATTTCCAAAGGAATTTGACGAGTATATGAAGGCAATACCTTCACAAAAACAAAGACCTCCGCTCTGCTACGGTTGTAAACATTTTGTTAGAGGGGGGGGATTGCGCATTAAATTTGTGGCCAATAAGCAATGTTTTCCTCGATATTCTTAATTACACTTGCCCTTCTTTTAAAAAGAAGTGACTAAATTAACCCGTAGACTGCAGTTATAGAGAACTAATACCCTATTGCAATAAACATAATGCCATACTATAATAGTAAACCATGGATAAATCTGACCAAACAAGCACGGGCTATAAAAAGGAATTATACACCGAAAAAGCACGCAGAGAGCGCTTTGAGAGAGTAGCTGAAAGAAGGATCAATAGAATCCTAGAATATTTGAGACTCCTGGGAAATACTTCTAACCGCACATTATATCTCTATGGTGATAGCGATGTAGATCGAATTTTCGATGCGATAGAAGAAAAATTAATCCAAGTAAAAGGAAAATTCAAAAAAAGTAAATTCGAGGAGAAATTTAGACTATGACGGAAAAAAGCAAAAAACCCACCCGATCCACCGACTAAGATAGATCAAATAGGAGGGTTTTTGCATGTTTAGTATAACAGATAATCACAAAGGAGGTGATTTAGGTGCGTCGTCTACCGCAAACACAATGGAGATTCTTGGGTAATACCAACCATCTCGAAGTTCATGATTTAGATAACGAGCAAACAGGTCCACTGGAATGCCAGATCAACGAAATAATTGAGGCCAACCACGCTTTTTACGTAAAAATAAACAACGATAAAAGCTCATTGGCAGTGTGGCTCCAAAGTCACAACGATTATGATGGTTGCCGATATTGTTTACCTGAATTTCATAATAAGTAATTTTTGAAAGGAGGTGTTAAAAATAAATGCCAAAAACTTATCGTCCCGGTGAAAATGTGCCAAAATCTGGACAGGCAGAGATAATTGGTCCTCGTGGCGGCGAAACAGGCGAGGAACGCACGGTTACACGCGGGGAACCTTTTCCGCCAACGCCGAGTTCTGGACAACGATATATTATCGTTGATCCAACAAAGCATAAAAGAGGAAAATAGGTTCAAAAAGTCTTATCAAAATCTAGCAAAAATCTTGATAAAGCCATGTCCTAATAAGCTAATCGGCTAGAAACAGGAAATAGAAACAGTGTATTCTTAACTCACTGTTTGGCAACTTCCACAATCAAGCCTAAATTTATTTTTTGTACTATAATTCACCTATGATTTCTAAAAACTCCGTCGCAATTGCAGGTGAATTTGCCGTTCTATCTCAACTATCTTTGCGAGGATTCGATGCAAATATGACATTGGGCCACACAAAAGGCGTTGACATTTTAGTATCAAATCCAAATAACAATAAAATGTTCAAAGTCGAAGTAAAAACAAGTTTCGCAAGCAAGCCGACGAAATCAAAACTGTTTGGATATACGCTCAGCTGGATGATGATGGAAAAACATGAAACCATCTCTGACGAAAATTTATTTTATTGTTTTGTAAACATCGAAAAACAAACTAACGTTTTTAGATTTTTTATGGTGCCAAGTGCAATAGTGGCTGAATATGTAAATAAACAACACCAGTACTGGCTAAAAAATAGGCCTAATCTTAGCGCCCCAGAAGTCTCCATACCGATGCGACAATTCAGAATTGGTTTAGAGCCTGGTTCTTATCAAATTCCTACACCACTTGCGTCAGATTACGAAAACAAATGGGATTTTGAAATTTAGATTGACACATTCTTCTTAAAATTCTAAAATTAGCCCATAGGAATATAATGGCCGGCAAAAACGCTATATATAAATTAAGCCCTTCGGATTTTGCATATTTATGGCAGGACTGTAAGTTTTGCTATTACCAAAAAGTAAAATTCGGAATTTCTCACTCCGGTGTTTTCCCGGCAATGTTCGGCAGAATTAACAGCCTTCTGCAAAATTCGATAATGGGTATGAACCTCAAGGATATTCACCCGGATCTTCCTTCGGGAATAATCGAAATCCAGGAAGGATATATGAAATCCCAACCTGTTACCGGTACCAATTGCTACATAAGTGGCCGCTTCGACATTTTGTCTAAACTGGAAGACGGGACAAATGCCATTATTGATTTTAAAATAACAACTCCGGATGAGGAAAAAATTCAAAAATACGCTAGCCAGTTGCAAGCTTATAAATTTGCGCTGGAAAATCCGGAAAACGGTCAAAAACCACTTAAAATTACAAAAATGGGCGTTGTAAGCATTAACCCCGAAGAAATGAAGCTTACAGGCGGAAAAGTCGTGTTTACAAATAAACCCACTTGGCATCCGGTAGAGGACGACCAAGCAGGTTTTTATAAAATGGTCAAAGAAATATCTACAGTTCTAAATGGAGACTTACCCGCGCCTTCCGAAACCTGCAACCTTTGTGTGTATAGGGCAAAGTTTGTATCTCCTGCAGAAGAAAGTTCGGAAGAGTTGCCATTTTGAACTAAAATTGACACATTTCTCAAAATGATAAAATGCAGTTGTGACAAGCAATTTTAAAATAGCTCAAGCCAAAGTTGAGGATTTTGATAAGTTTTATAATCTTCTCACAAAAACCCTAAGAGGGAACTACTTTCTCTATTCTAAAAATAGTATAGCCTTCACCTTAGACGAAGATTTACCAAAGGAAGATTTAAAAAAATATATAAAAGAAGGTAAAAGGAAACTTTATCTTGCCTTCTCAAAAAATAATATAATTGCTTATCTTTTAACGTTTAAACCCAGGGCTGGAGTGGCATTTGCGCAGTGGCTAGCGGTAGATAAAGGCTTTCAAAAACAAGGGGTTGCCTCAAAACTACTCTCATTTTGGGAAAAAGAAGCGCTAAATGACGGGGCACATATTCTCCACCTTTGGACAACAAAAAATGATATCCCGTTTTACGAAAATCGTGGTTTTACAAAAGGCGGTAGTTTTCCGCAAAGTTGGTTTGGTGTCGACCACTACCTTTTTTACAAGATCCTGCGAAAACCAGACGAAAAACTTTTCCTTAGGGAATATCTTGCAAAAAATATAAAAACCAATGCTTAAATTAAACACCAAAGCTCCGGATTTTGAAGCACAGGACCAGGATGGCAAGCGGCATAGATTGACCGACTATCTTGGCAAATGGGTTATTTTGTATTTTTATCCTAAAGACAACACCCCGGGCTGCACCAAAGAAGCATGCAATTTCCGCGACAGTTACCACGAGTTGCAAAATATGGGAGTTGTAATTTTCGGAGTGTCTAAAGACAGCGCACAGTCCCATATAAAATTTTCGCAAAAGCACAACTTAAACTTTCCGCTACTAATAGACGAAGACAAAAAAATTATTAACAGTTATTTTGCATGGGGAGTAAAAAAATTTATGGGCCGCGAGTTTGAAGGCGTTAAACGGATGACGTATCTAATTAATCCAAAGGGGGAAATTGTAAAAATTTACGAAAAAGTAAACCCCATAAAGCACGTTGGGGAAATTATTAAAGATTTAAATAAATTTAACGTGAGTTAAATTTTCGCTGTAGGCTTTTCCTCTTCCGGCTCCGGAGGCAAAAATTCTTCTCCGCCGCTGTCCGGCTTTTTGGCATATTCACCGGGCTTTAGCCATTCGACATAAGTACAGCCCGTTGCTTGTTTCTTTTCCGCGTCCCAGCCGGAAGTTGAGCATTTCTTCATCTTTTTGCCGGCAGATGTTGTGTACAAAACCAGCTTATTGCCGCAATTTGGACAATCTTCGTCCAATTCCTCGGTCGTCCCGCTTATCCACTCCACAAAATCGCAACCTTCGGCTTTTTTAAGCTCACTATTCCACTTGTTTGTAGAACACTTCTTCATCTTTTTTCCAAAGCGGGTAACTGCCATAACAACAGACGAGCCGCACTTGGGGCATTTTTCGTCCAACTCCTGTGGTTCAACCGCCAGCCACTTAACGTACGGACATCCTTCGGTTTTGTGTGTTTCTTTATTCCAACTGCCAGTACTGCAGCGCTGAAGCTTGCGGCCTGTTGGGGTTTCTTCAACCTCACCAAGAGGCGAGCCGCACTTGGGACACTTTTCTTCCATAAAAAACAATATACCAGACTTTTTGCTTTTTCACCCAAGTAAATTAACCAACAACGAAATGGGCAGGCTATAATTATATTCATGACTAGGTGTGCGTGGCCCGCAAACGATCCTTTGATGATTAAGTATCACGACACAGAGTGGGGAGTGCCCCTGCACGACGACCAAAAGCTATTTGAATTTATGGTTTTGGATGCCTTCCAAGCAGGCCTTTCCTGGCGAACAGTTCTCTATAAACGCGAAAACTTTAGGCATGCCTTTGACAACTTCGATTACAAAAAAATCGCCGGATACAACGGAAGCAAGTACGAATTACTACTTACTGATGCCGGGATTATAAGAAACCGTGCCAAAATTAATGCGGCTATCGTAAACGCCCAGAAATTCATGGATATTCAAAAAGAATTCGGCTCGTTTAATAAATACATCTGGCAGTTTACGGGCGGCAAACCCAAAGTGAATAGGTGGAAAAATATTTCCCAAATTCCGGCAAAATCCACCGAATCCGACGCGATGAGCCGTGACTTAACAAGAAGAGGGTTTAAATTCGCTGGATCCACCATTTGCTATGCCTTTATGCAAGCCGCCGGCCTGGTCAACGACCACCTGACTTCCTGCTTCCGCTATAAAGAATTGAATATTTAGTAATTAAACTATAATGCGTTCGGGGACAATCCTAGGTGTATAATACGCTCAAGGTGTCAGCAGTAGAAACTGCCCATAGACAATCATTTCCGCAGGAGCTTACACAAAAACCGGATCAGATTCGAACGGCTTTGGATTTCCATGTAGCAATCGCAAACTTAATCAGATACACGCTCGAAGATTATGAAACACAAGAATCTGGAATCTTAATTTTTAGGGCTCGCAAAATCCAATGTCCTTTGGGAGAATACAACTTTAGAGGACCTTCAATTGTCGTATTTCCTATCAAGAATGTAGACCTGGAACAAACACCCAAACCTTTATGGGAATTTTTAAACGGCGGTTATTTTAATAGGGGAGAACCTCTCAATCTTACGGCCTTGTTTACCACCGGATTAAACAATCATACATCGGTGTTGGCAATTAGTGATAACGCAAGCAGAACTCGGCCAAAACAAATAGAAGCACGTGTCAAAAACCCCGGTAGTTTACAATTTACCAAAGGAGCGGAAAATCGCGGTAGGTATAACTCACAACAGGCATTAACCATTGCAGGACAAATGGTTGACCTGGCCTTTGAAGCCGCAGATCACATTAAAGTTTCTAAACTTGCGCAAAATACGTAAATATGGTCGAAAATCCACTGCCGGAAGCAGAACATCCCGAATCCATCCAAAGACTCATGAATTTGCTTGAGCTAAGAGGTGATGATTTTGGGGAAAGCTGGAAGATACAGGCCCTCATAGACCAAACCCTTGTTTGTGTATACAAAGACTGCCACCAGCAAGGGTTGGGCAAAGAAGCCGACGCACTGATAACAGGCCTCACATCAACACTGCCATTAAGATAACATAAGCGCCGAAGCAGTAAATATCATAAAATTGAACAAATGCCGAAAACTTATACGGTGCGCTCGAGACTGCAAATATTCGACATGTACGCCCCATGGATGTATATCTTAATTCCAAACACCAAAGTGCCAAACGTCCGTCCCGGAGGGTGGGGAAGCATCCCGGTTGTCGTAACCGTGGGCAATACCACATGGATAACATCCCTTTTTCCGATGCGTGGCGGGCAATATTTTTTACCTATTAAAAAGCTCGTGGCAAAAAAGGAAAACTTAAAACTAGGGGCAATCGTCAGCGCAACATACGCACAGAAATAATCAAAACAAATTGCAGTCTGGAAGTGTTATTGGCCGATGGCCGCAACGCATGCGGCTTTGGCTTGGGGATCCGTTATTTGCGAACAGACATCTTGTGCATCTTGCGGTGCTTGATTTGCCGGTTCTTGAAGTGATTTCATCGCGTCTGCAACATCGGTAAATTTTACATTAGCAGGTGGAGAAAACATCGACTCGTCAACGCTCCACTTATCACAATCCATTTCTACCTGTTCATCCAAATCGACAGGCTTGTCAACATCGGTGCCGGGAGAAGCCTGAACCGCTTCCTCACTTACCTTCATCTTTAACCCTTGGTCCGACGTACTCCACACATATATATATTCGCCATCCTGAATCATATGGTTTTCCATCGACTGACCATTTTCTACAACTGTGAAATCACCCCGCACACGATCTCCGGCAACATAAACGGTACCGCCCATTTCATTTTCCGTATACTTAACACGGCAGGATACATTCTCACCGCGCCCCAAAAGACTTTTAATCGAACTCTTATTGACTGCGGCATTTTCACTGCCCGTTTGTGAGTTTGCTACACCTTCCGGACTCTTCTTGGAATTGGACATAAAGAAAAATGCGGCTGCACCAATAACAGCAACGACAACTAGCGCTCCGGCAATCATAACCTTGTTTTGCATCTTAAGAAGTATATCCCACAAATTTTCACAAAAGCAATACTCAAGTTATAATCTACAAATGGGGAATAAATATAAAGCAGTCATCTTCGACGTTGACGGCACACTCACAACCACAAATTCGTGGAACGAAATAACGGGCGCCCTCGGCGCCAACGAGGAAGAACACCATCGGATCTATCTGGCAAGGAAATCCGGCGCACTCCAGCTTGACCAGGCCAGAAACCTTTTGATTGCGCTTTGGCGAAATACCGGAAATGCAAACGAGGACTTTATGCGGCAGGTTTTTAAAAGGACCCGTCTTAGACCGGGTGCAAAACAGGCAATCGAATACCTCCACACAAAAGGCTATATGACGTGCCTGATAACGGGTTCAAATAATTTATTCGCACAGGAGGTAGCCCACCTTACCAAAATACAAAATTTCTACGCCAACGCGGCTTTTATTTTTGGCCCAGACGGCCACCTCGTGGATTATGAATACGAAATTAACCAGGGGGCAAAAAAATTGGAGCAATTAAAAGATTACTGCCAAATCAAAAATATCAAGTTAAAAGATTGTGTCGTAGTCGGCGACGGTGCCAACGATATAGAAATGATGAAAGCATCCGGCCTTGGCATCGCCGTTCTCACGGAAGAAGAGGATCAGGAAATAGAAAAATATGCCCGCTTCAAAATTAAAAAATTGACACAAATTAAAAATATTCTGTGAAGTTGTACAACGCAACACGAAAAATAATTCTTGCAACAAATCTTAAGGAAGCAAAATCCGCAATGGACAAATTGCTGGGCCTGCACCTTAAAACAAACCCGCGTTCGCTCCTCTTTAACACCCGCTTTGGCATCCACACACTTTTTCTAAGGGAGGCGATAGACATATTGGTTTTAAATTCAAAAAAAAATGTGGTGGTCGCAAAAACACTCAAACCCAACCGCATCCTGCTTTATAACCCAATTTACTCAATGGTAATTGAACTGCCATGCGGCACAATCAGCAAATCTAAGACTAAAATAGGGGACCAACTTACTTTCTAATCCGTCCAAGCCTCACCGATAGAGACAGTTATTTCGCTCTCGGAATCGCGGCCCGCTTCATTGTAGGCCTTTACTTTGATTTTATGCTTGCCATTGTTCGCAGAGGCAAAAGTGTATGTAAACTTAACATTACTGCTGCTGCCGGATTTGGTGTCGCGCAGTGTTCCGTCGATATAAAATTCGGCTTTCGTAATCTTTCTGCCGGTTTCTATATCCGCCTCAACTTCCAGCGGATTCGGCGCTTCTTTAGCATTATCCGGTTTTCTAATATGCACCTTTACCTCATCCGGATTTTTTGTTGGTTCGTTCTTGAGCTCACTGGGTGCCTGATATTTGGAGTCCTGCGTTTTTGCCCATTCATCTATGGCTTCCTGCCACCTGTTCCTGCCATCGGTCGATACAGGGTCAAATTCCAAAAATACAAAATACTCGCGTCCGTCTAAAGTTTTTTGAACCAAGCAATCGCGGGTAGGTTCCGTGCCCTTTTTAAAATACTCGCTCCTTTTTGGATGATCCCGGCAGGGCAAGCCTCCGCCAACCGCATCAATTTCAAGTGCTATAACATTGTCCGGTTTAGTAAAATCTGCCTTTGGCCTTGCGCTCGTTGCCTCACGCATAATCTTATTCCAAATGGGGGTCGCACCCGTCACACCGGAAGCAATCGCCGGATTCATCGGCGAATTATCGTTGTTGCCAACCCAAACTCCAACCGCTACATTTGGTGTGTAACCAACAGCCCAATTATCCCGTTTGTCATCCGTAGTGCCGGTTTTCACAGCTACAGTCCTGCCGGAAACATTCAATAGCGATGAAGGCCCAAACACGGTACTTCTTGCATTGTTGTCGCTTAATATATGGGAAACCAGAAATGCTTCTTCTTCCCCAATTACCTGTTTGCTCTTAACCTCAGTCGCTTCCTCCAATATCTTACCCTCCCGGTCTTTAACCTCGAGTATTGCCATAGGCTCCGCGTGCTTTCCGGCGTTTGCCAACGTTGCATAACCGGAAGTCAGATCCAATAGCCTCACTTCGCCTCCGCCAAGCGTTACAGACAATCCAAATCTTTTAAGGTTCTCGTCAGTCGGCTCCAACGATTTAAGGCCTGCATCATATGCAGTTCTGAGCATATTTTTTATACCCACAAGAGCCGTCATCTTAACGGCAGGCACGTTCAGGGAATTACCAAGTGCAAATCTCACTTGTTGCGGTCCGCGGTATTTTCCGTCGTAATTAACCGGTTTATACGGAGGCTGACCCACACCGCCCGGAAACTCTGTTAAAACGTCCATGACTACCGTCGCCGGCGTATACCCGGCCTTAAAACCCGTAACGTAGGTGAAAGGCTTAAGTGCAGACCCCGGTTGTCTTAGGCTCATTGTCACATTAACCTGCCCGTCATAATCTTTGGCAAAGTAGTCTTTAGACCCAACCATAGACAAAATTTCACCATTTGTCGGATCCATGACAACCGCCGCCCCGTTTCCCACTTTAAATTCCGCAAGCTTATCAACTTCTTCAGTTACAATTTTCTGCGCCTTATCCTGCAGTTCCAAGTCGAGTGTGGTCTTAACACTCAAACCACCCTGCTCAACAAATTTTTCACCATATTTTTGGTTGAGAAGCTCCCGCACATAAAACACAAAATGCGGTGCACTGATACCCTGGTCGTTGGGGGAAAACTTGACGTTGGGAATTTCCTCCTTAAGCTGATCTTCCTGCTCGCGCGTAATGTAACCGTCTTCGCGCATTCTGCGCGCAACATCCCCCGCACGGGCAATATATGCCTGTGGGTTGGTGCCATACGGAGAAAAATAAGACGGCCTCTGCGGCATACCGGCAAGAATAACAGCCTCACTCATCGATAAATCTTTCGCCTCTTTGCTGAAGTATGTTTGCGCTGCCGCCTCGATTCCCCAAGCAGTCCCGCCGTAAGGTACCTCATTAAGATATATTTGCAAAATCTCGTCTTTTGAATACTTTCGCTCGACCTGTACTGCAAGGAAAAATTCCTTCAATTTTCTCGTTAACGTTTGTTCGGAAGAAAGAAGCGTATTTTTAACTACCTGCTGAGTAATTGTGGATCCGCCTTGTATATCGCGGAAAAACAGTATCGAAAAAGATGCACGCGCAATCCCCATAACCGAAAAACCCTTATGTTTATAAAAATCCTTGTCTTCAATGGCTATGGTGGCATCTTTGGCATACTTGGGAAGCTCGTTCCACTTAACCAGCGCCCTGTTCTTATCGCCATAAATATCGTAGAGCAATTTATCGTTTCTGTCATAAATTTTTGTAGAGAGAGAAGAATCCCGCGCCGTTAATTTATTCGGGGACGGAAGGTCTTTGGCAAAGATTATGAAAGCAAAAATTGTAAATAATATTCCTGCGATTAAAGTAAAAAATACAAATGTGGTGAGAAGCCCGAAAAACCTGATCCAAAATCTTCTGCTTTCGAAATTACTCTCGCGGGCGAAAGGGTGACCATAATCCTGAGTCCTGCCTTTAATCTTCTGGACACGTGACCGGAATCTGCGCTTTCCTAAATTAGAAGAAAACTTCATGAAGACTTAACGGATATTATAACCGAAACATTGCTCTATGGCGATGTTTCGGTTACGACAGAGGAGCCATATTGTGAAGCACGAAGTGCTCGCAAATGGATCTGCTGACATAGCGAACTGCGTGCCAAGAAGAACTGCTGATATAACCAAATGGATCTGCTGACATAACGACAATAGTTCACAGGAGTTTGCCTCAGCCTTTATTTCATTGTAATATCTACTCATGGACAAAATAGATGAATTATTAACTCGTGGTGTGGACAAAATATATCCCTCTAAGGAAGATCTGGAAAAAATCCTAAAAAGCGGAAAAAAGCTAAGAGTATATCAAGGTTTCGATCCTTCATCGCCTGACCTTCATATAGGCCATATGATTGGTCTCAGAAAACTCCGCGAGTGGCAAAGGCTAGGACATGAGGTGATATTTTTAATAGGTGATTTCACTGGAAGAATCGGAGACCCGACCGGGCGTGAAGAAACAAGACCGGTACTTTCCAAAGAGACGGTGGAAAAAAACGCGAAAACCTACCGGGAACAGGCGGGAATGGTCATAGACTTTGCCGGAGAAAATCCAGCCAAAATCAAATTTAATAGTCAATGGTTGGAAAAACTTAAGATCCCGGAAATAATAAATTTATTTTCAAATGTCACTTACCAGCAAATCATCAAAAGGGGAATGTTTAAAAAAAGACTCGAAAAAGATGAGGACATTTCCTTCAATGAAGTTACATACCCAATAATGCAAGGTTACGATTCTGTGGCGATGGATGTGGATGTAGAGGTAGGTGGGCGCGATCAACTATTCAACATGATGATCGGAAGGGACCTAATGCACAAAATGAAAAGAAAAAATAAATTTGTCATGACGACTCAGCTATTAGAAGATAGCCAGGGAAACAAAATAGGTAAAACAGAGGGAAATGCTATCACGTTGTCAATGCCCCCACACGATATGTTCAGCGCAATTATGAACTTTCCGGACGATACAATCACCAAATGCCTCGAATGCATAACAGATGTATCCCAAGAAAAAATCAAGGTTATCGAAAAGGCAATCAGCTCCGGGAAGAACCCCCTCGAATTTAAAAAATTACTTGCGTTCGAAGTTGTCAAACAACTGCACCGAGAAGAAAATGCCAAAAAGGCACAAATGCATTTCCAGAACACTTTCCAAAAAGGGAATCTTCCGCAGGATATTGTCACGGTAAAGGTGACAGATCCCAATGTTGAGCTTGCAGAATTTTTAGTTGCAAACAACCTTGCACCCAGTAAATCGGAAGCCAAACGGTTGGTGAGAAACGGTGCAGTCGAGATCGACGGGAGCGCCATAAGCGAGTCCGAGATCGAACTCCAGGATAATCAAGTGATGCGGGTCGGCAAAAAACAATTCGTCAGGATTGTGCTATCTTAAATACAATATAGCAATGTAGCAATGAAGCAATGTAAATAATGCAACTCTGGAAACCATCATATTCAAAAAAACTCTGGAAAATAATACTGGTATTTGTCGTTTTAAGCTTCCTGGTAGGCCAAATCGCCCTATACATCATCTACGGCCTTCAATAAATAGCCAGACAACTTTACACTTTTCACTTCACACTTTACACTGCAACTAGTGGATCCCAATCTTAAAGTAGAGTTCTTGCCCGGAGTAGGAAGTGCGATTGCAAGAAAATTAAAAAAGCTTAACATCTCAACTGCCGAGGAGCTAATTTACCACTTTCCGTTCCGCTATGACGACTTTTCGCAAATAGAATCAATCCAAAACCTGGAAAACGGCCAAAAACTTACTGTGCAGGGCGTCGTATGGCAAATTCAAAATGTCAGGACAAGAACCGGCAAATTTCTAACCCAGGCTAAAATTGCCGACAAATCCGGGGTGCTGGACGTTCTATGGTTTAATCAGCCTTATCTTACAAAATCCATCAAAGCAGGTACCCAGGTATCGCTTTCTGGAAAAATCTCAACCGAATACGGCAGACCAAAATTAATTGCACCCTCCTATGAAATCCTAAAAACACAGATACCAGAAACAACACATACCGGCAGGCTTGTACCCATATACCCGGAAACGGAAAACCTGAGCTCAAAATGGATCAGGTCAAAAATCCGAGACCTTCTCACACTCTATACAAAAACCAATCTTGATTTTTTGCCGCAAAATATTATTAAACGCCAAAACCTATGCAGTCTCGAGTCCGCTCTTTCAAATATCCACTTTCCCGAAAATTACAAAGACGTGGAAAATGCGAGGCACAGGCTTGCCTTCGACGAACTTTTTTTGACCCAACTCCTCTCGCAAATTAGAAAACGGGAATGGAAGGAAAGTCGAAAGTCACCAATATTAACCATCAAAAAAGAATTACTTAGTCAATTTATAACTAGCCTTAAATTTGAACTGACCAACGCCCAAAAAAGGGTCATCGGTGAACTGCTTCACGACCTGGGACGCGAGACGCCCGCCAACAGGCTTTTGGAAGGTGATGTGGGCAGTGGAAAAACGGTGATTGCCGCAGTCGGTTGTGCGGCGGCAGCAGCAAGCACCAGCGACAGTCTTATCGCGGCACCAACCGAAATCCTTGCCTTTCAGCATTACAAGCTCTTAAAGGAAATCCTAAACCCCCTAAACATAACCGTTGGTATTTGGACCGCAAGTAAAAAAGAGCACGGTGAAGTTACCGTAGGAACACATGCACTCCTAACGTCCTACAAACCCAAAAGACAGATCGGCTTTGTGGCAATAGATGAACAGCACCGGTTCGGCGTTGCCCAAAGGGCAAAACTTTTTATTGATCTTTCTAAAGATCTAACCCCGCACCTACTCACCATGACGGCAACACCTATCCCAAGAACGCTGGCGCTAACCATGTATGGCGATCTGGACTTGTCGGTACTGGATGAAATGCCCAAGGGCAGACAAAAAATATCCACTCACGTTGTACCAAATACAAAGAGACAAGATTGTTACCGTTTTGTGGAAAAACAAATAGAAGCAGGTCGGCAGGCCTTTATTATTACGCCTTTTGTCGAACCGTCCGAATCTATGGAAACAGTAAAAGCGGCAACGGTTGAGTTTGAAAAACTAAAGTATAAATTCCCGAATAACATCAAATTCGGCCTGCTTCACGGCCGCCTTAAATCTAAGGAAAAAGAAGCGACAATCACAAATTTCCAAAACGGGAAAATAGACATATTGGTCGCAACTCCGGTTGTAGAAGTCGGTATCGACGTGTCAAATGCAAGCGCAGTTATCATTGAATCGGCCGAAAGGTTTGGTCTGGCCCAACTTCACCAGCTGCGCGGCCGGGTAGGAAGAGGTATACACCAGTCCTACTGTTTCCTTTTTACCGACACAAGTTCCGAGACTGCTATCAAAAGGCTAAGGAGCATGGAAAAAGTTCACATTGGTTTTGAGCTCGCCGAAATAGATTTAAAGCTTCGTGGATCCGGAGAAATATTCGGGACTAAACAGTCCGGGTTCCTGAATTTTAAGGTCGCAGACATATCCGACCAAAAAACGGTTGCTGTGGCTCAGGCGGAGGCAAAACATATTCTGGAAGAGGACAAAAATCTAAACACTTATCCACTGCTCAAAAATAAGCTTAAAATTCTGCAAAACCAATATTCCCAGCCAAACTAAAACCCATAGGCTTGACATGGCCAAGCCGAAGATGTATAAAAACAGGCAACTGCGACTTGGGGTCAGCAGTTTTTTATTTAATATGGGACCAGAAAAAGGACCACAAAAAACAATACCTCTCAGCGTAAAAGAATCTAGGTTGGTCACAAACCCACCAGACTACCCTCAGGCTGGTTCAACTGAAATAAATAATTTATCCACAATACACCCGTCCACAGCAAGAATCTCACCCGATTCAACGCTCCAACCATCACCAACCAGAATCAAAACGGCATTCGGAATTATAGAGGGACGAAGATTAACACCCATAGCTACTTTACCGCTTACAAGAGCGGCATATTGTGATGTGCGCGGAGGAAGAATTATTGGCGGAGGTACAAGCAAAGAGGCAATCAGAAAAGCAAAAAGGAAAAGTCGCCGAATCCGTAAGTCACCTTGACCGCTAGCCGTCAATTTGCTATATTCCCCGGAAGGCCAAAAATTTGCTACTAGTAACCAGGCACCAGTAACTAGTAAACTACTAATATGACACCATTACCTAAAAAAAGACACGCCAAATCCAGGACAAGGACACGCAAGTCCACAAAAAAGATTTCAATACCAAAACTGGTATCGTGCCCAAAGTGCCAAAGTCTAAGACTCTCGCATATGGCCTGCCCTAAATGTGGTTTTTACGGCCGCCAAGACTCCAAAGATGAAAGCAAAAAATGACCCTAGGCACACGAATCGAATAAAAATTATGCAATCACTATTCAGCCAATCATTTCAAAACGGCACTAAACCGCAAGAAAGCTCTCCCGAAGGGAATATTTCAAAAAACCTGAAAGCAATTGATAAAATAATCGCAAAGAACGCCCCGCAATGGCCTATAATGCAAATATCACCAATAGATTTGGCAATTTTAAGGCTGGCGACATGGGAACTCCTTTACAAAAGCGAAAAAGAACCATATAAAGTAATAGTGGACGAAGCGGTCGAAATTGCCAAAGAATACGGCGCAGATTCATCGGCAAGCTTTATAAACGGCGTATTGGGGTCCATAATCAAAACCAAACTGAAAAACTGAATTAACTATTAACTATTAACTATTAACTATTAACTATTAACTATTAACTATTAACTATTAACTATTAACTATTAACTAAATTATGACAGACACAGAAATACTGGAAGAAATTAAGGCTATAATCGAAAAACAATTCGGTATAGAGAAGGAAAATATTGAAGAGGATATGGAGCTCGACCAGGATCTCAACATTACGGACCTGGAAATCGAGGACCTTATTTCAGCGGTCGAGGAAAAATACGACATTCGGATCCCGCAGGAGAAAGCGACAACCTTCTTGAGAGTTTCGGACTTGGTTGCCTATGTCTATGAACATATCAACAAAACAATCTAAGTCCCAAACAGTCACCTCGCTACAAAATCCAAAATTTACGCAACTTGAGGAGACCATCGCAATCAAGTTTAAGGATGAGGATTTACTTAAAAACGCCTTTATTCACAGGTCATACCTAAACGAACACAAGGATTTTCAGGGTCAATCCAACGAGAGAATGGAATTTTTAGGTGACAGCGTGCTTTCCTTAATCGTCACTATGTACCTGTACGAAAAATTGCCGCAAAGCCCCGAAGGCGAACTTACCCAGCACAGGGCGGCACTTGTCAGGACAGAAACGCTCGCCAACCTGGCACGGGGACTTAACCTCGGCTCATATCTTTTCTTGTCAAAAGGCGAGGAGGATACCGGCGGAAGAACAAACAATTCAATTCTCGCAAACACTTTCGAAGCCCTAATAGGGGCAATTTACCTTGACCAGGGAATTGGTCCCGCACACAAATTCATAAAAGGGACTATCCTCTTGAACTGGAAAAAGCTTATTCAAAATGCAGTAATAGACAGCAAGTCAAAGCTTCAGGAAACCCTTCAAAAGAAGTACCACCAATCACCAAGCTACACATTAATTTCTACGTGGGGCCCGGACCATGCACGGAATTTTGAAATAGGCGTATATCTAAAAACAGCCTTGCTCGGAAAGGGCGTAGGCAAAAACAAACAAGAGGCTGCCCAAAAAGCCGCCCAAGACGCACTCACAAAAATAAAGTCTACCAAAATCGACATTAAGACTTGATATTTAACGAAGCTATTTGAGATAATTGCACCCAAGATTATGAGCACAGTAATTAGGTTATCAATAGTCGGCAAAACACACCAGCACACCTATCGTGTCGTGGCCCAAGATAAAAGATCCAAGCGCGACGGCAAGTTTCTGGAAATACTGGGGAATATCAACCCGTTTCTCGCCGCCCCAAAACAAATAGTCATCAAAAAAGACCGGGTGGCGTATTGGCAAAAAAACGGCGCACAAGTCAGCCCCACGGTTGCTTTCATTTTAAAAAACGGTAAACTTCCACCCCGTCCAAAGAAGCAAAGGGCGGCAAAAGATAAACAACAAGCAGCACCCCAAGCGCCAGCAGTAGAAAAACCTCAGGAGCAAGTAATACAGGAAGCCTCGCAGGAGGATAACAAAGCCCAGGACGGGCAGGCAGATTCCCCACAAGCCGCAAGCCCGGCAAAAGAAGAGCCAAAACAGGACGAAACGGCAAAATCACCTGACCAGGCGCAAACAGCAACCCAGGCAGAAAAAACAGACTAATGGAAGACTTATTAAAAACACTCCTGGAACCGCTGGTTTCAGACTTAAAAAAAGTTAAAATCGAAAAAGAGGTAGACGGCAAAAATTACAGGTTTTTGGTTTTTGTCCCCAAAGAGGATATCGCAAAAGTTATCGGCAAAGGCGGTAAGATGGTCAAATCCATCAAAAACCTGGTTAAGATAAGGGCCATCAAGGAAGGCCTATTCGTAAACATCGAAGTTCAAGAACTGTGACGGTTCACGTTTTAACACTTTTTCCCGAAATATTTGAAAGCGTCTTTTCAAAAAGCATCATAAAAAGAGCCCTCGACAAAAAAATTCTGAAGTTAAACTTCATCCAAATAAGGAATTGGGGTAAAGGCACTCACAGGCAGGTCGATGACAAACCATACGGTGGGGGAGAAGGCATGGTTATGATGGTCGAACCCATAATTTCTGCACTCAGCTCAATAAAGCCAAAACCCTACACCATTCTTCTGTCGGCCTCTGGTCAAAAATTCACGCAAAAAAAGGCAAGGCTTTTGGCCAAAAAGGGAAACATAGCAATAATTTGCGGGCACTATGAGGGTATCGACGCCCGGGTTGAAAATTTTGTCGACGAAGTCACGTCGGTTGGTGATTTCATAACTTCCGGCGGTGAAATACCGGCAATGTTAATCGTGGATTCAATAACGCGCTTGCTCCCGGGGGTAATCAACCCAAAATCCTCCCTGGACGAATCATTCGAAAACGGTCTCCTGGAATATCCCCAGTATACCCGTCCTAAGGTCTATAAACGGCTCAAAGTACCAGACATTTTGCTGGGCGGAAACCACAAAGAGGTTGCCGCTTGGAGAAAAAAGAGCGCCTACGCAAGAACCAGGAAGTTTAGGCCGGACCTAGCCCCAAAAAACCTGCATTAGTTGGCCGAGAATATATTCGCTTTGCCCCTTGGGACATCGGGTATCTCCACAGGCGTACCGACAACTCCTTCGCTTTCAACCTTTTTCAATAGCGCAAGCTCGCCGCCGCTAAGCTCAGGCAACGGCGCTTCAACAGATGCAAGTTGCGCGGGCCTGTCTTGCCAAAGTGAATTTATTTCCATTGTGGTAGCAATAAGTCCACTCCTGTCGATTGTAAACGCCAAACCGCTCACGGTTGTCACTCTGGGCAGTGAATAAACTTCATTCAAAAACCTGAAGATTTGGTCAAAATCACTGGTAACCGAAACATTCATAGTTACAGATTTTACGTCACCCAAATTAGGGCTTTGCCCACCGCCTGCCGCCCCGGGCGGCGGAGGAACGGGTGCACCGGCCGCACCGGCCCCGTCGTCTGCACCTGCACTACCGGCACTGTCCTTAGAGGAGAATTTTCCTACCGACCCAACGCTTAAATTAGTAATTATCACACCGGAAGCACTGCGTACGTCCTCAATCTGCCTAATGAATGTAAAAATGCTTTTATTGGAAGGCAGTAGTAATTCTGCAGCCGCAAGCTGAACCCTAAGCTCTTCCCGGTCCATCTTAGAAAGCGTTGCGGCCTTGTTTTCAAGTTTCACCGCAGTCTCCGCCAATGTTTTGTTGGACTCACTCAATCGGCGCATTTCGCTATACTTGGGCCAAACTACAAGTACGCCAATTACCACCGACGCCAGTATCGCCACAACCGCAGGGCCAAAGAGCATTATCCTCGACATGTCGAAAGATTTCTCCGCTCTTTTTGCCAGTGTTAATGATGGTACTTCCATGTCTATATTCCCGAAATAGGGGCCTGTACAGCACCCTGGTTCATTTTCATACTCACAGAAAACGCATATTTTCCCTCTGCATCCGTCGCCAAAGAATCAATATTCAGGCTGGCAAAAAGCTTTTTACCCTCCTCCGTTGTCACAAAATACGAAACCAGCTTTGCAACGTCCGCACTGGTGTTGGCAGTCGCACTGGCTTTCATTTCGTCTCCGTCTATAGTCAGATTAGAAAAAGCAACACCGGTTGGCATGAGCTCCGCGGTCTTTTTCAATACTTCGGTATAAAGCAGCCTCAACCCAATTGCTTTCGCGGCCGTATCAGTCTTCTTGTCCACTACAGTTAGGAGTTCTTCGGAAAGCTGGTTGGCGTTCACTTCTCCCGCGGCAGTCGCAATTCTAGCGTTGAGTTTCTCCTCCTCGGCTTTAACTCTTGTAAACATCACCAGCGTAAATACGGTGAATGCGGCTACCGCAACAAGTACAACCACCGAAAAAATTGAGATCCGCTTTTGCCAAGCCGCAAGCTGTGTACTTATTTGTTCTTCAGAAGGTAATAAATTTATATCAGCCATAAAACTCCTATTTAAGGGCCTAAGTTCAGCCTAGCAAAATCACCGTAATCCATCAAGGCTCAACCTCGCACCGCAAGTCCGGTCGACGTACAATAAAATCCGCCTTGCCCCGGAAGCTTGAGTATCAGGCCCTCGCGGATAAAATTCTCCCACGGGTCCGCAAGCGAAACCTCCAAACTTGTCCTTCGTGTGATAAATTCCGTCAGTCCAGGCAAATAAGCGCCGCCGCCGGCAATAATTATTCTGGCCAGTTGGGATTCCAGCATATGCGTTTTGGAAAAGTCCACTGCCCTTACAATTTCGGCAATAATAACCTCCAAAACAGGCTTCAACACGCTTGCCACTTTTCCGCCGAGCTGGTTTTCCATAATGCCATACGAATGCTTGTATTGTTCCGCCTGGGAATGTTGCAGGTTAAACTCCGCCATCACAGCGCGCGTTAGGGCATCTCCGCCCGTGGCAATAGACCTGGTAAAAATAACGCTCCCTTGCCGCACCGCAACTACTTCGGTAGAAGCACTGCCAAAAGAAACTATGATAACCGCCGCCTCAACCCCGCTTGCCAGGGCACGCGTGGTGGCGGAAGATTCCGTTTCAATTGCCGCAAGCTTTAAACCGCAATCACCGATTACGGACAAATACTTGTCGACAACCCGCTTTGGGGCCGCGACTAAAAGCACATCCATCTTGCCTCCCGCATCCGAACCCGCGGGGTATCTGGTAACAACTTTATACTGTAAATTAACCTCCTTTATGGGTAGGGGGATGTACTTGTCAGCCTCATAATTAATAGCCGCGCCCAGCTCCTTATCTGTCAAATTCGGCATCTGAACAAGCCTGGTCACCGTCTGTGACTCAATCAATGACACGTTGCACGTCCTGCCGGAAACTTTCGCTCCCTCAACCGCGGATTTTACAACTCCGGAGATTTTCTTAAGTTCAATTGGGGAATCGGAAACCATTCCGCCCGAAGGGGTAGGCATACTAAATGCAGACGTTAAAAGCTTTTTTCCGCCCTGGCTTTTTACCTGGACGACTTTAATAAAAGACCTGCCGATATCTAGGCCAAATGGTAGGGCAGCCATACTTCTAGTTTACGCCGCTTCCAGGTGTACTCTCAAGGGGTGGAGTAGCAATTGGCAACCTGGAAGGGGACGGTGACGGCTTAGGGGAAGTTGAAAAAACCGGTGAAGGCACAGGCGAAGGCGACACAACCACTTGGTTTAAGGGGTTGCCAACAAGCTCGTTTTCAATCATGTCCTGCCTTATCTGGCGGCCGCCGCCTCCAATAGCCGCTTCCGGCACCGTACTCTGGCTTTTTTTCGAAAAAACAATCAAAAGCACCGCGGGCACCACAATCGCCGCCAAACCTATTATTGTCAAAATTATCTTTGTTTTAGTCTCCATACCTACTTAACAATATCTCCACCAGAATATAACACATAATCAAAAACGGCGGGCAGCTGGGCAACTGCGTCTCGTGTCACCGCAACTTTGCGCGAAACGCCGGTATCCGTCGTTGCGGTAGAGGTAATTTCATATGTCTGGACAGGAAAATCCTCCGAAGTGCCATTTACATACGAAATCTTTACCGTCGTACCACTCCAAAAAGGCTTAATCCTCAACAGTTTAACGTTGGTACAACTGACTGGAACACAGGCACCACCCGAATTTAAACTAAAAGTCTTCTTGCACGTAAACCCGCTCCCTATTTCTGGACACGTATTTACACCCGTTTGCCCACTTATTGTTCCGCTTGTGTAAGTCTCCCTGTGCTGACCGTAACCATTTACAATCGGGTCAGCAACATCCATGCACTGTGGCCCGCCCTCACAAATAAATACAAATTCAAGGGTCGAAGCAAGCTCATTTTTGGCTGTATTAACCCACTCAACAGTAAGGGTACCAAACCACCCGTTACCATCAGCCCTTCTAAGGTTTACCTGAGCAACATCACCAGGCGCCACGACACGTTCATACGATTTTCTCTGCACAACCTTTACCTTGCCGCTTACGTTAGAACCTGTAGACGTCGGTAGTGCACAATCCGCCGAAGAGTCTCCTGCATTTACGACACACCCACTTGCACTGGTAGACCCACCGGAGTCAATATCCGCACCAACATCCGTTAATTTAGACAGTACATCCTCAACTCCGCCTTCTGCCGCCGTAAACGCCCTCTGCGACTGTTCCGCCTGTGTAGAAGACCTTAGGTTGACCAAGTTCCGCGACGCAGCCGAAAGTCCCACCGCTAGCGCCACCACAACAACCAATAAAACAAGAACAAGAATTTGTCCGGATTTTCTTTTACTAAACATAGCAGGCTTTAATCCAGTTTACGCACAAAGAGCCACCTCTGTCAATTCAAAAATCCCGGCAGATCAAACAATCAACTATATAACAATATAGCAACCTGCCGGCAGGCAGGTCTTGCAATCTAATTGTAATCCCTCAACGAAATCGTGGTTTTAAATTGTGCCTCCCCGGTAAAATCTGCCCTCCCCGGTGCATTTATTGCCTGCTGCGCTATAAAATATATTGTCACGGCAATCCCTTTTTGCTCATCACTAGTAACGCTATTGACCTGTAGAGCCTTGGTTCCTGTGGCAGCACAAATAATATTCACCCCATTTGTCAAATCTGTATTCGTAAGTTTTTGGTAGAGATCAAGTGAATCCGGCGCAGACACACCACTATAAATACCAATCCATCCATTTTTGTTTTCCGAAGAATTATATGCAACATAAGTTTGTGGCTTACAGATAACATATAAGTTGCTACTCCCTTGAACAATTTCAATTCCGCTCTCTGCACCATATAACGCTCCGGGAAACATTTGGTTCACGCTTTCCGCCCCTCTAATCTGCCTTTCGATAGCATCAAACGCCGCCTGGCCATTCTGCTTCACCTCCGCATTAATGTTTGTTTGGTTTGTACCTTTAATGACGGAAGTCAAAAGCAACAGTATGGAACCGATGGAGAGCGAAAGTATCCCAATCACAATCACAAATTCAATTAATGTGAAGCCGCCGCGGGCAGGTTTAAACATCATACCAATACTTAATTTAACATATTAGACAGAGTTTACCTACCACTGGGAAAGGGTACTTTCAAGCTGAACCGAACGCGTATTTGTGCCTTCCGCCCAAGATACTCGGACAGTTACCTTTCTGGTATTGTTAACGGGTGCAGCCAATTCCAAATCCCTAGTAAATACAGCTTTAAATTCCGGTATATTTACCACATCACCCGAAATCGTAGAACACGGGGCACCAACCCCCGTACCCAAAAGTGTCCACGAATTAGGATCAGTACTTGGTGCACTGATCTTATAACAACCAGCAGCAGATGGCAGTGAAACATAACCTTTCAAATCTCGTATAACCCGCACCTGTTCAATATATTGCTGGGCAAGCTTTGTTGCCTGCGCATTGTTCCTGGCAGACGTGGAAGCCCTCTGCGTAACCAAACTCGCCGAAATCAGCCCGACCCCGATAATCACAGTCACCGCAAAGGCAATCAAAACCTCGATTAGCGATTGGCCGCTTTTATAATTTAAAAATTTTCTCATAACCGCACCTCTTCAACCTTTCCAAGCGGACTTATATGGATTTCATAAGAATTGCCTGCAGACGTGAGTGTAATAATAGCTTCGGATCCGGACATTTCATTAACTAGGGTACCAGCTGTCTCGTCTATAAAAACCAAGTCATTTCCGTCACCCGGAGCCGTTGTTGAGCCACTGCCGTGAAACGAAACGCCCAAGTCCAGTGGCCGGAATAATATGTTCACCACATCAGGATTCAAATCTGGTTCAGGATCATCTTTATTTATGGTAATTTGAGTAACCGTAACATCTTTAGGCAATTTATATGTAGTTGCCCCAAACTTTTTTTCCAAACAGCTAGTCGAGCAGTCGCCCGTCAAACAGTTACCAGCAACCTGATAACTTGTATTATTTCCGGTTGTTTTGTCAAATTTAACATACCAGCCAACTAACGTATTTGAAACTGGCTGAGGCGTCGGAGAGGCGAGTGTTGGAGTAAAACAGCCGCCTGGCGGTGAAACATTCGCAACCTTGTCTCCGGTTTTTGCCCGGTTAAATGCGTACCTAAGATCATTTTTCACCTGCAATGCCGCGCTCTTTACTTCCTCGCGGCCCTGGAAGCCGACATAAGAAACACTTACCACGACTGCTACCAGCGTAAAAAGCGAAACCACAATCATTAGTTCTATAAGTGAAAAAGCTGGAGATAACTTTAAACAATAAACTGGAAACCGTAAATTCCTAAAACCAATTTCTCGTCTCCCGTTTTTCGTTTCTCGTGTTTCGTTAAACTTAGGCAGATTTATACTCATATTGCGTTAGCCCTTAGTCGTTCAGCGTTAGTCGCTTATTATCAATATAACATTTTAAAGTAGTACGAAAGAAGCTTCTCTCCCCAAAACAGAGCCACGAAAAATCCAAAAACCAAAAAAGGCCCAAACGGGATAGTATTGCCAAACTTTTTCTTGCCAAAAAGGACCAAAAATATGGATATTACAGCGCCGACAAAAAAGGCCGCAAACAGCGAAAATATTGTCTGCTCAACCCCCAATATAATTCCCATCAAAAATGCCAGCACAATATCTCCCTGTCCCATGCCGCGCCCCAAAGTAACCAATACTATCAAGAGAAAAAATGCCGCCGCACCGAAAGCGGCCAACACATGGTTAATAAAAACGGGTGAGGGGGAAGTAAAATATACGTAAAACAGGGAAATTAGGGAAAGCGCGTAAACAAAACTCGTCGGGATAAGCGAAAATTTCAAGTCAACGACGGCAACGACGATCATCACGGAAACTACAACCAACCAAAACGCCAAGGTGACAAAGCCGAAAGTTCCTCCCGAAATTAAGATCCAAAAAGCCAGTGTAAATAAAACCGCAGCAGTAAGCTCTACAAGCGGGTATTGCCAGCTGAGCGGCTTCCTGCAATACCGGCACCGCGCTCCAAGCGTCACAAAACTTATAATCGGCACCAAATCCAAAGTTTTCAAAGTTGCTCTGCAATATTCACAGTAAGATCTCCCCAAAATACCCTCACCCCTTGTTGTCCTGTCGACAACAACATTCAAAAAACTCCCAACTGCAGAGCCCAAAATAAAGAAGAGTACCAGATAAACTATCACCAACACAGGATATCCGACATTAACCAATCATGCAAAAAACCTCACAATAATCGACATGTCTCAAAATGTGATAATATTTTTAAACCACATGCCCAAACCCAAAAAACCGACAGGTAAAATAGACCCCAAAGTCAAAGATGTGTTAACACTCCTGGGGATAGGGGCATTCCTCACGTCCAGCATCGTCTTTCCTGCCCTTCCGCTCATTGCAAAAGAAATAACCAAGTATAAAAAATACCGGGACAAACTAGCTCTTCAAAACGAATGGGCAAAATTTAACACGTGGAGGCTAAGGCAGGTCGTAAAAAGAATTCAAAATTCCAAATTAGTCGAAATTGTCGATGAAAGTGGGCTAAGCATCGTAAAGATAACACAGAAAGGCAAAGAAAAATTATTGCGATACGACATCGAAAAAATGTCATTGGACGAAACCAGATCTGACGGCCACTGGCGTCTCGTGATCTACGACGTTAAAACAAAAAAGAGAAGAAACAGCGAAATGTTTCGAAAATCCATTGCAAGGCTTAAAATGCTAAAACTTCAAAAAAGCGTATATCTCACACCATTTCCGTGCGAGAATGAAATCGAATACCTAAGACAAATCTACGAAATCGGCAACGAAGTGTTAATTCTCAAAGTGAAGAACCTGGAGAACGAAGAAGCGTACAAAACCTATTTCGGAATTTAGAAGAAGCGTAAAACCAGCATCACAAACTACGACATATCTCATTTTGTGATGAAATATGTTTAAAAATTAATAAAAAGAAATGACGATTCAAACACAAAAAAATTAAGCTGTCCAATTCAAAAAACTCGAGCGCATCACCCAAAATCAGCGATACTTTTTTGAAAAAAATAAAACTAAGCAAAGAATCTCAATTATAGTTTAGAACTCTCTCTCCTCAATCATTAACCCCAGTTGCGGGACCTATTATTTTTCTTATCGAATAGTACAAAGGTCATTTCGCAACGATGGACTGAATTCATTCCTTCATCAAGACTAGCTCAATTGTACCTGCTTGCTTGGTTAACCATAGCAATGGAACCAGAAGCAGTATTGGCAAGAACACAAATGTGAACGGTAATTGCAATAGTAGCAACAATCTCTGTCGGCCGCTTAATCTTTTCTTCACTAATAGGAAATTATATAGAAGATTCTTTGGAAATGGCAAAATATTCAAGGTACTTTGCAGCACACTATACAAATCATATTCGGGTGCAACATGTGACTCATTGATAATTTTAAACTTATATACCTTTGCCCACTTCCGAAAAAATGATTCATCAAAATGACTGTAATGCCGCGGAATATCTAAATGAAACCAGTTTTTACCGAAGATTTTTCTTTCCAAGCTCGAGTAATTTGGTACCGCAACCAGAAGCAAACCTCCCTTTTTTAGCAATACCCTTGAGGCATTAAGAGCTTTCGACGGGAAAATCATATGTTCCAAGCTATGAAGGAACATAACAACATCAAATATTCCCGGCCTAAATTTTAGCTTCCAAATGTCTTTAGTGTACACAGGAAAAGAGTAGTGATGATCCCTCAGTTCTGTGCCGACCACTTTCCAACCATCTTGCTTAAAAAAAGATAACTCCGTGCCCCTACCGCAACCTACATCCAGCACTTTTCCTCTTCTTTTTAATATTTTTGTAACCGCCCGTGGTCGCCTCAAGTGCCATTTTGTTATTAGGTTGTCAAACATAAACAAGAAGCGCCCACCATTTTCTTCTTCTCTATACTCACTATACTTATTCCTTAGCTCATGTTTATTAAGCCTCGGAAATGTGTGGACAATAAAACACGAGGGACATTTTAACAAAAAATACCTTTTGTCGGTATCAAAGTCCAAAACCCGTGTTTCCTTTCTCAACAACCCACGGGAACAAAAAAAACACCTCATTTATGTTCAACTTTTTTGTCAGAGTGAGGCATTACAACCAACAATACCACCGAGATCAAGACCAAGGAACCTGCATAATAATAGTAGTGTAGAAAAGCCAGTTTATACAGTAAAAACATACCCAATGTAGAAAGCGCACCCGCCAAAATAATAGAATACGGTTTATCTGTCATTTTCCTAAAAAGCGTCAAAAAGAGAAGTAATATTAAAGCAAAATATACATAGGTTGGGATATCAACCCCCAACATCTCATGGATCAACGAATTTAAAGAGTTCGAGTCATATCTAGGTTCAATGATCAAATTAAGTAAAATCACGTCATTCACAAAATCTCTGAAATTCCAAACGATAAAGGGCAGCATTACAATCAGTGCGGAGGCCAGAGACACCATTAATTGTTTGAGACTATACCAACGACTCTTCATTAAAAATGGTAATAGTAAAATCGAATACTGTTTCGAAGCTATAGCTACACCCAATACCACAGAAGACACAATTAACCTCTTCCTAAAAAACAACAGGTAAACAAAGAGAGTTAAAGCAAAAACCACTAAGGGATCAACCCACGCCTGCTCGATTGCAAAAACAGCTCGAGGCTGAAACAGAAAAAGCAGGGGTATAACTTCTGTCGCCAAGGGCATGTACTTATTCCTTTTCAGCATAATAAACAGCAGTAGTGCAGTTCCCATCTCAGCAAAAATCATTGTGTATCTTGGGTCATTGAGGATGAGAACCGCAGGAAGATCCAGGAGTAATACTGCGGGACCGTAAGTAAAGGCATTATAATACTCACCAGACCATGTCAAAAAAGACACAGAATAAGGGTCATGACCAGAAATTAGGACTCTTGGGGCAGCTTTCTGTATATCGAAAACATCTATAAAAGGTTTTGGAGAAGAAATAACAATAAATATGCGAAGTAATAGGGCAACCAATACAAGAACGATGAATTTATATCTATTTAACCATAGTAATGTTTTAGAAAAATCAAGCACATAGAAGAGGGAAAGTCCAAGGGCCAACATTAACAAATATCTACTTATCTGTTGCAAATTATAAATATTTTCCTGGTACATTCCCCCATACATTCCCATCGAAAGAGCTATAAATAGGACTAACAAAAAACCTAAGCTGCCAGCTTGCGTAAAACTTCCAAAGATCAGTGATATGTTCCCAACGTAAAACGAGAAGAGTAAACAAAACGCAATTAGGATAAAAATAAGTCCCGGCAAGAAGTAAAAACCAAGATTATAAGAGTTTCCAAGAACAATAAGTGTAAATGAAAACAAAACCAACCCATTGCTAGCAAAAAAATAATCTTTCTTTAACATTCTCTTGATTAAATATCAATGTATTTCGCGTTTGACAATTTTCTGTTGGACAAGGACAATGACTGCTAAGGGCATCATGGGCAAACTCAGTGTATCTTACCAGGTAAACAGATTCCGAATTGAATGACAAGAATGCAACTTCCCAAAACCATTAAAATTCTAGTTTTAATTCTTAAATTCTGGCCATTAATATCAATTCTGATTATAGTGTTTTTGTTTCACATAAGACTATTCTTTCCACAAACGTCGATATACATAACCCCTGACTATGGTAGAAGTGACGCTTGGCATCTATCCATTGCAAACAAATATTATTATTCCAAGGAACTTAAAAATAACCGTATTCCAATTTGGAATCCTCATATAGGCACTGGATATCCAACTCTAGCCGAAGGACAAACAGGCGTATTCTTTCTACCAAATATTATTTTTTTGAAAATGCTCCCGTTTTCATTCGCTTACAATGTCCTCATAGTCACCGCTTTTGTTACAGCAGCTTGTGGGTGTTATTTTTTTCTCAGATCAATCGGGCTTACAAAATTTGTTTCCACCTATGGCGGATTAATTTTTTCTCTAGGTTCATTCTTTGTGTTCCATGTACAACACTTACACCTGCTACAAACAGCCTCCCTTGTACCATGGACCTTCTGGATCACCAATGAATATCTAAAAAGAAAAGAAAGATTGGCACTGGTATTAATTAGTTTAATCATTTCCCAACAAATATTCGCAGGATTTCCTCAAATCACTGCTTACAATTTAGTATTTTTACTAACGTACATATTACTTAAATCAGACAAAAAATTACGACTTAAAAATCTAGGCACACTCTCATTTTTTATTCTTATAGGATTTTTACTTTCAGCCATCCAGCTTATCCCAACATACGAATTTGTCACAATTTCAACCAAAATAAAGGACCCAAAAACAATACTAGAACAGTTTCCGCTTCAAATTAAAAATTTAGTTCAATTTATTAATCCGTTTTTCTTGGGTAGCCCAAGAGACGCAAGCTATCCTCATATAAGTCCAGGAAAATGGGGAATATTTTGGGAAAGCACTGGCTACGTAGGGATCATCCCACTTTGCCTGTCCCTCTTGCAGATACTTTCACAATTATTCAAAGGTAAGAGGCCTAACATATTTACAAGCAATACAACTACAATCTTCTGCCTACTATTGGTAATGGCAATACTATTGTCTCTCGGCAAATTGACACCACTTCATCCACTATTCTCCTTACCCCCTTTTTCTTTGTTTAGAGTTCCCTCACGATTTTTATTATTTGCTCAATTTTCACTGGTTGTATTATCTGCCATGTACATCTCGAAGCTATCCAGCAAATTAAAACTGCTCCTATGCATACTCTCTATATTAGAGTTATTTTATGTTTTATTCACATATAATCCAGTTGCCATTTCTAAATTATGGTTTGACAAACCACAAACCGCGAAACTATTTGATTCTGTCGATCATGAAAGGATTATCACATTTGGAAATTTTGCCTCTTGGGACGAAACCTTTCGAAAAAATGGCTGGAAAGACCTTCCGTATTACAATTTTGCAAGAAATTATTTAGATCAAAATTCAAACTTAATATTTGATATTGATCAATTCTATAGCTACGAAAGTATGCAAACCAAAAGAGCATCACTCATAAATCAACTCGTGAATACAGCCGTTAAAATTAACCCAAATGAAATCGTAGTTAGTCCACAACTGATCAATTTTTTAGCAACCAGAAACGTCAGTAATATTATTGCAACAAAAGAAATTAAAGACCAAAATCTCGAGAGGTTAGAGATAATAGAATTCAATGAAAGTAATAAGATATATATTTATAAAATCAAGCCTGAACCCAAGCTGGTTATTGCTGCTTCAAAATATTTCCACAGCGAATTTCCAAGCGAAATAGTCAAAAAAATATCCGATGTCAACTATGATCCAATGGAAGAACCAATTATTGAAGAAAACATCGGTGCCTTGACCAGCAAAGATACACAGTTGAAAACAGTCAAAGAATCAGGCAACGAAATAAACATTCATATCGAAACGGATGGAAGAGGATTATTAATAATAAATCAAAGTTATTACCCAGGCTGGACAGCAAAACTAAACCACGAAACGGTAAAGATATTACCAACTAATATTAATTCGCAGGGAATCATTATTCCAACCGCAGGCACTTATACTCTGTCATTGCAGTATAAACCGCAATCATTGCGACTTGGTATTCTTCTAACTGGAAGCGTATCTATGTTACTCATTATTATTATAGTTACAAAAGTCAATAAAAAACATGGGGGCTATAAACTCTTCTCGTGATATTTTTTACGTATTTTGTTCGATAAATCCATAAAATAATTTGATTTCTCCTCGTCTCCCAAGCAAGTCTTATAAAGATCTGCCAAGCTCGAGGTGATATTAAAATCTTTTTTATCTAAACTCATGGCCTGCAAAAGCAAATCACTCGATCTCTGGCATTCATTCAACTGAAAATAAATCGAAGCTAAACTGATATAAGCCTCTTTTCTTTCTGGAATTATTTCAGACGCCCTGTTCAAGTATAAAACTGCTAGGTCTACTTCTTGATTTGCAAAAAGTTCTCTCGCAGCCGAAATAAACGAATTATAATATACCTCGCGAATATGCGTTTCCAGATAATGGGTATACGAAGGCGATTGATAATCCCTAAACTTAAAATTCTCAAAAGCCCGTTGATTAACCCGAACCAATAAATCCTTGTTTAAATCATCCTTTCTTACTAATTTTTTTAATAGGCCAGCCTGCATCCAATAGAAATTATCAACGCTAGGAATATAATCCGCGCTATAAATCGGCAACCTTCCAAGATTATGTTCAATTATCGAATTAACAAAATAGAGTGACTCTTCGTTTTCCCTGGTTAAGAAATCATCAGGAAATGTCACGTCTTTATAATCTGCATAAATTTGCTTACGGTATTCCTTTCTATTAAGAGAACCCATTCTTATAATGTTATAATTTTGCATTTTCTTGTCCGTATAATAAACATATTGAGTATTAAAAACCGACGTATCACCAACCAAAAAAACTATCGATCCCTCGTCAGCAGAGTGTAACGTGTCATAAGCGAGCCAATCACCCAACTGAAAATTAGAAAGATTTGTTTTTATATTATTTACACTGAACATAACAAGGGGGATCACAAAGAATATGCCATTTGCAAGTAGTATTTTTCCCGATCTTCCCAGAGGGGTCAAATTTATTCCATCAAGTATTGATTCCATTTTTCCAGCAACTAAATGTAACCCTAAACCAATGAGTATAATTACAAACAAATAACTCAACAGCAAAAATCTCTCCCATAACCCTACATAAAAATCATTTAGAATAGGAAAACTTCCGTAAAAAAAGAAAAATGGGCCGCTAAAAATGATCGAAAGAGTTAAGAATATAAAATACCTCTTTCTATTTAAAAAAGAGTTTGCTAACCCAAGCACAATACAACCAAGACCAAAAAAGCCAAAGTCTGCTTTTAAAAAAAGAAAATAATTGCCGAGTTGAATAACTCTCCTTGAGAGTGTATCGCCAATAATAAAATTAGATGCCTGAAACATTCCGTAGTCAGCTCTTGTTATTAATCTCAAAAAATTTGAAATATTACTTGGATCGTCCCAGTTTGCGGGCGTAGCTCGAAATGCAGCAAAAGGGATAAAAATGTAAGGCAAAAAACCAACCAAAAACACCGCCAGTAGTATAAAAAAACTCTTAAAACGAATAAGATTTTTACTACTTTTATATATGAAGTAAAAAAATGCCGGGAATAACAAAATCGACGTATGATGATGAAATACAGCTAACCCCAAAAATAACATTGAAACAATTAAATTTTTATTAATTGCTGTCTCAGTTTTTGTCTTTTTTCGCTCGCCCCAACAAAAAAGAAAATAAACGGATATTGAAACTAAAAGTAAATTCAACTGAAAAACTTCTATTATGTGCGCGTAAAGCCAAATCAAAGGATTAAATGCAAAAATGAGTGCGACAACGATACTGACGAAAATTCTTCCTGTAAGTAATTTAGATATGAGATAAACCAGCACCGCCGTTCCAGCCTGAAGAAATGCCGCCATTAAATTTGCCTTGAATGCCACAGAAGCACTATAAGGGGCATGAGTGAATAACCAACCGATCATCGTATTCAGTGGATAGCCGGGAGGATGGGCAACACCTCCAAACCACGAAGCCAATATTATATCTCCACTATCACCAGCAAAAGATGAACTTGAAATTCCTCTTATGTAAACAGATAACACAAATATAAACAATGAAAGGGGCAACATTAATTAATATAAATAGCGCACATGCCTAAACACGAAAAAAGGGCACAACATCCCATATGAACATGCTGTGCCCGATATTTCAAACTTATGGAGCGGTACAACCACTCCCACCAGCAGTTACCTCCGAAGCCGAAGCTTGCGATGATCTCCAACACCAAACCGTTGTTCCCTTCGCACCAGTCGTAGGCTCACCTAATGTAGCATAAACCGCCACTTCCGTTGGCCCACTAGCACCACCCGAAGTAACAAACGAATAAGGTACTTGACCGCCAGCCCCAGTTGGATCATAAGGCATCTGTTTTAAGTACTCTTGACTAGTCAATGTCCCCAGATTACTCGGGTATATACCACCACCCGGAGAAGTGTAATAACCCTGAAGTTCTGTCGCAAGCGCACCAACATCGTTTTTCCTCTTTGCATCTTGAGCTTGCCTCGTTCTCTTACCGGGATTAATAGCAACCAATACGGCCGCTGCCAAAATACCAAGGATTGCAATAACGACAAGAAGCTCGATCAGGGTGAAACCCTTTAATTTAAATTGGACAGGTTTAATATTCATAGTTTAGGTTTCACCTCCTCTCAAAATCAAATTTCAATACTAAATCCAGTATCAATGACAGGCATTTTTTTGTCAATAAGCAGGTAACTATAAACAGTAAACCTTAAACAGGAAACAGGAAACAGGAAACAGGAAACAG
>ORJL010526394.1_pt1 | contig 39534 bp, 27 predicted proteins | sample 1779941 | NCBI WGS metagenome assembly ORJL01 (sample SAMEA104232317, study PRJEB22302) | groundwater metagenome | biome: forest; feature: aquifer; material: groundwater | place: USA | collected 2011-08-07 | depth 5.8 m | reverse complement strand
GAACGCCTCCACCACGAACTGCGGGTCCACACGCCCGCTGCACATGAGCCGGATCACCCGCACGTTGGAGGCGTACTTGAGCCGCGACACCCCGGCCAGGTCCGCCGCCGTGTACGTGCACCAGTTGCAGAAAAACGCCACGATCCGGGGCGTCCAGCTCCCGTGGCCGACAACCGCCTCTTTCGCATCACTCATAAGCCAGCACTCCTTCGATCTCACTGAATATCTCCTCGTCCTCGAAGAGGTTCTGCACAATCGACCCCGACGGACACGACGCCACACACGTCCCACACCCCTTGCACATCGCTTCGTTAATGACGGCTTTCTTGCGGTCGTCCGCGAACGAGATGGCGGTGTAGGGACAGAGGGGGATGCACGACTTGCAGCCAGAGCACTCCTCCTCGCGGATAAACGCCGTGTTGGGCTCCTGCTCGACGAAGCCCTTATCGATCAGTACCATCGCCTCCGCCGCGGCGGCGCCGGCCTGGGCTACGGTATCGGGGATGTCCTTGGGGCCCTGGCAGCAACCCGCAATGAAGATGCCGTCGGTGAAGGTGTTTACGGGGGCGAGCTTGGGATGGCGCTCGAGGAAGAAACCCTCTCCGCCACAGCTCATGTTGAACATGCGACGCACCTTCTGCGTGTCCGCCTGGGGTTCAAGGCCGGTTGCCAGGACCACCATATCGACGGGGATGCGGCGCACAAAACCCGCGAGAGTGTCTTCCACACGGATGACCAGTTTCCCCTCTTCTTCCGGGGTCATCGCCCAGTCGGTGACCTCACCCACGCGCCCGCGAATAAAATGCACCCCTTCATCGAGCAGTTTTCCGTAAAACTCATCATATCCTTTGCCCGCGCTACGGATGTCGATGTAGAAGTTGTAGATCTCCGCTTCGGTATGCTCCTTGACCAAGTGGGCCAGCTTCATGGAGTACATGCAACACACCCTGGAGCACCAGCGGTTGGTCCTTTCGTCGCGCGAGCCGACGCAGTGGATAACGGCCACGGACTTGGGCGTTCGCCCGTCGCGCAGGATGACTTCGCCGCCTGTGGGGCCGGCGGCGTTCACCAGGCGCTCCACCTCAAGGGCCGTATAGACGTTGGGATAGATCCCATACCCGTAGGAGGGAGATCGCTTGGCGTCATAGGTCTTGAAACCGGTCGAAACAATCATCGTGCCGACCTTGATCTCCTGAACCTCCTCCTTCTGAGTGAAGTCGATCGCTACACGATCCGCGCACGCCTCGACGCAGGTCTGCTTGCACTTGCCCATCTTGAGAAAGAGGCAGGTCTCCGGATCGATCAGAACCACCTGCGGCGTGGCTTGCGGGAACGGGATGTAAACCGGTTTGCGCTTGCCGAGGCCCTCGTTGAAATGGTCCGCAAACTTCGGTTCCTTATAAACGCAGGCTTTGATGCATTCCAGGCAACCCACGCAGAGGTCATCAATAACATACCGGGGCTTACGGCGGACCGTCACCGTGTAGTTCCCCACGTAGCCATCCACCTTCACCACGTCCGAGTAGGTCCAGAGAGTGATGTTCGGATGCTTCCCCACCATGGACATCTTCGGGGTGAGAATGCAGGCCGCGCAGTCCAGAGTGGGGAAGGTCTTGTCGAACTTCGCCATATGGCCGCCGATCGTCGGTTCGCACTCGACCAGGAAGACTTTCTTGCCGGCATTCGCCAGGGTAAGGGCCGCATGGATGCCCGCAATTCCGGCGCCCAGGATCAGGACGTCCGGGTGGATGGGGACCCGCTTGGTCTCGAGTTCGCGATGGCGCGCCACGCGAAAGATCGCGGCGTGGGACAGTGCCTTGGCCTTCTCTGTAGCTTCCTTCTTGTCTGTGTGCACCCACGAGTCGTGCTCCCGGATGTTGACCATGTGAAAGAAGAAGGGGTTGATCCCGCCATTTTCGGTCGCTTTGCGGAACGTGTGCTCATGGAGGAGCGGCGAGCAGGAGGCCACCACAATGCGGTTCAGGCCATGCGCCTTGATGTCCTGCTGGATCAGCTCCTGGCCCGGATCCGAACACATGTACTTGTAGTCCCGAGAGAGGGCGACACCGGGCAGCTTCCCGACATATTTGGCCACTTCCGGACAGTCCACCATGCTGGCGATGTTGTGGCCGCAATGGCACACATAGAAGCCAATTCGAACGTTCTCTTTCTTGTTGTCCATGTCCATCACCTTTTGGTTTTCGGGGTCAAATCCGCGTAAGGGTCACTTTCACCATGTTGATATCGGCCATTCCATGGGTCTCATGCTGCCGCGCTCCCCACAATGGCCTGGTCTGGTAGTGGTTTCATGGGGACGAAGCCGCGGTGCAGGCCAAGTTCTCTTTCAGGGATGCCAAACGCCAGGCCCATTAACTGGGTGAAATAGACGGTCGCAATCGGCGAAGGCTCCCACTTTTCGGCGATCTTGTCCTGGTAGCCGTCCAGGTTGAACTGGCAGAGCGGGCAGACGGTGGAGATGACATCGGCGCCGCGCTTGAGGGCCTCTTTGAGAAGGATGTAGGAGAGCCGCAGGCCGGCCTCGGGGAGGGTGCCGGTGAGGCTGCCGCCGCAGCATTTGGTCTTGAGGGGAAAACGAACGACGGTGGCGCCCAAGGCCTCGAGAAGCTTGTCCATCGTGGTGGGGTTATCCTGGTCGTCAAACGTCGAATAGGGCCGGACGATCTGGCAACCGTAGTAGGGCGCCACCTTGAGTCCTTTGAGAGGCCTCTTCACGCGCTTCTTGATCTCCGCCAACCCGATGGTGTGGACGAGGACGTCCAGGGGATGGCGCACGGGCACATTGCCGCTGTAGGTCAGGTTTGCCACCGCCAGGGCTTTCTGCACGACCCTTTCAACCGCCGGTGAGTCTTTCAGGTAGTGTTTGGTCTTGTTGAGCACCAGATAGCACGCGCTGCACGGGGCGAGGAGGCCGCTGTGGCCGGCCTTTTCCGCAATCGCCAGGTTCCGTGAAGCCATCACGCAGGCCTTCACTTCGTCCACCGCCATATAGGCCGTGGCGCCGCAGCAGTTCCAGTCGTCCAGTTCCTCAAGTTCCACATCGAGCGCCCGGAAGACAGGCAGAAGCGACTCCTCGTAAGCGCGCCCGGTGCCCTTCAGCGAGCATCCGGGAAAGTAAGAGTATTTCATGGGTTAGTGTCCTCCGCTACGGCGAGATTTGCGTCCGTCGCTCAACCCGTCGATCGACAGGTTGTCCACCACCTCCATCATCCGATTCAATTCGCCCGTGCGCTTGATGCCCTCGTATTTCAAGGGGAATCGACCCCTCATTAGCAGGCCCAGCCCCAGTTTCCACTGGCCCAGGGCTGCCGGCCAGTTCGTCTTCAGAAACATGAACGTGGCCAGGAAGTTCTCAGTCACTCGGCCCCGTTTATGGGCCATTTTGTAGAACTCCTTCGCAAGGACCGGAATCGGGAATTTCTTCGGATACACCCCCTCATGGATGGCCCGCTGCTTGAGCTCGTACATGATGTCGGTGATGCGGATGTTGCGCGGGCATTCCACCGTACACGCGTAGCAGGATGCGCACAACCAGATGGTCACGCTTGCCAGGACCTCCTTCTTGAAGTCGGAGCGCGTCATCGCCATCACCTGGCGCGGAGAGTGGTCCATGTAGATGCTCAAAGGGCACACTCCCGAACAAGTCCCGCACTGGATGCAGCTTTCCAACTGCTCACAGCCAGGCACACCCATGACTTCACGCCCGAAGCCCTTTACCCGGTCTGCCTCGTATTTGATCGTGCGTATGATTTCGATCATAACTCAACTGCGTGGCGCCTGATCGACCGGAGTCGGCCTCGTGGCTTTCCACAGATTTCGCTCATTGGTAGTCGGGAATCCGGACTCGGGCTAACCGCGTTTTGTTGAAAAGTTATCATTTTTTGTCATACGTCACTGATAAGAAGTTAAGAATAATAATATAATGTGGCTTAAAACAAGCCCGCCCCCCTCTTCCAGATCGGGCTTGGCAAAAGGTCCCACACCCGTAAGGCTGGGCAGAAGCCGAATGATGAACTTTTCGCCCAATGCCGCGCCCCGGCTGTTGTTGACCGTGTGTCTGGTCGCCCTCTGGCATTCCCTCGCCCTCCGCGCGGGAGAAGGCACCCTCTTACCGACCGAAGCCGATCCGGATCAGGTTCTGAGCACGTCCAACTCCGCGCCCGCGATCGAGCTTCGAATACCGGAACCCGGAACCACGGTCCGGGAGCTGACTCTCTGCGAGGTCGGGTTTGACCAACCCGTGCTGGGTCTCGACGCCGCGGACCTGCTCATCAACGGACTTGCGGCCACAAACGTGGTCGCGGTGGCGCCAGGGCACTTCCTATTCGGCTTCTCGCAGCCCGCGGAGGGAGTCGTATCGTTCGCCTGGCGGGCGGGCCACGCGATCACCGACTCCACCGGGGCGCACCCCTTCGCGGGTGGCTCCTGGACATGTATCCTCAACTCCGTGGAACCGGCGCCGGGAGTGATCATCTCCGAGTTCATGGCAGACAACGCCCGTACGCTCCGCGATGAAGACGGGGATAGCTCCGACTGGATCGAGATATTCAACCCCGGCGCCACACCTGCCGGGCTTGAAGGCTGGTTTCTGACGGACGACCCGCTCAATCTGCGGAAGTGGCGCTTTCCGAACGTCGCCGTCCCTGCGAACGGATTCCTGGTGGTCTTCGCGTCGGAGAAAGACAGGACCAACGCGACTGGCCGGCTGCACACCAACTTCAAGCTCGCAATCGATGGAGAATACCTCGCCCTGGTTGCTCCGGGGGACTGGGTCATGTCGGAGTTCGCTCCAAGCTACCCGAAGCAATTCACCGATGTCTCGTACGGGCGGGCGCAAGGCGCTCCTGAGGCAGCAGGCTATTTTACCAAGCCCACGCCCGGCGCCGCAAACGCCGACAGCGGCCCTGGGTTCGCGCCGGACGTGGAGTTCTCATCCTTGAGCGGCACGTTCACCACACCCTTCTGGCTCACCCTCTCGGCCCGATCGACCAACGCCGTCATTCGTTACACCCTCGATGGCAACCTGCCCACAAACAGTTCACCAATGTACGTTCAGCCGATCCAGGTCACCACCAGCCTCCAGATCCGCGCGCGCGCGTTCGAAGCAGATTTGTTCCCAGGACCGCCTCGAAGCGAGTCCTACATTCTGCTCGCCGGCACCCTCCCGAACTTCGGCTCCGATCTGCCGGTGATGGTGATCGACACCTTCGGCAAGGCCACCATTTCGTCCAGCCGGGCGAGTTTCGTCCACGTTTCTGTCTATGAACCGTTGAACGGACGAACTGCCCTCACCGATCCGCCTTCGATGAGCACCCGGGCGGGGATTAAGATCCGCGGATCGAGCACCGAAGGCCTGCCCAAGTCCAGCTATGCCCTCGAGTTCTGGGACGAGTTCAACCGGGACATAAAGCTGCCCGTCCTCGGCCTTCCCGCCGAGTCGGACTGGGTACTCTACGCGCCCGACATCTACGAGCCGGTTCTCATCCACAACCCGTTCATCCACCAATTGAGCCGGGATATGGGAAGGTACTCGCCGCGCACGCGGTTTATGGAGGTTTACGTGGCCAAGAACGGCGGGGCGGTGACCACCACACACTACGTGGGGATTTACGTGCTGGAGGAAAAAATCAAAATCGGAAAGAACCGCGTGGACATCGATAAACTGGAACCGGAGAACACCCTGCCGCCATCGGTGACAGGCGGATACTTGCTCAAGATCGATCGTCTCGATCCGGGCGACGCCGGGCTAAGTGCCGGTGGTGTGGGCATGGGATACGTGGATCCCAAGGAGCGCGAGATTCGCCTGGTCCAACGCGACCCGCAGGAGCAGTATATCAAGAGCTATTTCAACTCGTTTGCAGGCGCTCTAGCGGGCGCCAATTGGCGGAATCCCACCCTAGGCTATCCGGCCTACATCGATGTCGCCTCCTGGATCGACTACCACGTGCTGGAAGTTCTCAGCGGGAATGTGGATGCCCTCGTCCTGAGCACTTTCTTTCACAAACCGCGCGGCGGAAAGATTGTTTTTGGACCACATTGGGACTTCGACCGCGCCCTCGGCTCCACAGACGGACGCGACGCCAACCCGCGAGTCTGGCAGACCGGACCGTTCTTCTCCCCCAATTGGTGGAACAAGCTGTTCACCGACAACGACTTCTGGCAACTCTGGGTGGACCGCTGGCAGGAGCTGCGCACCACTCAATTCTCACTTGCGAATCTCCACGGCCTGATCGACCGCCTCGTCGGCGAGGTTCGCCTGGCTCAACCGCGCGAGTTCCAGAAATGGCGCGTGACGCTGCGGGGCGGCACCTACCAGGCCGAGGTCAACGCCATGAAGAACTGGCTCTCGAACCGCATCGACTTCATCGACAAGCAGCTCGCGCAGCCCCCGCGTTTCAGTGCCCCCGGCGGAACCGTCCCTGCGGGCTTCACCCTCACCCTCACCGCAGCGACAAATGCCACGATCTACTACACCCTCAACGGGGCGGACCCCCGAGCCTCCCAAGGGGGTTTCGCGGCGAACGCAAAGGCTTACACGGGACCAATTTCCATTACCGGCAACACGCGCGTTGTCGCGAGAACGCGCGACTCGACAAAACGCCAGGTCGGTGGTCCTCCCTCAACCTCATCGACAACATGGTCGGGCCCCGTGGCCGCTACCTTCCTTGTGGCGCCCCTCTCTCTAGTCCCGACTGAGAACATGTTCCATCCCGCCCCGCCGCCCGCGGGCAACACCAACACCGCCGGGGATTTTGAATATGTCGAGCTGATGAACTCAGGCCCGGACGCCGCTAGCCTGATCGGGCTCCGGCTCACAAATGGAATCGACTTCACCTTCACCGCGGCAAGCGGGGTCACCAGCCTTCAGCCCGGCGGACGCGTCCTGGTCGTGAGGAACAAGACGGCCTTCCTGACCCGCTACCCCGGCGCGACCGGGATCGCGGGACAGTTCTCGGGCACCCTCAAGAACGACCACCAGCGGCTGACGCTTCTGGGACCGGTCCTGGAGACGATCTTTGATATCACCTACAACCAGGATTGGGCGAGACTGACGGATGGATTCGGCTTCTCCCTGGTTCTCAACGACGAGAGCACACCCGCGGGCCAGCTCGCGGATGGATCACGATGGCGCGCGAGCGCGCAACCAGGCGGCTCACCGGGACAACAAGATCCACCGCCCGTTTCCATTCCCACCGTCTTCGTCAACGAAGCCGTCACCAACCCCGCGCCCGGCGAGGAGGACGCGGTGGAACTGTTCAATCCGGAGGTGGCGCCGAGTGATGTTTCCGGGTGGTGGCTCACCGACGATTTTCGCCAGCCGAAGAAGTTCCGTCTCCCAACAGGCACGATCATTGGCGGACAGGGCTTCATTGTGATCCACGGAAAACAATTTCGTAACGGCACCGTCGGGTTTGGGCTCAACTCGCTCGGGGACGAGATATACCTTTTCAGCGCAAACGCGGCAGGAGATCTCACCGGCTGGTTCCACGGCTTCGAGTACGGACCCCAAGCTCTGGGGACTACCTTCGTCCGCTGGATCACTGGTGACGGACACGACCACTTCGCCCCGTGCCCAACCCCGTCGCTGGGCCAACAAAACCCCGCCCCCCGTGCCGGCCCGGTCGTCTTCAGCCAGATCATGTATCACCCCCCCGGCATCGCAGGAGTGGATGACACGGTCAACGAGTTCATCGAGTTGACTGACATCGATTCCAGCGGCGGACCCACCGCGATGTTCGACCCCGCTCACCCCACAAACACCTGGCGGCTACGCGGTGATGTCGAGTTTGATTTTCCCGCCGGATTCCGCATGCCCGCGACCCGCAGAGTGGTTCTCACTGGTTTTGATCCCGAACGCGATCTGCGCGACCTCGAGGGCTTCCGGGCCCGCTACCGCTTGGACGGGCAAGTCACCCTTCTCGGACCGTGGAACGGTTCCCTTTCCAACGGTGGCGGCAATCTGCGCCTCCTCAAGCCGCTTTCCCCTGCCACCGCACCCGCCCCGAACGCGGGACTCGTACCGTACGCGCTCGTCGAGGAAGTGCCGTACCTCCCCAGCGCGCCCTGGCCGGGGAACGTCAGTGGAACCGGGCAAACCCTGGCGCGGCGATCGCTTGCGGACTTTGCCGCCGAACCGACCAACTGGGCCGGCCTCAACCCGACACCTGGCGATGTGGATAGCGACGGCGATGGCATGCCCGACCGTTGGGAGACAGCCAACGGCCTTGATCCTCTGATCTCTACAGGTAAAGATGGCCCGGAAGGTGATCTTGACGGTGATGGTTATACCAACTGGCAGGAGTACCTGGCCGGCACCGACGCGCATGATCCGGAGAGCATGCTGAGGTTCGACTCGGTGACCCTTACCGCCAGCAACGTCGAGTTAGTCTTCACCGCAACGATCGGACGCAGTTACACACTGCTCTACAAAGAAACCTTGGGCGGTGTCGGCTGGCAAATCCTCAGAACAGTCCCCGGCGCATCCAGCACCGGCCCCGTCCTCACCCTCGATCCGCGGTCAACTAAAGGCCGGTTCTACAGGCTCCAGGCGCCCTGAAGAGGCTTAAATCATGTTACATATGTGACGCTGTTCTGTACTGAGGTCTGATCTCGAACGTGAGGGTCTTGCGCGGAGGGCGGGCTGGGCTGAAGGCACGGCTTGTGAAAAGAGGCGGGCGAAGCATTCTTGTGGCCCCGCCCGGAGCGCCTCCAATGACCCCGGATTACGTCAAATCGCTACTACACCCCGCCGCCGGTCAGGCCCCAGCCGCACTACGCGGGGGAACGGTCTCAGCCGTGGCCCCGGCCGGGCGGCAAAGCCCGCGCCAGGCCAGAAAGGCCGCTAAGCCCGCGATAGCCGCTCCCGCGACGTATGGAGAGTGCGGGAACAGGCCATAGAGCCCAGTGGCGAACACAGGCCCGAAGATGCGAGCCAGGGTACCCGCGCTCTGCGTCACACCCAAAGTCGCCCCCTGCTCTTCGGCGGGGGTGTGAAGGGAGATCAAACCCATCGTCGGAGCGCGGTTCACCCCCGTGCCCGCGGAAAAGAGCGCCAACGCTATCAACAGACCCGTCATTTGGCTGACGTAGGGGATCAGGAGCATGCTCACCGCCACCACCACCAAGCTGCCGTAGATCAGTTTCGGCTCCCCGAACCGCTTCACCAACCGCCCGATCACGCCTCCCTGGATCAGGGTGGATACCAGCCCGCAATAGGCGAAGATATAGCCGACGCGACGCACATCAAAGTAGAGGGTCTGCGCCTTGATCTCATCCGGATAGGCGTCTTCGAGGATTCGCCGGTTGAGATGCACGAAAAAGTCCTTTTCTTCCTTCGCCCGGCTCTTGGCCGCCGTCCCAGGGGACTCCTTCTCGCGGGCACGCTCCAGGGCCGCCGCGTCGAACAGGGAAGGCGACTTGAGAAGGCGGTTAAACTCGGAGAAGAAGGCTGACCGCAACACCGAAGAAGTGGCGCTGGCGTTGGCGAGGGTCGCCACCGAATCCGGGGAGAGCTTGCCTCGGAGAAGGACCGAGGTGGGATCAGTGCCACGCGTCAGCTTGTCGGCCAGTTCGCGGGGTTTCTTGAAATCGTCGGGATGGAATGAGGGGGAGCCCATGAGGAGCGGCAGAGTGCTCTCGAAACAGGCGAAACAGAAAGTGGCCAGGAAGTAGAGGCAGACGAGCAGTCCGACCTTCGGCTGCCTCAACGTGTGCGCCCACTGAGCGAGCTTGGGACGGTTGGCCGTCGGCTCTGAATTCGGCTGACGGCTCTCGACCAACACGAACCAGGCAAAGATGAAATTGGCCGCACAGAGTGTCGCCGCCACCCAACCCGGCCCGGCCAACCCAAACCAATAGGCGCTCAAGGCCCCCAACGCCGGCCCGAGGATAAATCCCAGCCCGAAGGCGACCCCAATCAACGCCATCCCTTTGGAGCGATTCTCCCGGGAGGTGACGTCCGCAATGTAAGCGGAGGCCACCGAGATGTTCGCGCCGCAGGCGCCAGCGAAGATGCGCGAGCCTAGCAACACGAGCAACGCCGTGCCCGGGGCCAGCGTCGAGGACGCTGACAGGGCGAACATCACGTAAGACAACGTCGAACCCGCATTGCTGAGCAACAGGACCGGACGACGTCCAATCCGATCGGAGAGTCTTCCCCACACCGGTGAGAAAAAGAACTGCATGACGGAAAAGGAGGCAATGATGGCGCCGATCATGAACCCTTCCGCGCCGAATTTTTGGCTGTAGCGGGGCAGCAGCGGCAGCACGATGCCGAAACCGATCAGGTCAATAAAAACGGTCAGGAAAATGATCAGGAGCGATGGTTTCTTCATGGGAACGTTATACTCTAAATGTCAAAAGATGATGATAACCCGAGCGAAAACGGGATTGGAAGCAACAAAACGTGTCACACACAAAACGCCCGAGGCCCGGGCAGCCGGTCCTGGCAAGTCCTATTAAGTCCCATCCGGTTCTATCGAGTCCTATCAGAGTCCTCACTCAGGGTTTAGGGCTGGCCACCTTAGCCTCCTCCCCGGACGGCCGCGGAACAAAATCGCCGATCGCGCGCTCCAGCCGGGCCCGGGCGACGGCATAGTCCCGCTGGGCGAGGATTTTAGTTGTGCGGGCCTCGGTCAGAGCAGTCTGCGCGCCGAGCACGTCCAATTGCGTGCCCGTGCCGGCATCCGCGCGGGCCTGCGCCAGCCGAAGAGCTTCCTTGGCTTGTTCCTGCACTTTCTCCTGTGACTCGAGAACCTCCCATGCCTCGATGAGGCTCGAGAAGGCGGTGCGCACTTCCAGCTCGATCCGCCGCGTGGTGTCGTCGGTCTCGATTTGGGCCTTCTCCTGCAGTGCGCGTGCTTGAGAAACTTTGCCACGGGTAAGCTCGCCGTCGAACAGGTCCCAGCCCACCTGGACCCCCACCTGCCAGCCGGAGATATCCCGGCTCAGATCGCTGGAGAAGCTGCTGTTGTGCGAGCCGTAACCGGTGTAAGCCTGCACGCTCGGAAGATAGCCCGCTTTGGCGTTCGCCACCCCTTCCTTCCGCAAGTCCTCCGTTTTGCGCAAAGCCGCCAGCTCCGGACGCCTCTCCCGGGCGTGGGCAAGCGCCGCGGGCATCTCGATTGTGAATTTTTCCGTCTCGAGCGACCCGTTCAATTGCAGCGGGATGTCCTCCCAGACGTCAGAGGGCACGTGATAGCCGAGCAAGTTCACCAGAGTGCTCTTGGCGATGCGGTAGGCGTTGCGCGCGCGGATGAGCCGCGGCTTGGCGTTATCACGCTCCACCTCGGCCCGAAGAACGTTGAAATTAGGGACGGTGCCGGCTGCGAAGCGGCGTTTGGTGTCCTCCAGCTCCTTGTTCAGCAAATCCAGCGAGGCCTCGTTGACCACGATCTGCTGCGCCGCCAGCAGAACATCGTAGAAGGCGACGCGCACCTCCAGCGCCACATCCGCCACCACCGTCTGGTGGAGACAAAAGGCTTGCTCCCTCGAAAGCCGCGCCGTGCGAAGGGCGGAGCGGATGCGCCCACCCTCATAAATCGACTGGACCAGACGGATGTTGGCCGACCAGTTTTGGTCCCCGGGCTCGATCCCCGTCAACCCGCTCACCCCCGGAATTGTTGGAAACTTGATCCTCTCCACAGAGCCCTCGTCACTCACGGAGTAACTGCCGCTCACACGGACCTTGGGCATGGCGATGGCGCGGGTCTGAACGACAACACCATGAGTGGCCTCGAGATCCTTCTTACTCTTCAGGACGCTGCCATTCTGATCGAGCGCGATATTCAGGCATTCGGTGAGTGACAGCGGCTGTGCAAGCCAGGTGGAACCGTTTGTTGAGGTGGCGCCGCGGCCCGGCGCGCAGGAGAAGAGCAGCGCGAACGCTGCGGCGACAAGCCTGCGGCAGTAAGTGGGATCAATGTTGTTGAACATAGGCTAAAGTCAGATCCGGTCACACGTTGGTGGCGAATGCCTTCAACGCCGATAGTGAAAACTGCGTGATGTGCTCGGCCAAGCGCGCAACGTCCCTTTCCCCATATTGCTGCTCTGGATAAAGCCTGCAAATCACCGACCGACAGTGGAGGTAGAATACGCATTGGCTCACAATGCTGCAACCGCATAACCGCACGATTTCAGGGGTGGCACCGGGCCCAAGGATCCGCTCAACAATCCCCTGTACCTCGTCGGCCAACGGCCGGAGGCTTTCCTCTTGCAGCACGTCCAACGCGGCGGTCGGCTGGATCATCTCCATGGCAATCAGCTTTCCATGCCAGGCTAGAGGGCCGGACGCCAGTATCCGCTGGAGGAACCCGTGCACGAACGTTTTGAGCCGCTCCTCGGCGGGAGTGTCCGGGCTCATTCCCACGTCCGTTGGGTAGAGTTCGAGCGACCTGCGATGGGCGTGGAGAAGGACTTGCAGATAGAGACGTTCCTTGTCCCCAAAATGATAATTGACGGCGGCAATATTGGCCCCCGCACGCTGGCAAATCTCGCGCACGGTAGCGGCGCGAAAGCCCGCATCGGCAAACACCTCGCCCGCAGCTTGGAGCAAGAGTTCACGGGTCTGGGCGTGAATCGACTCGGGCTTGCTAGTGAGGTCGTTAAAACTCATGTTTCAAACATATATTTCAAACACATGTTTGACATGTCAACGCAATTCTGGTTTCTTCTCATTAGCGATCGGCCGGGGGTGTCCCACGGGTCTCGGTTCCGCCCTGTTCCCGGCCTGTCTCGCCTATGAAAACAGTCATTTTCAACTGGTTGGCCTTCTGGACCTCTCTGGGAATGGTTCTCGTCCTTGCCGGATGCCGTCCCCGACCTGCGGCGGTCACGCCCCCCATCGTGGTGCGGTACGATATCGCCCTTCCCATGACGGAGGCGCACGTGGAAAACGTGCGGACTTATCTGGGCAACATCCGAGGTTCGACCGAGACTGACTTAGGCTTCAAGGTGTCTGGCATCCTGGATTTGATCGGCAGGACGAACAACGAAGACTGGCGGGAGGGTACCGAAGTGGAGGCCGGGGACATACTGGCCCAGCTCAAGCAAACCGACTTCGAGAGCGCGCTGCAATCGGCGCAGGCCAAGGAGGAACTTGAACGGCGCCGCCTGGAAAAGAACCGCAAGCTTTACGAGGTTGAGAATGCGGAAAAGGCCATCTCGCAGCAGGAATGGGAAACGACTGTGGCCGGTTACGAAGCCGCCAAGGCCACCCTCTCGCAGAGCCGGCAAGCTTGGCTCGACTCCACATTGCGCGCCCCATTCAAGGGAGTGATTCTCGCCCGCATCGCCAACAAGGGCGAGACCCTCATGGCGGGCAGAACGGTCTTGCGCCTGGGCGACCTGAGCGAGATGTCGGTGGAATTGGGCGTCCCCGAGAAAGCGATCAGCCGCATCACTCTCGACCAGCAGATACGGTTCAGCATCCCCGCTCTGGAAGAGACGAACGTCGTGGGGCGAGTATCCGAGGTGGGCGTCGCAGCCAAGGAGGGCGCCAGGCTCTACAAAGTGGTTCTGAAGGTGAAGAATCCGGACGGACGCCTCAAATCAGGCATGACGGCCTCAGTTTCGTTTCAGGAGGAGCTGCCCCTGAACAAGAACGCGGTGTTAGTGCCGCTGTCCGCCCTGGTCGCCGCCTCCAGCTCTACCGCTCCAGGGAAGCAGGTGGAAAACAATGAGCTGGCCGTGTTTGTCGTGGGCGAGGATGGGCGCGCGCATGAGAAACGGGTACGAACCGATGACATCATCCGCAGCTCGATCATGATCACATCTGGCCTGAAAACAAATGAGAGAGTAGTGGTCGTGGGCGCCAGCATGCTCTACGAAAACGCGCTGGTCGATGCACGTCCGGTGGAACATCTCACGCGCAAGTGAACGAGCCTGCCATGCCCACAAACAGGCGCCTTCCTGAAAAGGGTGGCCTGGCCCGCTACTTCGTAGAACACCGCGAGGTGAGCTGGATGGCGCTCGTGGCAGTGCTCGTCTGGGGCTGGCTTTCCTATACCCGGCTGGCCCAGCAGGAGGACCCCAAAATCCCCGAGCGCCGCGCCGTCCTGATCACCCGCTTCCCGGGGGCTAGCGCCAGCAAGATCGAAGAGTTGGTAACTCAGAAACTCGAGGAGAAACTCAACGAACTCGAGTCCATCGAGGAGCTCAAGTCCCAGTCTCGGCCCGGCGTCTCGGTGATCTACGTCACTCAGCGCCCCTCCACTGTCGATCGTGTCGAGCAGGAGTGGGACAAACTGCGCGCAAAACTCACTCAAACGGCCCTTCCCCAAGGATGCCAACCGCCGTTTCTGGACACCGACTTCGGCACCACCATTACCCTCCTGTTCGCGGTCACCAGTCCGCCCGCCACCGATGCTGAATGCGCCGCCCGTGCCCATCTGATCCGCACTCGCCTGGCGGAACTCCGTCAGTCCGTCAATCCGGAGGGTCGCGCGGCAGCGTTTGCCTTCTACCCACCGTCTGTCGCGGAGAGCTACCGCGCCACGATGAGGCAGAAATTCGTCAGTGCCCTGGAACAAAGCGGCTTGGGACGCGACGTCCGATCCCAACAAGGCGTCTCATTCATCCTGGGAGATTTCAAGACCGACGCCCCGCCGGAGCGACTGCAAGAGTTCCTCAAAGACTTCACCCGCCTCCAGGCAGGCACGGATGGCGAACTCCATCCGGATTTCGGCGGCCCCATCCTCCTGCTCCCGGGCCAGGATCCCCTGCCCCAGATCCAGGCGCAGGCCAATCCACGCTACACTTACCGGCAACTGGAGCAGAAAGCCGAGTTGCTTGAAGATACGCTCAAGCAGGTCCCCAGCGTGGGCCGGGTCCGCAAGATCGGCAACGTGGAGGAAGCCGTCTATCTCTTCTTCTCCATCCCCAACCTCGACGGCTTCCATGTCTCCCCCGACATGGTGATCGAGGCCATCTCGACCCGTAATGCCATCATCCCCGGAGGCACGCTGCGAACGGAGGGGCAGAACTTCCCGGTGCAGTTGTCCGGAGAATTCACCAATGAAGTCGATCTCCTGGACACCGTGGTGGCCACGAGCAAGGTCGGTAATGAACGCATCCCGATCTATCTGCGCGACCTCTTCGAGGTGCGTCGCGGTTACGAGAATCCGGTCTCCTTCAGCGTCGATGTCCTCCGGAGGACGGGCAATAACGGTCGCCTGGAAAAAGCCCGCTCCGTTCTGGTGGCAGCCGAGATGAAGGAAGGCAACATCATCGCCCAGTTCAATGACGAGGTCACCGCCGCGGTGCGCGCCCTCAAGCCCCGCCTGGCCGAGGGCATGGAAATCGCCATCCTGTCGGACCAGCCAGCCGCCGTCACGCAAAGGATTCACCACTTCAGCAAATGCTTCATCGAGGCCGTCATGATCGTGGTGTTGGTGGCCCTGTTCCTGATGGATTGGCGCGCCGCGCTCGTCGTCGCCACAGCCATCCCGCTCACGATTGCGATGACGATGGGCCTCATGAAGCTGTTCGGCGTCCCCTTGCATCAGATTTCCATCGCCGCTTTGATCATCGCTCTGGGGATGCTGGTGGACGATCCGGTGGTCGCCTCGGACGGCATCAACCGCGAACTCGCCCATGGCCAGCCTCGAGGGATCGCCGCCTGGTTGGGGCCGTTCCGGCTGCGGCGGGCCATCCTCTTTGGCACCATCATCAACATCGTTGCCTTCCTCCCCCTGCTCCTCCTCCCGGGCGACAAAGGAGCGTTCATTGGCGCCTTGCCGATGGTGGTCACGCTCGCGTTGGTCTCCTCCAGAGTCGTCTCGATGACCTTCGTGCCGCTCCTGGGCTACTACCTTCTCCGCGGTCAGAAAGGGCTCGAGGCGGGAGGCGAGGTGCGCCAGTTCTTCCTCTTCAAACCAGTGGACAAGGTGTTGGTCGCCCTGCTGCCCCGGTACAGGCGCCTCCTGCAAACCGCCCTGGATCATCCCTGGCGCGCTATCGGCGCCGCCTACGGGTTGCTCTTGGTCAGCTTCGGGCTGGCGCCGTTCTTTGGACAACAGTTCTTTCCGCCCGCCGAGAGGAACCAGCTCCTCATTGACGTGGAACTGCCCGAGTCGGCCTCGATCATACAAACGCGGGAGGTCTGCCGTGACATCACCCGCATCCTTGAACGTCACACGGCCATTGACAGCGCCGCGGTGTTCGCGGGTGGAACAACTCCGCGTTTCTACTACAACGTCTCCCCGCGGGAACCCGCCAGCCACCTCGCCCAAGTCCTCATCAACACTCGCCGCGCCGAGGATGTCCCGGAACTTCTGGTGGAACTGCGCGCGGAACTCGACCGTGACATCGTCGGCGCGCGCTGCGTGGCCAAACAGCTCGAACAAGGCCCTCCTGTGGATGCGCCCATCCAGATCCGAGTCAGCGGAGATAGGCTCGACGACCTGCGCATACTAGCCGACCAGGTCGCGGAAGCCCTCCGCGCGGCGGGGGCCTACAAGGTCCACGATGATCTCGGCCGCCGCATGCCCACCCTCGAGATCGACATCGACCAGCATCGCGCCAACACCCTCGAGGTTTCCAACCATCAGGTCGGGCAGTTGGCCCAGTCCGCGTTCGCCGGCCTGAAGGTCACCGAACTGCGGGAAGAGGACCACTTGGTGCCCGTCATCATCCGTCTGCGCGTCGAGGAGCGCAACGAGGCGGAAAAAATCCGGACCCTCTACGTCCGCTCCTTGCGGGACGAGATGGTGCCGCTCGGCAACTTCGCCACCGTTAAGCTCAAGCCCGAATACGCTACCATCGCCCACTTCAACAAACTCCGCGCCGTGACGGTCAACGCTTACGCGCACTTCGGCGAACTCCCCTCGCGCGTGCTCGCTCGCGCCCGTCCCGCCATCGACCGCCTCAGCACCCCGGCGGGGTGCCGCATTGATCTGGCTGGCGAGGACAAGGAACTCCGACAGAGCCGCGCCGAAATGGGCCTGGTGATGAAGGTCTCCCTCGCCCTCATCTCTCTGGCCATGGTCATCCAGTTCAGCTCGGTCATGAAATCTCTCGTCGTCGTGCTGACCGTGCCTCTGGGGCTCATCGGCGCCTTCCTCGGTGTCGCGGTCACACGCGCCCCCATGGGTTTCATGGCCCTCCTGGGCATCGTCAGCTTGGCCGGAGTTATCGTCAGCCACATCATCGTCCTCTCCGACTTTATCGAGGAGGCGCGCGCGGAGGGCATCGAACTCAAGCAGGCACTGATCGGGGCCGGCTTGGTGCGTCTCCGCGCCGTGCTCGTCACCGTCCTGGCTACCGTCGGAGGTCTGGTGCCCCTCGCCCTCACCGGCGGCGAACTCTGGCGCCCCCTCACCGCCGTACACATCTTCGGCCTCCTTTTCGCCACTCTGCTGACCCTGGTCCTCCTCCCGGTGCTCTACTACCTGTTCTGCGCCCGGCTCAGGTGGATCAAGTGAGAAACTCGCGCGACGCGGGGAATGGGACGTGGAGATGCACCACGAAACACGCGAAATGCACGAAAGGGCACCGACCGGGCTTTCCGAAGGACGGATACCAATCGCGGCTCCCCACCGCTCAACCTAGAAACCGGAGATGGAATAGCCACAAAAGAACTCAGAGATCTCAAAGAGAATGCAATGGCTTCGTACCCGGCCGAGTATTGTGGTCACCTGTCTGTAGGGTTCAACACCGTCGTTGAACGTAGGGTGAAAACCCCGCGTGGGACTACTGTCGTAAGCGCAGTCGGTGAGACTGTTGTAGTTGGCACGGTCGTGCTGAATGGTGTCCGCGTCCGCCCATGGAAAACGATGCCCGCTCGCTCCGCCTCCGTCGGCAAACGGTAGCCACCGTTCCAGTTCATATTCCCCTGCGCCCCCTGCTCGAAAGTGTAGCCGTGGCTTGTCGCCCATTGATACACCTCATCCCACAGCTCCTTCGTCACCTCAGTCCGGTTCATGTAGAACGCCGAAACATGCACCGTGTGGGCGGGAATCTCTTGGTATGCTCCCCCGTATGGCCAATCGTTGAACAAGTCGCCCATCGTGAAGGGGCCGGCTGGGATCAGAACCAAGTGCCGTGGGTCGGATGGAAAATCCTGCGTCAGGTAGCCGAAGGCACCATAATGGACAGTCCCGCCAGCGCCGCCAGGACTGCCGACGTCAAAAGTGAATCCGGAGTAAGAGTAGGCCGTAGGGGACGGGAGCCCCGTTTGATCAATTGGTGCAACATACCAACTATGGTCGTTAAATAGCCCAGCCGCTCCTCGCATGGGGTGCGGCGAGAGGCGGTTGTAATATGTGAGAAGCATGACCGCCGAAGACGGGCCGCATTCCTGCCGCCCTACAGCCCGGAGCTTAACCCGATTGAGCGGGTATGGAAGCGAGTTGCTGGTGCAGGACTTGCACGAGATGGCCGTTGGCCGTGCAGACCAACGTCAACAGGGATCAAAGCGAAAGAAAAACACAGCCCGCAAGAGGGAAATATTTTCAACGCGTGACTCGAACCGAGGAGGCGCATCCACTCACGATTTCTCGGTGCCCTGCTCGCCGGCCTCCGGCGACTCTTTCAACAAGTCATATTGCTTGAGCTTGTATTGCAGCGTGCGGCGGCTGATGCCGAGTACCTTGGCGGCTTCATCGCGGTTACTCGTGACGTGAGTGAGGGTTTGACGGATGTGCAGTTTTTCCACCTCGGCCAGTGACATGTCTGGACGCACGGTAAAAGTAGTGACGCTTTGGTCGTGTGCCCGCAGGAAGTCTGGCAGGTCGGCCACTTCGATGGTCGAACCGCGATGAGTGATAACCAACCGCTCGATCATGTAGCGCAATTGCCGCACGTTGCCCGGCCAAGGAAACCGCTGGCAGAGTTCTATCGCTTCCGCCGACATTTCTTTGCGCCGCCGCTTGTGCTTGGCCACGAAGTGTTCGAGAAAATCCTCGATCAACACCGGGATGTCCTCCGCCCGCTCGCGCAGCGGCGGGATGGAAATCGGCAGGATTTGCAGACGGTAGAACAGGTCTTCACGGAACTTCCCAGCCGTCACCGTCTCCTGAAGACGCTTGTTCGTGGCAGCGATGACGCGCACGTTCACGCGCACCAGGTCCGTGCCACCCACCATCCGAAACCCTCCGTCCTCCAGCACCCGCAATAGGTCGCCCTGGCCTTTGGGCGAGAGGTCGCCGATTTCGTCGAGAAAGAGCGTTCCTCCGTCGGCAAGTTGAAAACGCCCCGGCTTGCTCGCCACCGCACCGGTGAACGCGCCTTTGACGTGACCGAACAGCTCCGCTTCAAGCAACTGTTCCGGCAGGGCCGCGCAATTGACAGCGATGAACGGACGCTCGCTACGCCGGCTCTTCAAGTGAATCGAGCGCGCAACCAGTTCCTTGCCCGTGCCGCTCTCGCCTTCAATGAGCACGGTGACGTCGCTTTGCGCCACTTCGTCAATCGAGCGTACGATGGCATGAACGCTTTCACTTACGGTGAGCAACGGGCTCGGTTCGGACCGCTTTTGCAGCCGCATCCGCAACTCGTGGTTCTCGGCCACGAGCGCCTGAAATTCGAGGGCCTTCAGGACGAGCGCCCGAAAGCGCTGCATGTCCAGCGGCTTGGCCAGGTAATCGTAAGCGCCCTCCTTCATCGCTTGCACGGCGTTCTCAATGGTGGCGTAGGCCGTCATGAGGATGAGCAGCGTATCGGGGCTCGCGGCCTTGACCTGTCTGAGCAATTCCACACCGTCGAGACCTGGCATTTTGACGTCCGCAATGATGAGGTTGTAGAGATGCTCGTGGACGAACTTGAGGGCTGCCGCAGCGTCGTTGGCCGCGTCCACGGCATAGCCTTCGCGACGGAGAACCTCCTGCAAACCGAGGCAGAGTCCCCGCTCATCGTCCACGACCAAAATGCTGATTCTTGATTTATCCATGGCTTGTCTTCGAGCCCGCGCGCGGCAGGTTCACGGCAAACACGGCCCCGCCCCCGGGCGCGTTGGCTGCCAAAATGGTGCCGCCGTGGGCGACGATGATTTGCTGCGCGATCCACAACCCGATCCCGCTGCCCTCGGCCTTCGTGGTGTAGTAGGGTTCGAAAATGGTGTGAAGTTTTTCCGGAGGGATGCCGGGGCCGTTGTCCCGCACCTCCACCACGAAGACATCACCCTCCAGGCTCGCGCGCACCTCGACACGGCCGTTCCGGTCCACAGCCTGGACGGCGTTGATGACCAGATTGAGCAACGCTTGGATGAGTTGGTCAGGATCGGCCTGCAATCGAGGAAGCTCGGACGGAACGTCAGCCACCAGCTCGATTTTCCGGGTGGACGCCTCCGGTCGCAGCAGTTCGCAGACGTGGCCAATGGTTTTGTCCAACTCCACCGTTGTCAGCTCAATCGCGGACGGCCCGGCCAACCGAAGGAACTGTTTGACGAGATTCTCGAGCCGATGCAACTCGCCATGAATGATCTCGAACCGGTCGGCGAGTTGATCCCTGTTACGGGGCGTTCCCTCCGCCAGGTCTTCCTCGAGCAGGTGCAGGTGAACGTCCAGCGAGGTGAGCGGGTTGCGGATTTCGTGGGCCAGGCGGGCCAGTAGCCGCGAAAGGAGCTGCCTGGTCTCCTCGACCGGCATTCCCGCCACTTTCTGCCCGAGGGCTTTTGACAGGATTGTTTCCATTCGCAACGGCGAGAATCGCAAAAACCCGGCGGCAAATCCAGCCTCCCTTCGTCTATGAGGCAGTTTGAAAACGCAGGCAAAGCGCCGCGCGGAGGCACGCGGCCTACAGGGGACGGACAGAATCTCCATGCCCTGCAGGCCCGGTCCCCTGACCGGGCGAGTTTTCGAACGGGCTCGAAGGGCTAGCGGTGGATCTGTTCCCGATGTGACGGCCTGTCAATACCGAGGGACTGAGTTCCCGCACCACACCGGCGGCATCTGCCGCCGCGAGTTGCGGGATGATCAGTGATGGACCGGTGTAATCCGCCAGGGAGGCCGTCGAGGCAGTGCCGAGCTTAGGCGTCGCCATCCGACACTGTCTTTTTCCGGCGCTTCTTCGGAGCCGCTTTTTGCGGCGCCGACGGGGTGGGCGTGGCGGAGGCCGGAGGTTCCGGCTCCATCACCAGGTAACGCCCACAGGTGTCGCACATGGAGATGTCATCGTTGCGCAGCAGCGCGGCGTAGTTGCCAGACGCCAGCTTCATCTGGCATCCGGTGCAGACACCGGTAGCGCGGCGAACCAGCACCACTCCTTTCTTTCCGTGCGCCAGCAAGCGATCATAATGGGCGAGGATTTGCCCCGGAATCTCTTTTCGGATTGTTTCAGCCGACCGCCGGGCTTCCGGTGCCGCGGCTTTCGGTCCTTTTTCAAGTTCCTGCAGTTCTAGTAAACGCTGAATCACTTTCATCGTCATAAGCGGGTGTTTTCCCGTTCGTAACGCATCATCCTCGCCGCTGGCACAGAATGCCAGTCAAAACCGGCAGTTTCGGAAGGAAGAGCGCACTCCGCCTTCCGAAATTGCCGGGACAACCGACGGTTTCCGGTTGCCGACCCCCGCCATCTCTAATACGCTTCGCCCGTCATGAACAAACGACAAGCGCTCACACGCCGCGCCTTCCTCAAGGGCTCCATCGCCGCGTTCGCCACCGTCAGTCTGGTCCCCCGCTACGTCCTCGGCGGAGCAGGCGTTACACCCCCCAGTGGGATCCTGACCCGTGCCGTGATCGGTACCGGCGGCATGGGCATGGGCCACGTCAAATCGATCAACACCGCCTGTAAACTCCTGGCCGTGTGCGACGTGGATGAGAAACACCTCCAGGCGGCGGTCCAGGCAGGCGGCGAAGGGGTCAAAGGCTACCGGGACTTCCGCGAGGTGCTGGCCCGCAAGGACATTGACATCGTCCACATCCCCACCCCGCCCCACTGGCACGCGCTGATCTCGATCGCCGCCGCCAAGGCCGGCAAAGACATTTGGTGCGAGAAACCGATGAGTCGGACCATCGGCGAAGGCGAGGCGGTGATCGCCGCGATCAAGAAATACCAGCGCATTTTCCGGCTCAATACCTGGTTCCGCTTTTCGGATAGCTTCTACGGCATGGGACGGCCCGTTAAACCGGTCAAAAAGGCGGTCATGCACGGGTTGCTCGGCTGGCCTCTGAAGGTCACACTCAACGCCAGCACCGGCTTCGACTGGAAGTTCTACTGGGTTGGGCGCACCGACCTGACACCCCAACCGGTTCCGCCCGAGCTGGATTATGATACCTGGCTGGGGCCCGCACCCTACAAGTTCTATCACCCACACCGGGTGCACGGCACCTTCCGCGGCTACTGGGACTACGATGGCGGCGGGCTCGGCGACATGGGCCAGCACTACCTTGATCCCGTCCAATACATCCTCGCCAAAGACAACGACTCCCCCATCGAGATCGAGGCGGACGCCCCGCAGCAGGACCGCGACGCCGTCGGCACCTGGCGCCGGATTCGGATGAAGTACGCCGACGGATGCGAGATCATCCTCGACGGCGAAAACCGGGATAAGGACGCTGCGTTCATCGCGGGACCGAAGGGGAAGATATTCCCGGAATTGCGATCCGACATCCCGAACCTGGAAGAGAAGCTGGACCAACTCAGCGATCCCGAGCCGCAGATCACCGACTTTGTCGAGGCGGTCAAGACCCGGAAGAAATTCGCCCTCAACGAACTCAATGGCCATCGCTCCTGCACTCTCGTCAACCTCATGAAGACGGCGCTGCAAACCGGGCGCGTCCTGCGGTTCAATCCCAAGACCCAGCGCTTCATCAAGGACGAAGACGCCAACCGCTACATCCATCAGCCGATGCGGTCGCCTTGGAAACTGTGACGGGGGTCCTCATTGAGACAGCAGGCGCTTTAGTTCAGCCCATTCGGGTAACAGGCGAACCGCTTCGTCGGGATTGTCGCGCACCCACTTGCGAAGGCGATTGCGTATCGTCTTCGGCGATTCCGAGCCTAGCCGCGGCGAGATGAATGTCAGAATGTCCTTGCCGGAGAACCATACCAGAATTCCGCGAACGTCCATCGCGCCGAGCCTAATCCTGTAGCCATCGAACTTATCCCGCAGCGCTTCCTCTGCGAATGCCGCGGTGACTGGCTGAATGAACTCGCGGGTCGCAGAGGAGAGCCAAGTCCAACTTGCCTTTTCTGACCGGTCATCGGGCAATCCAAATTCGTCGGGTAACTCCTCTGGAGCCGTCTCCAAGTGGCGCGATAGGGGCAACTTGGCCCGTGCCTGTCCCACAGTCCAACGAGCCGCTTGATAGTCGGCCAGTTCGCGCCCTGCCTGCTGAATCAGCTCCTCCAGTTCGCCCTGCGGCTTACCTAAAGCCCGTGCGGCCAACGCTGGCTCCAGCAAGTAACACTCAATGCTGTGACGAGACCAGCGCCAACCCAGTAACGCCCCACTGCGCTCACTCGTGATTGGTGTCGGCAATTGAGTCGCGCTAGCCGCCGCCTCGTAATCGAAATCTCGGTCGCGGAGGAAATAGACCCCATCGTTTGCGGTATCACGTCGCTCGCGCACCACGATTCCTGGAAGTCCATATTTGCCGCCGCATTTCTGCACAACGGGCGATCCGGCGAGGATGCCGCCTAACAACTCCTCGTCCAAATTGCCCTCAACATACAGTTTGGTTACAGGCATAGCCGTCCCTCCTTGAGCCGCGTTTCCTGTTCATTTGGAATGCAGCCTTCTACGAACGTCGAGTGCGTGGTGATGATGAATTGACAATCCGGCCCCATTTTCGGAAGTGCCGCCAAGAGCGCCTGCTGTTCCGGCGGGTGGAGATGTAGCTCCAACTCATCGATCAAGACCACCGATCTGCGGATGTTCAGCCTCACGAAGTCATATATAAGCGGGACAACGGCCTGTTCACCGGAGGACATCTCGGCGATGTCAAAGACGCGCCCCGCGCGTTCTAACAAAAAGAAGAAGCGGGGTGAAGTTTCCGCCCCCGTGGTGTCCACGGGCTGAAGGCCCCGGAATCTTGTACCGGGAAACACACGTTCAAACGACTGCTCAAGTTCAGGAATGAAATCCCGCCCCGCTGTTTTGAACCCCGAGATGTGGTACGTCCACCAGTCCTGGAGGAAGCGCCGAAGTTGCTCAACTCCGATCAACCACGATTCGGAAGTTTGCGACTCCAACCTACGCATTTCGGGCGCAACCGTGCCATTGGAAGTGATCGTGATCTGCTCGGTCTGTTCCTGCTGCTCGACCTGATCGGTGGTTGGTGTTGCCAAAGCCATTCCGAGATTGCGGTACTGATCATACCAAAACACATCACCCACCTTGCTAAACAAGTCCTTGAGGTCGGGCCGTCGCCGCGCCAGTTGCTTTACGTAAAAGCGTCCGTAGAGCTGCGCTCGTGCGTCCGTCCCAGCGGAATCAGTGACTTTCACGAGCCCGTTCTCGAATACCACCGTCAACCGTGTGTCCTGACCGATTTCAACCAGCTTAGCTCCGTCCCGCTCGAAGTGTGTGCGCCACTCCGTAAACAACTCCCTGGTCGTGCTGATCTCCTCTTCGTCCAGCAACAACTGCAACACCACCCGCGTCCTGCCCATTGTGCTCAGACGCTGTGGCACGAAGCCATACCAGGGAAACCTGTCCATCCCATTGATACGGCGCGTTGCCAGCCCCAGAGTGAGGGCAATAGCCTGAAGAATGGTGGTCTTGCCCGATCCGTTGTCGCCGAGCACGGCATGGAGTGAATCCGGCTGCTTCTCGCCGGGCTGCTGCATGGTCAGCGTGGCCTCTTTCACGCCTTTGAAATTCTGAATGTGTGCTGAAATTAGCTTCATCTTGGCTCTTTTCTAGAACTGGAGTGTCGGTTGCTTGTCGTCGTTGATGCACTCCAACACCGGCGTAACGCAGAATCCATCGCCGACCCCGCTGATCCTCAGCAAGGTTCCCGCCCAGATTTGCTTTCGCTCGCACACGGCCTTGGGCAACACCACCCGCCGCTTGGTGGTCACTGCAATCGGCATCGTCACAGTCGCAGGATTATCCTACGGCCTGATTTGGTCAAGTTCCGGTGGACCTCACTTGAAGCCTCGAATCGAGCCTGAGGTTCTGTTGCGCGGTAGGCTGGGAAAGGTACCGGCTCGTTGTCCTCAGCGGGCCGCACACGCGGTCGCACGCCCAAGGCGGCGCGCTGGGACCGACGCGCCCTACCGCACTGCGTGTCGTCCATCCCGTCGCCCAGGCAGTATTCCTGCCCGGCTGGATAGATCGAATCGAAGGTGTTCTGTCCCGCGTGCCGGAAGGCGCGCGGTTCAAGCTGCGCTGAGAACAGGCGCTATCTCCGCCCGCTGTTCCTCTTCATGTTGGCGATGGCTTCGATGGCGGCCTTGTCCCCATGCTCGGCCTTGTCAGCCAGCTTGACCTGCACTCCGCCCAGCAGGTTCTGCACGGCGATCTCCTGATCCACCGTCAAACCCTGGGTATAGCGAAGTCTCCCCAAGGACCCCATCGCCCGCGGCAAGTCGCTGGCCTTCAGCGCGGCAAGGGTCTCCTCGCAGGCGGCCTTGATGGCAGGGTCTTCCGGGGCGCCCTTTGCGCCTTTGGCCAGGTGGAAGGCCTTCTCGAACTCGGCGGTATTGGTTCCCGCAGGCTTTCCGCAGCCGGTTAGGAGGACCGCCAGAAGCAGGATTTGAGCGAGAAACCAGTGTCTGACCTTCATGGAAAGGGGTTAGTTCGGTTGTGAACGATCATGGTGGAGTTACGGACTCTCTAGCTTCTAGGTGCCATCACCCCTCTTGCTGCCCGGGTCACACCAGAGCCGGCCCGGCTTGTTCTTTCTTTCGATGTAGAAGAACTTGAGCTGGCTGTACTCGACGTGCCCGTCCATCACGCCCAGGACAGTCCCCGAATTGTGGATTCCGCTGATCCCTTCATCGGGGGTGCTGGAACCATCGTTGAAGTCAGCGTAAGAACGCTCATCCGCCTGCCACATGATCACGGCGTCCGGTTTGAACTGGGTGGACTTAAAGGGGATCTTCTGCGACGTGCTGTAGTGCACGAGGGCGCCGTTCATGATGTAGCTGGTGAGCTTCTGACCACGCTGCCTCCACTGAGCCGTGTTCGTACGGTCAAGCGGGCACCGAAATACTTTCGGGGTCTTCAGATACGTCCAGAGCACACCGGTGGCGATGTTCGTTTCGATGTCCTTACCACCGGCGGGCGTGAAGGGCGGCCGGCAAAGCCACCCTGGCACGTTTACATCGAAATCCCAGTTTGGATGGGGCATGACGTCGTTGCAGTCCTGGATGTACATGATGGTCGAGAGCATCAACTGTTTCTCGTTGTTCACGCAGGCCATCCGCGAACTCTTCTCCTTCGCTTTGGCGAGCGCCGGCAGTAACATCCCCGCCAGGATGGCGATGATGGCGATCACCACCAGAAGTTCGATCAGAGTGAAGGCAAGTCGTTTGCGGAGCAAACGATCGCCTGCGGAGGAAAATGGACGGACGGGAGTTTTCATAAGAGGTGACCGGACCGCGCCCCAAGGGCGACAACGGGCGACACTGGCGTTTCTGGAAGCCGCTCCGGGCGGCACGCCTGATCGCTACGCTGACACAAAGAGCGCGAGGACTGCACAGACAGTACATCATCGCATTGGGGGCGGTTTGTCAAGGGACCAAAATGGGATGATTTGACCCGGGGCAAGGTTTCGGACACAATGGCGCAAATGCACGCCGCAGTCGGAGAAGAGACCCCGACCCGCCTAAAGAATATGATCATCGGAATACCCAGAGAGATCAAACACCAGGAGTACCGCGTTGCCTTGCTGCCCTCCTCGGCTTACCAACTCACCCAGCGCGGCCACCAAGTCCTGGTCGAGCGTGGGGCTGGGGAAGGCTCCGGCTATCCCGACCCGGAGTATGAACTGGCCGGCGCCCGGCTTATGAGCGACCACGCAATCGTGTTCCAAGAGGCGGACCTCGTGGTCAAAGTCAAGGAACCTCAGGAAAGCGAACTCTCCCTGCTGCGCTCCGGTCAAATTCTCTTGACCTACCTGCACCTGGCGGCCAGCAAGGAACTGACGCTGAGCCTCATGAGGAGCGGCGTGACCGCAATCGCCTATGAAACCATCGAGGTCAATCGCCGCCTCCCGCTCCTGGAGCCGATGAGCGAGATCGCGGGGCGGATGTCGATTATTGTGGGCGGGTACTACCTCGCCAAACACCACGGAGGCTGCGGTGTCTTGTTGGGCGGAGTTCCGGGGGTGCTGCCAGGCAAGGTCGTGGTCTTGGGAGGCGGCGCGGCAGGGATCAACGCAGCCCGGATGGCCACCGGCCTGGGGGCGGATGTGACCATCCTGGAGGTGGATTTCGAACGGATGCGCTTCCTGGACATCACTCTCCACACCACCCACACGCTTTATTCGAACGAATCTCACCTGATCGAGCTGCTCCCGACCGTGGACTTATTGATCGGCGCGGTGCTGGTGCCGGGGGCCAAAGCGCCAAGACTGGTTCGTCGCGATATGCTGCGCCAGATGCGGCGCGGGACTGTGTTTGTGGACATCGCCATTGACCAAGGGGGTTGCGCGGAAACATCGCGCCCCACCACTCACGACCATCCGGTGTTTGTCGAGGAGGGCGTGACGCACTACTGCGTGGCGAACATGCCGGGCGCTTACGCTCGCACGGCCACGCAAGCGCTCACGAATGTGACCCACAGGTACGTGGAGACACTGGCCGACCTGGGCCTTGAGGAGGCGTGTCGCTCTCTGCCCGGACTCCGAGGCGGGATCAACATCATGGATGGCCAAGTTGCTCACCCAGCGGTGGCGGCCGCTCATACGCTCGCTTGTGCGGCCCTTTCCTTCCAGCCAGCCTCCCACCCCTTGCCATGACACCTTGCATCGCCCAAGACGTTTGGACCCCCCGCCGCTGGCTCGTCGCTGCCCTGCTCGGCATTTGCCTTCCCCAGCACGCCGCAGACCCCTCCCCGCCAACGGGTGTGGAGGCAGGATCTGCCTCGCGCCTGATTCTCAGAGCGGGACCGTTGGTCATCGGCCACCGCGGCTTGGGCCAGGGCGCACCGGAAAACACACTCCCCTCGTTCCGCCTGGCTCTGGCCGCCAGAGCCGATTTGGTGGAACTGGATTACCACCTTAGCAAGGACGGCGTGCCGATCGTTATCCATGACCACACGCTCGACCGTACGACCGACGCCACCAACCGCTGGGGTGGCAAAGACATTGCGGTGGGGACGAAGAGCGCAGCCGACATTGCGGTTCTGGACGCGGGACGCTGGTTCTCGCCGACCTTTGCCGGCACACGTGTCCCGACCCTGGTCCAGGCTCTGGAGACCATCCAGCCCACCGGCCACACGTTGATCGAGCGAAAGTCCGGTGACGCGGCAGACCTCGTCCGCCTCCTGCGAGAGCGTAATTGGCTGGATGACGTAGTGGTGCAGTCGTTCGATTGGGCCTTCGTCGGAGACGCGCATCGACTCGCTCCGGATTTGGTGCTCGGGGCGCTAGGCCCGCCTTCGAACTGGAAAGGGCGGAAGCTTGAGGCTGCCGAGAAGGCTTTGTCGCCGGAGTTCCTCGACGGAGTAGAGAAAGTCGGCGCACGCGCCGTCGTGTGGAACCGCCAAGTCTCAGCGGAGTCTGTTGCGGAGGCCCACCGGCGCGGTCTGCGAGTCTGGGTCTATACGATCAACGACCTCCAGGAGGCGTCCGGGCTGGTACAACTTGGGGTGGACGGAATCATAACCGACAACGCGGTGGCGGTCGGCGCCCAACTCTATCCCATGACGGACGAAGCCGCGGAGACGCCTCAGGGGCGCACCGTTCCGTCCCCCCTCCCCGACCACCCGGGGAATATCTTCCTCCAAGGCGAACCGGTGCGCGTCCGCCTGCCGGAGGGACTGCCCACCAGCGTTTCGCGGTGGCGCTTGCTGGACGATCGGCAGCGTTTGGTCCGGTCGGATGATCTAATGCGATCGGCCTCGGGCGAGCGTACGCCGCTCCTTCTTGATGAACTCGGCGTCGGCTGGTATCGGATCGAGTTCGATGCCCCCACAAAGACCAATGCCGCGTGGACGTCGGCTGCGGTACTGAAACGACTCCTAGCGCCTACGCCCGGCAATTCACCCGTGTGCGTGGATTCGGCCACCGCCTGGTTTGCGCGCAACGACGCGCCCCAGCAGAAGCGTCTGGCAAATCTGGCCGCACTCGCGGGTGTGAACTGGGTCAGGGACCGTCTGCGTTGGGCGGACATCCAGCCGGAGCCGGGACCGCTGGCCACGAACACCACCACCTACGACACCGCAGCGGAGATCCAGCACGCCGCAGGGCTCAAAGTGTTACAGGTGTTTCACGACACCCCGCCCTGGGCGCGCGAAGAACGCGAGGCGGGCGGCCACTTTGCGGGGGACTTGCGCCATGCCTTTAGGCTCGGTCGCGACCTGGCCGTCCGGTTCAAAGGCCGCGTGACCGCGTGGGAACCTTGGAATGAAGCCAACGTCGCCACCTTCGGTGCGCATGCCGTGGACCAGATGTGTTCCTGGCAAAAGGCGGCGTGGCTCGGATTCAAGGCCGGCGACCCGGACGTGATTGTCGGATGGAATGCCACCGCCGCCGTGCCGACCGCGCCCCACGCTGAGGGCGTTCTGGCCAACGAAACCTGGCCTTACTTCGACACCTACAACATCCATACCTACGATTGGGCGCACTCATACGCGGATCTTTGGAGACCCGCTCGAGAGACGGCCACCGGGCGCCCGATATGGATCACCGAGGCTGACCGCGGCACGCCGCACATGAAGCAGGCGCCATGGTTTGACCAGGACCCCCGCTTGGAACGGCTCAAGGCCGAGTTTATAGCCCAATCCTACTCCAGCAGCCTCTTCGCCGGGGCCCGTCGGCATTTCCACTTCATCCTCGGGAACTACGACGAACCCAACAGTATCCAATTCGGCCTCCTGCGGCGCGACCTCACCCCTCGCCCCGCCTACGCCGCCCTGGCAGCGGTCGGACGCTGCCTTGCGGGTGCGCGAGTTCTCGGCCGCTGGCGACCCCAACAGGATACCCACGTCTATGCCTTCCGCGCCTGGCCGGACGGACAGGAGCGTGATGTCCTCGTCGCATGGGCGGAAAAAGAAGTGGACTGGGACGGACGCGGCGTGACCACCACGGACTGGAAGCTGCCTTCGAGCCTCGCCGTCCAGGAAGTGGTTGACTACCTGGGACGGTCCCACGGCGCCAGTATGCCGGAGCCTCTCGGGTCGGCGCCCGTGTTTGTGTTGCTCCCACCCGGCCAGGCGCTGATGTTGCCCTTGGAAGCGCCGCCCCGTCTCGCGCCCACGCGCCCCGGGGCGGCTTCGCCGGTGGTGCTGCAACTGTCGTTGCCTCATACCGCCACCGTGCGCGTGGAGGACCTCCCGTGGTCGGAGGGATACGCCTACTCGATCAAACGGGGTGAATCACTGGATTTGCCCATCCGCTGCTACAACTTCGCGACGAACACGGCGAACTGTCGGCTGAAGATCCTCAGGCAACCGCCGGATTGGGACCTGTCGGTTCCAGCATCCGGCCTCCAGGTAAAGCCACAAGACAGAGTAAACCTGACCGCCACACTCCGGGTCAGCGCCAACGCCAAGACGCGCGACGGCTGGGTGGTTCTCCGCGCTGACTCCACCAATCACGGCCAACCTGTGCTCGCGTTCCGGATAATTTTGAAGGAGTGAACGCGTCAAAACGGTGTTACATATGGGACATAGTTTCTACGACGCCCCTCCTGTTTCCCCTTCGCTCCGCAGTCGTTACCCGCTTCCTCGCCACCACACGGCGCGTGATCGCACGACACTCCCCGGCTGCCTAAAGCGCACGGAAGTCCGCCAGGTTTTGGACTGCGCCAGTCCCCTGGCGCTTTGACTTCGCGCGCGCGATGGAAGATATGCGAAACCTTGACATCAGGCTCAGCGATCTCGATGCAAAAGCGGTGGAGGACCACCGCAGTCCAAGACGCTTTGCGCCTCCCAAAGCTCCACGAAAGTCTGCCAGGTCTTGGAGTGCGCCAGTCCTCTGGCGCTTTGACCGCGCGCTTGCAATGGACGATGCGCGAAACCTCGACCTCAGACTCACCCCGCTCGAACCAAAAGCGGTAGAGGACTACCGCAGTCCAAAACGCTTGGCGCCTGCCAAACACGCACGGAACTCCGCCATGTTTTGCACCGTAACAACCTCATGGAACGACTAACCGAATTGTCGATCCAAAACGCATCGCAGCAGGCGCGAACGGCGCTGCTGCAGCTTCGCTCCCCCGAGGGTGTCTGGACTGGCGAACTGTCAGCAAGCGCGCTTTCGACGGCGACCGCAGTGGTCGCCCTCGCCCTGGCGGAAAAACACGCCGAGTCGCATGACGCCCGGTTTGAGGGACTGATAGAACGCGGTTTGGCCTGGCTCGCCGCCCATTCGAACGCCGACGGTGGCTGGGGTGATACGGTACTCAGCGCTAGCAACCTGAGCACGACCACACTGGTCTGGGCGGCGCTCGGTGTCAGACGGGAGACGCACACCGGCCGGCCGGAGGCCATCGCCCAGGCGGAGAAGTGGCTGATCCAGCACGCCGGCACCATTGATGCCGGGCGCCTGGCCACGCAAATCATTGCCCGCTACGGTTCCGATCGCACCTTTTCAGTGCCGATTCTCACGCACTGTGCCCTGGCAGGCCGCCTGGGCACGGGTCGGGAGGCGTGGAACGATGTCATTCCCCTGCCCTTCGAGCTGGCAGCCTGTCCGCCGAGCTGGTTTGCGGCGATGCGGCTACCGGTCGTCAGCTACGCTCTCCCCGCCCTGATCGCCATCGGTTACGCCCGCCATTTCCACGCGCCATCGCGAAATCCGCTAGCCCGCGCGCTGCGCACTCTCGTCAGCGACCGCGTTTTTCGCGTGCTCGATTCGATCCAGCCTTCCAACGGCGGCTTTCTGGAGGCGATCCCGCTCACGAGTTTCGTCGTCATGAGCCTCGCGGGCAGCGGGAAGGCCGCGCATCCGGTTGCGCGGCGCGGGCTGGAGTTCATCGTGAACTCGGCGCAACCAGACGGAAGCTGGCGGATCGACACGAACCTGGCAACCTGGGTCACAACGCTCGGCATCAACGCGTTGGACTCCGGAGGCGGGCTCCCCTGGAACGAAGTCGAGCGAAGTTCGATCCACCGGTGGCTGATGGCCCAGCAGCATCGAGTGCGACATCCCTACACCAACGCGGCGCCCGGCGGTTGGTCGTGGACCCCTCTTCCTGGAGGCGTGCCCGACGCCGATGACACCGCCGGAGCGCTGCTCGCGCTCAAAGCACTCGGAGCACCTTTTGCGGAGGTGAGCGGCGCCGCCACGTCCGGCGCAACCTGGCTGTTGGACGTGCAGAACCGCGACGGAGGCATTCCCACATTTTGTCGCGGCTGGGGCACACTGCCGTTTGACCGGAGCAGCGCCGACCTTACCGCGCACGCCCTGCGCGCATGGGGCGCCTGGCAGCCGCTCCTGCCCGATTCCTTGCAGGCTCGCATCGCCGCCGCGACACGATGCGCGGTCGCCTTCTTGCGGCGAACTCAGGAAGCCGAAGGCGCCTGGAACCCGCTTTGGTTCGGCAACCAGTTCGAGCCGGACGAATCCAATCGCGTCTATGGCACATCCCGAGTCCTGCTGGCCCTGGCGGACACCGGTCTTGCCATCGAGAGCGCGGTCCGGGCCGCAGGTTGGTTGGCGCGAGCGCAAAAGCCCGATGGCGGCTGGGCCGGAGGCTTGGCGGAAGCTCCGCCGACCGTCGAGGAAACCGCCTTGGCAACCGAAGCCTTAAGCGCCGCGATCGAACGAAGCGCCGAGCTGCGCGCCGAACTGGAGCCGGCGATTCGTCGTGGTGTCTCATGGCTTATCGACCGGCTCCAGGCGGGACGCTGGACGACACCGGCGCCCATTGGTTTCTACTTCGCCAAGCTCTGGTATTTCGAACGCCTTTACCCGATGGTCTTCACGGTAGCGGCCCTGGGCCGCGCGGCTCGGGTGCTGAAGGACCCGATCACCGCCATCTTCCCCCGCCAAGCCGGGTCGGGGACCATAGCGGACAGGTAGCCGTATCGGAGGTAGCAGCGGACGTCAGTCCCCTCTAACTTCATCTCCTGCGCGCGACGTTCGACCGCCTCAGCAAAGAATGATCCAGCTCACGCTGGATGCTACCTTCATCGCAGGCCGCCTGCCCCCACGCGGCTACGAGCTTGATGCAGCCCTGCATCGGCCCGAATCCGGCCTGAATCTGCTTGCCTTCAGGGACCTGGTATGCGATTCATGTCAGCCGTGCATTAATGCCTATTACCGAGCCTGACACACTACTGTTTGCCCGTCCATGAGCCAGCCCCGCATCCTCTTCTGTAACTGCACCTACGCGCAGGTGATCCCGGCTGATGTGAAGGCGGAGGTCCTGCGAAAGCTCTGCGAATCGGGAGTGGCCTTCGATGCCGTGGCCGACCTCTGCGAACTCTCCGCCCGCCACGACCCCTCGCTAAAAGCTCTCGCCGATGGCGCGCCGGCCAAGATCGCCGCCTGCTTCCCGCGAGCGGTGAAATGGCTCTTCGCCTCGGCTGGCGCGGCGCTGTCGCCGGTTGCGACGGAGGTCCTGAACATGCGCGCCCAGAGTGCCGAGGAAGTGGCCGATGCGTTGCTTCATCGGGAGCTGAAACCCAACCTCCCCCGCGCAAAAGCCCCCTGCTCGGACGCGCCCGTGGCCCAAACGGTCGAGCGCGCTGCGCTAACCGCATCCCCATGAGCCTGCTCACCGAGAACCCCCTGCGCGTGGTGCTCTACGAAGGGAACGGCAGCCAACCGCTCCCAGCCGAGGAACGGTATGCGACAATCCGCGCGCTGTTGGAGAGAGGCTTTGCTGTCACTCGCGCCACCGGCGCCGGCACCCCCGCCCCCGCCCTGAAAAGCCACCTACTCGTGCTGGGTCGCTTCCCTGGCGGCCAGGCCCCACTCGCCGAAGACCGGATGGGCGAGGTCGAGCTTCGTATCAAAGACATCGGCGGGCTTGACGCCCCTGCGATCGCCGAAGTTGTGGAGAAGGTGAGGTTCGAGACCCACGCGGCCAGGCATGGGGATTGGAGACCGTGGTTTCCCGTCATCGATTACGACCGTTGCACCAACTGCATGCAGTGCCTCTCATTCTGCCTGTTCGGTGTTTACGGCGTGGACACGGACAAACGCATCCAGGCCCAGAACCAGGACAACTGCAAAACCAACTGCCCCGCCTGCTCCCGCGTCTGCCCCGAGGCGGCAATCATGTTCCCCAAGTACAAGGCCGGCCCAATCAACGGCGACGCGGTTAGCGACACCGATCTTCAGCGGGAGAAGATGAAGGTCGATATCTCGGCTTTGCTGGGGGGGGATGTCTATTCGCTGCTGCGGAGCAGGAGTCAAAGGGCTCAAAGCCGCTTCTCGAAGGAGCGCGACGCGGACAAGGCGCTCCATGAGCGCCAGAAGTGTCTGGCTAAGCTGGCGCAACTGGGCGATATCCCCGCCGAGGTCCTCATGAGTCTCCCGTCACCCGAGGAAATCGCGCGCAGAGCCGAGGAAGCCGCCGCCCGCGCCAAGGCTGCTCTCGGAAACTAATATGCTGCCTGGTCTCATCCTACGTGGCCTGCGTACCGCTGATAAGCGTTGCCTCTGGAAATTCATCTGGAACTTTGGAGTCAAAGGCGTCATCTCGGTTGAGAAATTCAAGCGGCGCCTCAGGCGCGGAGAGTACTTCCCCCCGTTCCTCTATATCTCCGTCATCAACTCCTGCAACCTCCGCTGCCAGGGGTGCTGGGTGGATGTCGATGCGGAACGAACCGCGCTTGATCTCCCGGCCATGAACCGGTTGGTCAACGACGCCAAGGCCCATGGCAACACGTTCTTCGGCATCGTCGGCGGCGAACCGTTCATGCATGAAGAACTGCTCGATCTCATCGGGGCCCATCCCGGTTGCTACTTTCAGATTTTTACCAACGGTCAGTTCATTACCGAGAAGGTGGCCGCGCAGCTCCGGAAGCTCGGCAATGCCACACCGCTGATCAGCGTCGAAGGCCGTCAACAAGTCAGTGACGAGCGTCGGGGCCGAAAGGACGTATTCGGCAAAACCCTCCGCGGCCTCGACAACTGCCTGCGGGAAGGCCTCCTGACCGGCGTCGCCACGAGTATCTGCCAGAGCAACATTGGCGAACTTCTCAGCGAGGCATGGCTGAGAGAGTTGATCGACCGCGGCGTCCACTACGCCTGGTTTCACACCTACCGCCCGGTGGGGCCCAAGATGAACCCGGCACTGGCCCTTTCTCCCGAACAACTGGTGGCCGTCCGGCGGTTCGTTGTTGAAATGCGGGCCAAACTGCCCATCGCGATGGTCGATGCCTACTATGACCACAAAGGGCAGTCACTCTGTCCCATGACCACCGGCATCAGTCATCACGTGAGCCCGCGCGGTGACATTGAACCCTGCCCCATCATCCAGTTTGCCGCAGACACCATTCACGACGAGCGGGGGCTCTACACAACCATCCGGGACAGCGCGTTCCTCAAGGATTTCCGCGAGCTCTCCGCGCGTGCCACCCGCGGCTGCGTGATCGTGGAACGTCCCGATCTGGTGAGGGAACTGGTCCTTAAACACGGGGCTCGTGACACGACCCTCCGTGGCACCGCCATGTCCGAACTGGAAGCCATGCAGCCCCGGTTCAGCCAATGGCTTCCCGGAGAGGAGATCCCTGAGAAGCACTGGTTGTATCGCCTGGCCAAGCGGTATTGGTTCAACGACTTCAACGCCTACCGCAACGCGGCTCACGATGCCGAAGGCAAGGCTCGCGAATTGCGCCATCGGCTGGAGACGGCAGCCGCCTCCCCTCGCGCGATTTCAAGCGGGCCGGCTCTGCAGACCACCCCCCTCTAACCCCCTATGCCGCCCCTCGACTTCGCCCCTTTGCACATGCCGCGGCCCATCCCGCCGCCACGGTTCCGCCCGCCCAAGAAGAACGTCCCGCAAACGGTCCTCCAGCGGAGCCATATCCTCCAGGCCGTGCGCCACTACGTCGCCGAGTACAACCCGGTGCCCCCGATGCCCGTGGAACAACTCAGAGAGCATACCGATCGGCTGTTGGCTCAACTCGGCTGCGACGCCATTTACCGCGAGTTCATTGGCGTCCTGCTGAATAACGAAATGTGGCGCGAGCAGCTTGCCAGTGTCCCCTATGAGCGGCGCCTCCTCCTGCTGCCCAAGTGCCTGCGGATCGAGAGCAAGTGCCCCGCGCCCTTCGACGAATTGGGCCTTCTCTGCAAACACTGCGGCCTCTGCTCCATCCAGGACCTTCAACTCGAAGCCGAGCGGCTCGGTTACGCCGTCCTGGTGGCCGAGGGGAGCGCTGTGGTCATGTCCCTGATCCAGACCGGCAAGATCGAAGCCATCGTCGGCGTCAGTTGCCTGGGGGTGCTCGAACGGGCCTTCCCTTACATGGAAGCCGCGGCCATTCCCGGCGTCGCCATCCCACTGCACCAAGACGATTGCATCGACACCACCGTCGATCTCGATTGGGTTTGGGACTATATTCACCTGACTGCGGATGACAAAACCCGCCGGCTCGACCTCGGCGCGCTACGGGACGAGGTGGACGGGTGGTTCGATCCCGCCGGGCTGGACGCGGTCATGGGCGAAGCGGACTGCGAGACGGAAACGATCGCCCGGGAATGGCTCCTGCGCTCAGGCAAGCGCTGGCGGCCTTTCCTGGTCGTGGCGGCCTTTCAAGCGTTGAGAAACGAAACCGGCGGCCCCTTGCCCGATGACTTTAGAAAAGTCGCCATCGCGGTGGAATGCTTCCACAAGGCGTCCCTTATCCACGACGATATCGAGGACAACGACACCCTGCGTTACGGCGCGAAGACCCTCCACGAGGAATTCGGCGTCGCCGTCGCATTAAACGTCGGAGATCTGCTGATTGGCGAGGGCTACCGGCTCATCGCGGCCTGCGGCGCCCGGCCGGAGCAAAAGGTCGCCATGCTCGCCCTGGCCTCCGAATGTCAGCGTCAACTCTGTCGCGGCCAGGGCGCGGAACTGAGTTGGAGCCGTCGTCCGCGCCCGCTGACCTCCCTCCAGGTCCTCGACATCTTCCGGCGCAAAACCGCGCCCGCCTTCGAGGTCGCCCTCCGCCTGGGCGCCCTATACGCCGGCATCGATGCGCACGAAGGGGTCGAGGCGGTTCTTCGCCGCTATAGCGAGGCCCTCGGCATCGCCTACCAGATTCGCGACGACCTCAGCGACCTCGGAGATCAGGGTGAAACGAACGACATCACCGGCTTGCGCCCCAGTCTCCTGCTTGCCATCGCCCACGAACGCGCCCCCGATCCCGCGACCAAGGCGATCACCACCGCGCTTTGGCAACGCCAGATTCCCCAAGGGATGACCGCCGGCGAAATCGAAGCCCTTTACGCCCGGGTCAAGGCCGACGAACGCAGTCGCACTCTGCTGGAAACCTACAAGGAGGAAGCCATCCGCTCCCTGAGCGACCTCGAGAACCCAAACCTGAAGGGCCTGCTTCGGCGTGTTCTGGGCAAGATTTTCAACGATGTTGAGATCAAAGGCTGGTGCAAAGAGCACGAACAGCAGACGACCGCAAGGCCCCGGGATGCGGTCACCGTCCCAGAGGCCGTTTGAAAACGCGGGCAAACCGCCACGTGGGGGCACGCCGACGCCCGCGCCGTAGCGCGGGTTTCCAAACCTGCTGTATCGCCGACTTCAAAGTCGGCAGAGCGTGCAACCTGGCTGCGACGCTCGAATTTTCCAGTGCCTTAGCCCCCTCGCACGCCCAGCAGGTTTGGAAACCTGCGAAACAGCAGACTTTGGAAGTCTGCGCCACGGGACGCCGCCGGCGTCCGCACCCGCCCTTGTAGGGTAATACCCGAGCTGGTCGCCAACTTCCCTTCCTCCGGCCCCCCGCCGCGCTCGATGAGCCTTCGCCTCCAACTCCTCCAAGTCGCCCGCCTCGCGCCGAGGTTGCTGGGCGGCTCCACCGAACTCGTCCGCGACTTTTACCGCAGCCAGTTCACCCCCCACGGCGCGGGCTGCGATCGCTCGGGAAAGCCCGACCTCTACTATACGATCTTCGCCTTGACTGGCGCGCGGGCTTTGGATGTGGCGGTACCCACCGAACAGACGGTCGGGTGGTTGCTCTCGTTCGGAGATGGCGCCGGGTTGGACTTTGTGCATCTGGGCGCGCTGGCCCGCTGCTGGGCGGCGGTGGGAACGGAAGCGCTGCCCAAGAACCTCGCCCGAACGCTGCTGGAACACGTTGAAGGGTTTCGAAAGGCGGACGGAGGCTACGACGGCAACCTGGAACTGCCCCATGGGACAGCCTACGGAGCCTTTGTAGCCTTGGGGGCCTACCAGGACCTGGGCCAGACGCCCCCTCGCATTCTGGATCTCGTGCGCGGTTTGAAGCTTCTGGAGAGCGCTGATGGCGCTTGGAGCAACCATCCCGGCATGCCTACCGGCTCATTGAACGCAACAGCCGGCGCGGTGACCCTCATCCGGCATCTCGGCTTTCCCGTCAATCACATGGTAGGTGACTGGCTGCTGGCCCAGGCCCACCCGAAGGGAGGGTTCAAAGCCACTCCGCACGCGCCGATTCCCGACCTCCTTTCCACCGCCACCGCGTTGCACGCCCTCTCGACCCTTGATCGCCGAATTACGCCCGATCTCCACGAACACTGCCTGGACTTCATTGACACTCTCTGGAACGCCCAAGGCGGTTTCCACGGACATTGGGCGGACGACTACCTTGACCCGGAATATACCTTCTATGGGCTGCTCGCCTTGGGACATCTGAGCCTCTGAGCCGGCAAAGGCGCGGCATGAGGGCACACAGAACCTCGACCATTATCTTTACGGCCACGCCAAGCGATCGTGATGAAGAAGGTCCGACTGACGCACTGACCCACGACCACCATTTCGAGCAAGCAGACTTCAAGGCGTCGCTCCGCTCTCCAGATTGAGCCAGTTTCGCACTGACCCCTACCGCCGGCGCGATTGGGCCGCGCCGGATTGCGCCTTCCGCCAGAACGCCAAGGCGAGCGTTTGGGAGTTTGTCCTCGAGGAATCGCAGTTTCAATCCGCGCCCCGGTCACGCGACCGGGGCGACTTCATTTCACCGGGTTCTGGGCGGGCTTGATGCCGTTTCAATCCGCGCCCCGGTCACGCGACCGGGGCGACGCGGCACTCATATCCCTCTCCCTCCGGTCCGGCTCGTTTCAATCCGCGCCCCGGTCACGCGACCGGGGCGACCTTTGGCCTAGGGTACCGGAGAGCTTGGTGCCCGGGTTTCAATCCGCGCCCCGGTCACGCGACCGGGGCGACTTGGCCAGCGGATCAGGATTAAGCAGGATTATGAGCGTTTCAATCCGCGCCCCGGTCACGCGCCCGGGGCGACGCGCTAGCGGGACTTTACAAGATAGGATGGGGAAAACGCGTGGAAAGGGTCGTGGAGTGGGGCTGGGATGGTTTTCG
>ORJL010045202.1_pt1 | contig 39618 bp, 26 predicted proteins | sample 1779941 | NCBI WGS metagenome assembly ORJL01 (sample SAMEA104232317, study PRJEB22302) | groundwater metagenome | biome: forest; feature: aquifer; material: groundwater | place: USA | collected 2011-08-07 | depth 5.8 m | reverse complement strand
TTCTTTTTACAATATTAGCATGACTTTATTTCGTTTATAGTTCTAACAAAAGCGTGCTAATTTTAGGGCTGTAATTTTTAAGATATTGAATATAAAGAAATATATTATCCTAGAATTAGCACAACTTTGTTTCGATTGACGGCAAGGAGGTGAGGTCGTTCAGTTCAAAAGCCAAAACCGCAATGCGTTGGGCGGCGTGCACCACCGTGCCCGACGAGAGCAATGCCGCCGAAAGGGTTGCCAATACCAATTTATTCATACTGTTTTCCTCACGGGGCGGTTTGGTTTTGGTACAGGGCGACAAAATCCTGCATACCCAACGTAGTGACAATGTCCAAATTGTCATCAAGAATTTCATATAACACCCCCGCACTGCCGCGTATGCTGAAAAAGACGATGGCGTCCACGTCGCCACCGCCTTCCCGATGCGGATCGTCACTGGCCGGGCTGACCGTATAACTGCCCACGGGCCTAGCCTCTTTCAGCGTGCCGTCCGCCCAATACAGCCGATGTTCGCCCTGGATGACAAAGGTATGGTTCAAGGCCTTATGCCGATGCAGGACGATCTGTTCCCGGGCGGAGAATTTAAACAGCACGTCAATGAGGGTGTTGGCTTGGTCAATATTTAGGATGAAATAACATAAGTGCTCAAACCCTGCCAGGGTTTGCCAGGGGATGCGGGTGTCGTCGAACAAATGGTCTGCCATAGTAGATGCCTCGTATTTGGTTATTGAAAATGCCCGGCCTATACCAACCATTAACCGGAATTGGGCGGGCAACAACAGTTTAGGCAATTGCCGCCCTGCCGTAAGCCGAGATTTGCCCTAAAAACACGGGCAATTTGCCCGACATCCCGCAGTGGCTTCCCAGAACCCGCCCAGGCACTTAGAATGGCCACACCGACTGGCCATTTTGTCCCGCCCTGCCCTTAGCATGAACCTACTCCGCCATTTATTGCTGCGCATCGTCGCCGTCGCCTTGCTGTGCCTGCTGGCAACCACCGCTTATGTGCTGGTTTCCAGCAACCAAGCCGCCCGACAGGCAACCTGGCGCGTCACCGAATCACTTGGCAAACAACTCAGTTTCCAACAATTGCAAATGCGTTCCGGCTTCGGCCATGCCTTGCCGTTCCCTGACTTTACCTTATGGAAACAAACCCGTAGCGTGGCGGGGATCTGCGTCCATTTTGCCGCCACCGGCAGCCAAAAAACCTATGATTTGTGCAATGGCGCGGAACTGCCCGGGACTCCAGTGCCCAGCAGTTTCGAAGCCTTGTACCGTTGGTTTTTCAATCCTGGCCTGGCGCTGCACCAAGCCATCACCTTCAAAGGCCTCGAATACGGCGTATTGACGGTCACACCCAGTGCCGAGATGGAAATCACCCAGGCTTGGGAAAATATCCGCCGCTTGCTGGGCTTGTCCGTCACCACTGTTTTTGCCGTGTGTTGTTTGGTGTACCTCAGCATCCGCCGGGCTTTGCGGCCAGCGCAAACATTGGTTAAGGGGCTGGGGAATCTGGAACAAGGCCAGCTCAGTTACCGCTTGCCAAAATTTGAACTCATTGAATGGCAACGCATCGCCGAAGCGGTCAACCAACTGGCGGCCAGCCAGCAGCAATTGTTATCGGACCGCCAACGGCTGGCCATACAACTGCTGGAAACCCAAGAAGAAGAGCGGCGATATTTGGCGAGGGAACTGCACGACGAATTCGGCCAATGCCTCGCCGCCATCAATGCCGTCACCGCCTCCATTGCCCAGACCGCCGAAGAAAAATGTCCTGAGCTGCTTGCCGAAACCGGACAAATCAGCCAGATCACCCAACATCTGCTGATTGGGGTACGGGGTTTATTGGCACGCTTGCGCCCCGCCGAACTTGACGGGCTAGGCCTTAAGGCCAGTTTGGAGGGTTTGGTTTCCGCTTGGAACACCCGTGGCGGCGGGCCCCGTTACCGGTTGGTTATCAGCGGCGATTGTGCAGCGCTCCCTGAAGCCTTGGCGTTGACCGTGTTCCGTATCATCCAAGAATGCCTGACCAACATCGCCAAACATGCCGCCGCCAGCCATGCCGAGGTTAGGCTGGCGATCAGCCCTGGGGCGGTGGAATTGGACATTGCCGATGACGGCATCGCCACCCGCCTGCCCTTCCCCCCACACTCGGGCATCGGCCTGCTGGGTATCCGTGAACGGGCCAGCGCGCTAGCCGGATGGTTAGAATTAAGCCTCGTCCAACCGCATGGCCTGAGGGTGGAGGTTTGGCTACCGCTGGGCCCAAGCACCGGAGTGCAGACATGAACCCGCCCATCCGCATCTTGTTGGTGGACGACCACGCCATAGTCCGCGCCGGTTACCGTGCGTTATTGGCCAAGCAACCGGGCTTGCAAGTGGTCGCCGAAGCCGCTGACGGCATCCAAGCCTACCAACAGTTTAAGGAATCCGCCCCTGACGTGGTCGTCACCGACCTGTCCCTACCCGGTAGCAGCGGCTTGGAAGTGATTGCGCGTATCAGACAACGCGACGCCAAAGCGAAGATACTGGTGTTCAGCATGCACCAACAACCCAGTTTTGCCCTACAGGCGACCCGCGCCGGGGCTTTGGGTTACATCACCAAAAGCAGCCCGCCCGAGGTGTTGCTGCGGGCCATCCACGACGTTTATGCGGGCCGCCCGGCCTTGAGCGCCGACATTGCCCAAGCCTTAGCCTTGGCGCAACTCGGCGCCGAACGCATGGCCTTGGACACCCTGACCGTGCGGGAATTTGAAATCCTGCGCCTGTTGGTCGAAGCCAAAAGTGCCGGGGAGATCGCCCAAACCCTTAATATCAGCACGAAGACCGTCAGTAACAGCCATTACCTGATCAAACGCAAACTTGGCGTGAACAGCGACATAGAACTGACACGCTTGGCGATACGCCTGAATGTGGTCAGTTTATTGGAATCGCCAGCCATGGATGGCCAAGGTTCAGGCACGGCGGTTTAAGCGCTTACCCGAAAACTCCCCTTTCCGTTTCTGGCGGAACAGCCCCATTATTTAGTATCATGGCCCGATGCCATTATGCCAAAGCCTTTAAAAGGGTTTCCGTAAGAGGCCAGCGCCCGGCCAATCTGGAATTGCCGGCATTGCTTGCGTGGGGGCGGGCGGATGGCTTCCGATGAACCTTCTTGCCATGCTGGCCACGGGAAAAATCGCAAGCCTTTTACGTGCCGTTGGCGTTATAGTGGATCCCACACATAACCGATTAGTAAATTACCCAGCCCTTTATCCAGGACCAAACCATGCAAAAACTCACCCTCACCGCCCTGCTCTTCGCTTTACTCCAAGGCTGTACCGCCGAAAGGGTTTATAACGCCGCCCAAGGCGCACGTCTGAACGAATGCACCAAAATCGCCGACAATGCGGACCGGGCCCGGTGTTATGATTCCGCCACCCAGTCTTATGACCACTATGGGCAAGGCCAACAACCGAAACCCAAAGATTAATCGCCGCCCCCAATCCAGCCAATTTAAGGCTGATGCCGCTGGCCAAACCGCCCACCATGTAGTCCGGGCTCCCAAACCTGCGCTTCAAGGCGGCCAATCAGCCCACCGGACTACCGGTTCTCAAACCGGTTAAAATCAAACAAGCCCGCTTCTATCGGAAAACTTTTGCGGTAAGCCGCATGCAACATATCGGTATGCGCCCAAAAACGAGGGGCTGTCCGCCGGATAGCAAAACGGGCGCTGAGGCCGGTATAGGCGGCTTTGGAATCCAGGTGCTTAATTGTCCGTATGAACTCCGGCAGTTGGTGGAGTCCCAGCTGATAAAACGCATTCGGGTAAGCCCCCAAAAAGCCAGGCACTAGCGTCAGGGTGTCTTCGTCCGGCAGGCGGCGGTCTTCTTCTTTGAACAGTTCGGAAACGTTGCTGTGCGCACTGTTGCGTAACAGCGTGAAATGGTGCGCTTGTTTTTGCCCGTCATTGATGGTGATGAACACGGTTTCCGGCAGGTAAGAAACGGCTTTGCCTTTAAGCCCGGCGAGCTGCTCCAGCAAACCTACCGCCCCTGGCAAAGTGGTTCCGTCCAATTCGTAACGCTTATCCAGTACGGGTTTGAGATGCTGTTTCCAAAGCCCCGCGAATTCATGCCACGGCTCTTGGGTTTTATAAAGTAGGCCTGTGTTTTGGACATACCCGCGCTGGCTATCCCGCAAATGGGCCAGCACGGCATCGGGCGCATCTCGGTACCATTTATCCTGCACACTGCCGCGCATCGACAAGGGCAAAAAAGCGAGGACGTGTTGCTCACCTTCCATCCGCAAAAAATCCATGTACAACCTGGCTTGCAATTGATGGGCGACGGTGCCGAAAACATCAAAACCCGCCACCAGCAAATAATGGATGCGCTCCAGCAAAGGGTAACCCATGATCATGGCGGTTTGCGGTTGTTCGCCAACCAAGCCTTGGACGATACTGGCATTATCGAAATTTCTAAATACGGTGAGCGCGGCATTGGGGTTGTTGCCGTCGCCATCCCATAACAAGGAAAGGTTAGGCAAATTTCGTCCGGCCAGCGCCGAGTTCAACAGCGTGCTTTTGGCGCGTAGGTACCGGGTTTCCTGTTGCGCATACGATTGCCATTTCAGTAAACTGGTCAAACCCTGGTCACTCGTGGGCAAGTTGGTTTGCTTGAGTACGGCCGCCAGAAAATCCTGGCTTTCTTGAAACGGATTATCGGGATGGACAAAACCTATCCAGAAATAATCGTTGATGACATTGATCGCCACTTGGCCACGGCAAACCGGGCCTTTGATGAAGCCCATCACGGTGAACAGCGCTTCATCCAGCATCAACCGGTAACGCGAACGCACCGGAATTTGTCCGAACGCAACAAACGGGTTGGCGGCAATTTCCGGTTTATACGACGGTAACTGCGTGACTTCGTAAGGCGCGTCAAGAAACCAGCTTTTGATGCGTTGCATCCGTGCATCATTCAGCGCATAAGGCATGTGGGTTTTTGCCAGCAATGCGCCTTGCACCGGACGCAGGCGGTAGTAAACCCGCGCCACTAGCGGGTCGTCAAAGGGCCGGCGCGAGGCGATCAGGTCGATAGGTTGGCCGGGCGGCGTTTTCGAGCGCACCAGCTCAAAAAATTCGGGCTTGGGAAGGTCGTCAAAATAAAGGTGCGCGAGGAACCAATGTTCGTAAATATAGCGGCCCATCAGACGCGCTTTGAGGCTATCACCGTTCAAAAACACTTCCCACTTAAGGGCACGGTCAAGCTGGTTTTTTGCCAAGGGCTGCGGCTTTTCCACAGGCGCACCAGCTTCCAGCCAGCGCACCAAGGTTTGTTGTTCCTTATCGGTCAAGGCGGGCAAGCCATAAGGCATCCCCCACTCCGGATGGTCTTCGGCGAAACCGTCAAACACCTCAATCGCGGGGCAAGATTCTTCCCTGTACAAGGAAAAGTCGAAACGCCCGTCAGGCAATAAGCCTGATTTCGGGAACAGGTGTTGCTTTTTCAATTGCAGCATCCTGGCCATGACACTGGCTTCCCGATTGGCCACCGGATCGGGCTTACGTTCGTTCAGCACGGGTTCGAAGCCTTTAAGCCGCCACTGGCTGTTGTCCTGGGCATCGGTAAACAGCCGGGTCGGGGCCATCATTGATAGCCTTAAGTCGTCATAAATCTTTTCTTTGCTTGCCCCGCGCGTAATGCCTTCGTAACTGCCCATCTGCAACTGGCAGGGCGCGTCGAAACAGCCATGGCAAACCGTGCAACGGCTGTCGGTGATAGGTTTGACATCACGTCGGTAGCTGATTGGGGAGGGGATGATGGACGGGTGTTCGAAACGGGCGGGGTCGGCAACGCCGTAACGTTGGTCGAGTTGGTGGCGCGTATACGCTGCACAACTAGCCAGCAAGAGTAAAACCGAAAAGACCAGCAAGTTGCGCATATAAGTCGCCATTTATAATTGTTATTACATTTTATAGGGTTACGATCTTTAACTAGAGGGATTGGGATTGGTGGATAAGGTGGTGCTTATGGAATCCAAGCTGGCCAGAAAGCTTGTAATAGCCCGGGTCTAGGCAACTTGGTGATAACCCGGTCATAATAAAAAATGGCCGGATAGCCGGATGGCGCCCCCTCCAACCATCCAGCCCCTGCGGTATTTTAATAACTGACGTTACGCAGTGACGTGTTTTTGCTCCCGTTTGCCGCGCCGAGCACCGCAGGTTTTGTCGGGATAAGCCCGAAGGGGCGCGGCAAGGATGCCGCGCGTCAGTAGGTACCCACAGGGCATAAAAGGGCAGGAAGCCCTCTCTGCTGACCCCCGACAAAACCGAGGAGCGCAAGGAGAAAGCGGCAATCGGGCCGCCTTTTCTTTGGCTACTTTCTTTTCGACTGCATGGATGCAGGAGGTAGGGCAACGCAGGAGCAGTTGCCGGGGCGGAGCAAAAGAAAGTAGCTCGGCGTCGGGTGCGAGAACCCGATTAAAAAACTGTCGCGCTAGCGACTCATCATTATTTATTTTCAAGCCGCAGAAAATGTCCGCGTAACATCAGTTAATAAGGGCAACCCATGCGGCTATCCCTATCAAAATCCCCTTAACGTTTTTGCCAACCGGACGGGGTTTCCACGTATTGGCCTGATGGCGTCTGGCCAATGACTTTTTGTGCCGTCAATTTCCCGACATCTTCCGCAGCCACGCCGTTTTTGATGGCTATGCGCTGGTACTCCGCTTCCCGCAGGCTGTTGATCTCTTGCACCAATGCCTTCACATCGGCGGGCGCATTGGGGTCAACCAAACCCAAGAAACCGTTCATCCGCTCCCCCACATAACCGGCCGCTTTTGCCTGGCTTAGGTCAGCCGCAACAACTGGCATGCCAGCCAATGCGAATCCAAGGAACAGGCCTGCCAACATATATTTGAAGTTTTTGTTTTTCATTAATCGCCCCTTTAGAACAGCCCTTTTTGCGTGGAAATCAGCTCGTCTACGTCTTTTTCAATTTTCAAGCGGATTTCATGTTCGATTTTTATGTTCATGTTAATTTCAATGGGTTTCTCCGGCGCTTCGAATTTGACAGAAGGCGTGCATCCCAATAAATAACAGGCCCCCCACAAAATTGCGGCGGGCTTTACAGTGCTCCACTTCATTGACTTCTCCGATCCGCCAGCGGCGGCTTTGGTTGATGGGTCCCAACTGGGGGTTTCAGCAGTGGTTTCGTTGATTTGTTAGTGGTTGCCGATGCCGTGCTTGCCGCATCCAAGATGGCCCGCTCAAAATCGCCGGCCATCATGCCTTTTTTTAAGAGCTCCGGTAATTGTCCGCTTAAATTTAGGTTGAAAGCGATCGGATGCCCAGACAACACTTCAGGGTTGCTGCCTTCCAATCGTAACCCTAAGTGATAACCGCCATTAGGCTGGTAATTTACCTTGGCCTGCAGGCTATGGTACTCCAAATTGCGCAAGGCCCTAAACGCAAGGTTTTCCTTATCGGCAACCGGCCCTTGATAACGTAACACACCCGGGCGTGCACCAATAAGCAGGCCGTCCTGCAATTCGACAGTCTTCCCGGTGACCCGCAACGGCAATTCGCCACTGACTATACCGCTTACAGACAAATCTTTATAGTGCAGTGTCGCTAACAGTTGCGAAAGGTCAACGTCACGGATCCGTAACGTCAGCAAAATTGGACGTTGCTTGAGATCGATTGTGGTTGGCAATATCTCCAACTGGCCGCCAAACATCGACCCGACCCCGCGCTCTAGCTTCAATTGGTTATCCTGAAAAGCCGCCTTGACATACAGGTTTCGGGCAAGCATTTCCTTACCGAAGCCAAGTTCCGGAATATCCCCCGACAATGCCAAGGAAGCACGGCTAAGGTCAGCCATATCAACGTTAATGCTAGCGTGGACGGCGTGCACCGTACCTGCCACTAAGGCCACGTCAAAAGCATTAAGATGCGCCACGCCAGAAACAAGCCGCTGGTCTTGCCAGCGCAACTGCGATGTCCCCTGGACCTTACCAGCCGTAAAACGCCAAGCACGGGCCATTTCAGGCAACCAGGGCTGCACCAATTCAAGCAGGTCCACAACGGCCATATCCAGATGGGCGTTAAGGTCAACCGCACCCAATTTGGTGAGCGACAAATCGGAACCGGCCAAATACTGGCCATCACGGGTCAGCAAGGCCCGCCCTTGTAGGATGTGGAATTTATCCGCTGTTCCAGTGCTAAAGTCCAGTTGTACGGACGCGACATTAGGCTTGATCCAGGTAGCGACGGACGGGGCGATTTTTGCCCTTAAGGTTTCCGGCATCAGGACACTGGTGCTTAACCATTCACCCAGTGCGCCAATGCCAGCCCGCAAACGGGCTTGCCTATCCGCTTGATCCAGATGGTCGGCGGTGAGTTCGAAAACCTTATTCCCCGGCGTTTTTTCTGCGACAACCTTAGCGGTGCGGAATCCCGGGCCAAATTCCATCCGAAAGGATTTCTTGGCATCCTCGAATTTTGCTTCGAGTAAATTCGCTGTGTCCCGGCTGATTTCCGCCCGCCCGATAAAACGGCTTATCCCCCACGGGGTATCGAATTCAAAATCGAGGTTTTCGATGGTTAAACGTTCAAGCGGATAGGCCAAGGTACCAAAAGGGGCTCCCCCACCTTTAGCCCCAGCTACCCCCGCAGCCTGGTAGCCTAGCTTCAGTTGCGCATGAGCCACGACAATGGTTTTGACTTTAGGTATCCTGAAGTCGTAGCCCACACCCACCTCCGCCAATTTGGCAGATAACCGCCCTACCCCGGTGTCTATGCCAAATTCCATTTCCGATAGCATGGCTTGGTCAAAACCAAATTGCAGCCCCGAAATCCTTGGCGATACCAGGGATGTCCGGTCAAGAAAGCGTTGCAGCACCCACTGCATCATAATCGAGCGCTTCCACCAAACGCCAATGCCCAGAACCACCAGGACAATCAGGAAAGCGGTGAACAGACGGAACCCAAAACCATGCGTTTTTTGGCTCCTATTTTCGGAAGTTGCTGAAGGTTTCATGGACAAAGCAGTTCCAAGACGATGCCTTATTACGTATTTAAAATGTCGTTATGCGGTGTCGGGCAGTTTTTGGCACTTTCGGGTAATCTTGCGTAAAGGCGCCTTAGCCTTACCACAAAAAATGCTTTACCCGTTACCCCGCCAATTTATAGCCACAAATTAGCTGACGTAATGTATCACAACTCACCTACCTCACCTGTAACATAACAAAGCCAATGTCACTTCGGTGAAAAAACCCAAACTTCAGTTAAATCACCCCGGCACTGCCATTAAGTTAATGGTTTTACTCAAAACAAAACAATTAGTTACGAACGAATTTGTAGATCGGGTTTACCCAAAGGGCATAAAAGCGATAGCGTAACCCGACGCATCAGCACCCAAATGTCGGGTTACGCTGACGCTAACCCGACCTACGATTGATATGCACCGCAAAAATACAACCGTAACCACATGAATATTAATTTTATTCTTTAACTTAATGGCAGTGCGGCATTGCCGGGGTAATTTAACTTTCAGGCCGTATGCCCGTCCATTGAACCCATTCAAAAAAACACAAGCAAACCTTTAAGCCAACTCCAGCCGCGCATAAACAGAGACCGGCACTTATAGGACGGCCTCTGATAATACGTTCCGGTTAAACTCAGTTTGCCAGTGTTGCTTATTTGTGGATTTCGTGACCGACAACGCCACCTACGGCTGCACCACCAACGGTTCCTAGCGCACTGCCTCCCGTAATGGCGGCGCCGCCCAGGGCTCCCACGCCTGCACCAATAGCGGTGTTTCTGCCTTGTGCCGACATTCCGGCACAGCCTATCAAGCCAAGAACCATAGCCGCCATGACCATACTAAGTGCGGTTTTTTGTAAGTTTCTCATAATATTATCCCTTTAAATAAAATCCCCGGATGTTATGTCCGGTCAATTGTGGCTTTCGGATAGCCAGCCAGTGGTCGCCTGGACAAAATTCAAAAAAATCTTGTACAGGCAAACGGGTGACGCCTGTTCGACAGAACCAACCATAAGGCCTGCCACGATGCCAACACACATCCTGTTGGCCCCCGTCAGTCTGAGTTTATTGGACAAACCTTCCACCGTCTGTCCGTTGACGCACATAAGCCCTATCCGGTTTCGGAAACGGCCGCCTTCAACGCTAATTCCAGCGGCTGATGGCAGCAAGCAAGTTTATGTACGTTACCGTACCGACTAAGCTCCCATTTTGCCGTTATGATTTTTTCTGCGTTGGTAATGATAAACGGTAACTTGCTGGAAAACCCTGCGAAGGCCAAGATCCATCCATTATTCCCGTTTCAAGCAGCACCAACGGATACAAAAACACTATCCAATCGCCCACACCCTGGAAAGCCCATGAAAACAAAAAATGCATACATTGAAAGTCTGGCGGCAGAATTGAAAGAATGGGGCGCCCAAATTGATGCCATAACCGCCAAAACTGAACAATCAGTCGGGATGGCAAAACTTAAATACGGACAAGAACTTAATAACCTACGCACCCATCAGCAAGCCGCTTCCCTCAAGATGAGGGCGCTTGAAGCAGCCAGCGACGATGCTTGGGAAAAACTCAAAGAAACGGCGGATAAGATATGGGATGACCTAAGGACTGGCCTAGCGAACGCCAATGCCAAATTTAAATAAGGCCTAGGCGGTTTTATCTTCATCAGCACCGGAACCCGTCCGTTCCCTACCAGACTTTTCTACCTAGGAGAATGCTATGACTGTCGCAATCGAACCCTTACTGGCCCTAGTGATAGGGATACTCATTCTAATCGTGCCAAGGTTTTTAAATTATTTCGTGGCGGTGTATTTAATCGTCCGGGGTATTTTAGGGTTAATGCCCATTACCCTAACTTGATTCATCCCCAGGGCATACGGAGATTACGAAGCCCCCATTCTTGATAGCCGAACCAATAATACGCTCCGTAACCTAGTGTGTTACGTGGTGAATTGTTTTATCCCTTTCCTTAAAACAGGAGCACTACCATGTCACTTGGCACAATTTTACTCATCATAATTATCCTCATGCTGATTGGCGTCATCCCCGCTTGGCCGCATAGCCGCAGTTGGGGTTATGCGCCCAGCGGTAGCTTGGGATTGGTGCTTATCATTATCTTGGTCCTGATTTTATTGGGCAGAATTTAGCGATAAGGCGACGTTGTCATTCCCGTCCCCATGCACCTCATAAGCACCATAAAGCCCATAATTATTAACTCAACACCCACCTGCCCAGGCTGGTGGGTTGAAGATCGACGGACTAAACCGCCGGCTAAAGACAATACGTCTGAAGCCGGTGGATTTAAACCACGGCTACCGCACATGCGTGCGGGATAAAGCCGCCATATGGAATTAAAAACCAATGCCTTATATGGATGCATATAGATTGGGCAACACTTTTTTGTTGCCCAATACTTGGAATGTCGGCGTATTGGAATGTTGGGCAACAAAAAGCGCTTGCCTAACCAACGTTTTACTTGGAAATAAACTATGCTGAAGCGTCAACAACAAAAACCGCGTGTTAGGGTTGCCCATCCTGGTGGTGAAGAACCCATCCGCTTTGAATTGTTCAGCACTGAACGCTTAGGACAACACGCAGTCAGTTTGGCGCAAGCGCAGAAAATCAGCGCCCAAAAACAAGGCCAAAAACTCATCCCCCGCGTCCACGATAATGCCCAAGTGTTGCTGGAAGCGTATCAAACCGTCGCCAAGGCAGTGCGGGAACAACACGCCATCACCCCGGCGGCGGAATGGTTGTTGGACAACTTCCATATCATCGAAGAACAAGTCAGCGACATCCAAAGCGATTTGCCCGAAAAATATTATCTGGAATTGCCCAAACTGTCCGAAGGGGCGTTGGCCGGTTTCCCGCGCGTTTACGGTATCGTCTGGGCGTTGGTTGCCCATACTGACAGCCGTTTTTCCGCTGACTTGCTGATCCATTTTATTAAAGCCTATCAAGCCGTTGACCCGCTGACGCTAGGCGAACTCTGGGCGATACCGATCACCTTGCGGATGTTGCTGGTCGATAATTTGCGGCGCATAGCGGTGCGCGTCATCGCCTCACAAACTGGCCGGAAGTTGGCGGATGATTTTGTTGACCAAGTCGAACAAGCCGCCGCGCTCACCGACCAGCCGGATGCGCCATTCCCGGCCGGGGTATTGCCTAGCGAACCCTTGCGCCAAGCTTACGCCGTGCAAATCCTGCAACGTTTGCATGACCCGCATTCGGGCGCGATGCCGTCATTGGCTTTTATCAATGAATGGCTGAACGGAAAAAACTTGAGCCTTGATGATGTCGTGCATTGTGAACATGCCGACCAAATCGCCGATAACGCGACCGTCCGCAACATCATCACCAGTATGCGGGCGATTTCTGCGTTTGATTGGTCGTTGTTTGTCGAAGAAGTCAGCTTGGTCGATGCGTGTTTGCGCACCCATGATGGCTATGGGAAGATGGATTTCCTCACCCGTGACCGTTACCGCCACGCCATAGAAGACTTGGCTAGGCGTTCGCCACATTCGGAACTGGAAATTGCCCATTTAGTCATTGCCAAGATCCGGCACCTCAGCGAACAAACCACAGCCAACGGACGCCTGCAAGAACCGGGGTTTTATCTGATCGGTGCGGGCAGGTACACGTTCGAGAAGGAAATCGCTTATCGGACTTCTTTCCGGCAACGCTGGTTACGCACCACTATCGCCAACGCCGGCTTGGCGTACATGGGCGGTTTGGTTGTGTTGACCGGATTGTTGCTGGTATTGCCGTTGACCCTGAGCTTTGCTGCGGGGCTAAGCGAATTCCAATTGGCTTTGCTGGCCTTGTTCGGCGTGTTCCCGGCTTCTGACATTGCGGTGGGGCTGGTCAACCGGCTTATCAGTGCGGGTTTGCCGCCACGGCATTTGCCCCGCTTGGAATTTAAAGACGGCGTACCTGAAGCCTTAAGCACCTTTATCGTTGTGCCGACCTTGTTCACCAGCGAAGCCGGAGTGCAAAACCAAATCGAACAAATGGAAGTCCGTTACCTCGCCAACCCTGAAGGGCAAGTGCATTTCGCCCTGTTGTCTGATTGGTGCGATGCCGACCAGGAAACCCTGCCTGATGACGGGCAACTGCTCAGCACCGCAATGGCGGCTGTGGCGGCACTCAACACCAAGTACGGTGGGCAGCATTTTTTTGTTTTCCACCGCAAACGTTTGTGGAATGCCAGTGAAGGCAAATGGATGGGGTGGGAGCGCAAACGCGGCAAGCTGCATGAATTTAACCGCTTGTTGCGCGGCGCAACCGACACGTCTTTTCTGCCCATTGCCGGCGAGCCCGCCGCCACGCCGCAAGGCGTTTGTTATGTCATCACTTTAGATGCCGACACCCGTTTGCCGATGGGGGTGGTCAGCCAATTGGTCGGTGTCGCCGCCCATCCGCTTAACCAACCCGTGTTTGACCCACAGTGCCAATGTGTGGTGGACGGTTACAGCATACTCCAGCCACGCGTCACGCCGACGCTGCCGCTACGCCACGAACATTCGATGTTCCACCAGATTTTTGCGGGGACTTCCGGCACGGACGCTTATTCCAGTTCCGTATCCGAGGTGTATCAGGATTTGTTCGCGCTCAGCACTTACAGCGGCAAGGGTTTGTACCATGTTGACAGCTTCGAGGCCGCGCTGGCGGGACGGGTGCCGGACAACACCCAGCTCAGCCATGATTTGTTCGAAAGCGTTTATGCCCGTTGCGCCTTAGTCAGCGATATAGAGTTTTTCGAAGAATTCCCTTCGCACACCGAAGTCGCCGCGTCCCGTGAACACCGCTGGGTGCGGGGCGATTGGCAGTTGCTGCCGTGGATTTTTGGTCGGGGCGGCAAAGGCATGCCGATCATCGGGCGTTGGAAAATGCTCGACAATTTGCGCCGTTCCTTATCCGCTCCGGCAACTTTTTCGGTATTGGTGGCCATCTGGGCCATCCCGAACGCGCCGCTGGCGGCACTGATCGGCTTCGTCCTGACGGCACTGGCTTTCCCCGCCTTGCTGACCATCGCCTGTGAATTCACCTTGCCGCGTCGCGGCATTTCGTTGCTGGCCCACGTCCGTGCGGCGGTGGAAAATATCCTGTGGGCCATCGTCAACAGTCTGGTGGCCTTGACTTTGCTAGCCCAACACGCTTGGCGGATGACAGACGCTATTGTCCTCACTTTGATCCGGCTATTCATCACCCACCGCCAATTGCTGAAATGGGTCACCGCCTTGCAGGCAAAAGACGCATCAGGCCACACCCTGAAAAGCCTCATCCGCCCCCTGTTGGGTTCCTCTATCGTGGTCATCGGCGCGGCAACGGTGGTGCTGGTGTTTAACCCTGCCAGCCTCAAAGTCGCCGCCCCATTTTTAGCGCTATGGTGGCTGGCACCGATAGTCTCCAGAGCCTTAAGCTTGCCGCCCCGGCTCGATAACGCCGAATCGCTGGTGTCTGACGATAGCGCAAAACTACGCCTGATTGGCAGGCGTATCTGGCGGTTTTTCACGACTTTTGTGACCACCGAGGAAAATCACCTGCCGCCGGATAATTTTCAGGAAGACCCCGAACCAGTTACCGCGCATCGAAGTTCGCCGACAAATTTCGGCCTGTATTTATTGTCGGTCATTGCGGCACGGGATTTTGGCTGGTTGGGATTGACCGACACCGTCAACCGGCTGGAAGCGACCCTAACGACATTGGCCGCCCTGCCCCGTCTGCACGGACATTTTTACAATTGGTACGACACCCAAACCCTGCAAGTGCTGGAGCCCAGGTACATTTCCACCGTAGACAGCGGTAATTTGGCCGGGCATTTATTGGCCTTGTCGGAAACTTGCCAAGAACTTCTGGCCAGCCCGCTTAGGCTACCGAATGCCTTGACGGGGCTGGCGGACACCCAGCAACTGCTATTGGCCGCGCTCGCCAACATGACCGATGAAAAACGCACCTTGACCGTGACGCTGAAAGAGTTGCAGCAAAAAAGCCTGGTCATCGGCGGGCTGTTGATAAGCCAACCCTCTGACGCAAACGGCTGGAGCCGTTTATGGCGGCAATTGACGCTCAGCACCGAATCGCTGCACGACTTGGCAAGGGCTTACGCGGCCGAACGGGGCGATATGGCGGACAATGAAGTGTTGGCCTGGGCAAAATTGCTACGCAATGACACCCGTTCGCACACATTGGATATGAACAATCTGTTGCCGTGGCTGCATATCCCAGAGCATTTTTCCGAAAGCAGCAATACGCCAACGCATCACTTGACGCTGGCCACACCGCTGAACGGGATGGCCGCCTGCTACGCGCTGGTTCTGGCCGGGATTCAGGCATTACCCGAAAACACCATCGAATCCGCTGACTTAAAAGTCTTGGCAGTGGCGCTTCGGCAAGCCAGGCAGCAAGCCACCGCACTCACAGCGCGTTTGGAAAATATGGTGGCCCAATGCGATAGCTTGTTCCACGATATGGATTTTGGTTTTCTGTATGATAAAGAATGCCATTTGTTTTCAATCGGCTACCGCGTCACCGAAGGGACGCTAGACTCCAGTTATTACGATTTGCTGGCTTCCGAAGCGCGGCTGGCCAGTTTTATCGCCATCGCCAAACGCGATGTGCCGGACACGCACTGGTTCCATTTAGGACGACGGCTGACCCGCGCCGCCAAAGGCACGGTGTTGTTGTCGTGGTCAGGTTCGATGTTTGAATACCTGATGCCGTCGCTGGTGACGTTTACGCCGCGCTACAGCCTGCTTGACCAAACTTGCCGCTTGGTGGTGATACGCCAGATTGAATACGGCAAGGAACGCGCGGTGCCGTGGGGCGTTTCCGAATCGGCCTTTAACGGGCGTGACCTGCAATTTACTTATCAATACTCCGCGTTTGGTGTGCCTGACTTGGGCATGAAGCGCGGGCTGGATGAAGAGCTGGTGATTTCCCCTTATGCCACGGCCTTGGCGGCGATGTATCTGCCCCATGCCGCCGTGGAAAATTTCGCCCGTTTGGAAAAGCATGGCGCGTTGGGCCGTTACGGTTTTTATGAAGCGCTGGACTTCACGCCGAGCCGGCTTGCGGAAGGCCAAGCCGTGGCGATGGTGCGTTGCTATATGGCGCATCATCAAGGGATGTCCCTGGTGGCGTTCGCCAATGTCGTCCATGACGGGTTGATGCGCCATCGTTTCCACCGTGCGCCGCAAATCCAAGCGGCCGATTTGCTATTGCAGGAACGCATCCCACGCGGCGCGGACACCAGCAGTTTGCCTGTCCTAGAAGCCCTTGCCGAAGTCAAGGACTCGGTGCAACCGCCTGTGCGACGGGTGCCTTCGCCTACGTCCAACGTGCCTTCGGCGCATTTGTTGTCGAACGGGCGTTACGCGGTGATGGTCACCGCCGCCGGTTCCGGTTACAGCGCATGGCGGAACCTGGCGGTGACGCGCTGGCGTGAAGATGTGACCCGTGACAACTGGGGCAGTTACCTTTATCTGCGTGATGTCGCCAGCGGCCAGGTGTGGTCCGCGGGCTACCAACCCACCGCCGCGCTACCCGATGCCTATGAAGTGCTGTTTGCCGAAGACCGCGTCCGCCTCATCCGCACCGATGGCGACTTGGCCAGTACCTTGGAGATTGTCATATCACCGGAAGACGATGCCGAAATCCGCCGTTTGAGCGTGACCAATAATGGCCCGCGCACCCGCGAAATTGAAATCACCTCTTACACCGAGATTGTCCTTGCCCCTATGCCCACGGATATCGCCCATCCGGCCTTTTCCAACCTGTTCGTCCACACCGAGCCTCTGCCGCAAGTTCACGGATTGCTGGCCCACCGTCGGCCACGCACCAGCACTGACCCCGTCCTTTGGGCTGTGCAGGTGTTGGCAGGCCGTCAAAATGGCCAAGGCTTCCAATACGAAACTGACCGCTCCCGCTTTGTCGGACGCGGCCAAACGGTGCGCGCACCCATCGCCGTCATGGATGGCAGGCCGCTCACCAACACTGTCGGTGCGGTGTTGGATCCGATTTTTAGTCTGCGGACCCGTTTGCGTATCGCCCCGGGCACGACCGAACATGCCACATTCACTACGCTGATTGCCCACTCGCGCACGGCTGCGGAAGATTTGGCGGACAAATACCACAACATCGCGGCATTTGAACGTGCGTCCGTCTTGGCATGGACACATGCCCATATCCAGCTCCACCATCTGCGCATCAAACCTGACGAAGCACAATTGTTCCAGGATTTGGCCAACCGTTTGCTGTTTGCCGACCCGTCCATGCGTTCCGCCAGCAAGCTAATGCAAATGAACACCTTAAATGTCACGGGGTTGTGGCAATACGGCATTTCAGGGGACCGGCCGATTGTCGTGCTGCGGGTCACCGAACTTGAAGACCGCGGCATCGTCGAACAATTGCTCCGCGCCCATGAATATTGGCGCATGAAAGGGCTAGCCGTCGATTTGGTGATACTGAACGAAAAGGAACTGTCTTATGTTGAAGATTTGCAGGCCTTACTGGAAGGCATGGTGCGGGAAAACCAAGCCATTTCAACGCACCAGGAACCCGAAAACCCAGGGGCGATTTTTGTCATGCGCGGCGACCAACTGCCAATGGAGTCCCAGCGGTTGTTGCAGACTGCCTCCCGTGCGGTGCTGGTCAGCAGCCGCGGCACCTTAGCCGAGCAATTGTTAAGGCGGCCACGACCCGCATCAGCGTTCGTCCTGCCCAAAACCCTGCCCGACATTGCCGCCAACACGCCCGCCTTGGCCTTGCCGCCACTGGAATTTTTCAATGGCTTGGGCGGGTTTACCGAAGACGGGCGCGAATATGTCATTGTTTTGGATAACAACCAGTGGACACCCGCACCGTGGATTAACGTCATCGCCAATGCCGAATTTGGTTTTACCGTGTCGGAAGTGGGCAGTGGCTGCACCTGGTCGGGCAACAGCCGCGAAAACCAATTGACGCCTTGGTCCAACGATCCGGTCAGCGACCCGCCCGGTGAAGCGTTTTATATCCGGGACGAGGCAACGGGCGAACTATGGAGCCCCACCGCCTTGCCGATCCGGGTGGAAAACGCCAGTTATGTGATCCGCCACGGGCAAGGCTATAGCCGCTTTGAACACGCTTCGCACGGTGTCCATAGTGAATTGCTGCAATTGGTCAGCCCCGACGATCCGGTCAAAATCTCGGTGTTGACCTTAACCAACGTGTCCGGCCGCCCCCGCAAACTGTCGGTCACGGCTTATGTCGAATGGGTGTTGGGGGCGTCACGTAGCGTCACCGCCCCGCATATCATCACCGAACTGGATCCGGTGACGGGTGCATTGTTTGCCTACAACCCTTGGGATGTCGAATTCGGCGGGCGTATCGCATTTGCTGATCTGTGCGATTTACAAACCAGCTGGACGACCAACCGTACTGAATTCCTCGGCCGCAACGGCAGTTTGGACGCGCCTGCTGGCTTACTCACTGAAAAACCACTCAAAAACCGGATCGGGGCGGGATTTGACACCTGCGCCGCATTGCAAACCCCCTGTGAACTGGCACCGAACGGGCGGGTGGAAATTGTTTTTCTGTTAGGACAGGGCAAAGACCGCGCCCAAGCTAGTGAATTGGTGCAGCGTTACCGCGCCACACCGGTTGTGGCGACGTTTGCGCTAGCCACGCAAGCATGGGAAACCGTGCTGGGCAAAGTCCAGGTCAAAACCCCGGACCGCGAATTGGATATTTTGTTGAACCGCTGGCTGCTGTATCAAACCCTCAGCTGCCGGATGTGGGCGCGGGCGGGCTTTTATCAAGTCGGCGGGGCTTATGGTTTCCGCGACCAATTGCAGGACAGCATGGCTTTAACGGTAGCCCGGCCCGATCTTGCCCGCGCCCACCTCCTACGTGCAGCGGCCAGGCAATTTGGCGAAGGCGACGTGCAGCATTGGTGGCATCCGCCGACAGGCCGGGGGGTGCGCACGCATTTTTCCGATGACCGTGTCTGGCTCCCTTATGTCCTTACGCACTATCTCAACGTGACTGGCGATATGCAACTATTGGACGAAGCCTTGCCGTTTCTGGAAGGCCAGGCGCTTGCGCCGGATCAGGATGATGCTTACTTCCAACCCACCCACTCCACCCGGCAAGCCAGCCTTTACGAACACTGCGCCCGTGCCTTGGATGTGAGTCTGGCAACCGGTGGGCATGGCCTGCCCTTGATGGGCAGCGGCGATTGGAACGACGGCATGAACCGCGTCGGCAACCAAGGCAAAGGCGAAAGCGTATGGCTGGCGTGGTTTTTAATCGCCACGCTAAACGGATTTACTAAAGTGGCAAGCGCACGGGGCGATAGCGAACGCGCCAACCGCTGGAACGGACATGCCGAGCAATTAAAAGCCGCCATCGAAGCCGAAGCTTGGGACGGCGCCTGGTACCGGCGTGCCTATTTTGATGACGGCACCGCCTTAGGTTCTGCGGCCAATGCCGAATGCCGGATTGATTCCATCGCGCAAAGCTGGGCTGTCATGTCCGGCGTTGCCGATGACGGGCGCGCACGGCGGGCGATGAGTTCGGTGCAAGAATATCTGGTGCGTGATGGCGAGGAACTGCTGTTGCTATTCACGCCACCTTTCGACAAAACCGAACGTGACCCCGGTTATATCAAAAGCTACCCGCCCGGTGTGCGCGAGAACGGCGGGCAATACACCCACGCGGCGGTGTGGTCAGTGATTGCCTACGCCCTGCTGGGCGATGGCGACCAAGCGGCGGAATTGTTGCGTATGCTCAACCCGATCAAACGCACGTCCACCCGTACCGGTGTTTACGCTTACAAAGTCGAACCGTATGTGCTGGCGGCGGACATTTATGCCGAACCGCCGCATGTCAGACGTGGTGGCTGGACCTGGTACACGGGGGCGGCGGGTTGGTATTACCGCGCCGGTTTGGAATCTATTTTAGGTTTGCAAGTCCGCGCCGGTACGCTGGTTTTTAATCCTTGCATCCCTAAGGCTTGGCGCAGTTACAGCATCATTTATCAGCACGAAACCAGCCGTTATGAGATTAGCGTGGAAAACCCTAATGGCGTGATGCGCGGGGTGGTGATGGCTGAAGTGGATGGTCAGCGGCAGTTAGACAACCGTGTCATTTTGCAAGATGACGGGGGTGTGCATAAGGTGCGGGTGGTGATGGGGTAGTTTGAGATCGTGCCAAAATTTTTTGTATAAACCTGTCAGGTCTTAAAGACCTGACAGGTTTTAATGCCTGAAAACTTATGCGTGGGTACTTAGCTACCTGCGTTTTGCCTTCACCTTCTCCAACACAGGCCGCAAGGCTTGGGACACTTTTGTCCATTCTTCGTCTTTGTTTGTCGCTGAATTAATCCAAACCCCAGGCACGCCTTGGATTTTCGCAATCGGCAAACCAGACCAATCCACACTGCGTACCATAATCGGCACGATGGTTTTCTCACCTGCCTGATGCGCCTTTAATGCCTCAGCGAATTCTTCCGCATAACAAAAATCGGAAGCCACAAAACTCGGCGACACCAAACACAAGACAATATCGGCTTCTGCCAATTGCTGAAAAATCACCTCGCGCCATTCCGTGCCAGCATCAATGCTGCGGTCATCCCAGAGTTGCAGTTTTTGCAGGCGTATTAAAGGTGACAAAGCCGCGTGCAAATCTTTCAGATGCTCAGTATCCACATGGGCATAGGACACAAACGCCCGCACAGGTTTTTGCTCGTCTGCATCACGCATCGTTGCTTCCTCCACGCCGTTCAACAAATCGGTGATTTTAACTCGCCCTCTCAACTGCATAATGAAAACCTCGGTTTCGCCTTCTTCTTCGGCGGCAACCAGTTCTTCATAATCCTTGAAAGCATCACAATTTGGCACTGGCACTGGCACTGGCACCAGCTCAACAAAATTCAAGTTAGTAAAATCAGCGACAATTTCTTTCACCGTTTCCCGAATAAAACTCAACAAACGCCGCCGATCATCACCGCAAACATCAATCAGCAATTTTTGGTCTTCCTTATCCCAGCGTACCCGTGCCAAAGCGGCAAACACACTGGGTTTTTCCAGCACCATGCCTGTGCGCCAACGGTCTTCACCGCGTAAAAAAGTATGCAGCTTCACCATCAAGCGCGGAAATACACTGTTCGGTAAAAACTCAGGAAAATGGATAACAAAATGCAGCACCGCGCCGTCAAAAGCAAAATCCGGCGCATTGGCGGGTAACAATTGCGGCACGACATAGCGGCGGTCATTCAAGCTAAAACACAGCTCAAACTCCTGCATCACCCGCACAATAAAAAGCAGCTTGTCTTTCGGGTAATGGAACGGTTTTTCGCCAGTGTTATGGCTTTGATAGCGCGGGTCATTAATCACCGCATCAAAATCATCTTCCGCCAGTAAGCCGCCGTTGTTGGCAAGCCGTTCGGAATTGATGATGCGGTACACACCATTAGTCAGCCACAACGGGTTAAGGATTTGGGTGTCGAAATAGTGCAAATTGCGGAAATTAATCAGCACGCCCAAATCATGCAAAAATTGCAGCAAGACATCTTGGCTTAATTGCCGTGTCACGCCGTTTTCCGCGCAAACCTGCCGGAATTCTGCCGATTCAATAAAATCAGCCTGCATGTCGGCAAAATGTTCCTTCACTGCCAGCCAATGCACAGGAAAAGGCGTGCGCCGCGTGTCGGCACGGTCAATTTCTTGGCACAAGGCGGCTTTAAATTCTTTCAAGCCACTGTCTTCCTTGCACGACAGGCGGAAAAAAGCGCGGATTTGCGGGTATTTTTCTTGCAGGCTTTTACGCTCGACTTCAAAAGACGGGTTTTCGTCAATCTTATTCAAGACCACCAACACCGGCGAACGCCCGCCAAAACTTTCTGCATGTTTTAACCACTTCTCGGCTTGGTCGTCGTTGCGGCTGTTCAGCAACAACACATAAACGCTACGTTGCGACAAGAAAAACTGGTGCGTGGCGTGCATGACTTCTTGTCCGCCAAAATCCCATAAATGCGCCAGCACCTGATCGCCGTCCGCCATCGTAAATGGCAGCTTGCGGATGCGGATGCCGTGGGTTTGGCTTTCATCCGCATCGAAAGCCTCGCCCATCAGGCGTTTGACCAAAGATGTCTTGCCCGCCGAGGCTTCGCCCAGAAAAATAATTTTTACTTCATTGAGCTTAAGCGGGTCATCGCCGAGTTCTTCGAAATAGTCGAGCACAGCTTGAAGGTTGGCTTGGGCGATTTCTAGGGGCGGACAGATGAGGGGACACCTATAGAACTCTTCACTGTCCGCTTCTCCTAAAAAAATATCCATGCCGTCTTTGTAGATTTTAGCAACTACAACGTCCAAACCGTTCTTAATTAGGTTATAAATTGGCGATAAGTCTGTAACTTGGGTATCAAAGCAAGAAAGCAATTCCAAGTTGGCCAAGGTCGACAGCGACGATAAGCTAGTGATTTGGGTGCTAGAGCAATCAAGCCTTTGCAATTTGGTCAAAGCTGACAGCGGCGTTAGGTTGGGGACTTGGGTGTTTGAACAATCAAGTACTTGCAAGTTAGCTAAAGCCGATAGCGACGACAAGTTAGTGATTTGGGTGCTGGCACAATCAAGCTTTTGCAAGTTGGCCAAAGCTGACAGGGGCGACAAGTCGCTGACATGGGTATTGACGAAATCAAGTATTCGCAAGTTGGTCAAGGTCGACAGCGGCGACAAATCAGAGATTTGGGTGTAAGAGCATTTAAACTCTTGCAAGTTAAGCAAAGCCGATAGCGGCGATAAGTCAGTGACTTCGGTTTCAGAGCAATGAAGTACTTGCAAGTTGGTCAAGGCAGCCAGCAGCGACAAGTCGGTAAGTTTATTGTTGTTCCTTAAACTCAACGTAGTCAACCAAATACATGAAGTTAATTCCTCAGGTAAGGTGATTAAACCGCATCCATGCAAATCCAGACTTTGAGCTTTGGTATTTATATTTTCGGCAATGCGTTGTAAGGCTTTTTCTGACATGGTTTGCCCGTTATCAATTAATGGGTTAGTGGCTTTGGTGGCTATGTTAAACCACAACCGTGCTAATTCTAAAGCGTAGCCATCGTAGGCCGGGTTAGCGTCAGCGTAACCCGACAAATAGGTGCTGACTGCGTCGGGTTACGCTGACGCTAACCCGACCTACAATTAAGTAATTCATTTACGCACGTTGACGGGGATGAAACGCTAAACCCCTGTATGCCGCAATAAGGACTTTTGAGCAAGGCGTGAAAGCCGTTTCCGGCATAAAGCACGGGCCGATAATTGAAGATTTAGTGCGCTAACGTACAGTGCTGGAGCGGCTTCTAATGAAGATTAACCCATCAACTAACCAACGAAATGGACATAGAAAAGATTATCCGTGATAATTCTTCCGTAGCCGTCCAATATCTTGCAGATGAATCGCTTGAAACAGCCGAGGAAATTGCCCCGCTTTATGAAACTGAAATGTCGCGGTTAGGCATAAAAGCTCGCATTAAAAACTATCTTTCGATTTTAACCATGCACAATGTCCGCAAATTACTCCATAAACGTAGCGACAAAACGTAGTCTTTCAGGCAAATAGGATTGCTTAGGCTATAACTACGCTGCTGGCTGAGTGAAGACAAATTGCAAAGCTATTTCGCAATGGTCGTTACCAACCGAATAGTGTTCAACAAGCAACCGAGAATCTTATGGAAACCAAACACATCGCCCTTATCCAAGGACACCCCGATCCCGCCGGCAACCGTTTTTGCCATGCACTTGCCGCAGCCTATATCAAAGGCGCACAAGCGGCGGGGCATAACGTCCAACTTATCGACATCGCCCACATCCAATTCCCGATACTACGCACCTACGCTGATTTTTATGAGGGCGTAGCCCCAGAAAGCCTTCAACAAGCCCGGCAAACCATCCAATCCGCACAGCATCTGGTGGTTATCTACCCCTTATGGTTAGGCTCCATGCCCGCGTATTTAAAAGCGTTTATCGAACAGGTGTTCCGTCCGGGGTTTGCTATCGACAAAGGTACTGATGGGCTCAGATGGAAAAAGTTGCTGGCCGGGAAAACCGCGCATATTGTCGTGACGATGGGGATGCCAGCGATTATCTTTCGCTGGTATTACTTGGCCCATAGCTTGAAAAGCCTGGAGCGGAATATCCTGCAATTTTGCGGCATCAAACCTACCCAAGAAACCCTGATCGGCAGGGTCGATAGCATGGACGATAGCAAAAGGAAACAATGGCTAGCGAAAATGGAATTGCTGGGGCGTAGCGGAAAATAGCCATGCCTTGCCCTAAGCGTGACCCAACACAGCATCACTTATCAGCACAAAACCAGCCGTTATGGGATTGGCGTGGAAAATCCTAAGGGCATGATGCGGGGTTTGCGATGATAAGGCTTGATGGCAGGCGCCAATTAGACGATAGTGTCACCTTGCACAATGCTGGGGTGATAATGTCCATGAAAAATACGAAAAAATGAAGGGGATCTGTCGTTGCCTGGAACTGCCGCAAGCAGTGGGATAAACCATGCTGAATTGGAATGAATATTTACAGCTTCTAGTCGGTTTGCTTTCCGTAGTCAATCCCATTGGCATTATTCCCACGTTTATTTCCCTGACCACCAACCGCCCTCCACAAGAAAGGCGGCACACGGCTATCGTCTGTGCCTTTTCAGTCGCCATGGTGTTGTTCATTTCCTTACTGGCGGGTGAACCGATATTGCATTTTTTTGGCATCGGCCTCCCTGCTTTTCGGGTGTCAGGCGGGTTATTGGTGATGATGATGGGGATTTCCATGCTTTCTGCCAACAACGATAACATCCGTCATACCCCTGAAGAAAAAGCCGAATCTTACGAAAAAGACTCTATTGCCATAGTCCCTTTAGCAATCCCTTTGTTGAGCGGCCCAGGTGCAATCAGCACCACCATCGTCTATGCGCATGGCGGGCAATCTTTGGAACATTTTTTGTTGGTGGGCAGCGTGATCTTATCGGTGTCTGTTTTAGTGCTGGCCGCGTTATTGGCAGCCCCGAAGATTGCCGATGCCATGGGGCATACCGGAATGAACGTGGTGACACGGGTCATGGGGCTGTTTTTAACATCCATTGCAGTGGAATTTATCGCCAAAGGGTTGGGCGAGCTGTTTCCGGTGTTGGTAAAAATCTTCCCATGAAATTTATTTCACCCGCAAGCTTAAGCAAAAACAGGGGTAACCCAAGCCGGAACGGGGTGGTGCCCCGTTCCATAACGTTTTTAGTGATGGTAAGCAGTTGGAAACGTCTTGGCGAACGCGCCAGGGCTACAAGCCGACTATCGCTTGCAAATCGCCCCACCATCCGTACCCAAACCCAGTCTTGAGCAAAACAACAACATCCACCAAGTGATTGGACAGGCGAAAACCCTGCGCCCCGGTTTGGCGGCTGCCGAAACCAACATTAAATAGCCATATCCCCACCAGCATCACAAAAGGGCGGAAGTTTTATATCCATCAAAGTTGGTTGCTAATGGCCGTGGTATTTATCTTGAATATCAAGGCACTACATACCACTCCAAGTTAGCCTGCTTATCGGTTGACGCCAAAAACCCAATCCAAACAGACCTTGTTACCCTAGTGCCCAGCCAATGATTTTTTGTCGGGCCAACCTAAACCCGGGGCGGACGGTTGTCCGCCTTTTTTATGGCCTGTGCCAACATCCGCAGCGATCCAGGCGGGCAACCGCTCGCCCCTACGAAAATAACACTGACACATCAACAGTGACTGGGCACTAGTGACCATCTGGCTTGTTCTTCATGGCCTTAGAAAAAGTTCGCCTAATCCGTGCGGGAGCGCACAGAGCGGTTTTTAAAAAAGGCGCATAAGTATCAAACGATTTATACGATTTGCCTGGGGTTTATGTCATCACAGGCAGACCGTTATAAACGTTAAAGCCTTTCCAGGAAAAAATGGGCATTCATCCTGAATGATGCAGCGCAACGATTTTATGTGGCTTCTTCAAATTGTTCGGGCAGCCCCGTCATGATAACGGGCGGGGCAAGCCAATGTTCAGGTGCAAGGCCAGCAATTTCAGGATCCGCTTCCAAGCCCGCTATGGGCATAGACAACACTAATCTAGGGGAATAATTTATGGCCACTTTCAGGCTGACTACGAATATAGACAACTTTGTCGGAGGATTTGGTAATGACACTTTTAAGGGGACTTACAATGACGGGGCAACGGGCACATGGAGTATCCTTGATGCCCTCAATGGTGGTGATGGCATTGACACACTGAATATCATCCCGATTGGCGTTGCCGCTATCACACCCAATGACAGCTACTGGAGCCACATCAAAAATATCGAGAAAATTGTCATTAACACAACGGTGGCTGGCGCACAAACCATCACCACAGGGGCTTTTTTTGAAGCCGCATTCGCAGCCGCCGGGGTAAACCTGAAGACAACATCCGGTGCAGGTGCGATTACCGTTAATATGGGCTCGTTTACAGGGAGCGCAACACTCAACACCATCTCCACGGATGGTGCGCAAGCCATAACTACGGGCACTGGTTTTGCCGCCATTACAGCAACCTCGGTTGCGGGTGCGCTGACCCTCAATGGGGCTGGCCTTGCCATAGTTAAGGCCAACACGACAGGCGGCGGCGCCCAGACTATTGGCGACGCCATTGGTGGAGGGGCACACCTTGTAACGGTCACGGCAAACTCTGGTGGTGGTGCACAGACCATCACTAGCACGGCCATCAATGCTGTCACAGTAACCGCAAAATCGACGGCGGGGGTACAGACCATTTCAACGGATGCAGGGGCGGATGTGATAACCGCCTCGACGGCTGCGGCAATCAACACCATCAATTCGGGTGCAGGCAACGATAAGATTACCATCCTTGCTTCGGCTACGGGTAGCTACACCATCAATGGGGGAACCGGCGACGACTTAATAAAAAGCGGGGCGGGGAATGATTCGATTAATGGCGGCAACGGAAACGACATTCTGAACGGTGGCGCAGGCAACGATACCCTGAAGGGCGGCTCCGGTAAAGACATGCTTGACGGGGGGAGCGGAATTGACAGCATGAGCGGCGGCGCTGGCTCTGACCGCTATGATGTCGACAACGCGGGTGATGCCGTCCATGAAACCGACGCCAATACCAGCACAGGTGGCAGCGACATGGTGCGCAGTTACCTCGTCGCCTATTCCTTGCCTACCCATGTGGAGATTGGCCGGGTTATGTTAACAGGCGTGGCCAACCTTAGTGGCAACGGCCTGAACAACGCACTTTATGCGGGTGCTGGCAATAATGTCCTTGACGGCGGCGCGGGTAACGACACCGTCGGATACACCTATGGCGCAACCAGTGCCGTCACCGTCAATTTGGCGGTGACGGTGGCGCAGGCCACCGGAGGCTCCGGCTCAGATAGGCTGGTCGGTATCGAGAACCTCATCGGCAGCAACTATAACGACACCCTTATTGGCAACACCGGGGCTAATGGCCTGAACGGAGGGAGTGGTGCCGACACCCTGATCGGCGGCAACGGCTCTGACCGCTACTCTGTGGACAACATCAATGATGTGGTCACTGAAACCAACGCCACCGCCAGCACAGGCGGCATCGACCTGGTGAACAGTTCCCTAAGCGCCTACAGCCTAGGTGCCAACGTGGAAAATGGCCGGGTGGTTTCCACAGGTATAGCCAACCTAAGCGGCAACAGCTTGAACAACTTACTTTATGCGGGGGCGGGCAACAATATTCTTGATGGCGGATCCGGCAGCGATACGGTCTCATACACTTATGCAAGCAGCGCCATCACAGTCAGTCTGGCGGTGACGGCGGCGCAGGCCACCGGAGGCTCTGGCTCGGATAAGCTGGTCAATATCGAGAAACTTATCGGCAGCAATTATGGCGACACCCTTATTGGCAACGCAGGGGCCAATGTCCTGAAAGGTGCGGGCGGTGCTGACACCCTGACGGGTGGTGGCGGCAAAGACAGTTTTGATTTCAACGCCTTATCCGAAATGGGCATACTCGGCAATACACGAGATGTCATTACCGACTTTGTGCGGGGACAGGACAAAATTGACTTGTCCACCCTGGACGCCAATACCGCAACCATCGCCAACGATGCCTTTACCGGATTCATTGCTAATGGCGCAAGCTTCACGCTCGCAGGGCAACTGATGATGTCAAACGGGGTGCTTTACGGTAACACTGATGCTGATAACACGGCGGAGTTCGCCATCCAACTGACAGGCATAACCACACTGGCCACTAGCGATATGGTGTTGTAAGAGTGTCGTAGGCTGGGATGAAGCAATAACGCAATCCCAACACCACCAGCCACCCTGTTGGGGTTCCTTGCGTTTTATGCCCTGCGGGGTACACCCCAGCCTATTTTGCTGAGTGTCATAATGAGAATTGCTGATCGGCACGTCACCAAATGAGCGGACTGAAGGGATAATGTTAAGATAGCAATCCACCAAGCCATCATGGCCCGGTTAATTTCATGTAAGGTCTTTTGTGCAAGTAAATACAACCATCATCGCCAATTCCTCTGCCGACATGCACGCCTATGGCAACTAAAAAAACCGCCTCCGTCTTCCCTATCGTCGGCATCGGCGCATCGGCCGGGGGTTTAGAAGCGCTTGAAGAGTTTTTCCGCCATGCACCTGTTAATGGCGGCATGGCCTTTGTGATAGTGCAGCATCTTGACCCTAGCCACACCAGCCTGCTGGCTGAAATCCTGCAACGCAGCACCAAGATGAAGGTGATTGAAGCACAGGATCAAATCTTGGTTGAAGCCAATTGCGTGTATGTCATCCCGCCCAACCGTGATATGGCGATTTTCCACGGCATGCTGCAACTGAGCACACCGGATGAGCCACGCGGACATCGCTTGCCGATTGATGCTTTCTTGCGCTCACTGGCGGAAGACCAACAAGAAAACGCGGTCGGCATCATTTTATCCGGCACGGGTACGGATGGCACGCAAGGCTTACGCGCCATCCTGGGGGGTGGCGGCATCACGCTGGTACAGGAACCCGGCACAGCAAAATATGACGGGATGCCATCCAGCGCCATCCAGGCGGGTTACGCCAGCCATGTTATGGCCGTTGATAAAATGCCGGAAGCGCTGTTAAGCGATTTCCGCAGTATTTATGCTTATACGGCTCCCCCCGCCACACCAAAATCGGCAAAGGGAATAAACCGCATCCTCATGCAATTGCGGACGATCACCGGACACGATTTCTCGCTTTACAAAAAAAGCACGATAGGCCGGCGCATCGAACGCCGGATGGCCCAGCACACGATTGAGGACGCTGACGTTTATGCCCGTTACCTCAAAGAAAACCCCGCTGAAGTAAACGCCCTGTTTAAGGAATTGCTGATTAATGTCACCAATTTTTTCCGTGACCCGGAAGCCTTTGCCACGTTAGAAACCGAGATACTGCCCAAACTTTGCCAAGATAAACCGGACAACTATGTGTTCCGGGTCTGGGTGGCAGGCTGCGCCACTGGCGAGGAGGCTTACTCCATCGCCATCTTGCTGCGCGAACTGATGGATAAATCACATCAGGAATTCAAAATCCAGATTTACAGCACTGACCTGTCGGAAGAGGTCATCGCCGTCGCCCGTGCGGGCATCTATCCGCCCAATATCGCCCAAGATGTCAACCCGGAACGGCTACGCCGCTTCTTTATCAAGGAAGACAAAGGCTACCGGGTCAAAAAGGAAATCCGCGAAATGGTGGTGTTCGCCATCCAAAACGTGATTAAAGACCCGCCTTTCACCAAGCTGGATTTGCTCAGCTGCCGTAACCTGATGATTTATCTGGAAGCGGAATTGCAGAACCGGCTGATTCCGGCCTTCCATTACGCGCTTAAACCCGGCGGGGTATTGTTTTTGTCGCCGTCCGAGAGCATCGGCAACCACACCGATTTATTCTCATCCCTGAACCGTAAATGGAAATTCTACCGTGCCACCCATTCCATCACGTCTTCCCGTGCCGTCATGTCCCATGTGGTGTCTTGGACCGCAGAAACAGGCGACAAACCTTCCGAGGAAGCTATGAACAAACCGAAGGACACGAATTTTGCCGAATTGACCCGTCGGGTGTTGGTGCAATATTACGCGCCCCCCTCAGTCGTCACCGACGGCAAAGGCGACATCCTTTATGTGCATAACGATACGGGCAGATACTTGCGTCCCGCGCCGGGCCAAGCCACGCTCAATATCATTGAAATGGCCCGCGAAGGCTTGGAACTGGAATTACGCTCGGCCTTACGCGCCGCTGCCGATGACAAAACCTTGACCTTGAACAAGCTCGTGCAGGTCAAAACCAATGGCGGTTTTAGTACGGTCAGCCTCAGTGTCAGGCCCTTGCCTATCACGGATGGCAACCAAAACCTGCTGCTGGTGAGTTTTCAGGATATTGCCAACCCAACGCTCAAGCCATCGCGCAAACGCATTGCCAAACCTGCCGAACTGGGGCGCATTGACGAATTGGAACAGGAACTGGCTTACCTGAAAGAAAGCTACCAAGCGGGCATGGAAGAGCAACAAGCCTCCAATGAGGAACTCAAATCGGCTAACGAAGAAATGCAATCGACCAACGAGGAATTGCAATCCACTAACGAAGAGCTGGAAACCTCCAAAGAAGAACTGCAATCGGTCAACGAAGAGCTCATCACCGTCAATGCCGAACTGCAAGCCAAAATCGAGCAATTGGCACGGATGCAAAATGACATGAAGAACCTGCTCGACAACACCAATATCGGCACGGTGTTTCTGGACGAACACATGGTTATCCGGCGTTTCACACGCGAAGCCACCCAACTTTACCGGCTGGTGGCCACCGATGTGGGGCGTCCATTGAACGACATCAAATCCAATCTCGAAAGCGAAGAATTGCTGAGCAAAGCCCAAGCCGTGCTGGAATCACTGGTGCCGTTTGAACAGGAAGTGCAGATCCAAAACGGCGCCTGGTTCCTGGTGCGTATCCAGCCCTACCGCACTTTGGATAATGTCATCGAAGGCGTGGTGCTGACCTTCACCGACATCAGCAAGCGCGTGGCCGCAGAAACGGCGGTGCAACTGGCGCGTGAGCTGGCTGAAAACGTCGTCGATAACATCCGCAAGCCCTTGCTGGTGCTGGATAGCCAGCTGCAAGTGGTGACCGCCAACCGCGTCTTTTACGACTATTTTAAGGTGACGCCCACCGACACGGTCGGGCACAAAATTTACGATTTGGGCAATGGGCAGTGGAATATCCCCGCCTTGCGCGAATTGTTGGAAATCATTTTGCCCCGCGACCAAGCGGTTGAAGCTTATGTGGTCGAGCATGATTTTCCGGTGATCGGGCAGCACAAAATCCTCCTGAACGCCCGCCGGATTGTCGGCAAAACCAGCGGCCCCTCGTTGATTTTGTTGACAACAGAAGAGGTTGGCGACGGCTCCATTGATAAGCATAGGGAAAATAAGATATGAACAACAAACTTGATGGGATTGAATCACGCCAACTATTACGGACGGAAGCCGAAAAACTGGTGGGCAGCTTATCCCCCGAAAAAATGACGGCACAACCGACAGAAATCCTGCTTCATGAGCTTTTAGTCCATAAAATCGAACTGGAAATGCAAAATGAAGAATTGCGCAGGGCCCTGATCGCCATTGAAGAAGCCCGGGACCGCTTTGTGGACCTGTATGAGTTTGCCCCCATCGGCTACATCACCATCACCCGTGAGGGTTTGATGAGTGAACTCAACCTGACAGGGTCTAGCTTGCTGGGGATAGACCGCACCAAGTTGCTGAAGCGGCGGTTCTCGCAGTTTGTCGCCCCCGATGACAAAGACCGCTGGCATCGTCTGTTTTTGAACATGATGGGCCTTACCAAAGCTGACAAGCAGACATTTGACCTGCAAATGCTCCATCCCGACGGTTCAGTGTTCCATGCCCACCTCGACTGCCTCCGTAACGATCCTGTCAATGCCCAGCCGACCTTGCGGGTTGCCCTGACCGACATCAGCAAAAGCAAGCAAGTCGAGAAAGGATTGCGCATTGCCGCCGCCGCTTTTGAATCGCAAGAAGGCATTTTCGTCACCGATGCCAACAACGTGATTTTGAAAGTGAACCCAGCCTTCACAGGCATCACCGGTTTCAGCCCGGAAGAAGCAATTGGCCATACGCCCCGGATGCTTAGGTCGGGACGGCACGGGCAAGCGTTTTATGCCGCCATGTGGCATAGCCTCCATACGACGGGGGCATGGCAAGGCGAAATCTGGAACCAACACAAAAATGGCGGGGTTTATCCGGCCTGGCTCACCATCACGGCGGTTCACGGGGATGATGGCGGCTTGCTTCATTATGTCGCCGCTCAAGGTGACATCAGCAAAGGAAAAGCCTGGGGCGGGTAACTCCGGATCAAACACAGCCGGAACGGGTTTGTAACCCGTTCCGTAACGTTTATAGTGCCTATAGGTATTTTGGAAACGTTAAGGCGACATCAGCCCGGCCATGACCCATGACCGGGCTTATTTGGGCTAGAACGGGCCATAAGTTGTAGGAGCGGGCCATGCCCGCGAACCATAAGTGTTCCATCGAATTCTTGGGTGTTTGTCGCAGGCATGGCCTGCTCCTACAACATCATTTCCCTTAACTTAACGGCATTGGCCACCAACCACGCCCCGCCTTGAATTAGGCAGGGTTCATTGCGCCCAAACAGACATCGTCGTCAATGCCGCTGTGCCGATAATCGTCGCGAAAGAGGCATCGGCGGCATCGCGGCCTATGCCGATGCGGACGAAACCTTCAATCGGCGCCATGCGGGTGGCATCGAACAAATACCAGCGCGAGCCCAGATAAGCTTCAAAAAATCCATGGAAATCCGGTGGCTGCAAGCCCAGGGCGTAGCCGGAAATATAACGCGCAGGAATGCACAAGGCCCGGCATAAGGCAATGGCAAGATGGGCGTAATCGCGGCAGACACCGACGCGCTGTATCAGCACATCACAGGCACTGGTGCTTTCGCCGCTACTGCCGGCCTGATAATCGAGATTGACGTTTATCCAATCGCAAATCTCCGTGACCCTGGAATAACCGTGCGGGATGTTGCCAAATAGGCGCGTGGCAAAATGGGTCAGACGGTCCGATTCGCAATAGCGGCTAGGATTGAGATAAGGCAACACCTCATAAGGCAAGTGCTGGAAATCGGTCTCGATAATCTCGGCCGTGTCATACCTGTCAGGATACAGCTCCACTTGCGCATGGTATTGGAGTTGCAATTCGCAAGGTTCGGCCACTAGCCGGTACACTTGGATGCCTTCCGTGCCAAGGGTGAAGGTTTCAAAATGGATGGCAGGGTTTAACTGCAACGTTTCCTCGCCGATAGTTTGCTGTAAGGTGCGGGCGGCGGCGATATTGAATAAAAAACTGGTGGGCTGGGTGACGGTATAGCTTAAGCTGCAACCGACTTGAATACGGGTCATATGGGGTAATCCTTTGCAGTAAATGGTAAAAATATCACAGGGGCGGGAGGCTAAGGGATCACTGCTATAAAGTTAATTTTTATACTTATTATCAATCACATACATTTAACGTAGGTCGGGTTACGGCTGCATGGATGCAGAGTAATGCAGGAGCAATTACCGGGCGATAGCGTAACCCGACATTATCAGAACGGCACACCGCTACACTGTTGGGTTACGCTATCGCTACCAACAGTAGGCGCATTAGGCGACCCAACCTACATAAATGTAACATATTGATTTTCATAATTTATATATTAATTTAACCACAGCTGGAACGGGTTTGTACCAACCGTAGGCGCATTACGACTGCATGGATGCAGGAGGTAGAGTAATGCAGGAGCAATTGCCGAGGCGACCCGTTCCGTAACGTTTACAGTGCCTATAGGTATTTTGAAACGTTAAGGACGGGGTTTCAAACCCCATCCTGCTTTGGCCCTAAGCTCACTTTTGGGAACCCATGCTATCGGTCACATCTTTACCTATCCCCCGATACCCTATAAAACGCCCGGACAGGTCAAACATCGGCTCGCCGCTCACCATCAAATATTGCCGGGTGCCGTCGATTTTGTTCCGGCTGTAGACAAAATCCAGAAACGGTTTTCTGGCGGCCAGGTTCGCTTCCAGGACAGCCCGCTCCTCCTCGTCCCAAACCACGCCTGGATCATCTATCTTGACGCTACTGCCGTCCACCCGGATGCCAAGCATTTCAAACACCGGGCCGTATATTTTGACGAATTCACCGTGCCTGTCCTGTTCCCAATACCAATCAGACGATAGCTCGGTCAAACGGCGGAAGCGTTCTTCACTAATCCGCAGTTCAGCGGTGCGTTCAATGACCGTTTGCTCCAGCAGCTGATTGTAATTGCCAAGTTCTTTGTACAATAGCCGCACTTCCAGCATATTGCGGATGCGGGTTTGCACTTCGAGGAGGTCAAAGGGTTTGCTGATAAAATCTTTCGCACCCGCCGCCAGAGCCCTCAGCTTGTGGCCGGGTTGGGCGGTAATCACCAGCACGGGAAGATAGCTGGCGGATTCAATGCCTTTAAGCTCTTCCATCACCTGAAAGCCATCCATGCCCGGCATTTGTAAATCCAGCAAAATCAAGTCATAGCGGTTTTGTTCATGCAAATCGCAGACTTTATAAGGGTCGGTGGTCGAGGCGACATGGGTATAACCCGCATCGTCCAACATTTGTTCAAGCAAAAGCACATTGGAGGGCTGGTCATCGACGATCAAAATGCTGGCGTTAAGGATTTCTTCTGCGCTAATCATGGTTGTTGTCCGGTGGTATGGGGCTGAACTGCGCCTGTTTCAGAAAATTTCAGGGCATCATCCAAGGCATTCATAAATTCATTCAGTTTGATGGGTTTGGTCAGATAGCGGAAAAACCCGGCTTGCAAACCTTTTTCGATGTCGCCAGGCATGGCGTTGGCACTGAGCGCAACCACCGGAATAGCCGCCGTTACGGGGTCTTGGCGCAAAATATCCAAGGTTTCGATGCCGCTGATGCCCGGTAGATTAATGTCCATCAGGATCATATCGGGATGATGGGCGCGGGCTAGCTTGATGCCTGACCTGCCTGACTGCGCACTCAGTAATTTGATATGCGGATAAGTTTCAAGGACTTGCTCCACCAGCATCAGGTTGGCGGGGTTATCTTCGACGTAGAGCAGGGTGAACAAAGGCTGGTTTGCCTGGATTTGCGGCGCCACGTCAATAGGCGATGCCGTAGCATGGCCAGCTTGCGTTGATGTATCGCGGGCCAATTCAAACCAAAACACACTGCCTTCGCCGACGGTGCTTTCCACGCCAATGGTGCCGCCCATCAGCTCGACCAAACGTTTGCTCACCACCAAACCAATCCCTGTGCCTTCTTCAGCCCCCATCTCCCGCCCGAGGCGGTTGAACGGCTGGAACAGCTCCGCGAGTTGTTCCGGTGACAAACCTCTGCCGGTGTCATGGACGCTGATACGGATACTTGGCGTGGTGCAATGGCTGAACCTGACCTCGACGTTGCCGCCCGTACGGTTGTATTTGATGGCGTTGGACAGCAAATTAAGGAATACCTGCTTCACCCGTGTCCGGTCCGCTTTGACCAAAACCTGCGCAGTGAAATCAGGGAATGACAGTTGGATACCGCTATTGACGGCATGGGGCCCGATCATCGCCTGGCAATCCCCTATCACTTCATGTAAATCAATCGCTTCCAAAGATAATGACAACTTGCCGGATTCGATCAGGGCAAGGTCAAGGATTTCATTGATGAGTTCCAGCAAATACCAACCCGCGTGCAGGATTTGCTCAACACCGCACTTTTGGCGCGGCGTGAGTGGCGGGACGGCCGATTCCAGCAATTGGGCAAAACCCAAGATGGCATTGAGCGGTGAGCGCAATTCATGGCTCATGCTGGACAAAAACTCCGATTTGGCGCGGTTGGCATTTTCCGCCGCCACTTTGGCCTCGTTCAGTTCCGCTTCGATACGCTTACGTCCAGTGATGTCCCGGATCGCGCAGGATACCAAGCGGCCGTTTTTGGTTTCCAAGGGGCTAAGGCTGACTTCAATCGGGAACTCGCCGCCATCCTTACGCCTGCCCAGCAAATTCAAGCCGCCATCCATTTTGCGGGGACGTGGTTCGGTTATGTAATCCCCGCGCAAACCAGCATGGCCCTCACGATAACGGGACGGCATCAGCATTTCCACAGGCTCACCGACCAGCTCCTCACGGCCATAGCCAAACAGCGACAGGGTCAAGGCGTTCACCAGCACAACCAGGCCTTGCGTATCGACAATGACGATGGCATCAGGTGCGGCTTCCAATAAGGCACGAAATTTTTCCTCGCTGTCGCGCAAGGCCTGCTCGGCGTATTTCTCGGTGGTGACATCAAGCACCACCAAGGTGGCCCGCCTAGGCCGCCGTGCGCCAGCCTCCCCCTCGAAAAAAACGTGCTTGCGTACCCGCACCAACGCACCTGGCCATCAGGCCAGAGCACGCGATGATCCATCATGAAACTTCCGATACCCTCTGGGTTTAAGGTCTGGGCAATGCGCTGCATCACCTCTGCACGGTCATCGGGATGGAAGCAGGCATGTACCACCGCGCGTGGCAATATCACCGCCATGTCGCCCAAACCGAACATCAGCGCGGCCTCAGCGGAGAGATGATACAAGCCCGTGGTGTAATCAATATCGGCAAGCCCTAAGGCCGCAACTTGCACACCCAATGCCAAGCGTTCTTCGCTCTTACGCAGGGCCTGCAAGGCGTGCATCAGCGCGAAACGTTCTATGGCGTTTTTTACAGCCCGCGTGATGCTTTCGGCGGTGAGCCTGTCTTTACCGATATAATCGGGTGCGCCTGCGCCTAGCCGCAGATTCCCGTCTTCCTTAAACGGCCCCATGACCACCACTACCGGGCACGCCGGCACTTCCGCCCCCCCACACAAGGCCACCAACACATCTTCGCCGTTCATGTCCGGCAAAAAATAATCGAGGATGATGCAATCGTAAGGGCCGTCAGGTTGGTCACGGAATTTCTGCAAGGCTTCGGCACCGAATCCGGCCTCGGTAAAATGATACTGGCGATCCGAACCCCTGATCAGCATGTGCCGGAGATCCGCACGCTCATCAGCATCGTCTTCAATCAACAAAATATGCCAAGGTTTATGTTTCATATTGCCTTTTTTGGGTGGGCAGGTGGGTACACGACAGGGGTCGGCCAATAGCCAAAGATGTATTGATGCCCGTTCCCACGCGCCGCGTCACAGCCATTAAGTTAAGAGATAAATTATAAAAATCAAATAACTATAATCATGTAGGTTGGGTTAGGCGGTAGCCGTAACCCAACAACATCGGAGCGGTAAATGTTGGGTTACGCTATCGCTAACCCAACCTACATAATTTTAATATAATGATTATTAACGTTTATTTATTAACTTAATGGTAGTGACACGCCGCGTGGAAACGGGCGTCAAGTCTATCCTAGTGCTCAGTCAATGATTTTTTGTCGTATCAATCTAAACCCGTAGGGGCGGACGGTTGCCCGCCTTTTTTATGGCCTGTGCCAACATCCGTAGCGATCAGGCGAGCAACCGCTCGCCCCTACGAAAATAATACTGACAATTCAACATTGACTGAGCACTAGGCTTAGGCGCGTTCCTCAAGCGTTTGGAATAACTCGCTCTACCGTTGCAGTCCGCCCGGATGGCTTCGACAATTTCAACGCCAAATCCAAGGTGTTCATAAATTCATTCACCTTGATCGGTTTGGTCAAATAACGGAAAAATCCGGCAGCCAAACCTTTTTCTATATCGCGGGGCATGGCGTTGGCACTGAGCGCGATCACCGGGATATGCGACGTTGCCGTCTCTTGCGACAATATCTCCAAGGCCTTAATGCCGCTAATGCCAGGCAGGTTAATGTCCATCAGGATGACATCCGGTTGCGAGTTCCGCGCAATTTCCACACCGCGGTTGCCATCGCGTGCGGACAACAGCCGGATGTCCGGCCTGCTGGCGAGCAGGGTCGCGATCAACATCAGATTGGCGGGGTTATCTTCAACACACAGCACGGTGTAGGCCTGCGCGTCATCAGGCAACGGGATCTGGGTGATGGCCGATGGCTCCACCATGCCTTCGGTGATTTGCTGCTCGGGCGTGGTGTTGAGTTCAACCCAAAACACACTGCCCACTCCAACTGTGCTGACCACGCCAATTTCACCGTCCATCAGTTCAACCAAACGCTTGCTGACCACCAAACCGATGCCTGTGCCTTCTTCGATGCCGTTCTCCTGGCCTAAGCGGTTAAACGGTTGGAACAATTGCGCGAGCTTTTCTTCCGGCAAACCTTGCCCGGTATCCCGAAAACTGATGCGGACGCGCCCTGACGCGGCCACGTCGCAAGTCACTTCCACCTCACCCGCCACGCGGTTGTATTTGATGGCGTTGGATAGCAAGTTGATGAAAACCTGCTTCAAGCGGGTGCGGTCGGCGTTGACAAAACACGCTTGGCCGAATACCGGGAAAGTGATATGGACACCGCTTTTTTGCGCTTGCGGTTCGATCATTCTCTGGCAATCGCCTAGCACTTCCGTCAGCGACACGGGTTCGGGCGACATGGACACCTTTCCGGATTCGATCAAGGCGAGGTCAAGGATTTCGTTGATCAATTCCAACAAATACCAACCCGCTTGGAGGATCTGGTCGATGCTGGCTTTTTGGCTGGCGGTGGGCGGTGGCTTGCCCGCTTCGATTAGCTGCCCAAAACCCAGGATGGCATTCAACGGAGAACGCAATTCATGGCTCATGCTGGAAAGGAAATCGGATTTGGCCAGATTGGCTTTTTCGGCGACGAACTTGGCCCTTTCCAACGCGATATGGGTTTCCTGCAAGGCGTGGTCGAGGAGCTTACGTTCGGTCACATCCCGTGCCGCCGCGAACACCCCTTGCAGCGTCCGGTCACGGTCATAAAACGTGGTGGCGTTGTAAGACACGACGGTTTCCTTACCATTCCGGGTGCGGGCGGTCAACTCGTAGTCGGTGACCTTTTTTTCAGCCAGCACCAGCTTAATGGCGGCTTCGGCGCGTTCCGGGTCAGTGAAATAATTTTTGAACGGTGCGCCAATCAGCTCGTCACGGGTGCAGTCGGTGAGCGCTTCCATTTGCTTGTTGACATCGGTGATGATGCCGGCCGGATTGGTGGTCATGATCGCGTCAATATTGGCTTCGATCAGCGAGCGCGTATAAAACTGCTGGTCACGCAACTGCTGGTCAAGCCTCTTCTGCTCCTCTTCGACTTGCTTACGGGCGGTGTTGTCAGTGCCAATCAGCAAATAGCCGATGATGGTGTCTTGGACATCCCGTAGCGCGGTGACCGACACCACCGCCGGAAAGCGGCTGCCGTCTTTGCGGATGTAGGTCAGTTCGTAAATATCTTCGATGCCGCGCGAGGCCTTGAACACCAAGGCCTCAAAGCCCGGCTTGATGGGGGTTTCCAACTCCTCGCTCAGGGCTTTGGCCCGCGTGATCACTTCCTGCGGGTCGGAAATCTCGGCGGGGG
>ORJL011337087.1_pt1 | contig 39662 bp, 39 predicted proteins | sample 1779941 | NCBI WGS metagenome assembly ORJL01 (sample SAMEA104232317, study PRJEB22302) | groundwater metagenome | biome: forest; feature: aquifer; material: groundwater | place: USA | collected 2011-08-07 | depth 5.8 m | reverse complement strand
TCCGGTTGCTCTCCACCCCGCTTCACAGCGACGCAGTTACCTTCGGCTACCGAGTTCGGGCATAATCTCGGAGGAGGACTTTCACCTCCTAAATCGCGCCTGCTCCCAGGCGCACTCATTCCCGCGGAGGCGGGAATCCAGTGAATGCTCTGGTTCCCCGCCGGAGTTTACCCCCGCGGAGGCGGAGGCGGGGACAGGCTTCGCGGGAGTGACAGCTTTTTGGATTTTTAGGAGACCGCCAAAATTTCTTGACAATTATTTCCTTTAAGCTATAAGTTCCCCACACCCTTGTACCAATCCATTTGGCCGCAGGCCAAGAGTACCTTCAGGCAAGTTATTACGCTCAGGAAAGAGTTGTTTATGTCCCTAGACCGCCAAGGAAGACCTTTCAAGGAACGTTCTTTCGCTGAATTCCTGGTGGGCATTCTCTTTTTGCTCTTCGGCATCCTGGTGATCCACGAAGCAGGCAAGCTCCAGCAGGGAACCTTGCACTCCCCCGGACCGGGCTTCTTCCCCTTCTGGCTGGGATGCCTGGTTGCCCTCTTCTCCCTCCTGGTCCTGATCGGGTTATGGCTGGGGAAGGTGCAGATCAACCGGGGGCAGTGGCAAGGCCTCCTCTGGCAGAAAGTCGCCCTTGCCTCCCTGGTGCTCTTTGCCTACGCTCTGACTCTGGAATACATCGGCTACCCGGTGGGCACCTTCCTGCTCCTCCTCATTCTGCTGCGTTTAATTGAGAAAAAGAATATCCTGCTCGTCATGGGGCTGGCGGTCTTTATCGCCCTGGGAACCTATTTCTTATTCCGATACTGGCTCTTGATCCAGTTGCCCAAGGGAATCTTACCTTTATAGGGGAGTGCGGATGTGGACATCTTCCAGGGGTTGAGTTACGGATTTTCCATCAGCTTCCAGCCGGCGAATCTCCTGGCCTGCCTGATCGGCTCAATACTGGGGACGGTGGTCGGGGTCCTGCCCGGCCTCGGCCCCGTGGCCGCCATCTCCCTGCTCCTCCCCTTCACCTTGAAGATGTCGCCCGTGACCTCCCTCATCATGCTGGCGGGGATCTTTTACGGCGCCATGTACGGCGGCTCGATTACCTCCATCCTGGTCAACATCCCCGGAGAGTCGGCCTCCGTGGTCACCTGCCTGGACGGCTACCAGATGGCCCGCAAGGGCCGGGCCGGACCGGCCCTGGCCATGGCGGCGATCGGCTCCTTTGTGGCCGGGACAGTGAGCGTCCTGGGCCTTTCCTTTATGGGACCGCTGCTGGCGAACTATGCCCTTAAATTCGGGGCACCGGAATATTTCGCGCTGATGCTCTTCGGCTTGACCATGGTTACCTATCTCACCAGCGGCTCCAAGCTCAAGGCCCTGCTCATGGCGGCCGTCGGTCTAACCTTGAAGACGATCGGCATCGATCCCATCGAAGGCATCACCAGATTTACCTACGGCGCGACCACCCTCATGGACGGCATCGAAATCACGGCGATCTTCATGGGGCTCTTCGGCATCACAGAGGTCTTTTGCAACATCGAGCAGAAACTGCAAAAGCCGGACGCGATGATCGCGCCGATCACCGGACTCTGGCCCAACCGCCAAGACCTGAGGGATTCCGCCGCGCCTATCGGCCGGGGTACGGCAATCGGTTTTTTCATGGGGCTGATTCCCGGCATCGGGGGCACCGTGCCCACGTTCATTTCCTATGCCCTGGAGAGGCGCCTTTCCCGGCATCCGGAAAAATTCGGCACCGGGGTCATTGAAGGGGTGGCCGCTCCCGAAGCGGCCAACAACGCCGCCACGGGCAGTTGTCTCATCCCGCTTCTGACCCTGGGCATCCCCGCCAATGTGGTAGTCGCCCTGCTCATGGGCGCCCTCATGATCCAGGGGATCCAGCCGGGCCCTCTCTTGATGCAGCAAAATCCCGAGGTTTTTTGGGGAGTCATCGCCAGCATGTACACAGGCAACGTCATCTTACTGATCCTGAACCTCCCGCTGGTGGCCGTCTGGGTGAAGATCCTGAAGATCCCCTACTATCTCTTCTTTCCCCTCATCATCCTCTTTTGCATCATCGGGGTCTACAGCGTGAATAACAATACCATGGACATCGTCATCATGATCGGCTTTGGGGTCCTCGGCTATTTCCTGCGGAAGTTCGGCTATGAGGCCATTCCCCTGGTCTTGGCGCTGGTGCTGGGAGGCCTCCTGGAACACAACTTCCGGCAGTCCCTGCTCTTTTCCCGGGGGGATCTCCTGTTTTTCCTTAACCGGCCCATTGCGGCATCTTTTATGATCCTCGCCTTCCTGGTCATCCTGAGCGCCTTGCTGCCGGGCTTTAAAAAAATTCTGGGCAATTTTTCCAGTGGGGTATAATATTAATTTAAAAAGGAGGCTTATATGAAAAAAAGAACAGGGTTTGCTTTTTCTATCATTGCCGGTTTGCTGATGGCCCTTACCATCGGAAGTGCCTCGGTCCAGGCGGCCAGCTCCGGTTATCCCGACCACAACATCGAAGTGGTTGTCCCTACCTCTCCGGGAGGGATCAACGACACGGCGGCCCGCATCTTAAATCCCAAGCTGTCGGAAATCCTGGGCGCCACGCTCATGATCATGAACAAACCAGCAGGCGGCGGGGTCGCCGGCCTGGAGAGCGTGATCAACGCCAAACCCGACGGCTACACCATCCTGGGTTGGGCCGACGTCACCCCCATCATCATCCCGCTTCTCTACCCCGAAAAGACTTATACTTACAAGAGCCTGGAACCCATCGCGTGGTTCGCCTACGCACCCAACGTCATCGTGGTGCCCGCCGCCTCGCCCTTTAAGACCCTGCAGGAATTCCTGGATCATGCCAAGAAGAATCCCGGTAAATTGACTTACGGCTCCACCGGGGCTACCCACATTTCCCGGGTGAGCATGGAACTGATTAAGAAAAGCGCCGCCGTGAACCTCGTACACATCCCCTATCAGGGAGGAGGCCCTTTGAAAGCCGCCATCCTGGGCGGCCACGTGGATATCGCCAACGACAGCATCGTCGCGGTGAATCCCCTGATCAAGGCGGGCAATCTGCGGCCCCTGGCCATCTGCTCGGATAAACGCCACGACGCCCTGCCCAACGTGCCGACGGTCACGGAACTGGGCTATCCGAATGCCTCCCTCCCTGTCCGGGCCGGCTACATGGCTCCCCTGGGAACGCCCCAGCCCATCATCGACAAGTGGAATCAGGCGATCCAGAAAGCCCTGGCCGACCCGGCTATTATCAGCCAGCTTACCAAGGCATCGCTCACCATCGATTACATTCCCTTGAAAGCGGCGGGCGCCGCCATGGACCGGCCGAACCGGATCCTCACGGAATGGGTGAAGGAGGGGGGAATGACCAAGAAATAGTCAAGGGGAAGCAATAATGTCAGTTTATTTCTTGATTCGGATGTAACTGCTCAGGTAGATAGGCCGTAGGCTGAAGACTGTTAGGAAAAAAAGGGGATAGGGCACGGCACGACAGCCTAAACAGCTTCAGACTGACTACGTGAGTAGTCACATTCGAATAACCATTGCATAAATAGGCGCCTTGTGTTGAAACAAGATACCTGAAAAAAACTAGAGGGGGAATAATGTTAATGGAAACAAAGGGTAGAGAGGAACGGAAAGGCAAAGGGAAGGTTTCTTCCAGAGCAGTCAAAATAATTTTTTACAGCCTGGCATTATGGGCAGTGACAGCCCTCTCGTTGATGACGGTTGACACCTCGTACGCGAAAGAGCGGGCACGCTACCCCGCAAGGCCCCTGAAGATTCTTGTTCCCGCCGCTGCTTCGGGAAGCTTGGGGGGAGAGATCAGGGCTATTACCCCGGTACTGGAGAAAAATCTGGGGGTGCCCGTCATCATCGAATACGTAGTGGGCGCAGAAGGCTTGATTTGCTACAACAAGATCAACCAGGAGAAGCCCGATGGCTACACCATCGCCTATTTCAACCTCTCCTCGGCCCTGATCCTGGAACTGACCAGAGAAGCGGCCAAGTATCAGGTGAAAAACTACACCCCCGTGAGCGGTTGGAACGTTAAAAATCAGTGTTTAGTCGTTCCTCCCAACAAATGGCAGACCTTCCAGGAGTTTGTCCAGGATGCCAAAAAGAAGCCCGTCAGCATGGCCTCCGTAGGCGGCCACGGGCGCCTGCAGGCCTATTTGTTACAGACGGTCCTGGGCATGCAACTCAACTACATCCCCTACGGCGCCTCCGGTGAGGCCCTGGCCGCCGTGGCCGGCCAGCACCTGGATTCGGTGATCACCTATGCCATTACCCCGCGGCCGATGATCCGGGCCGGCAAGCTGAGAGCCCTGGCGGTGATCTCCGTCAAACCCGATCCCCTCCTGCCCGGTGTGCCCAATTTTACCGAGTTGGGTGCGGCGCAGGCCGCCGCCGTGGCCACGACGGGCATGTTCGCGGCGCCTCCGCAGACGCCGCCCCAAGTGATCGCCATCCTGGAAAAGGCCGTCAAGAAGACGCTGGATTCAGCGGAATTCCAAAAGATGGCCGAGAGGGTGGGAATTGTGCCGGAGTTCAAATCGGCTGCCGAAATCAAGACCATTATTGCCGATCATTACGAACAGCTCACCAAGTACAAGGAATATATCAAGTAAAAAAAGCAGGATGAGAATTTGCTTTATGGGCAAGCGGCGCCAGTGGGGCTGCCGCTTGCTCCCAAGCTTCAGAGCAGAGGGAGGAAATGATGACAAAGCAGGCGAAGAGTCCATTATCTTTAAGGCCAAATACCGCCCTAAGTTTTAAGATCCTTAGCCTGTTGGCAACCATCCTTCTTTACTCCAGCCTCTTTTGCGCTGCCTCCCTGGAAGGAGCCGACAAGAAAAGCAAATACCCCCAGAAAACCATCGCCCTCCTCTGTACCGGCAGCCCGGGAGGGACAACGGATCGGGAAATGCGCGTCACCGTCCCTTATCTCAGCAAGTACCTGGGCACATCGATCAATATCGAGTACTTGCCGGGGCTTGACAGTTTGCTTGCCTTCAATAAGTTTTACAAACAGAAACCCGACGGTTATAGCTTATTGGCTTTCAACCTGTTATCTCCCGTGGTGTTAGAGTCCACGAGGACGTCGGCGGCCTTCGTCACCAAAGAATTTTCTTTCCTCGCCGGACGGACAGTCAACAATTTCGTCCTGGCCGTGCACCCGGAAAATTGGAAGACCTTTGGGGATTTCTTGAACAGCGCCAAGCAGAAGAAGATATCCCTGGCGGCGACGGGCGGCACAACGGATCTCCAGGGGTATCTATTAGAAGATGCTCTGGGCATCAAATTCAACTGGGTTCCTTACTCCTCCGGCCAGGAAGCCGTGGCGGCCGTGGCGGGAAAGCATGTGGATGCCGTGTTGAGTCTTCCCGTGACCATTATGCCCATGGCAAAAGCCGGCCGGCTTAGGCCCCTCGTCATCTTTTCGTCAATAAATGATCCCGTTCTTCCGGGAGTGCCTTCGCTTAAAGATTTGGGGTATGGTCACGTACCAACGCTCCAGGTAAGAGGGGCTCTGGCGGCCCCGCCTCACACCCCTCCAGAGATTGTAAAAGTACTGGAAAAGGCCATGAAGAATGTCGCCGAAGATCCCGCCTACCTCAAGGCGGCGCAAAATGCGGGGGTCACCATCGATTATCAGCCGGCAGCCGCCCTGCACAAACTCGCCGCTGATTATTATGCTATCGTAAATAAATACAAGGCCTTACTCAAGTAGTAAGCCCAGCTCCTTCAAGGCATTTCTTCCAGCAGACGCCCGAATCCCCGGACGGGCTGGCGGACATGGAGCCTTTTCTGGATGGCCCAGGCCCGGGCATTCACGCCGTGGATAACGGGCACCTGCAGGTCCTCCTCCAGGACCCGGGTAATTTCGAGGACCCGCCAGCCCGAACCTAGCAGGTAAATTCCCTGGACATCCCGGTGCTTGAGGAAGTGTGCCTTCGTAAAGGCATAAATTTCCTCGGGGGAAAGCCGGCCTACCTCGGCAAAGGGGGCGGAAATCCCCTCCATCCCCAAAACTTCAAACCCGGCCTCGGTAAAATAACGGGCGTATTTGCCGTTGATCTCACCCGCGAAATAGGTGATCCCCACCATCCTCCTGATCCCCAGGGCCCGCATCGCTTCCACCTGGGTCATTCCGGAGGTGACAATGGGGATCCCATGGCTTCTTTCAAAAGCACCGACGATCTCCGCTTCCCCTTGGTAGCCCTTAAGCATAAAGGGCGGGGCGCCGGCCGGATGGATAAGATCCACTTTGAGAGCAGCCAGCTCCGCTATCTTTTCCTTGATGGTGGCAAAGACATCAAGAAATTCCTTCTCATCCCCTCTTTGCACACCCAAAAACAGGGGAATCACCCCGATGCCCTCGGGCAGCAGACGGATCAACTCTTCGAGAGGACCCGGCCGATAGGTCGGCTGTATCAAACCGACGACGCCCCGCCAACTGGTAAAAGACATGATGCCACCTCCGTCAAAGCATCCTTTTCATTATTTTCCAGATTTCATAACCGATCGCAAGTGTTCCTCCTGCTCCTTGAAGGCCGTCCAGGTATTTTTCGACAAGGCGAAGGTCTCCTTGGCGTCCTTCGGATTGACGCGCACGTTAGCCTTGGTCGCCAGAGCCTGAAAGGCTGCGTCCTGGGCCGTTTTTTTATAGGCCGACTCCAAGGTCTTGACGACTATGGCGGGCAAGCCCGGAGGACCCAGCACCGCTCGCAGGCTGGGAATAACGGTTATCCCGTAACCAAGTTCCTTGGAGGTGGGAATGTCCGGATACCGGGGTTCCCGCTGCTCTCCGAAGATCATCAGGAGGCGGATGGTCTTGGCGGCCACCATGGCGGTGACATTGCCGATGTCGGTGATCACATAATCGACATGGCCACCCGCCAGGGCGGCCAGCGATTGCGTCCCGCCGTCGAAGGGAACCCACTTGACCGTCAGTCCCAGGTGGCGGGCGAGATTCATGCCGTTGAAATGCGCCCCGCCGCCTACGCCGGCGACGGCCGAAGACAGTGTCTTCTTCTTGTGCTCTTTCACAAAATCAGCCATGTCCTTGTAGGGAGCGTCATTTTTCACCACCAGGGCAATCGACTCGCTGAACAGGGAAAAGATATGGGAGAATTCCAGGGTCTTGTAACGACCGTCAAAAAATATTTCCCCGATCTGGCAGGTCGGCATGCCCGTGGAAAGGAGGGCGTAGCCGTCGGGTTTTTGTTTGAAGACATACTCCCGGGACCGCCGGCCACCCGTGCCGGGCATGTTCTCGATCACCACCGGCACACCCAGGTACTTCTGGAGCACAGGCTGGGCGGCCCGGGCCTCGATGTCGTTGGAGGTGCCGGCCGCATGGGTGATGACCAGCTTTACCGGGTTCGCAGGGAACTTCGCGGCGCCCCGGGCCTCTCCGGCCCAGGCGAGCAGGGTTAGGATCAGGAAAAGCCCTTGCCACGTCAAGTGCACACCCCTTCCGATTTTCATTCTTTTTGCCTTTTCTGCCATATAGAAACTCCTCTCTTTAGTAAGTTACTAAATTATTTTCTGCGCTTTAGGGCAGCAAATAATTTCGTAGACTTACTTATCCCGATTATCGGGGTTAGGTAGGGATAGAACAACGAAATAAAAGTCATGGCCAGGAGAACTCTGCCGATCCAGGAAGCGTAGAAAATGTCGTAGGAGCCGCTGGAAAGAATGAAGGCCCTCCGGATGTTTTTTTCCACCATCTCGCCCAGGACAAGGCCCAGGATCATGGGTACCGTGTTGTAGCCATACCGGTTCATGACGTATCCCAAAAGGCCGAAGAGGCAGGTCAGCAGGACGTCGGTAAATAAGTTGCGGATGGCAAAGGCGCCCAATAAGCTGAAAATCAGGATAAAAGGAACGATGATCTCATTGGCGATGAGAGAAATACGGGCGAAGTACTTGGCACAGCCGATGCCGAAGACAAACACCACCACAATCACCAAAATCAGACTCGTCAGGAGGGCATAGAGGACAGGACCGCTTTGGGGATTTACAAAGGCCCCGGGACCGGGGGCGACGCCGTGCATGATCATGATGCCCATGAAAACTGCGGCCGCTGTGCTTCCGGGAATCCCTAACGCGAGGGTGGGAATCAAGTCACCCATCGCGCAGGAGTTGTTGGCTGTCTCGGCCGCGATTACCCCGGCCGGGTTCCCCTTGCCGAAACTCTCCGGATTCCGGGAAGACCGGACCGCATCCGCATAGGCCATAAAAGAGGCGGTGATCCGGCCGGCTGCCGGGAGGGCGCCGATGAAGATGCCAATCACCAGGGAACGGAAAATGATCAGCGGGTGCCGGAAGTAGATCCGCACCCCTTCGATGAGACTGCCCGCTAACTTCTCCACCCGGGCAATGGTTCCTCCAGCGGCACTCAAGGTTATGACCTGGGTCACGGCAAACACTCCCACCACGGCGGGGATAAGTTGGATCTCGTCCTCGAAGTAGGAAACTCCGAAGGAGAAACGGATCAGGCCGGATGTGCCGTCATAGCCCATCGTGGCGAGGAAAAGACCGATCCCGGCGGAAATCAATCCCTTGACAGGAGAGTCTGTGACCATGGAGGCAATAATGGAGAGCGCAAAGACAGCCAGCAGAGCGGTTTCGGCAGGACCGAAGCGCAAGGCGAAATTCGCGATCACCGGAGCGGAGATAATCAGTAGAATGACGCCCACCCCGCCGCCCACAATGACGCTGGTGGCACTGAGTCCAATGGCTTCGGCGCCCCTCCCCTGCCGGGTCATGGGGTACCCGTCCATCAAGGTGGCCGCATTGGGGGTGTCACCGGGGGCGTTGATGAGAATACTTGTCACCGAGCCCCCGAAGGTAGAACTAAAAAAAATCGCGCCCATCATGATCAGGGCTGTGTCCGGATGCCAACCGAAAGTCAAAGGCAGCAGCAGGGCCATGCCGGCCACGGGTCCGATGCCCGGCAGGACTCCGATGACAATACCCACGGCCGTTCCGAGAATGAGCACCAGGACGTTTTTCAAGGAAAACGCCAGGGCAACGCCGCTTGCCACCAAATTCCAGTGTTCACCCATGGCCCACCTTTATGATAAAGTTTCTTTCCTGCCCTCTACCAGAGGCTCCATATAAAACCATGGAGCGTCGGGATTCCCAAAAAGTAGTCGAAGATACCGTAGATCACCAGGGTCGTGGTCAGGGCGATGAGCAGGATCTTGCCCAGCATCCCCTTGCGGCCCAAGAGGAGCGTGTAGGAGAGGAAGGCAGCCGGGATCAGGAAGAGGAACCCGCAGAGAAAAGCCGTCAGGAGGGAAAGACCGATGCAGATCCAGCCCCGGAAGAAGCGCCCGGCTCTGTCCCCTCCCGAGGCCGTGTCAGCTTCGCTTTCCCCATCGGGAGAGACAACAGCCTCTTTCCAGGAGGGGATAAATAAATAGATAAACAGGAGGCTGCCGCTCAAGAGCAGGGTGCACCAGATGATCAGCTCGGGAAAAATTCGACTTTCCTGAGGGTAGTTGTAAGACTCTCGCAAGAGAACGAGGAATGCCAGAAAAATGAACAGGAGAAAGAGGACGTCTCCGTTCCGGAACAGCTTTATGCGGCCGTAGAGAGATCTTTTTTCCATGGGTTCTTGAGCCTCCCAGTTGGATACCGGCCTACGCCGGTATGACGATTTTATTCTCGCAAAAAATGCCGGTCCCGTAAAAAGCCAAAAAACTGTCACTCCCGCAGAGGCGTGAGTCCAGAACGTGCCGTAATCACTGGATTCCCGCCTTCGCGGGAATGACAACAAAGAGGAAAATGCGACTTTTTACGAATCCATCAAAAATGCCATCATCGCCAATCATAATGATTGCGCCGGCAACTCCTCGGCACCGATTTCGACGCCGTAATCGCGGCGCGCGGCCTCGACGGTGACATAGCCCTCCCGCACGTCCTCGATCACCTTCCGGCGTTCCCGCGTGCGGGGGTCGCCCAAGCCGCCGCCGCCGCCCCTTTCCAGGCGGATGATGTCGCCCGGCGCCACCGTAACGTCCCCGACCCGCGACGCTAGGGAGCGCTCCTGCGGCGAGCCGGGATTGATGGTCAGGCTGCCCGGCTTTCCGGCCATCCCGCCCTCCATCCCCTTGGGCGCCGTCTGGTAATGGTCGGCCCGGACCGAAAGCCGGGCCGGCGTCTCCAGGATTTCATATTCCCGCACAAACCCCAGTCCGCCCCGGTAACGCCCGGGTCCTCCGGAATCGGCAACCAACTCGAAACGCCGGATGCGCGTGGGGAATTCCGCCTCGATGATCTCAATGGGCGTAATGCGGGCATTGCTGATGTGCTGGGATGTCCCGGAAACACCGTCTTTGCCCTGACGGGCGCCCAGTCCGCCGAGAAACAGTTCGTACTGCACGTAACCCTGGCCGCTCGTGGTCCTTCTCCCGCCAAGAGCCAGGCCCGCCCCGGCGGAACTGGCCGCCATTTTCTTTTCCGGAAGCACCTCCTGCAAGGCGTCAAAAACCGCGTCGCACACGGCCATGGCCGTCGGATTATAGGCATTTACCGGCGCAGGGAAAAAAGGATCCAGCAAGGACCCCGGGCGAAAGATGGTCTCGATGGAGCGGTCCAGGCCGTAGTTGGAGGGCAGATAGGGATCGATCAGGCTCGTCAGACAATACATGCAGGCCGCACGCACCAGGGGCGGCCGGATATTGGCCGGCCCCCGGCTCTGATCGCAGGTTTCCCGGAAATCAAAGATGATCTGCTCTTCCTTCTTCAGGACCCGCACCCGGACCGGGAGGGGCCGCTCCAGGTCCACACCGTCATTGTCCTGCCAGCACTCGCCCCGGTATTCCCCATCGGCCCATCCCAGAAGGGCCTGGCGCACCCGCTTCTCCGTAACGGCATAGATCTGGGAGACGGCTTCCTGCAGCTGTGGGAGGCCGTACTTCTTGGCCAGCTCCTTCACCCGTTCCTCGCTCAGCCGGCTGGCGCCGATCTGGCCGGCAATATCGCCTAACACCAGGTCGGGCGTGCGGCTGTTTGCGGCGATGATGGCCCTAATTTCCGGCACCGGGCGATAATCGATCTCATAACGTAGGGCCGGCAAAAGAAGCCCTTCCTGGAACAACTCCGTGGCTGTGCCGGAGCTGCTGCTCGGCACGCTGCCTCCCATATCGGATTTATGGGCCATATTGGCGGAAAAGCCGAAGAGTTCATCTTCAATGAAGATGGGGGTGATGACGGCCAAGTCGGGCACATGGGGACTGCCCCCTTCATAGGGATGGTTGACGATAAAGGTATCGCCCGGCCGCATTTCAGCGCCGTAGCGTTTCAGGACGGCCTGGGCCGAGGCTGGAAAGGCACCCATGTGCAGGGGTAAGACGATGTGCTGCGCCACCACCCGCCCTTCCCGATCCAACAAGGCGCAACTGGCGTCTTGCGATTCCCGGATAATCGTGGAATAACCGGTGCGAAAAAGAGAATTTTGCGTTTCCATGACAATGCCGCTGAAACTGGCATGTAAAATCTGCTGGGTGATAACGTCCATGAAGCCCTGTCCTTTACTTTAAAACATAAAACTTAAAACGTAACACGTCTCGTAAAATGCCTTTTTCGACTTTTTACGAGACCGTCAAGCATGGATGATCAGATTGTTGAATGCATCCACGTCCGTTGCCTGTCCCGGCCCCACCACGACGGTCGAGTCATATTGTTCGATGACCGCCGGACCCGGGAAATGATGTCCGGGCCCCAGGAGGGAGCGGTCATAGACCGGACAAGCACGAAATTCCTGCCAGGCGGGGAAATAGAGCATCCGCTCCCCTTTCCGGGCTGCCGCCACGGGATGGTCCACAGCAGCGGCCTGCGGCAAGGCCACCTCTTCCAGCTCTCCATAGATCACCAGCCGGTAGCTGACCAGCTCGACTACCTGGGCCGGGGCGTTATGTCCATGCAGGCGGCGATGGACCTCGTCAAAATAACACCGCAGGCCGGCAATGCCCTCCTGCTTAAGCCAGGCTGGTTCCACAGGGATGGAGAGTTCATAACCCTGCCCCGCATAGCGTAAATCGAGGATATGTTCCAAACGCCAGCTTCCTGCTGCAAATCCTTCGGCCAAGAGCCCCTGCGTGGCCCTTTCCTCAAGTTCGCCCCAGATGGCAAGGATGTTCGGCACGGTCAGGTCCTGCAGGAGGTTCAGCCGGCTTTTGACATAATCATGCCGCACCTGGCTCAGTAAAAGCCCCAAGGCCGAGGTCACGCCCGGCCAGAGCGGGACGATCACCTCGGGGATGTTGAGGTCCGAGGCCATTGCGCCCGCGTGCAGGGGGCCTGCTCCGCCAAAGGCCATCAGGCTGAATTCCCGCAGATCATAGCCCCGCCGCGTGGAAATGGATTTGATGGCTTCCTCCATGGTCACGTTGACGATGCTGATGATGCCCTCCGCGGCCCGCTCGACGCTCAAGCCCAGGGGCTCCGCCAGCTTCGTCCGGATGGCTTGATAGGCGCTCGCCTTGTCCAGGTGCATGCCGCCGCCCAGAAAGTTTTCCGGGTTTAAATATCCCAGCACCAGATTGGCATCCGTGACAGTGGGGAATTCACCTCCCTTGCCGTAACATACGGGCCCCGGCACAGCGCCGGCGCTCCGGGGCCCTACCTGCAGCAGCCCCACCTCGTCGAGCCGCGCCAGGGTCCCTCCTCCCGCGCTCACCGTGGTGATGTCGAGCATCGGCACGCCCAGGTCATGGCCGGCCACCTTGCCGCGCGTATTTACCAGGGGCTTGCCGTCCCGGATCAGGGAAACGTCGCAGCTGGTCCCCCCCATGTCAAAGGTGATGAGGTTCGCTGCCTGCACCATCTTCCCGATCCGGGCCCCGGCCACGACGCCGCCCGCGGGACCGGAAAGGATCGTGGTGACGGCCTCCTCCCCGGCCCGGGAAAAGGTCGAGACCCCGCCGTTGGATTGCATGGCGTAGCACTGGGGGGTCCGGACCCCTTTTTCTTTCAGTTTCCGATCCAGTATTTTCAGATAACGGAGCATGACGGGCACGAGATAGGCATTGACGAGCGTCGTACTCATGCGATAATATTCACGTATTTGTGGAAGGATGACACTGGAGAGCGAGATGCTGACCTCGGGCAGTTTCTCCTGAATCAGCTCCGCCACGAGCTGCTCGTGGCGGGGATTCAAAAAGGAAAAGAGGAGGCAAACGGCCAGGCTCTCCACCCCGCCCTTCCCCAGACGTTCAATCTCCCGGGCGGTCTGTTCCCGGTCCAATGCCTGTAAGATTTCCCCATGGGGCCCGACGCGTTCCGGCACTTCTCCCGTTAGCGAGGCCGGGGCAAGATGGCGGGGTTTTTCGAAAAACAGATCAAAGGTGCCGGGGCCGTATTCCCGGCATTGTTCCTTTACCTCATAGATCCCCCGGAACCCGGCCGTGACGAGGAGCCCCGTGCGCGCCCCTTTGCCTTCCAAAAGGGCATTCGTCCCCACCGTCGTGCCATGGAGGAAAAATTTTATTTCCTCCGGCGCTACTCCTTCCTCCAGCAGCTTCTGCAAACCCTGCATAATGGCCTGCGAGGGATCAGCCGGCGTGGAGGGGACTTTGAAGATGGTCAATTGCTTCTTGTCTTCCCGGTAGCATACGAAGTCCGAAAAGGTGCCGCCCGTGTCTACCGTAACCCGTACCTGCCCCAAGTGCTCCCCTCCTGCTCCCGCTTACAGCGAGGCCATGGCGCCGCCGTCCACGAACATATCGATGCCGACAATAAATTCCGAATCATCGGAAACGAGGAAAAGCGCCGCCTTGGCCACATCTATGGGTTCTCCCGGCCGTCCCTTTAAATTAACGACCTTGCGGTTCGGATCAAAGGTGTCCTTGCCGACGGGCGAGCCGATCATGTTGGGCGAGATGGTGTTGACCCGGATGTTGTAGGGCGCCAGCTGTATCGCCATGGAGCGGCTCAGATTAAGCACCCCCGCCTTGGCCGCCGTATAGCCGATGGCCTTGTCGCGGCCCTTGTAACCCGAGGTGGAGGCGATGTTCACGATCTTCCCCCCCTGGCCCTGCCGCACCATCTGCTCGGCCACATATTTCGTCATCAGAAAAGGACCTGTCAAGGTTACGGCAAGCGTCTTGTCCCATTCCTCCTTGGTGATCTCGAAGATGTTTTTGTTATCCGAGATCGCGGCATTGTTGATCAGGATATCAATCTTACCGAATTTTTCGACCACCGCCTTGACCATGGCCTTGATATCCTCAACTGCCGAGATATCGCAAACCACGGCCATGGCCTGGGCGCCCGTCGCCTGGATTTCCGCGGCCACTTTGTCGCCCCGTCCTTTATCCATATCGACAATAACAATCTTGGCGCCTTCGGCTGCAAACACGCGACCTATTTCCTCCCCGATATTTCTGCCGCCCCCTGTAATGATCGCTACCTGGTCTCGTAGTTTCATCCTAACCTCCTTTCTTTAACCATGAGAAATTGTTCATTTAGGTGAAGCCGACCGGCCTGTCAAGCAAATTTTCCCAAGCAAAAACACTCATCGCCATTGCCAGAAATAGACTAACAGCACCATGGCGAGCATGATACGATAGACGCCGAAGGGTATCAGTCCCCGGTGCGTCAGCCACTTGACTAAGGCCTTAACGGCGATGACTGCCGTAACCCAGCTCACCGTCAAGCCCATAGCTAAGGCAAAAATGCCCGTAGAACTGTAAAGGACGTGCCAGTGTTTGTACGCTGAATACAGAGTGGCCGCGCCCAGCGTCGGCAGCGCCAGCAGGAAGCTGAACTCGGCCGCCGCGACCATATCCAGCCCAATGATCAATCCGCCGATCATGGTGATCATGCTGCGGCTGGTTCCAGGCCACATTGCCAAAACCTGCATCAGGCCTATAAAAAGCGCTTGCCCATACTGCATTTGGTCGATGCCGGAAAGACGCGGCTGCTGGCGATTCCGCAGCCAGAAGAAATATTCCACCACGATCATCAGCACGCCGCCTGCAGCCAGGGCATAGACCACGGGAAGCGGTCCGAAGAGATGCTCTTCGATCGTTTCATGAAACAGTTTTCCAAAGACAGCGGCCGGCAGGAAGGCGATGAGCAACAGTCCAAATAACCGCAGCCCTTGCCGGTGCTCCGGGGTGGGAACAGGACCACGGGCGATGAACGCGGCGGACGCCGCGCTTAGCCCGGTCAACATCTGGGCCACCCGTTTCCTGTATAGCCCCAGAACTGCGAGTATGGCGCCAAGTTGGATAACAATGTCGAAGGAATCCAGGGCCTGGTTCTTCTCCATGATGACGCCCAAGGGTCCGCGCTGCTCGCTAAAATGCGTCATGCCCAGGGCATGGTTGGCAAGGATCAGGTGGCCCGTGGAAGAGATGGGCAGATATTCCGTTATACCCTCGACAATGCCGAGCAGAGCCGCTTCCCCTACGGTTATCCTGCGGTCCCGGGCAGTCGCTGCTTCGGGAGTTACAGCAACTGACTGCGCATAGGTGGTTGTAATCACGGTAATCAGGAAAACGAACAAAAAAGTATAATATTTGTATTTCATTATTTATTTTTGGAACCGTTCCTTCCTACGGCACAGTCAACGGGGATAGGAGTTTCCGCCCCGATATGCACCCAGAATTGTTCATGCTTAACTCATCTGAATCTATCGCATATTTTTTGGGAGCGCCGCAGCCTCCGTCTAATGTCCCTCTTTAGCCATCAGCCGAGAACGAAAAGCGAAACGATGGCTGCCGCCGAGGATGAGTAACGCAGACCATTGGGATACCACGGCCAATCAATTGACTTTCCTCATATACCTGCCTCTTATGCGAGCTTTATCTTCACTCTCCGGATATATAAATTTGACTATCTCGTGATTACCTTTTGGATTAGCCTCATAATCGATAACTACAAAACCGGCCAGTTTTAAATTGCCTTCAAGTTTTGTCATAAATAGTCGTACGACAGCATTCGTAGAGCCTTTTAATAAATAATCAGCCCTTACAAAGTCATAATATTCAAATGCGTCCTTGAAAGCCGCCTCATCCGATGCCATCAGGGACTGCACTATCTGCAACCTTTCATATTGACCTGAAAAACCATACATCCCCCTATGACCAGGCACCAAAGGAGAATGTACGCATGCCTTATTAAATCTTGAAATTTCATCATTTACTCCGCGAATGTCTAAAAGGTGCTTTGCGCCCTCTGCCGCTCGCATCAGAAAATCAAGCCTCCAGTCCTTGCGTCATAAATTACACAATGACTCTGAGCCTATGGTCAGGCTGCTTTCAGCATGAAATCTACATGCACAGCATCAAAAGGAAAGACGATGCGCTCATCGTCGGTCTTTTGAAGTAAACCCGCAGCCAAGAGTGCATGCACGTCCCGATGAATTGCCTTTACATCTCTCCCCGCCAGTCGAGCAGCCTCACGAATTTTCATGGGTCCTGCGCCAGTCATCATCTTAAGCAATTCCCATCGCTTACCAGAAAGAACTTTGAAGAGGATGGCAGGCGACTCGAAGCTAATGAACTCTCCTTGAGGTTCGCCCTCAAACGCCTGCAAAAACCGTTTGTTGATTCTCTCTCGGGAGGAAACTTCCAAGGTTACAGTACGCATCCTAAAGCCTCCAATTATCCACCTCGTTCCAAAAATCGTCCAATAACGCGCTCGGCGTAGTGAAGACGTAAGGGACTTCCCGCCCAGCAATGTGCTTATGGTCACCTTTGCCTTCTTCATTATCGTAACGGAGCACGCAAGAACCGTTCACGACAAAAGCCAGCCGATACTTGAATCCATGGCTACTCCCCGAACCTGGAGAAGGGACGCGCCACACCACCATCTCAACAAAGGCTCTTTCGGAAATAGTTTGACGTTGGTTGAGCATCATTTGAGCCTTCATAGCGCCCAATTTAACAATATATTACCTTGTTGTCAATAATGACAACAGCGTAATGGCCTTCAAGTGTTCTATGGCTTGACGATACACCCGTAAGCCCGGACCATACCTTATGAGGGACACGGACAAGGCGAATCTGGACCTGAGCCGGCAGACCCGGCGTTCCACCAAGTTCGCCGTGCTGGTCATGCGCGACGAGGACAAGACCGAAGTGCGCAGGTTTTTTGACACCCCGCTGCTCTTCAGCGTCCAGGACGCCAAGGGGCTGGAATACGAGAATGTCAAAAGTATTCCGTGCCAAGAGGCAATTCCTCTTTGGCGGTTCCTAACCCTGATAAACAGGATAAGTAAGTTTACGAAATTATTTTTAGCCGGAAAAGCGCAGAAAATAATTTCTTACTTACTAAAGGCTAACGGTGCGCGGGGCCAGGCTCCGGAGAAGCGAGCCCACGCCGGCAAAAGATTCGCGAATACCCAGGCGGGCAAAGGCCCCGTAAAAAATGGCCTGGTTTCCGCTCACAGCGGGCAGACCCAGGTCCTCTTCCAGCTTGTGCACCGCATCGAAAGTGGGCCACCGTCCGCAGGGCATGAAGACGGCATCCGCCTTGGGCGCCGCGCGGATGGCTTCGCGGCCGATGCGGAAGGCGGCCGACGGCGGGAGAAAGCCGATCTCATGGTTGGCGAGGATACCCAGGCCCTTGCAACCCTGGACATCGAAGCCTGCCTGTCCGAGATAGCGGACAATCCGCTCATCGAGGGCCGGCGGGTAAGGGCTCGCGATGACCGGCCGTTTGCTGCCAACGGCCCGCAGCGCTTCGACCTCGAGCTGGATGCCCATGACGCAGGGCACCCCGCAGGCCTCTGTCAGGCGCGCCGCGATGCGTTCCTCACTCCCGTAGCCCTGCATCGTCACGAGCGGGCTCCCACCGGCAATGATGAGGTCGGGCTTCTCCACAGCGATATCCTTGGCGGCGGTCTCCAGGGATTGCATCTGCCCCTCCAGATCGCTGTCCTGCAAGTGCCGCACCTTGCCTGTCGTATTGAGCAGCATGACCCCCTCCGGCGCCAGCCGGTAGAACTCGTAGACCACTGCATCTCCTCGCGAAGGCGATAAAAACCCTATCCTGCCGCGCCAACCATACATCATATTGTCTCCTTTCCTCTTTCAATTCCGGCCTTCAGGCCAGGTTAATCTCATCTCGTGTTTTTCTCCGCAAAATACCCAAAAAGAAGGGCAAAAGGAGCAAAACAAGGGCTATCGCCAGGCAAGCCGCGGCAAAGGGACGGTGCAGAAAAATGCCGAACTTCCCGCGGGAATAAATCAAGGTCTGGCGGACGGCGATCTCCATCTTTTCCCCCAGGACAAAGGCCAGGATCAGGGGGGCCGGTTCATACTCGAACTTGCGCATGAAATAGCCGATCCCTCCAAAAACTCCCATGATCACCACATCGGCCATGCTATTGTTCATGCTGTAGATCCCGATGATGCAGAAAAGAAAGATCAGCGGGCACATCAGATGATAGGGAATCTTCAACACCTTGACCCAAAGGGGGATGAGCGGGAGGTTCAGGACGAGCAGCATGGCGTTGCCCGTGTACATGCTGGTGATGACCCCCCAAAAGACATCGGGGTGTTCCTGCAGCATGAGGGGGCCCGGCCGCACCCCGTGCATCATGAGCGCGCCCATGAGCAGGGCCATCATGACATTGGGAGGAATACCCAGGGAGAGCAAGGGAATAAGGGTTGCCCCGGCCGCGGCGTTGTTGGCCGCTTCGGGTCCGGCCACCCCCTCGATGGCTCCCTCCCCGAAGCGCTCCGGAGTTTTGGAGATCCTTTTTTCGAGGCCGTAGGAGAGGAACGTGGGAATAATCGCACCCACTCCGGGCAACACGCCTAAAAAGAATCCCAGCATCGTTCCCCGCCCCATCGGTCCCAGGGAGGCCCGCCAGTCCCGACGGTTCGGGAAAAGGCCTTTGATACTCGTCTTAAAGACCTCCCTTTGCTCGATGGTTTGTTCCAGATTCATCAAGACCTCGGAGATGCCAAAAAGCCCCATGGCCACCGGCGGCAGGTCGAGGCCGTTCATAAAGGTGATCGTGCCGAAGGTGAACCGGGGGATGCCGGTCATCGAATCCAGCCCCACGGTACCCAGGATGAGTCCCACAAGCGCCATGGCAGCCGCCTTGATCTTAGACTTGCTGGCTAAATAGGTGATCAGGGTCAGGCCCAGGATGAAGAGTCCCGCATAGTCCGGCGCATCGAACTTGACCGCCCATTTTATCACGAAGGGGGAGAGCACCATGATGCCGACCGTGCTCAGGGTGCCGGCGATGAACGAACCGAAGGCGGCAATGCCCAGGGCCGCGCCGGCCCGGCCTTTACGCGCCATCTGGTAGCCGTCTAAACAAGTGACCACCGAGGAAGCTTCCCCGGGGATGTTGACCAGGATAGAGGTTGTGGAGCCCCCGTATTGGGCCCCGTAATAAATGCCCGCCAGCAAGATAATGGACGAGACGGCGGTCATCTTGAAGGTAATCGGGAGAAGCAGGGAGATGGCGGCAATGGGCCCTAATCCGGGGAGCACTCCGACCAGGGTCCCCAGGAGGACGCCAAGGAAGCAGAAGAGCAGGTTGGCGGGCGCCAGGCTCACAGAAAAACCGTAAAGGACGTTATTGACAATATCCATCGTCTAAAGGACCAAGATCCCCTTGGGCAGGAGTATTTTTAACCAGATCCCGAAAATGACATAGGAAACCACTGTAAAGAGGCAGGCCACGAGCGGCCCATACCACCACTTTTTTCTGGTCAGCATGGTAAGGAGAAAATACAGGAGCAGAAAGGTGGTCAGGACATAGCCCAGGGGCTCCAGGACAAAAGCATAGATGAAGAGGGCAGCCAGGGCCGCGTATACCCGCCCTTTACCCTGTCCGCCCTGCCGGCCGGCAGGTTCTCGTTTCAAGCCCTGGGTGAAAATAACGAGGGCCGCGCCTATCAGCAGCAATCCCAAACAAAAAGGGAAGAAGCCCGGTCCGGGCGCGCGCACGACCCCGAGAGAAAGTTTTTGCGCCTGCCAGGCGGTAAGCCCCCCCAAAAGGGCCAGTAAGACAGAACTGCCGATATCGGAGAGCTTCATAAAAGAATCACTTTCGATCTCCACGGTCTCAAGCAACGTTAATGCAGCAATTTTTATTATCGCTTTAGCAAAGACTTTTCTGGGTGTGTAGGCAGGGAATTATCGTAATCCTCAGGGCCTGTCAAGTTTTTTTAAGGCCGTCCCAGTTACTCCGCCGCCCTTATCGAGAGCCCGGGGATGACCCGGAAGTGATCGTCCACCGTCAGAACGGTAAGATTATGTTCAAGCGCCAGGGTGGCAATCAGGATATCGGAAAAAGGCACAGTTTTTCTTGCCTTGCGGAGAGAGGCCGATAATTGACCTGCCTTTATCCAAAGTGCCTCGCACATTTCCAAATGCGGGAGGGCGCCGAAGGCCCCGGTCAGTAAATTTCGCTCCTTCTCTGATCTCAAACCCTGCACAAGTTCATAGAGCACCGGGCCGCAGACATACATTGCTTCCGTGGAGAGCGCTTTGTTGAGATACTGCCCTAAAGCTCCCGAGCCCGGTCTAAAATATTCTATCCAGGCGCAGGTATCGGGAAGAAGGCCTTTATTTCTCAAGGTATTTTTCTCTTTCTTTCTGCGCCAGCAATTCCCCGGCTTCTTCCTGACGCCAGTCATAGTCGATATTTATCTTCCCGCGCAGGGCCAGAAGTTCTGCCATCTTTCTTTCCCTTACGTAGCTCTCCATCGCCGTGACGATCGCTCTGGTCTTAGACTTTTCCTTTGAAATTTTCTGTACTTCGGAAAGAAGATCATCGGGAATATTCAATGTCGCACGCATATTACGCACCTCTTTGAGATGCCTATATAATATGATTCCTCATATGTCCTGTCAAGAAGAAATAAAGTCCCCCTTCTCCCGGAACTGCGGAGAATAAATTGGCACTTTGGCACTAATGATTTTGCCTCTCTTGGTCCCGGCTTGTACAAATAAGGTTTGACAATAAATGCGAATGGTTATTAAAGTTCAAATAATCACCAACATAATCAGTCCGTAAAAAAATGCCAAGAGGAGGGGGAGCAAATGACAAAAAAGCGCTATAGTTCTGATCTCATCGTTGATGTCATCAAACAGTACGATTTCGAGTATGTCAGCTTCAATCCGGGGTCCTCGTTTCGGGGATTGCACGACTCTTTGGTTCATTACGGTGGCAACAGTAAACCGGAGATTATCGAGTGCCCCCATGAAAACACGGCTGTGGGGATCGCCCACGGCTATGCCAAGGCCCTGGAAAAACCGATGCTCACCATCCTGCATAATCTGGTGGGTTTGCTCCACGGCACGATGGCTATCTACTATGCCTATCTGGACCGGGTCCCCATGGTGATCGCCGGCGCCACCGGTCCCATGGATATTGCCAAAAGGCGCCCCCATATCGATTGGATCCATACCGCCTTGATTCAGGGCAATCTCGTCCGGGACTATGTGAAATGGGACGATCAGCCCTATTCGATCGCCAGCGTGCCGGACTCCTTTGCCCGGGCCTACCGCATCGCCAATACGGAACCCAAGGGTCCCACCTATATCTGTTTTGATGTGCCCCAGATGGAAGAGCCCCTGGAGGAAGAGGTCCCCCTGTTAAATGTCCGGAGATTGATGCCGCCGACACCGATGCAGGCCGAGGCCGCCGCCCTGGAGCAGGCTGCCGACCTCCTGGTCAAGGCAAAGAATCCCGTGGTGCTGGTCGGTTATGTGGGAAGGAACAAGGCCTCGGTGGCAAAACTGGTGGAGCTGAGCGAACTGCTCGCCCTGCCCGTGCTCGACAAGATGTACCGCTTCAACTTTCCCAATACCCATCCCCTGGATCTCACGGGATCGGATTGTCTGGAAAGAGCGGACTTGCTCCTCTACCTGGATATCCGGGATATGGTCGGGCCGACCACGAAATACCGGTCCTATGCCCAGGTCAAGGAACTCCGCACCGACCCGATTAAGTCCGTACTGCCTAAAGATTGCCAGGTCATTGAGATGGGTCTCTCCGATACGGGCGTGACGGCCTGGTCCATGCAGTATGAAAAACTTCAGGAGGTGGACCTCTCCATACTCTGCGATACCGCCGTGGCCCTGCCCGAGCTTATCAAGAAATGCCGTGAGCGTCTGGGAACCGATCCCGCCCTGCGGGAGAAGGTGCAGCGCCGCTATCAAGTCCTGAGCGCCCAGCACCGGCAAATCAGGGATAACTGGCGGGAGGAGGCCCGGAAGAACTGGGATTTACGGCCCATGACCATGCCGCGCCTGGCCGCGGAGGTCTGGGAGGCCATCAAGGATGAGGATTGGGTCCTGACCTCCAACAGCCTGATCGGGTGGGCAAGAAAACTCTGGGATTGGGATGAACCTTACCGCCACCCGGGCGAGAGCCTGGGTACGGGGACCCAGATCAATATCTCCCTGGGGGTGGCCCTGGCCTACAAGGGCACGGGCAAACTCGTCGTGGATATCCAGCCGGACGGCGATCTGCTCTTCGATCCGGCCGCCCTGTGGGTCGCAACCCATCACAACATCCCGATGCTGGTGGTGATGCTCAACAACCGGGCCTACATGAACAGTTGGAATCACGCGGTTTCGATTGCCAAAGAACGGGGCAACCCCGTCGATCTGGCGCACCTGGGGACGGAATTGAATCGTCCGGCCCCCGACTTTGCCAAAATGGCCCAGTCTTTCGGCTGGTATGCCGAGGGGCCGATTGAAGAAGGAAGCAAGGTGCGGGAAGCGGTCAAGCGGGCCATCCGGGTCATAAAAAAAGAGGGCCGTCCGGCCCTGATCGACACGGTGACCCAATTTTTCTGATGATGAAGCAGAGGAACTGCTTGTAGGGCAGCTCCTCTGCTTTGCTTCTTTTGCATACCAGGTCACTTGGCTTAGTTGTTTATTATTTATCGGTTATCGGTTCACCGACCATGATCGTCTTCACGATCTCGATCGGGGCGATGCTGAACCTTGCCGAGGCCTCCTTGAGTGTTTCCTCATCCTGGATGATGAACTGTGCAGCGGCCAGTTTCTTCTTGGCAAGTTCCAGATCCAGACTGTTTTCCGCACAAAAGGTGTTCAGTTTTTTCTGCCCAATTCCCCGGCCTTCGAATCGCTCTTCCACCTGTTCTTCCGTATAGGTCTTATAGGCCTTGGGCTGCTGGGACTGCAAAGCCCGCGCCTTGGGGGTCTGCTGCGGGATTGGACCGGCATAGGCGATGTTCCCGAGAGACGGCTTCACCGCAGCAACGGCGCTCGCCGTCTCGGCATCCCGCTCTAATTGTCTGATCAGGCTGTATACCTGCCGGGGCGAGGTATGGTACCGCTTGGCGATGCCGGCCAGGGACTCCCGTTCCGCGAAAGTTATGCCGTTTTTTCTTAACTCCTCCGTAGCCAACGTGAGATCGATGTTCATTTTTTTGGCAAAAGATTTTACCGTTAACAGCTCGGCGTGACCGATAGGCGGCTCATCTTCCTTATCGCTGATCCATTGATTCTTCACATAGTTGTTGAGATCAAGAATCGTGTTCATGGGCGGCACCTTGTAGATGGGCCCGGCTATAAAAAAGATGATAATGAGCAGGGCTAGCAAGGTTTCTCTTTTCAAGGCCAGCCCCGTTTCTTTTTTGCGGGCAAAGTATTTTGCCAGAACATTCCAATTATACCAGGTATGCAGGAATCCGGCAGCCAGAAAGAGCAAGCTCGTGGTAATGTGGATGCCTCCCCAATCCGCCTTCGTGAGTCCCAGCATGCGCCAGTTAGTCCAATCGGCAATGCGGCCCTGGGGCACTATGAAAAGCAGGATGCCGGAGATAGACATGACGGCAAAGCTGAAGGTGGTCAGGATGGATGTAAAGCCTCTGTTTTGAAATTTTATCTTTTCCATGGCGTCTCCTTTTTATCTTTTATTGTCTTTTTGCAAATGATGGGGTGATTTATTATTTTTTGCATCAGTTAGCAATGACCATACCAAAAATACATTATATTGATATTATTATTTATTTTTCATAGGAACGCCACTCCTACTCCCGGTTGCCGCCGCGATGCGGATAAATAATATCCACAGTTGTCCAGCCATTGGCTACTTTGTATCCGGGTGGAAATGGTGTTGCCGGGAGGGTTTAATAACCCAAAGAATTATGGTATGGACAGGGGGCCTATCTACCCTTGGGATATTTTTTCGGGAGGAGGAAATTTTGCATAATTTTGCTTTTGGCGGCTTGCGAATAACGTTAATTTACCTTGTCCTTATCACCATGCTCCCGGTATTTGGCATTATCATCTACAGGGGGATGCAGGACCGCGATGCAATACGCCAGCATGCTTTGACGGACGGATTAAACATGGCCAAAGATATCTCTGAGCCTGAAGGCAATACTATTGAAGGCGTCCGTAAATCCCTCTTCCTGCTTTCACAGATGCTGAAAATACACGACCTTTCGCCGGAAAATATGGAAATGGTGCTCAAACTTACTCTAGAGGATTCCCCCGAACTTGCGGGATTAATAGTCGTCGCACTGAACGGTGACGTAATCGCCGACTCCTACCACAGCCGGAAAAAGCTCAATGTCGCCAATCTCCCTCCTTTTCAGCGCCTTTTGCAGACAAAAAAATTTGTTATTGGTGAATATCAGGTAAGCAGAATAAGCGGCCACCCCCTTCTGACGGTATGGCATCCTGTCTTTGATAAGACCGGCCGGGTAAAGAAGATAATTGGTGCCGGCCTTAAGCTAGGTCGTTTCAAGCAACTCATTAATAGGAACCGATTTTCTCCTCATACCCATGTGAATATCGTTGATCATAACGGCACGGTTTTATTCCGCTACCCCGAGCAAAGTGATCTTGTGGGCAAATCAATGCCCCATAAAGACATCATGCAGGTGGCTCTCACTAAGAAAGAGGGTGTGATAGATACAGTCGGCCGGGACGGCGTGCCACGCATTTACGGCTTCAGTTCCTTTGGCCAACCCTATGGAACTGTTTATGTAACCGTCGGTTTTCCCAAAAATGAAGTCTTTGCCGCAGCTAACAGAACAACGTTCTATCACCTGCTCTGGTTACTTGGCATTACCGTAATGTCTTTAATAATAGCTTCACTTTTTGGCAGAACCTTCATTTTGCATCCCTTGGATAAATTGCTTCGTGCCGCGAAGCAAATAGCGAACGGCGATGTTACGGCCCGGGTGGGCTATTCATCAGGACGTGGAGAAATTGCGCAACTCATCCATGCCTTTGACCGCATGGGAGAGGTGCTGCAGGAACACGAGGATGCCAGGGCACAGGCCGTACGATCGTTGCAGGAGAGCGAGATCACGTTAAGAACAATATTTAAGAGTTCCGTGGATGCGATTGGCGTCTCCAAAGCGGGCATTCAAACCTTTATGAATCCGGCCTATCTATCCTTGTTTGGCTACTCAAGTACGGAAGAGTTAATCGGCCGGCCCGTGCTTGAGCTCGTTGCACCGAGTGAACATGAGATAATTTTGGAACGCCTTAGAAGTCATGCCCAAGGAGAAGTGAAACTTTCCCAATACGAAACCCGGGGGCGAAGAAAAGATGGGACCGAATTCGACATGGATGTTCACGTATCCGTTTATGACCTGGCTGGTGAAACCTATAGCCTGGTTATCCTCCGGGACATCAGTGAGCGAAAAGAGGCGGAAAAGGCGCTCAGGCAAAGCGAAGCGCGGCTGCGCGAGTCGCAGGCAAGCGCCCATATTGGAAGTTGGGATTGGAACCTGTTAACGAACGAATTGTCCTGGTCCGAGGAGACCTATCGCATCTTCAGCCAAGACCCCGAAGAGGTTTCGCTGTCTCCTGAGTTTTTTTTGGCAACGGTCGAACCGGATGAACGCGCATCTGTCGAGGAAGCTCTAAAAGATGCCTTGGCCGGGAAGAAACCCTATGACAGGGATATACACATTATCAGACCGGACGGCACTAAACGCGTTGTACACGCCAACGCGCGGGTCGATTATGATGAAGCGGGCCAGGCCGTCATGATGATTGGCACGGTGCAGGATATTACGGACCGTTCCAGAATGGAAGAAGACCGGAGGAAGTTGGAGGATCACCTGCACCGGGCTGAGAAAATGGAGGCCATCGGGAAACTTGCCGGTGGCATTGCGCACGACTTCAACAATTTGCTCATGGGGATTCAGGGCTATGCTTCCCTCATGCTGTTTGATCTTGATAGGTCCCATCCCAATTATCTGAGCCTCAAGCGGATTGAGGAACAAGTGCAAAGCGGGGCTGATTTAACCAGGCAATTGTTGGGTTTTTCCCGCGGCGGGAGATATGACGTCAAACCAAGGAACATGAATGACATCATCGACAAGACATCCTCCATGTTCGGGCGAACAAAGAAGGAAATTATTATTCAGCGGAACCTGGCGGAGGACCTCTGGATTGTAGAGGTTGACCAGGGGCAGATGGAACAGGTATTTATGAATCTGTATGTCAATGCCTGGCAGGCCATGCCTGGGGGCGGGGAACTCGATCTGGAGACGTCGAATATTATTCTGGATGGGACTCAGGCGCTTCCCGAGCTCATCGCGCCTGGTAAATATGTAAAAATAACAGTAACGGACCGGGGCACGGGAATGGACGTAAAGACGAAGGAGCGGATATTTGAGCCTTTTTTCACAACTAAGGCTATGGGCCGAGGGACAGGTTTAGGACTGGCGACGGTCTATGGGATCGTCAAAGGTCACAAGGGCATGATCGGAGTGGACAGTATGCCCGGTCAAGGGACGACATTCACTATCTACCTTCCGGTTTCGGAAAAGGAAGTGGTGAAAGAGAAGGGGGCATCCGAAAAGGTCTTTAAAGGTACAGGCACGATCCTGCTCGTGGACGACGAAAAGATAGTTCTGGAAGTGAGTAAGGCCATGCTGGAATCATTGGGTTACAGGACCTATTTGGCCGGGAGCGGCCAGGAAGCAATCGCCGTTTACATGGAAAAGAGAGGGGAGATTGACATGGTGATCCTGGACATGACCATGCCGGGGATATCGGGAGGAGAGACATTCGATCAACTCCGGGAGATCAATCCTGAGATCAAGGTTTTACTTTCCAGCGGCTACAGCATCGACGGTAAGGCTCAGGAGATTCTGAACCGGGGCTGTAACGGTTTCCTCCAGAAGCCTTTCCGTCTGGAAAAGCTATCGGGCCAGCTCCGGGAAATGTTGGAATGAACCATTGCATTACAGAACCATTCCCTCTATACTTGTCGCCCCACCATAGTCTGCAAAGGGAGAAGGCATACATGAGTTAATGGCATCATAGGGAATTGGAATTTTTTATTTAAATATCGTTACGGTAGGTAAGATGCCCCTTAAATCAATTGCCGAACTGAACCGGAATTTCCAGCAAGAAGGATTAAATGATAAGACTATCATGGATTATCTCCATGCTCTGGCGACGATTCAGGATGACAATATCCAGAAGCGTCTGCTGGAAGAAGTAATCCGGGAGTATGTCCTTTTGGAGAAGAGGGTGGACAGCCTGTTGAAGAATACCCTCCCCGTAATGGTTGCCAACGAAATCAAGTATCGAGGAAAATTCCCGCCCCGCCCCTACTATTGTACGATTCTGTTTTCCGATATTGCCGGGTTTACAAGACTGGCGGAAAGAATGCCCGGTGAAGAACTGATAGAGCTTCTGGACGGCCTTTTTAAGGCTATGGACCAACTGGTTGTACGTTTTCAGGGAACGAAGATTAAAACGATTGGCGATGCCTACATGGCTGTTTTTGGTGCGCCCCTTGAATCTCGAGACCATGCCGTGGCGGCCGTAAGAACGGGGATGGCGCTGTTGAAAATGGTTGATGACCTCAACAGGCAACAGGGTCAGGATATTCAGATCCGTATCGGTATTCACACGGGCCGGGTGATGGCCGGCGTTGTCGGAGAGGAACGTATGCAATTTGACGTTTTTGGCGATAATGTCAATATCGCTTCCCGCTTCGAGTCTTCAGGAGAAACAGGGAGGGTGAATGTATCGCAGGAGACATACCTGAACGCCCGAGATTCCTTTTCCTATGAGGAAAGAGGAGAAATAGCCCTGAAAAATAAAGCCCATATGAAAGCTTATTTTGTTGTGAGGGAGCTCTGATGATGCCAATGAATACTCAACATGGGTATGATCGGCCGATGGAGATCGCAGAAGCAATTTACTGGGTGGGATTTCATGAAAAGCAATCCAATTTCCACTGCAATCCTTACCTCATAGTTACAGGGGACCAGGCGGTTTTGTTCGATGCGGGAAGTCGTCCCGATTTTGCCCTGGTCATGATGAAAATACTGCAGACAGGAATCGCCCCGGAACAGATTAGGGCCTTGATTTATCATCACATTGCCCCGGACTTATGCGGCTCGATGTCCAATATGGTTGATATTTGTAAAAACCCTGAGCTGATCATCCTTTCCGACCCGGACAACAACATGTTTCTCAGTTATTACCTGGAAAGAGAAAAGCGTCCCTTGCTCAAGTCGATCGATAAATATGGCCTGGAATTCACTTTCGCAGGACGAACCATGCAGTTTATCAAGACACCCTATGCCCATAGCACGGGCAGCTTTGTTACCTATGACATAAATACAAAAACCCTCTTCAGCAGCGACCTCTTCGGAAGTTATTCGAGTCAATGGGAACTTTTTCTAGACCTGAAGGATGAATGCTATATATGCCAGGATTACGGCCGCTGCCCGGAACAGAATAAGTATTGTCCCCTTCGGGATATCTATGCCTTTCATAAACGCGTTATGCCTTCCGAAAAAGCTTTGCACCATGCCATGGGTGTCATCGGAAAGCTTGACTTGGAGACAATTGCCCCCCAGCATGGCAGTGTCTTGAACAAGAAGAAGGATATTTATTTTCTTATTGAGAAGCTCGGTTCCTTGCCAGGGGTGGGAATCGACGCTCATTGACCCTTTGTTTTTGTCTTCTCAATTTTTTCCTGGATGATCTTCCGGTGTTCCTGCGTCTGGGCCATAATATTTTTCAAAAGCGTTTGATATTCAATATCCGCTGTCTTAACAATCTCAGCGTAACGTGACTCCAGGATAGAATTTTCAATATCTCTGGCCATAATAAGCATCTTATCATAGGAAGAACCACTGGCAGTTAAGTGGCTGGCGTTATCTTTGATCCAGGCCATGGCCGTATTGAGAGTAACGGGGTTAAAGGGCCTGCCTGCTTGAAAGAGTTCCTGTTTATTGGTGATGATTTCCTTCATTTTTTTAATATACTCCGCATGGTTGACCTCTGCCTTGGCTAAATTATGCCAGAACGTCTGATCTCCTGCCCACAGTTCCGCACATCGGTTATAGAAATCACGCAGGACCAGTTCATATTGAATCATGGAGTCCAGCACTTTGTTGAGCTGCTCGATATCGGCGGCATTGATCATAGCTTCTATCCTTATTTTTTATAAGCTGGATGCTCCATTTTTACCGAGCATATGTTGTAAGGCTACTGAGCAGGACCCGCTGTGACAATATAAGTGATAATTTTTTTGTGGTTTTCCGGCAAAAAATAATTTTGTAAATTTACTTATCCCGTCTCTCGGGGGTAGGAAGAACCTATTAAAAAGAAATCTTCCTGTCAAGAGTAATTAACCCCTTCCCTACCAAAGCCCCTTCGTGCTCAAACAAAGTTCATGGAGAGTTTGCTGTAAATTTATTGTACAAAAGACGTTTAAAATATTAACACTTTTTCATCAACAATTTTACCTTGCGTTAAAATCCTATAACAATAAAAAACACTTGAGATGATGCGAAAGTGTTAAGAACCTTAACAGTCAAGAATGGGCACCTTCCTATCCAGTACAAGTTATTGCTATGATTATCCTATATATTTCTAGCTGACAGAATCAAGATGAGCAATTATGTGTGTCTTTATGCATAAATAATCAGACATGGAGATAATTACAAGTTTTTTCGGAGCCGCAACGATCTGGCATAGCGATTGCTAAGATGAATGCAAAAAGGTGTTAATGCGCCGATAAAATCAAGGAGGATGCCATGCAAACCATAGTTACAGTTATCGCGATATTGGGGATCACAACTTCTCATGCTCTGGCTGGGGAAGTGAGAGAAACAATGGTAAGCAACCTGTTCATAATTCTCTTCCTGGGATTCGGCGCCATCATCCTCATTTGTCAGCTGATACCGGGTTTAATGCTTTTTTGTTCCATGATGAAGGGCTTTTTCGGCAAGGGGGAAGAAAAGAGGGAAGGGATTATCGCTCTCACCCCTAAACTGGGACTGACTCTGCCCGATGGCGGTCGTCCTGTGAGGGAAGCAGTCGAAGAAACCGTACCATCTACAGATAAAACAGAGGAAATATCTGATCATGATCGGGGAAAACAGAAGAGGTGAAAATCATGAACAGCCTTCTCATCGCGGACAAAGACATAGAACCTTGGCAGCAGACGGCCGATCTTCTTGTCGAGGCAGGTTACAACGTCATGGTTACGAGCTCAGCCTTAAAGGCCATCGTCAATGTCCTGAAGAGAACAGCCCAAGTCTTGCTTCTCGGAAAAGAAGTGGGCAAATTTTCTTCTGCCGAACTGGTGCCGCTCCTTAAAAAATGCAACCGCAATCTGATCATCATCCTGGTGGCCGATGACATGCCGCTTCCCTTGATCAGAAAGATCCGTAAAGAGGGTATTTTCTATCACACCCTCCGGCCAGTGGGACCGGAAGGGCAAGAAGAAATCCGGCAGGTTGTAAAATGCGCTATCGACAAACTGGCAGGGCTGCCGGAAGAAAAGGGGGAAGAAAGGAGGGAACAGATTATTCTCACCGCTCAACTGGGACTGACGATGGCCGATGGTGGTCGTCCAGTGAGGAAAGCAGTCAAGAAAACCATGCCGGTTACAGATGAAGCAGGGGAAAGGTATGATTGCGCAATACCTCACCGCCAGCACAAGACCTAAGGCGCTCAGCGCGGCGGTCGTCAGGAACATCCTGGCTAAATACATGATGTCTATCCCCAGCCCACTCAAGAGCCCGCCCATGTAGAAAAAGTCGCTTGTCCTGTTTCTGATTCCCTGAAACATCACATTCATATCACAAAAAGCAAAAGATCATTATTTTGTAATAAGCAATATAAACAGAATAATATATTTTTTAATTGATAATATAAGAATTATATGCCATTTAATGGCAAATATACAAAATAATAATTTGAGGCATGGATGATGAATGCAATTAATTTAGATAAGACGGATATACTCATATTACGGTATATCCAGACAGATTCTACGATTTCCAACTTAACTCTGGCGAAAAAAGTGGGCTTATCGCCATCTGCATGTCTCACGAGAACAAAACGGTTGAGACAAGAGGGAATTATCAGCGCCTATTCGGCGGTCATCGACGCAACGAAGATCGGGCTGCAGGTTTCTTCATATACTTTTGTTACGCTGTCGCCTCATAACAGAGAAACAGCGAATCACTTTGTGCAGGAAGTACATCGGATCCCTCAAATACTGGAGTGTTACAACATTACCGGCAATTGGGATTACCTTCTTAAAATTGTTTCTCAAAATATTTCATCCTATCGAGATTTTGTTATCGACAAACTCATTGCCATAGAGGGAGTAAACCATGTGGAAACTCTTATTGTCTTGAAAACTGAGAAAAATACATTCTGTCTTCCGTTGGAGGCAATACCAGTGGAAAATTATAATCCTACAAGATAAAAAGGGGTGATCAGATGAATTATTTGAAATTAAAGGCTTCTCTGCTTGTTACGGGAATCAGGGCGGAGGGATCAGCCGTTGCCGGTCTGGGTGAGACCTACAAAGAGCAAAATCATGGCCTTTTTGGTTGGGATTTTGAAAACCATAAAGAGATTTTATTGCCCGATGATTTCATTTTGCCTGACGGCACGGTCGTTCAGTTCAGATTAAATTCTTTATCCCCTTATGTCGTGAAATCGCAAGGGGACAAGCTCGTACTATTCCTCAATGACGGGGAGGTCTGCACAGTTAAATGGATCAAACGACCAAGCTTTTATTTGCAAAAAACGTCTTCCGGACAAGACATGGTGAAGATTGGCCAGATCGGCGGTGAGGACTGTCTTTTTTTCTGCTATCAAAATTATTGCTCACATTTCGGTAAAAACAAGCAGTGTTATTTCTGCAATCTCGTTTCCACCTTCAGTGAGTATCGTTCCGTCATGCCGAAGAAGGACATCCAGGCAATCGGCGAAGTAGCAAAAGCAGCATGGGGCGAAGGGATGGTGAATCATATCTTGCTTACTGGAGGCTGTTTCAGCAATGAGCAAGAAGTTGCCCTTGTTGCTGATATCCTCCAGTCGATCCGGGATACCACAGGCTTGGAAAGAATCCCCGGAGCCATCCTCCCTTCACCTGCGAAAGGTGATGATATCCAGCGGTATTACGACACCGGGATTCAGTCTATCGGCTACAGTATGGAAATCTGGGATGACCGCTTATATCAGGCAATTTGCCCTGGGAAATCCGAATCGACCTCACACGTTGAATTTGTCAGGTCCATCGAAAAAGCGGTAAGCATATTTGGTCCGGGTAATGTGTACGGCGTGCTTGTCATGGGGCTGGAAACAAAAGACACCTTTCTCGACGGCGTCAGGGCGCTATCCGGCATGGGCGCAAATATCGTTCCTTTTGTCTGGTCCCCCAATCCCGGATCAAAATTCGAGGGGCACCGTGCACCCAGTCCGGAATGGTATTTCGACACAGTAATGGCTGCGGCGGACGTCATAAGGGGCAACAATGTACCCGCGGGCGATGAAAACCACTGTTATAAATGTGACGGTAATTCACTGCTCCATGACGCGCTGCGAGTCACATAAATATTGGGTTCGTCGAAAATAATCGATCTTACTTCAATTGCGCCCAATACCTCACCGTCAGCGCCAGACCTAAGGCGCACAGGGCTGCGGTCGTCAGGAACATCCAGGTGAAACCCATGACGTCTATCCCCACTCCGCTCAAGAGCCCGCCCAGCCCGCTGCTCAGCGGCAAGGATACGGAGAAGCTTGCCATGGCCCGACCGCGGCGTTCCGGCGGCGCTTTTTCTATGGCCAGGGCAAAAATTGTCGCTCCGCCAATCGCCGATCCCATAAAATACATCACCCCGGACAAAATAGCCCCGGCGAGGTTGGTGATGAGGGGAAGTAATAACAAGCTGACGGTCTCCAACGTAAAAGCTGCCGCGAGAGAGCGGGCACGGCCGATTTTGTCTGACAGGCGGCCCAGTAACGGCCGGGCAAAGAGACTCGTCACGCCGGTGACCACGAAATACCATTCAAAGTGGCTGATGCCGATATCGCGGGCATAGATGACGAAAAAGCTGGTGAAACAGGGAACGGACAGGTTCAGGGCAAAGAGCAGTATTGCCGGCAGCGCGATGCTGCGATCGAACACGTTTATGATGTCGCGCCACCAGGGCTCCGTCGAAGCAGCCGGAAGACTGCGGGAGACATGAGAAGAAGTATGACGCGACAGAGCGATGCCGACGCCGCCTCCCAGAAACGCCATGGCCATGGCAAAGATAAAGGCCGCTTGAAACCCGCCGAAAGGCGCGTCGATGATCCACAAGGCAACAGCGGGGAAAAAAATCATCGCGCTCGACTGAACGCCGCGGTAATAGCCCGACGCTTCGCCGCGCCGGGCCGCCGGCGCGCTCGTGGCAAGCAGCGTGTAGCCGCCGGCCGTCATTCCGGCCCAGCCGATGCCTCGGAGGCCGTTGCCAAACATCGTCGCCCCGACAAAGGGGATGAGACAAAACAGTAAGCTGATCGCCTGCGCAAAGAGGCCCAAAATCAGCACCCCGCTTTCGCTCCAACGGTCGGCCCAGTTGCCGATAAAGGGACGGAACAGCACGCTCGTCACCCCGAAGCAGGCGATGACCACTCCGACTACGGAGGGCGTGCCGCCTAAATGGATCACATAAAGGGGAAAGGTTGGCTGGAGAACGTAATTCTGCGCGTAGCCGAGAAACTGCGCCGCACAAAGCAGCGTAAAGGTAGGACTCCAAAGGGAGGCAGGTTTCGTGGATGTCGTCAAAATCGGATTCCTTTGCTGATTAATCTTCGGGCCTGTGCTAGCGCAAACTGTTATTTTATTAATCCCATGTCCTTCAGGGTCCGGCCATAGGTATCGTAGTTATAGGCCACGTACTTAGTCAAGTCTTTGCTATTGCGATACACGATGGGGAGGCGGATATCTTCTTTCATGCCTTTGACAAAGGCCGGTTCCTTCATGGCCTTGGTAAAGGCACCCTCAAGTTTTTTGACAATCCCGGGGGGAAGCCCTTTGGGTCCGGAAACGGTAATGAACGTGGGGTACGGCAAATCATAGCCCAGATCCTTGAGAACGGGGGTATGAGGATATTCGGCGGAACGCTCTTCCCGGAAGAGCAGGAGCAGCCGCACATCTCCTGATTCCACCATGGAATAATTAAAATCTCCTGCGGCGAAAGCAATGTGTCCGCCCAGGAGGGCCATCTGCGCCTCATTGGTTGCTTTAAAGGGGATATGGGTGAACTGCACTTTTTCTTGTTTGGCGATCTGTTCCATGATGATATATTGCATGCTGTTCGTGCCGGGCGTGGCATAGGTAAGTTTTTTGGGGTTCTGGCGGGCGAAGGCGATGAGGTCTTTAAAGCTCTTGAACGGGGCATCCGCCTTGACGATCACACCCACGTTAAAAGAGGCAAACTGTAAAATCATGGTAAAATCCTGGAGCGGGTTGTACGGCACCCCTTGCAGATGAGGAACGACGAACATGGGGCTATGCGGGGTGTTCCCCAACGTGTACCCGTCAGGCCGGGCCGTGGCCACGGCGGCCACGCCTAGCGTCCCCACGCCACCGGGTTTATTCACGATGACAATCGGTTGTCCGAGAAATTTTTGCGCCTCCTGAGAGAGCAGGCGGACGGCCAATTCTGCCGAGGTGCCGGCCGGAAAGGGGTGAATGAAGGAGATCGGCCGGCTGGGATATTTGGCAATGTTTTCTTCAGCATAGCCCACTACTCCCGTAAAGAGGACCAGGCACAGAACTATTACCGGATTGCATAAAGTTTTTTTCATCTTCTCCCTCATCCTATTACCAAGTCATCATTTGCGAGGATCTGACGGCTTCACATTCTTCATAACCCGGGTGTAATCCTCCTGTACTTCCTGGGCAAAGGCCTCGCGGGCCACGTATTCCCAAACCAGGGCTTCACTCTCCAGCCTGTTCTTAAAAGCCGGATCTTTGATTGCCTTCTCCAGGGCTTTCTCCAGGGTTTGCAGGATCGGTTTCGGTATCCGCAGGGGGGCGAAGAAACCACTGTAGAGATTAAGGACCGGGTCGTGAAAGCCCTTTTCCTTCAGCGTGGGAATTTTGGGGAAGATGGCCACCCGGTCCGGAGAGACGAAGAGCCCGCGGAGTTTTCCCGCCTTGAGTTGGCCCACGGCAGGAGCTACGGCCACAATGCCCACATCGAGGTTCCCGCCCAGAATGCGGGTAATGGTCTGTCCGGCTGCCTCCGTGGGCACATGGAGCATCTTGATGCCGGCGGCCTTCAGAAAATCTTCCATCAGCATGTGGGAGATGCTTTTCGTCGTGGCCCCGTAGGTAATCTCTCCCGGACGCTTTTTGGCATCGGCCACCAGCTCTTCGACGGTCTTCCAAGGTGCGTCTCCTTTGACAAAGATCAGGCTGGGGACGGAAGTATACTTGCAGAGCGATTCCAGATCGGAATATTTATAGGGAACCCCCGGCACCGTGGCAGGCAGGGTGATGACTTCCCGCGAGGTGAAGGACCCAATCGTGTAGCCATCCGGTTTGGCCTTGGCCAGATAGGCAACGCCGGCCGCACCGGAGCCCCCTGTCTGGTAATTCAAGACAACAGGCACACCCAGGCTTTTCTCCAGGCTTTCTTTGAGAAGCTGGATGACAATGGTCATCGATCCGCCCGGGGGATTGCTCATCACCAGTTGGATTTCCTTGGCGGGATACTTTTCCGCGGCCAGGGCGCCGGACAGAAAGGTAAAGCACAACGCTACCATCAAGAAATAACACAGGGTCCGCTTGCGCATGGATTTTCCTCCTTCTATATTTCGTCTTCTTCCAGGATGGGATAGGAGCGGGATATCTCCGCCGCCTGTTCCGCCTCGCTCATGGCATAGGCTTTTTTTCGCCAGTCTTCCCATTTCTTAAAGATCTTTGTTTCAAATTCCTTGGTCAGAGCTTCAATTTCTTTGTCAAAAGAGGCATCCTGCCCCACCAGCTTTTGCCATTTCATTTCCGCCAGGCGGATCGTCTCTTTGAGAGGCATCGCTGTGGGCGCCCAATGCCCTCCCCAATTTCGGTCGTAGGGATAATCTAATTTCTTCGTGGCATCGATGATGACTTTATCCGTATATTCGCCCTGGTCCCGGGGCACCGAGGGATCGGAGCGGGATATGGGCCCGAAATGCAGGACCTCGATGTCCCGTCCGCCCTGGGTGCGGGTAACGATGGCCCACCATACCTGTCCCAGATCAAAAGGATCGATGTCATCATCCACGACCACGACTAATTTCATGGATTTCCCGACATTGCTGGAGATAAGCGTTCTGCCGACATCCCGGGAATGGCCGATGTAATGAGGCTTCATGGCAATGACCATGGACATGGCGGAATCTCCCTCGGGAGGACAATGGACCGCCGTGACGCCTTCCGGGCCGTGGGACGCAAACATATCCAGGGCGGCCGCAGAATGGGCAATGTCATCCAGGATGTGGTCCTCCTGAACAGGCTTGCCAAGCAAGCTGCCCCGGAAAATAGGATTGTGGCGATGCAGGATGGCGTTTACCTGGAAAACGGGCCGCATGCGCACCGGCCCGCCGTGGTAACCGGGATGTTCACCAAAAGGACCTTCCGGCCGTCTTTCCCGGGGCAGCAGCAGTCCCTCTAAGACAATTTCCGCCGTGGCGGGGACCTCCAGATCGACGGTTTCGCATTTCACCAACTCCATGGGTTCCCCCCGCAGGGCGCCGGCGATGGCCATTTCATCAACCCCGGGAGGGGCGTTCGTTCCCGAGGCCATGGGGATAATCTCCTCTCCCCCGATCACCACGGCCATTTCCAGGGGTTTGTTTTTTCTCTCACATTGCGCATAATGGTGACCCAGGTGCCGGAAGGGAAGGAAGCCGACACCGGCATGCCGTTTGTCATGCACCATGATGCGGTACATCCCCATGTTGGCGATGCCCGTTTCCGGGTCCTTGGTAATGACGCCGAACCAGGTCCCGATATACCGGCCCCCGTCCCGGGGCAACCACCAGGGGACGGGAAACTTCAACATATCCACATCCTCACCCAGGAGGATGTTCTCTTTAACGGGCCCCGTGGCAACTATTTTTGGAGGGATAGGCTTCTTGATCCGCTCCCGGTAGAAGTTGATGATCTCCCGGGGAGACGTATCTTTGGGCAAGCCCAGGGCCAGGGCAAAGCGCTGATAGGTGGAGATGCCGTCGGCAAAGAGCCGATAACCCGGGGGGTAGCCTTTCAGTTTCTCAAAGAGCAGGGCCGGCCCTTTATCGCCCATGCGCGAGGACTTCCAGATCCACCCGGAAACCTCGTATTGCCAGTCTACCTCCAGCGGCACCTTCAATAACTCATTTTCTTTTTCCAAAAGACCGATAAATTCTCTGAGATCTTTGTAAGCCATGACCCACCGCCTTATTTGAATTTAGCCTTAATTTTATCCAGATGTTTTACTATCTCTTTTTCCGTCGCAAGGGTCTGAGCTAAAAACTTCTCGCTGCCGATGGGAGAAATTTGGATGCGCGCATTTTTGGCCCAGGCCAGGTAATCAGGCTCCTTGACGGCTTTAGAGAAGGCCTGCTCCAAGGTTTGGGCCACTTTCGGGGGAAGGCCGGGCGGCGCCATGGCACTCCACATGGTCGCCAGGGGGGTAAGATTTAAGCCGACCTCCCGGGGAAGGGGGGTATTCGGAAATCTGGGATCTTTTTCATCGGAGAAAACCAGTAAAGGTCTTAGTTTACCGGCGCTGGCAAGGGAGAAGGCGCTGGCCATCGTGGTGAGGCCAAAATCGATGTGCTTGCCGGCCAGCGCAATCACTGATTCGCCGCCGCTGCTGTAAGGGACCCAGTTAACCGTTTTGAGCTTGGCCGCCTCTTCCAGGGCCAGTCCGGCAATGGTGGTCAGGCTGCCGATCCCGCTGATGCCGCAGGTCAGGGTCCTGGTCTGGGCGTCGGCCATAAATTCACCAAAGGTTTGCCAGCTTTCGGCATTCACCACCAGGACGATATTATCCTTCGACCAGGCAAAGAGGTGGGTGAATTCCCGATACTTGTAATTGACGGAAAAGAGCATTTGATTGATGATGGGCGTGGGCCACCCGGAATTGACCAGGGTGTAACCGTCGGGCGCCGATTTCCATGCTTCGTTCACACCGATGCGGCCATCCGCGCCCGGCCGGTCGTAAATGACCACCCGCACCCCCAGATGCTTTTCCAGATAAGGGGCGATCCCCCGGGACTGGACATCATTGCCGCCGCCCGCGACATAGGGAACGATAAACCGGATGGGCCTGTTCGGGAAGTCTTGCTTCTTTTCCCGAGCAAGGACCGGACTACTCATGGATAAAACGATTGCCAGCGCTAAAAATATTTTAGCATGCCTCTTAACCATATCCCCCCCCTTTGCATCATCCCCCCGTCAAATTGTCACATGGTTTCCAGGAGCTTGCCATAGCCAAGCACTGACCCCTGGACGCCCATCATCTTCATGGTATACCAGATCATGGCATTAAAACCGGTAATTACCGGTTTGCCCAGGTCCTCTTCCAAATAAGGAATATTGTGGATGCTGCCCCATCCCAGACAGGGGATGTAGATGCCGTCCGCCTCGGCGGGCGATTCCCGGACCACCTGCCTGGTAAAACTGAAATGGGCGGATACGGGCAGTTTGCGAAATTCCACGTTGCGGCGTATCTGCAAACCCTTCATATGTACGACTTCAAAGCCTTCCGCTTCAAGAAATATTTTGATTCGCTGGTTTACCGCATCCTCAAAGGGGGTGGCCACGATCAACCGGCGCAGCGAGAGTTTGCGGAAGCCCTCCATTACTCCCGTAATGCCTGTCGAGGCCGGCAGGTGGGACACTTTTTGGATGCGGGCGATCACCTCGCGGTCATATCCCGGCCCCTTGAGCGTCAGCAGAGGAATGCCCATGAAATAGATCATGTCCACCTCGAAGTTTGCCAATTGATCAGCCGCCTGTTCGATTCCCGCCAGGGCTTTTTCCTGTTCCTCCACACTCAACTGGCGGATGGTGAGGGTCGAGACGGTGATGTCCACGCCCGGAGGCACGACCTCATAAAATTCCTGGATGACCCAGGCCGGAAGAGGGGTCGGCCAGATTACCCCCAGATGCATGCGCCAGCCCATCGTGGCTCTTTCCCTGTGTCTTACTCGTTCCGGCATAAATACTTCTCCTTTCGTGGGTTTCATTTCCGATACTCCCGCAGAAAGTCAGAAAAACATCCTTAACGATAGGGTAGGAACGATACATTGGCTTGTATCGCCCCTCCCTCCGAACCGGACTGGCAGATTTCCCGCACCCGGCTCTCCAGTCGGTGGTTTTACCTCATTGAGGACTGGAGTAATAAACGATGGGCCTCCTCAAGACT
>ORJL010118279.1_pt1 | contig 39663 bp, 39 predicted proteins | sample 1779941 | NCBI WGS metagenome assembly ORJL01 (sample SAMEA104232317, study PRJEB22302) | groundwater metagenome | biome: forest; feature: aquifer; material: groundwater | place: USA | collected 2011-08-07 | depth 5.8 m | reverse complement strand
GGCGCCGGCGATGGGGGCGCTCGTCGCGTCGTTCACCACCGTGCCGCTGGGGTCGATATAGATCATGCCGCCGTGCTGGATTTCGTCCTCCGGCCCCATGGTGTCGGGCAGACCGCTGCTGTCGGCATCAGTGAGGTTGTCCGGGAACCCAGCGGTGTCAGGCGGGCAGTCCACGTAGAAGGTGAGAAACGCTGGCCCGTGCTGTCCGGCGAAGGACGGAAAGGTGGCCGACCAGATGCTACCGCTGGTATTGGTCATCATCTGGCTGGCGCCGGGGCCAGCGGTGACAGGGATGCTGATGACCAGCCGTACCTGGACGGGCGGGACGCCGCCACAGTGGCCGATGACGTTCTTGGTGATGGTGACCGGCTGATTCATCCAGACCACCGGCACCCCGTAGACCCCTTGGAACGGCCCGCCCACCACCCCAACCTCCGCGGGCGGAGGCACGGGGAGGGTATTGCCGAAGTTCACGCCGGTCACCGTCTGCCCTGCGGCCACCGTCACCAACTGGTAATGCGACGTGGTGGGGATGTAGGTGTTGTTGACGTACCCCGCGATCAACTGTTCAGAGACGACGTAACCACCTGGGGACACCGAGAAGCTGTAATCGCCGTTGCTATTGGTGGCGACGCAAGGTCCGGCCGGTAAGGCGCCCGGGTAGACCAGGTGACAGATGGTCACGTTAGGAAGTCCGGGCTCGCCGGGGTCCATGACTCCATTGCCGTTATCGTCACGCCACTTGTGGCCGGAGATTGTACCTTGTGTGGACTGAGGCGGAGTGGCCTGCTTGCACTTGCCGGCGCTGTCAGCGTTGTAGATGTCCCGCACTTCCTGCCAGTCCAGCGTGCGGTTGAACAACTCCACCTCATCGACCAGCCCCTGGAAGTTGAAGCCGCCAAAGGACTCCTGCCCAATCGACAGGTCGGCGGTGGTGGTCAACGACCCTGACCGCCCGGTGGGGTTGAAGCCAAGCACCACCACACCGTCCACCAGTAACGTCCCGCCGGTGGCGCTGCCGCGCGTGACTATCGCCGCCACGTGGTGCCAGGCGCCGTCCGCCAATGCCCCACTGGTGGCGACGTAGTTGGTGAATCCTGCCCCAGCGCCCCCATCGGCCAGTTGCAGGGCCAGCATCCCCTGGCTTACGAACAGGGCGTAGCCGGTGTAGACGCTCACGCCGCCGGCGTTTCCGGTCCGGGTGCGCTTGTCGAGGATGTCGAAGGTGCCGGTTGCCCCTGTGGTGAGGACCCAGGCGTCAACCGAAAAGTCGCCCAGACCCGGATTGAGTGATGGGCTGTTGGGTACTTTCACATAGTCGTTGGCCCCCGGCAGGCTGAAGGCCATGCCCACCTTGCCGGTGGCGTAGGCCGCACCGTTCATCAGCGTGCCGTGGTTGGTACCGATGAGATCGTTGGGGGTGCTGTTGCCGGTCCACCAGGCCACCATGCCACTGGGCGGCGTGACACAGGTTGCCGGCGTAGCGGGCGGCACGGTGTTGGTGGCGCAGGCCTGGTTGTTGGTGAGGTCGGGGTCAGCGGGCGTTCCCGCGTTGCTGCCCTGCGACACGGTGGCACAGTTGACCACGGTGCCGCCGCCTGCACCGACGACCAGCGTGATGGTGCTCGTGAATGACTGCCCAGGGCCCAGCGGTGTGGGAGCATTCGGGTTGGTGCACAGAATGGGTCCGGCGGAGCCGCCGGAGCAGTTGGCGCTGATCCTGCCAAATTGCATGCCAGTCGGGGTTGTGGGCAGCGCGTCGGTGACCTGCACTGGGTTGGCCGCAGGCGCAGTGCCGCTGTTGGTGACGGTGATGGTGTAGGTAATCGTCTGTCCGGTGACCACACCCGTCTTGGTGATCACGAGGTCGGGGCCCGTGCCGGTGGTGGCGCCGCAGGTGGTCTCTGCGTACAGCTCGGCGCGAGCCCCATTGAGGGTATCAGTCCCGCCTGCGACGAGCACTGCTCCGTTTTGGAGGCGGCTCGCGGTCTGGTGGTAGCCACCAAATGCAGCCACCATCGAACCGGTGGCAGCGAATGTGCCCCCGGCAGGGTCATACAACTCCGCTGAGCTGCTTGTTCCATACCCGCCCGCGACGAGCACCTTGCCGCAAGTGAGAAGCACCGCTGTATGGAGAAAACGGGCGGCCAACAAACTCCCCGTGAGGGAGAACGAGCCCGTGGCAGGATCGAACACCTCCGCTGCACTCACCGGGCTACCAGGGGTTCCCCCACCACCAGCTCGTCCGCCGGCGATGAGCACCTTCCCACCAGCAATAAGCGTCGCTGTCTGGTCTCGGCGACCGGCTACCATGCTACCGGCGGGCGCGAACATTCCTGGGGCGGGGTCGTACAGCTCCGCGCTGGCCAGTTGCCCGCCACTCGTTAGATTGGAGCCGCCGGCGATGAGCACCTTACCGCTGGGGAGCAGCGTCGCCGTATGGTGGATACGGTTGGTGCTCATGCTACCTGTGGGCGAGAAGGTGCCAGCCAGAGGGTCGTAGAGCTCGGCGCTAGACAGAACGCAACACCCGCTTGACGATCCGCCAACCACGAGGACTTTCCCGTTGGTGAGGAGCGTCGCGGTGTGGGACATGCGGCCAGCCATCATACTGCCGGTGAGGGAGAATGCTCCTGTGGCTGGGTCATACAGCTCGGCGCTGGCCAGATAGGTAAACGAGAGGCCGTTGCCGTTCCCGCCAGCGATGAGGACTTTCCCATCTGAGAGGAGCGTACCCGTGTGATACACCCGATCGGTGCTCATGCTACCGGTGAGCGAGAACGTACCTGGTGTCGGGTCGTACAGTTCAGCGCTCGCGAGTCCGGGGCCCGGTCCATAGTTTGCGTTACCACCCGCAACGAGCACCTTCCCGACGGGTAAAAGGTTAGCTGTATGGAGGATGCGGGCGATGCTCATGCTCCCGGTGAGGGTCCAGGCGCCGGTGGCCTGGGCCACCCGCACACCGGCTGGGTTGATGCTGCCCAGCAGCAGGGTCAAGAGCACTACCAGGGCTAGTGGCAAACGTAACGATTTCCTCGTGTTCATACAGATAGCCTTTCTCAACCGCTCCCTGACGAAAGGAATGCGGCAAACGCAAAAAAAACTGGCCACAATCACCTGGACGGTCTGCCAGGGTGTGACCCTAATCGGGGTGCGGCGTCAATTCAAGGGCGTTGCCGTGTTGCGTTCCGGCTAGCCTGCGATACCGGCCAACCATAGCACACGCCTGCCGTGAAGACACAGCGCCCTTTGAGCCGGGCACTCTTCAGCCTTTCAAGGCCGAACGATCCCCGCACGCTCGCAACCTTGCTGCAGGACGGATTCCGCCACGGCGCATCCCACCACCAACTTTCAGAACCGTCCGGCCTCACCCCCGTGCGCACTGCCCGCCGCCGGTTGTAGAATTGGCGTCGCACCCACCCAACCGTCTCAGGAGCCGCGACTATGACGACCAGCAGCCCCCAGTACACCGCCATCGGCAAGCCCATCGGCCAGATCGAGGGCATCGCCAAAGTCACCGGCCATGCCCGCTATGCCGCCGACTACACCATGCCGGGCATGCTGTGGGGCGCGGTGCTGCGCAGCCCCTACCCCCATGCGCGCATCGTGAGCATCGACACCACGGCGGTGCGGCGAGCCCCCGGCGTGCTGGCGGTGCTCACCGGCGCCGACCTGACCGGCCCGTTGTACGGCCGGCGCATGAAGGACATGCCGGTGCTGGCCCGCGACGTGGTCCGCTACATCGGCGAGAAGGTGGTGGCGGTGGCCGCCGAGACTGAGGCGGCGGCCGAGGCCGCGCTGGCGTTGGTGGAGGTGGAGTACGAGGAACTGCCGGCGGTGTTCGACCCGCTCGAAGCCCAGCAGCCCGGCGCAGTGCGGGTGCACCCCAAGGTGGACGTGTACCAGGGCGCCTCGCAGCCGGTGGTCGATACCCCCAACACCTACGCCTACCGCAGCGCCACCAACGGCGACCTCGAGCCCGGCTTCAAGGCGGCCGACCGCATCTTCGAGCACACCTTCCGCACGCAGAGCCACCACCAGGGCTACATCGAACCCCACGCGGTGCTGGTATGGGTCGAGGCCGACGGCCGAGTGCACGCCTGGATGTCCACCAAGAGCCCTTTCCCCGCCCGCACCCAGCTCGCGGCGCTCGCCCAGATACCGCCAGACCAGATCGTGGTGCACGTGGCCCATGTGGGCGGCGACTTCGGCGGTAAGGGCAGCGTGATGGAACTGCCGGTGGCCTACTTCCTGGCCAAGGCAAGCGGTCACCCCGTCAAGATGGTGATGAGCTACACCGACGAACTGACCGCGGCCAACCCCCGCAACCCCGGCGTCATCACCATTCGCACCGGCGTCAAGCACGACGGCAGCATCACCGCCCACCACGCCCGCACCACCTGGAACACCGGCGCCTATCAGGCATTCCTGCCCCAGGGCATCGTGGGCGGCGGCATGGGCGCAGCCGGTTTGTACCGCATCCCCGCGGTGCTGGTCGAGAACATCGGCGTGTACACCAACGACCCGCCCCGCGGCCACGTGCGGGCCCCCGGCGCACCCCAGGTGTGTTTCGCGCTGGAATCCCACATCGATATGGTGGCGCGCGGCCTGGGCATGGACCCGCTGGCCTTCCGCCTGAAGAACAGCATCGGCGTCGGCGAGAAATCGGCCCTGGGCGAGACCATGAAGGACTGCATCATGCGCGAGACGCTCGAGGCCGGCGCCAAGGCCTCGGACTGGGGCAGCGCCAAGCCACGCACGGGTTTCGGCCGCGGCATCGCCATGTACGACCGCCACGTGGGCAGCGGCTCCGCCAGCGTCAACCTCCGCATCACCTGGGAGGGCCAGGCGGTGCTGACCACCACCGCCCCCGACACCGGCACCGGCTCCCACACCGTGCTCCAGCAGATCATCGCCGAGACGCTGCACATCCCGCTGTCCGACGTGCGCATCGTTGCCGGCACCACCGATGACACCGGCGAGGACGGCGGCGTGGGCGGCAGCCGCGTCACCAACGTGCACGGCAATGCCACCTACCAGGCGTCGCTGGAAGCGCTGGCCAGGCTGAAGGAGGGCGCGGCGTCCATGCTGGGCGTGACCGCCGGCCAGATCACGTTCTCCGCCGACCGCTTCAGTACCAGCACCCGCTGGGTCACCTGGACCGATGCGGTGCATGGGGCCTGGAACCAGAGTCCGGTGGAGGTGAAGGTCACCTACGACGGTGCATCCACTGCCGGCATCGCGTGCATTGCGGTGCAGGTGGCCGAGGTGCAGGTGGACGAGGACACCGGTCAGGTGACGGTGCTGCGCATTGTCAGCGCCAACGACGTAGGCATGGTGCTCAACCCGATCGGCCACCAGGGCCAGATCGAGGGAGGCATCGTGCAGGGCATCGGCTTCGCCCTCACCGAGGAACTGCAACTCGACCACGGCAAGGTGACTACCGCTCACCTCGGCGAGTACAAGCTGCCGGCCATCCAGGACATTCCAGAGTTGGTGACGGTGCTGGTGGAGCAACCCGAGGGTCCCACGCCCTTCCACGGCAAGGCCATCGGCGAGATGGGCAACACGCCCACCGCCGCAGCCATCGCCAACGCCGTCGAAGACGCCGTCGGCGTCCGCATCACCGACCTGCCCATCACCGCCGAGAAGGTCTACCGGGCGCTCAAAGCCAAGCACAGCGCGTAGCTCGACGTGGCACCGGTGAGCGGCGATGGCAGACCAGCGGTTTGACCCCACGGTTCGCCACCGCCGCTCGCTACGCTTGGCCCGCTACGACTACGGCGCCGCCGGCGGCTACTTCGTCACCGTCGTGACGCAGCAGCGCCTCCCGCTGTTCGGCAAGGTGGTGGACACCTATGTCCACCACACGCCAGCCGGTGAGATGGTGCTGGACTGGTGGCAACGCCTCCCCGCCAAGTTCCCGACACTGGCATTAGATGCGCTTGTCCTGATGCCCAACCACCTCCACGCCATCATCATGCTGACAGACGCGCGCGTAGGGGCGATCCCGCGTGACCGCCCAAGCCCGGCCGGACCCAACGACCTCACGGTGCCACAACCCGAGAACGCCAATAGCCCACCTGGCCAAGGGCAGGCACGCGGGCCTGCCCCTACCGAACCTACGGGGGCCACAACCCTTCCGGCCGTGATGCGCTGGTTCAAGACCATGACCACCAACGCGTATTTCCAAGGTGTCCGCACCGGCGCGTGGCCACCTGTTCCTGGCCGCCTATGGCAGCGCAACTACTACGAGCACGTCATCCGCAACGACGCCGGCCTCGACTGTATCCGCGAGTACATCGCGGCCAACCCTGACCGCTGGTCCGAGGACACCGAGAACCCCGCTACGGCCCGTCTCCCGTAGGGGCGGTCCCGCGTGACCGCCCAGGCCCGGCCGGACCCAACGGCCTCACGGTGCCACAACCCGAGAACGCCAACCACCCATCGAGCCGAGGGCAGGCACGCGGGCCTGCCCCTACGAACACCACCCCACCGCCCCACCGCCCTCCGTTGACACCCGCCGCCCACACGCCTACCGTGTGGGCACCCTTACGCCCTCAAGGAGTGCGCCATGCCAACCGTCCCAAGCCTCGTTTCTCCCGCCATGTCGTTCGCGCCGGTCGACGATTGGGCCAAGCTGCCGCCCGGCTGGCGCTTCAAAGAGGTGGGCGGCGTGTGCGTGGATGAGCACGATAACGTGTACGTGTTCAACCGCAGCACCCACCCGGTCATGGTGTTCGACCGCGACGGCAACTTCCTACGCTCGTTCGGCGAGGGCGTGTACAGCGAGCGCGCCCATGGCATCTCCTACAGTCCCGACGGGTTCGTGTACTGCGTCGATGACTCGCTGCACTGCGTCCACAAGTTCACGCCGGAGGGCAAACTGGTGTGGACGCTGGGCAACGAGGGCAAGCCGGCCCCCAAGTGGAGCGGCCAGCCCTTCAACCGCCCCACCCACGTGGCGGTCAGCGCCAAGACCGGCGAGTTGTTCGTGAGCGACGGTTACGGCAACTCCATGGTGCACCGCTACTCGCCCGATGGCAGATTGCTGAAGAGCTGGGGCGGTGTGGGCTGCGAGCCCGGCGAGTTCCAGCATCCCCACGTGGTCATCCTGGACGAGGACGATAACGTGTTCGTGGCCGACCGCGAGAACAACCGGGTGCAGGTGTTCGACGTAAACGGCAAGGTGCTCGACATCTGGCACGACATCTACCGGCCCGACGGCTTTTGCATGGACAAGGACGGCCTGTTCTACGTGGGCGAACTGCGCAGCCAAACTGGGTTCGAGGACTGTGACTTCGTGGGCCACCGCATCAGCGTGCTCACCCACGACGGCAAGCGCATCGCCCGCCTGGGCGATCCTATGCTGGGCGAGGGCCCCGGCCAGTTCATCGCCCCCCACGGCTGCATTGTCGATAGCCACGGCGACCTGTACGTTGGCGATGTCTCGTACACCAGCATGCAACGCGGCGACCTGGGCCAGCAGCCCCGCGAGTACCGCAGCTTCCAGAAGCTGCGCCGGGTGCAGTAACCGTGGCGGCGGAACGGAGCGCCGCAAACCGTGCGGCCCAAGAGCCGCCGCCGCATACCGGCGCCACCCCACCCGAACCCCGTGGCATCACGGTGTTCAGCGTGGCGCGTGAAACCATCTGCTCCGAGTGCGGCGATGACCTGGGCCGGCACGCCTGGATAACGCTCTCGGCCGACAAGCAGGTGCGCTGTTGCGAGTGTGCGGGCCTGGGCTATCTGGTCTTCTTGCCGACAGGCAATGCAGCGCTCACCCGGCGCGCCCAAAAGTACTCGGTGCTCACCGCAGTACTGGTGAAGTGGAGCCGCGCCCGCAACCGCTACGAGCGGCAGGGCCTTCTCGTCGAGGGGCCTGCACTCGACCGTGCCCAAGAGGAGTGCATGGCCGACGCGGACCTGCGCACCCTGCGCCGCAATCGCGATACCTTTCGGCGGGCCCGCCTCAATGACGCGTACATCGCCCGCTTCGCCGCACGCGTTGCGGAGCTGTTCCCCGGTTGCTCACCACCGATTGCACTGCGCATCGCAGAGCACGCGTGCGAGGTTTCCAGTGACCGGGTGGGTCGCACCGCTGCCGCCAAGGCTATGGAAGACGACCCGGTGCGGCTGGCCGTCGTCGCCCACGTGCGGCACGAGCACACCCACTACGACCGGCTGCTGGCCGAAGGCCGCGACCGCGACGAGGCCCGCCGCATGGTTGCGGCGGATGTGGACCAGGTATTGGCGCAGTGGGGCACTGGGAGGGATGCCCCCTAGCGCTCGCCGGTCACTGGACGTGGCATTTCTTGTACTTGCGGCCGCTCCCGCAAAAGCAGGGCTCGTTGCGGCCCGGCTTCCGTGGCAAGGGCGCTGCGTTGAATGCTGGCCGGTTAAGCGACGCCGGCCACCACCCTGGCAGCACCGCATCCGGCTGCAACCTGTGCTACGTAGCGCTCACAAATAAGGAACGGATGCATAACGTCGCCATCTGGCAGGCGGCAACGCGCCACTTTCAGGGCGGCATCGGCCTTCAGGGGCGCCGAGACCCCCGTGGGTAGCAGGCCTGGGGCTGCCACTTGACGGAACATCATGCCCCAGAGATGCATCATGCTCAACGGGGGCAGGTCGTACTCGTCCATTGCGCCGCATTGGGTGCAGACGATGTGCTGCGGGATCACGAATGGGCTGGGCCCGGCTCCATGTCCATCCGCAACCCCTTCCGTCCCAAGCATGTAATACACCCAAGCAAGCTCGTGGTCGCGCGCATACCCGCAGGCGCGGCACTCCAGTGCAGCACCAGGACGTCGGTACGCTGCGCTGGCAGCGTTGTTAGGCCAAGCTCCGAGGCAACGAAGTTGAAGCCGACGATGGAGGGGTCCACCCGCTGCTCGTCGTACGCTGCGCGAATCGCGTCCGCAGCCTCCACTGCCCCGAGGTCCATCAGCGCAACGACCACCTCGGCATTCACCACCTCGTCGTCGGTGGTGAGCGACTCTGCGGGCGCCAGGCGCTCGACCAGGGTGGCAACCACCTCAGGGTGGGTTCCCGATGCGCTCCAGGCCCTTGGCGGCGCGGCCGCAGCACCAAGGGTCTTGCGTATGGTTGAAGAGCACGCCTCGCATGGGGCCGAGCGCCGGCGCACCGATCCTCCCCATGGCCTCGGGCAGCGCCTGGCCAAGCCAGTCGTCGTCGGTCCAGTCGAACAACCGCAACAGCGGCTCCACGGCTTCCGCCGCCTGTAGGTCGCCCAACAGTGCGATGGCGTGCAGGGGCGCCCAAACCTCTGGCCAGTCGCCCGGGGCGTTGTGCAGCTTCTTGTCGATGGCTATATCGATGAGCGTTGGGATGGCTGCCGCCCCCTGGGCTCGAATCGCATCGATCAGCCCAGGGTTGGGGTGCCCCTCGCCCGGCGAAGCCGTTTGACGAGATCGGGCAGAGGGCGAACAAGCGTCGTCATTGGGGCCACCTCCTGCCTAATCCACTGATGTCAAACACGCTATAGCTGCTTGGGAGTCCCACGCAATACAGCCGCTAGTGGTAGTGGACTTACACCAGATCGCGGTGCCCCCGGCGCTGATGGCCGGCGCCACCGCCTCCGTTGGGCCCAGGCCCGACCCCCGCGACGTTTCGCCGCCAGCCAACGGTCCGACGCTCCGCCTCAGGCAGGCGCCAGCAGCGCGTTAGCTGTTGCCTTCGCTTGTCGAAGCCTGTCCTGAGCACCGCCAAGGGGCATCAGCGGCGGCCCGTGACGCCTCCCGGCGCACACCTCAGGCCGGCAGCCACGCCAGCAGCGTATTCACCGCCTCGGCCCACACATCGCGCCGGGTGCGCCCGCTCGACTTCAGCACGTCGAACCCGTGGTCGGCGCCCTCCAATAGGTGCAGGCGGGCCTTCGGCGCCAGCGCCGCGGCGGTCGCCAACTCCTCCGGCGCGCCGAAGACGTCGCGCGTGCCGCAGCAGAACAGCGTGGGCGCCGCAATCTGCGGTAAGTGTGCGTCGCGCCGCTTCTCGGGCTGGCCCGGTGGGTGCAGCGGGTAGGCGAACAGCGCCAGCGCGTCGACCGCCGTCCCCTTCGCCGCCACCAGCGACGCCACTCGTCCGCCCATGGAGCGGCCACCGATGGCAATGCGCTGCCCCAGCGGCCGGAACGCCTCGATGGCGGCGCGCCAGGTGGCGTCTAGCACGGCGGGCGGGTCGGGCCGGCCCTTGTGCGCTTCCTGATAGGGAAATTGAAACCGCGCTGCCGCCAGTCCCTCCGCCGCCAGCCGCTCGCACAGGTACACGCCAAACTCGTCCTCAAGGCTGGACCCCGCCCCTGGCGCGTACACCACCACCCACGGCGGCGGCGGGCTGCCGGGCGTCACCTGGACGGCGCTCACCGTGCGACCGTCGGCGAGCGTGACCTGCCTCCGCACCTCGGTCATGAGAGGGCCAGCTCGAACGCTTCGATGGTGAGCGGGCCGACGTGCATGTTGTGCGAGGGCGCCGCCACAAACCCCATGCGTTGGTACATCGCCTTGGCGGTGGCCATGAACACGGTGGTGTGCAGGCCCACATGGCTGCAGTTCAGCGCGCGTGCTCGTCGCACACACTCCTCCGCCAACAGGCGGCCGAGCCCCAGGCCCCGCGCCGGCGGGTGCCCCGCCAGCAGCCGGAAGCCGGCATATCCGGCGGGCCAGCCCTGTCCGCCACGCCCAGCGTTGGGATAGAAGGTGACCGCACCCACCAGCACGCCGGCACGCTCCACCACGATCAGGACGCTGTCGGCGGCCCGTCCCTCGATGTTGACGATATCGCGCGCATAGCCTGCCCATAGGTCGGACGGGGCGGCGGGACGGTACTCATCGTAGGCGGCCAGCAGCAGCGCCCTAATGGCGTCGTACTCGTCGGGGCGGGCGTCGCGCAGGGTGATGTCGGTGGTGGGTTCCATGCCTAGTCCTATCGCGCCCCGGAGCGGCCGGAGTCAAGCGGTTGGCGGTCGCTAGCGGTAGTCACCGGTCGCCAGCCGGCCCTCCACCACCACCTCCTGGTAGTAACGGCCCCAGTCGGGGCGGGCGCCATCGGCGTCGGTGAAGGGGTAGACGTGCGAGAGTTGCCAGCTCGACAGCGCCTGCCCCGACCAACGCGCCACGTCGGGGTCGGCGGCAAGCGCGGCCACCGCCCGCCCCACGTAGTGCGGGGTCTCGGAGATGGCGAAGTGAGGGTCCTCAGCGATGGCATCCCGCCAGGTGGCCTCGGTGACGCCAAAGTGGTCCAGCATCTCCTCCGACCGCAGGAACCCCGGCGTGATCGCCACCGCCACGCCACCGGACGGCCGCAGGTCTTCGGCCTGGCCCAGCGCCATGCGGATGACGGTGGCCTTGGTCAGGTCGTAGTAGAACGAGCCGCGGTAGCGGTCCTCCTGACCATCGGTCACCTCCACCACCAGGCCGTGGCCCGAGGCGGCCAGCAGCGGCCCCGCGTGCCAACTGGTGATGAGGTGGGTATCGACGGCGTTGTGGTACATCGCCAGCCCCCGCTCCAGCGACTGCTGCCAGAACGGTGCGCCCCACTCCATCAGCGACTCGCCGCCCCAGATGTCGTTGACCAGGATGTCGAGCCGGCCCTGCTGTTCAGCGGCGATGCGGGCCACCAGCGCCTGCACCTGCCGCGGGTCCATGTGGTCCACCGCCACCGCAATGCAGCGTCCGCCGGCGGCGGTCACCATGTCCGCAGTGTCTTCGATGGTCTCCGGCCGGTTCAGCGGCGAGCGGCTGGTACGGGTGGTGCGCCCCGTGGCGTAGACCGTGGCCCCAGCCGCACCCAGTTCCACCGCAATGCCCCGGCCAGCGCCCCGCGTGGCGCCCGCCACCAAGGCAATCCTGCCTGCTAACGGCAAGCTCATACCGTCCGCTCCCCGGACTGGCTGCAGGTCAGATACGGGCCGAGCAGGGTCCACAGGTCGCGGGTGAGGGCCCCGGCCAGGGTACCGTCCCGCTCCACCGCCCAGGCGATCTGGGCGCCGTTCCAGATGGCGTGGACCGCCGCCGCCAGCCGCCGCACCTCCACCGGTCGCAACTCGCCATGCTCCACGGCCGCGTGCAGGTAGGCCACCAACTCCTGCCGCACCTCGGCCTCCTCCTCCGCCAGTACGGCCCGAAACTCCGGATCGGACAGGTCGAGGTGCAGGAACGCGAGATGGTTGGCAAACTCCTCGGGCGACAGGTCGGCGCCCGACGTCGCCACCACCGCGTCGATGAGCCCCTCTACCGGGCTCGCTGCCACCGTGTACGCTCGCCGCATCGAGTCGAGCGCCCCACCGGCCCGCAGGAAGCCGAGCAGCAGGCCCCGCTTGCTGCCGAAGCGCTGTACCAACATCGCCGGCGAGACGCCGGCCTCCTGGGCCACGTCGCGCAGCGTCAGCCGGTGCGGCCCCACCCGCCCAACGGCGATGGCTACCGCGTTCATCACCTGTTCGTCGCTCAGCGTTCGGGGTCGGCCCATCTGCTCGCCTTTAGTGAATGTGTATTCAGATACTAAATGACGAATAGGTAGCGCTGTCAAGCATCAGTCGGAGCCTCACCCGTAGCTGCGCAATTCATTGCGCCTGCCGCGATGGGATTGAGCGCGGTGGCCCGATGCAGCGGGCAGCTACGCAGAATTGGGAGAGCCGGTGTGACCCTACGGGTTCAGCAGGCGGAAGGCCGCGGCGAATACCAGGCCCTGCATCACCACCCCAGCGCTCAACGCCAGATAGGCGGCAAAGCGCTCCCACAGGTGCAGCAGCATCCCAATGGTGGCGTTCACCAACAGCATCGCCAGTCCAGCCAGCGGCAGCAGCAGCAACTCAGCCTTGGGGCCGGAGCGGTCCACCAAGCCCAGCGGCGTCAGGTGCAGGATGGTCTCGTCGGGCACGGCAGGCATCAGGAAGGTCTCGTACGCAAACACTGCCAGGTTCAGCACGAGGGCGGCCAGCAGCAGCCCAACCGCCACCTTATCGTGCCACGCCGAGATGTCCCACAAAAGCCAGCGCCGCACCCGTTGCACCTCGGCGGTGGACGGCCCCATCTCCTGCCGGCGTTTGATCTCCATCGCCAGGTGCTCGGCATCGCCGGGCGATACGGCGTAGACCATGCGGGCGGTGTGGACATACAGCAGGTCGGCCGCCCGTTCGTACGACGCCATGATGAGCACCGGCACGCCCTGCACCATGCCACGGCCAATGCGGTAGCCCGGCCACCCCAGCCCGGTCAGCCCCACCGGCAACGGCAGTGACCGGCCCGGCGCCAGCGCGGTCACTTCTGCCAGCGGAATGCGCTGCTGATTGCCGGCCCACTCCACCACTAAGGCGTTGCGGGACAGGCGATAGGCCAGCGAGAAGCAGCCCCACGTCCAGTAGCCGAACAGCAGCGCCAGCAGCAGCATGCCCAGCGCCACCAGCGCCGCCGTGAAGCTCGCAAAGCTCAACGGTTGCGCGGTGATACGCCAGGCCAGCAAGACCGCGCACACCAGCGCCAGACACGCCATCGCCGCACCGATGACGACACCGATGCGGCGGGCGGGGAAGAAGACCACGGGAGCTTAGGCCCGGACTTTGGTGTAGACCGGCGTGACCCACTGCCGGTACTGCGGCAGCTTGCCGCGGATGGCGTCGAAGTAGAGGGCCTGCAGCTTGGCGGTGACCGGCCCGATGCCGCCGGCGCCGACCGGACGGCGGTCCACCTGCAGCACCGGCGTCACATGGGCGGCGGTGCCGGTCATGAACACCTCGTCGGCGGTGTACAACTCGGTGCGGGCAATGGAGCGGGCGATGGTATCCATGCCCATCTCGTTCTTGGCGAGCACCGACACGGTCTCCTTGGTAATGCCTTCCAGGATGTTGTCGGTGACGCCCGGAGTGTGCAGGGCGCCGTTCTTCACGATGAAGATGTTCTCGCCTGAACCCTCCGAAACGTAGCCGTTGGCCGTCAGCATGATGGCCTCGTCGGCCCCGGCCTCGTGCGCCTCGGTCTTGGCCAGCGCGCTGTTCACGTAGATGCCGTTCACCTTGGCGCGGGCAGGGATCATCGTGTCGTCAGGGCGGCGCCACGACGACGTGGAAGCGGTGATACCGGCATCGGAGTCGATGTAGTTGCCGAAGGGCAGCATGAACAGCAGGAAGTCATCGGCGACGTCGTGCAGGCGCACGCCCACCACCTCCTGGCTCTTGTACCCCTGAGGCCGCATGTAAACATCCTCCTCATAGCCGCACATCTCGGCAAGCTTGAGGGTGATGTCCAGGTACTCCTGCGTGGTGTAGGGCAGGTCGATCTTCATAATCTTGCAGGAGCGCTGGAACCGTTCATAGTGCTCGCGCACCTTGAACAGGAAGAGTTGACGCTCGTCGCCGTTCCAGTTGCCCCGTACGCCCTCGAATACGCCGGTGCCATAGAGGAACGCATGGGTCATGATGCCCAGCTTGGCCTCGGAGAGCGGCACGAACTGCCCTTGGAAAAAGGCGTATGCGGTTGCCATCAGTGGCTACCTCCAACGTTGAGAGGGTATTCCGCAGTATAGCCGCCGCTCTCGCCGCACGACAAGCCAAGAGAACCTTTGACATGCCCGCGAACGGCTGCGTAAGGGTGATCACGCCGTCCGATCGGCACGTTTCAGGCGGGCCAGCGTCAGGTCGTAGGTCGTCTGAAGGTTCAGCCAAAACCGTGCGGAAACCCCAAGCACCTTCTCGAGGTCCAGCGCCGTCTCTGGTGTGACGCTACGGCGGCCGGCGATGATGGCGCTCATGGTTCCGGGCGGACGATGCGATTGACGGGCGAGCTCCCGAGCAGTCAACCCACGAGCCTCAAGCTCCTCCGACAGAAAGACGCCAGGGTGAATAGCGGTGTCTATTTCGGGGTCCTCTAGGGTCCAATCAGTCGTCATAATGGCTGCTCACCTCTTCAATCATGACGATGCGCTGAATATAGCGCATGCCGCCAAACGAACCCCAGGTTCGAATGGCTTCGGCGCCCTATTCGGCGCACCGTCGCAGGTGGTTGGTGCGAAACGCTAGCCGCAACGCCGCCGCAACGCCTGCCCCTACCCCCCCACAAACAGGGCGATGGCCGCGCCGCCCACCATGAAGGGCGCGAAGGGGATGTAGTCCCGCGGGCCGCGCCGGCCGCTCAGCAGCAGAAACCCCGACACCACCGCCGACAGCACCGACATGGCGAACAGTCCGGCCAGCACCCGCGGGAAGCCCAGGATGATGCCTAATAATGGTGCGAGCTTGATGTCCCCATCCGCAATACCCTGCTTACCGAAGATAAGCGGCGTCAATGCGTAGCTCAGCAGGAACAGGCCGGCCTCACACGCCAGGCCCAGCACCATTCCGCCGGCGCTGATGTTCCACAGCAGAGCGCACATCACAAAGAGTGGCACCGAACTCAACCCCATAATCCATCCCCAGGCTGCGCTTGCCTTGTCGGGCAGAAGAGCTTGCAGAGGGAAAAGGAGCCGGTTCGGGATCAGCCGGTGCTCCAAATCCACCGCCGCTATGGCCGTGAACCAGACGGTGTACGCCATGGCCACCGCCGTCTTCGCGCTCTCACCAAAGCGCAGGGCGATGAGCAGGAACACCAGCGGCAGCACCAGCAGCAGCAGCAGACTGCGGCGACGCACCGCGGCGGGACTGTAGGGGACCGGCGGGTAGTTGTCGACGGCGGCGGCCACCACGGCCTCGTCACCGTTGTCGGTGTCAGCCGGCTCGGGCGCGGCGGCGTCCGGTTCGGCCGCCTCTAGCGCCGTGACGCTGCCGATCAGGCGGTCGAGCAGCGGCGCGACGACGAACCCGGCGAGGGGCGCCGCCACCAGTAGCCACCAAGTCACGACGCCTCGTGGCCACGCGCCCACAGCAGGGCCGCACTCAGCGCCAACAGGGTCGTCTCCACAAACGCCGACCCCAGGCACCACAGGCAAAACTGGCCGAGCACCGCCGCCTGTATGCCGGTGAGGTAGCCTGAGAAGATCGCCCCGGCCAGTGTCAGCAGCAAGAGCACCGGCAATACCACGTCGGCCGAGCGCTCAACCCGCAGTCCGGCCGCCATCAAGGCCGTCACGGTCAGATAGAACGCCAGGCCCAGGTACGGCAGCGGCACCCCCAGCATGAACCCGTACCGGCTCGCCTGCACCGACTCGCACCCGCCGCCCCCTACACAGGCGACCTCGCTGCCCGTCAGGCGCACGAACGTGAGGTAGCCCGCGATGGCCGTGCCTGCCAATGCGGTCACCAACCCGGCGATCCAAAGCGGCCTCATGCGAATTCCGGTTCCCTCTCCCCCTGGGAGAGGGCTAGGGTGAGGGTGCGCCATCGCCGCCCGTGTCGCACCCCCGCATGCACAAGTCGACCTTCGGGACGCTGCCGGTGCGCCCCGAAGTCAGCACATGCCAGCGGGCTGACCCTCCCCCAGCCCCTCCCTAGGCAGGGAGGGGAGGAAGACCGCTCACCCGTCCGGCCCATCTGGGACCCAGCGGCGCTAGGTGGGGTCATGCGGCAGGTAACGAGCTTGTTGCGTCACCGAGTACCTATTGGCTCAGCGCGGCGTCGATCACCTTCTTGAAGGCGTCGAAGGGCTGGGCGCCCGCCACCATCTGGCCGTTGATGAAGAAGGTGGGCGTGGAGCGGGCGCCGCGGTTGGCCGCCTCCTGGCTGTCGTTGCGCACCTTGGCGGCAAACTCCTCGCTGTCGAGGCATTTGTCGAACGCCGCTCCGTCCAAGTTCAGGTCGCGAGCCCAGCGCTTGAGATTCGCCGTGGCGAATGCCCCCTGGTTCTCCCCGGCCTGGCTGGCGAACAGCTTGTCGTGGTATTGCCAGAACTGGCCCTGCTTGCCCGCGCACTCGGCCGACTGGGCCGCGGCCACGCTCTCAGCGCCGATCACAATGAAGTGCTTGTAGGTGAAGTACACCTTGCCGGTGGTCACGTACTCGCTGAAGATGCGCTTCTCGGTATCGGTCGCGAACATGCGGCAGAAGGGGCACTGGAAGTCGCTGTAGGCCTCCATTTTTACCGGCGCGTTGGGCAACCCGATGGCCGCGCCCACCGCCGCCGTGGCCCCGCCGCCACCGCCGGTGGACGTGCTCGGCGTGGGTGTTGCCTGGTTAACGGCGATGAGCACCACCGCCAGCACCACGGCGAGCGGCGCCACAATGATGAGGGTGCGGAGGAAAGGCGGCTTGGAGGAACGTGCCATGGAAGAGTGCCTGCGCCTATCGCTGGACGAACCCAGTGATGATAGCAATGGGAATGCGCAGCACCAGACTTGCCACGCCCACAATGACCGCCGAGGTGAGCCATCCGAAGATCACGGTGGTGACCGCCTGGCTGGTGCTGAACCGCAACGACTGCCGCACGGCCACCACCGCCAGCGCCATCGACCACACCATGCCCACAATGAGCAACGTGCGCCCGATGACCGGAAGGAACACGAACGCCAGCAGGGCGAGCGGCGTCATGGCATAAGCCATGCTGCGGCGCATGCCGCCCAGGTCGCCCCTTCCGTCCAGCGTTTTGCTGCCGAGCAGCCAGAGCATGTACGACCAAAGTTGCCACGAGACGAAGGTCATGGCGGCGTTCACTACGGCGCTGTACAGGCCCTCGCCAATCTGCCCGTTGAACGCCCGGTCCAGGACGGTTCCGGCCGCCGTCGCACCGCACACGTACAGGACGACGGTGCGCGCCTCTTGGTCGAGGTGACCGTCGTTGTTGGCTTCTTGGAAGGTGTTGAGCCGCAACTGGGCGGCATCGACCACGCGGTCAAGCATTGCTGGTGCGCTCCAATTCCGCCAAACGGGCCAGCAGCCGCTCGGCGCGCTCCTGCACTCCCGCCAGGCGCTCCCGCTCTTTGGCCACCACGTCAGCGGGGGCCTTGGCCACAAAAGCGTCGTTGCCCAACTTGGCCGAGAGCCGCTCTGCTTCGCCCTGCTCGGCCGCCAATTCCTTCTGCAGCTTCTGGCGCTCGGCGCCCAGGTCCAGCAGGCCCGCCAGCGGCAGGTACACCTCGCAGGCGCTCAGCACCAGTGGCACCGCCTGCGACGGCCGTTCTGCGCTGTCGGGCAGGAAGTCCAAGCCCTCCAGCCGGGACAGCAACTTGATGTGCTCAAGCTGGTGGCGCAGGGCAGCCTCAACCTCCGGCCGGCAGAAGGCCAGGGCCCGGATGAAACGACCCGGCTCCACATTGCGCTCGGCGCGGGCGTTGCGGATGGCCCGCACCACGTCGATGGTGGTCTCGATCTCCTCTTCGGCGGCATCGTCGTACTGTGCCGCATCGGCCACGGGATAGGCCGCAACCATAAGGGCGGGCGGTTCGGAGCCGGCCCACGCCAGCCGCGCCGTAAGGCTCTGCCAGATCTCCTCGGTGACGAAAGGCATGAACGGGTGCAGCAGCCGCAGCGACTGGTCCAGTACGTAGGCCAGCACCGGCTGGGGGCTGGTGTCCCCGGCTCGCAACCGCACCTTGGCGATCTCGATGTACCAGTCGCAGTACTCGTTCCACAGGAAGTCGTGGATCTGGCGACCTGCCTCGCCCAACTGGAAGTTGGTCAGGCAGTCGTCCTCGGCGGCCATTAGGCGGTGCAGCCGGCTCACGATCCAGCGGTCCTCGGCGGGGCGGCCGTCCGACAGCGCCTCGGCCGGGTCGATGCGGGCGTCCTCGGGCAGGTTGCCCAGCACGAAGCGGGCGGCGTTCCACAGCTTGTTGGCGAAGTTGCGGCTGGCGTCCAGGCGCCCCACGTGCAGCTTCAGGTCGTTGCCGGGGCTGCTGCCCGTGGCCAGCGTGAAGCGCAACGCGTCGGTGCCGTGGCTGGCGATGTTCTCGTTGGGGCTGATGACGTTGCCCTTGCTCTTGCTCATCTTCTCGCCCTTCTCGTCGCGCACCAAGCCATGCAGGTACACCGTCTTGAAGGGCACTTCACCCGTGTTCTCCAGGCCCATCATGATCATGCGGGCCACCCAAAAGAACAGAATGTCGTAGCCCGTCACCATCACGCTGGTGGGATAGAAGGTGCGCAGGTCCTCGGTGTCGTTGGGCCAGCCCAGGGTGCTGTGGGGCCACAGGCCGCTGCTGAACCAGGTGTCCAACACGTCAGGATCCTGCATCAGGTCGGCGCCGCCGCACTTCGGGCAGTGGTCGGGCGCCGCCATCTGCACGATGGGCACCGCGGCCATGCCGATGGTCACCCGGTCGGCGCGATTGAGGATGGTGGCCGGGCCGGCGCCGTCGCGCCGCAGACCGGCGTAGGTGCCCGACTCCAACTCCGCGCCATCCTTGAAATACACCCGGATGTTCTCGCCGTCGCAGTCGCCGCAGTACCAGGCGGGAATGCGGTGGCCCCACCACAACTGGCGGCTGATGCACCAGTCGCGGATGTTCTCCATCCAGTTGTAGAACACCTTGGTGAAGCGCTCGGGCACAATGGTGATGCGGCCGTCGCCCACCGCCGTCATGGCCTTCTGCGCCATGTCCTGCACGTTCAGCCACCACTGTTCGCTGACGATGGGCTCCACGATGGTCTTACAGCGGTAGCACCGCCCCACCGAGTGCACGTAGTCATGGTCAATGTGGTCCATGCGCCCCGCGGCTTCAAGGTCTCGCACGATGGCGTCGCGGGCCGCCTCGCGGGTGAGGCCGCGGTAGACGCCGGCGTTCTCGTTCATGGTGCCGTCCAGGTTCATGGCCACCACAATCGGCAGGCCGTGGCGCTGGCCCACCTCGAAGTCCACGGGATCGTGCGCCGGGGTGATCTTCAAGGCGCCGGTGCCGAACTCGATGTCGACCGCCTCGTCGGCGAGGACCGGGATCGCACGGCCGGCGCCGGGCACGAGCGCGGTGCGGCCTACGAAGGCGCCGTAGCGCGGGTCGGCCGGGTTCACCGCCAGCGCGGTGTCGCCCAGGATGGTCTCGGGCCGGGTGGTCGCCACCATGAGGTAGCCGGCCATGCCCGCCACCGGTTGCAGCGGGTACTTCACGTAGTACAGCGCACCGGGGCCTTCCTCGTGGTCGGTCTCTAGGTCGCTCAGCGCTGTCTCACAGCGGGGGCACCAATTGATGATGCGGTAGCCGCGGTAGATGAGGCCCTTTTGGTAGTGCTGCACGAAGGTGGTGGCCACCGCGTGGCTGGGACCGGGGTCCATGGTGAACCGCTCGCGGGTCCAGTCGCAGCTCACGCCCAGCTTGCGGTGCTGGTCGGCGATGATGTGGCGGTATTTGTCCATCCACTCCCACATGCGCTCCAGAAACGCGTCGCGCCCTAACGCCTGGCGCGTGGTCCCCTCGCGAGCCAGGTTCTGCTCCATCACCCATTGGGCGGCGATAGACGCGTGGTCCTCGCCCGGCAGCCACAGGGTGGGCTCGCCGCGCATGCGGTGCCAGCGCACCAGCGCGTCCGACAGCGCCGCCACCAGCGCGTGGCCCTGGTGCAGCTCGCCCGTCACGTTGGGCGGCGGCTGAATGACACAGAACGGCTCGCCCTGCTTCGAGAGGTCGGGGGCAAACCAGCCGCCATCCTCCCAGAAGCGGTACAGCCGCTCCTCAACCTCCGCGGGGTTATAGGCCTTGGCCATCTCAGGCCGTGGTGGTGTACCGAGCGTCATGTTCCCTGCGCTTTTGCGTGTTGGCTTGTCTCTCTACTGATGAAGCAGGTCAGCGGCGGCGGCCCAGGGCCAGCCCAAGGGCGAGGCCAATGAGTCCGGCGGCGACCAGCAGCTTGGCAGCGGGCTTCACCGGCACAAACTCTTGTCCGTACGGCATCACTACCAGGAACCCGACCGGCGTGATGGCAGCGGCGCCCCCGCCCCCACCCCCGCCGGCTTCGATGTCCTTGCCGTCCTTCTGCACCCCGGTCTCGCCGGCGCCCGCCCCGAAGGCATAGCGCAACTTGGCGACCGGGATGATGCTGCGGCCGTCGACCACCCGCGTCTCGCCATAGATGATCTCGCTGCGGGCGGTGGTGCGCAACCGCTCGCCGATGCGCTCAAACAGGTCGTCCAGCTTCGCCATTGGCCACGCCCCCACCCAAAACTCTCTGCATTGTACACGAGGCGTGCCAAAATCTGAGCCCATGCCGCCGAAACGCGCTCCGACTGATACGAACCATGTCCGGGCCACCTCGACGCCCAAAGCGGTGCTAGACTGGGGCACCGACGCACACCCCCAGGAGGTACCAATCATGGCCATGAAATCGAAGGCTGCTGTCAGCGTGGCGCAGGGTTTCCCGCTGGCGATCGACGACCTCGACCTGCCCGATCCGGCGCCTACGCACGTGGTGATCAAGCAGTTCGCCACCGGGGTGTGCCACTCGCAACTCCACCAGATCCTGCGCTCCGAGGGCCACCGGCCGATGGTGCTGGGCCACGAGTCCACCGGGTGGGTGGAGGCCGTGGGTCGGGATGTGCAGGGCCTGAAGGAGGGCGACCGGGTGATGCTGACCTGGGTGCGCAAGGCCGTTGCGCTGGGCCAGCCCGATCCGACGCCGTGGGCCGTCACCTTCCGCGGCAAGCCGGTGCGCCACGGCGACAACGCGCCCACCGGGGTGTTCAGTTGGGCCGAGCACATCATCGCCGACGAGCAGTATGTGGTGAAGCTGCCCGACGACGTGGCGATGGACGTGACGGCGCCGGTGGGCTGCGCCGTCATGACCGGCTGTGGCGCCGTCATCAACTCGGCGAGGGTGCGGCTGGGCGAGTCGGTGGCGGTCATCGGCGCGGGCGGCGTGGGCCTGTGCGCCATCCAGGCCGCCGCCAACATGGGGGCCTATCCGCTCATCGCCGTCGACCTCACCGACGAGAAGCTGGCGTTCGCCAAGCAGTTCGGCGCCACCCACTTCGTGAACGCCTCGAAAGGGGACGCCGTCCAGGGCATTAAGGACCTATCGGGCGGTGGTGTGGACTACGCGTTCGACGCCATCGGCATCGGCAAGACCACCGAGCAGATCATGGCGGCGGTGCGGCCGGGCATCAATGGCTACCGCGACGGCGGCATGGCCATTCTGGTGGGCGTGCCCCACGGCGCAGCGCCGGTGCTCGATATGTTCGACATCTTCCGCGGCAAGGTGTTCCGCGGCGCACCCGGCGGCTCCTGCCGGCCCGAGCGCGACCTGCCGATGTTCGTCCGCTGGTACCAGGAGGGCCGCCTGCCGCTCGACACCCTCATCACCCGCCGCTACAAGCTCGACCAGATCAACGAGGCCTGCCAGGCGTTGCTCGACGGCGAGATCTCCGGCCGCGCCATCGTGGAGTTTTAGGGGGACCAGACACGTGAGCGCAACGCTGTGCGCAGAGGACCGTGATGGCGGGTTCATTCGATGGCAAGGTGGTGTTGGTGACCGGCGCGAGCCAGGGCATCGGCCGGGAGGCGGCGCTGGGGTTTGCGCGGCTGGGCGCGCGGCTGGTGCTTGGCAACCGCAACGCTGAGGCGGGCGAAGCGACCGCTCGGCTGGTGCGCGCCGCCGGCGGCGAGGCCCGCTTTGCGCCCACCGATGTGGCCCAGCCGGACCAGGTGGACGCGCTGGTTCAGGTGGCGCTGGGCAGCTACGGACGGTTGGACTGCGCCTTCAACAACGCGGGGGCGGTCATCCCTGGCGGCGGCGCCACCCTGACGCACCAGCACACGCTTGAGCAGTGGCAGTCCACGCTCGACGTAAACCTGACCGGCGTGTGGCTGTGCATGAAGGCCGAGATCACCGCCATGCTGGCCGGAGGCGGTGGGACTATCGTGAACATGTCGTCGATTGGTGGTGTGGTGGCCAGCCGGGCGGGCGGGGCTGCCTATACCGCCGCCAAGCACGCAGTGGTGGGACTCACCAAGATGGCCGCAGTGGAGTATGCCCCGCAGGGCATCCGGGTGAACGCGGTGTGCCCTGGGCCGGTGCGTACCGCCATCTGGGACGACCTGCTGCGCCGCGACCCCGAGGCGGAGGCCCGCATCGCGCGCCGGGTGCCGGCCGGCCGCATGGGCGCTACCGACGAGGTGGTGAACGCCGTGCTGTGGTTGTGCTCCGACGACGCGAGCTACGTGACCGGCAATGCGCTGGTCATCGACGGCGGGATCGCAGCCGTCTAGAAAGGCCACCCCGACCCCTGCCATGCGGAGCGGGGCACGTCGCCGCTCCGTAGTACAATTGCGGTCGCGGTTCGGGGCAACCAGGGACGCAATTGGTACGGGAGGTTCCTCATGAAGGTTAAGACCCATCTCAAGGCTGGTGCAGCCCCGATCATCGAACTGCAGTGCGCCGTGAAACCGCCCACCAAAGCCCCAGGCGGTCCGCAACAGACCCTACAACCAGCCTGAACCTGGGTAGACCATGATCCGCTCGGTGCAGGCCGGGGTGCGGCCATGAAGTGGCACGGGGCATTCTTACCCTTAAGGGTTCGCCTGTGAACAACGCCGAACTCATCGTGCAGGCACTGGAGCGCGCGGGCGTGCGCTGGGCGTTCGGCGTGCCCAGCGGTCCGGTGCTACCCCTCATTGAGGCGCTGCGCAGCAGCCGCGTCCAGTACGTGCTGACCGCCAGCGAGACGTCCGCCGGCTTCATGGCGTCCGCCGTGGGTACGCTCACCGGCATACCGGGCGTCTGCCTGTCCACCCTCGGCCCCGGGGCCACCAACATGGCGACCGGTGTCGGCGCCGCCTGGCTCGATCGGGCGCCCGCCATTGCCATCACCTGCAACGTCAACACCGATTGGCTGCAGCGCCGCATCCAGATGCGCATCGACCACCACGCGTTGTTCGCGCCGCTCACCAAGGCCAGCCTGCCGCTGCGGTCCGGCACCGTCGGCGAGACGATGACCCAGGCCCTGGCGCTGGCCTGCACCGAGCCGCCCGGCCCGGTCCACCTGGACCTGCCGGAGGACGTGGCCCTGGCCGAGGCCAGTGACGCCCTCGGCGAGCCGCCCGCCTTTCACCCGCTCCACCCAATCGGCGATACGGCCTTCGAGGCGCTGCAGACTGCGCTGGCCCGCAGCCGCCGCCCGCTGCTGGTGGCCGGCGTGGGCCTCACCCGGGCCCGGCATCCCGAACGCCTGCTGCGGTTCATCGAGGCGCAGGGCATCCCGTTCATCCTGACGCTGCATGGCAAAGGCTACCTGCCCGAGAGCCACAACCACTATGCCGGAGTGCTGGGGCGCGCCCGCCGTAGCAACGTACAGTCGCTGGTGCGACAGGCGGACCTGATTGTGGCCGTGGGCTATGACCCCATCGAGATCAACTACGAGGAATGGGTGGGAGACACCCCCATCGTGCACCTGGATACCGAGGCCGCCGAGACCAGCCCCCAGCTCAACTTTGTGGCCAACGCGGCCGGCGACCTCGACGCCGCCATCGACCGGCTGGCCGTCCTGCCGCCGCAAGCCCACCGGTGGCTGCCCGACGACTGGGCCGGCCACCGCCGCAGTTTCGACGCCAACCTGCGGCCGGCCGCCACGGGGTTCGCGCCCCATCAGGCCCTCGACATCCTGCGGCAGCGCATGCCCGAGAACGCCATTCTGGCCTACGATGTGGGCGCCCACACCCACCAGATCGCCAGCCAGTGGCGTACCGACCTGCCGGGCACGCTGCTCGCGACCAACGGCTGGTCATCCATGGGCTTCGGCATCCCCGCCACCTACGCGGCCAAGCTGGTGCATCCCAGCCGTACCGTGGTGGGCGTGGTGGGCGACGGCTGTTTCCTGATGACGGCGGGCGAGCTTACGCTCGGCCGCCGGCTGGGTCTGGCCGCACCGGTGGTGGTGCTCAACGATGGCTGGCTCAGCCTGCTGCACGTAAAGCAGGACCACCGCGGGTTCGGCGAGTCGGGCGTGTATCTGGGCGACCCGGTGGAGTCGCCGCCCCACTACTTCGGCGTGCCGTGCCGGCCGGCCCGCACCCCAGCCGAGTTCGCGGCCGCCATGGACTGGGCGCTCAGCCTCAACGGCCCCAGCGGGGGCGAGGCCTTTGTGCAGCCCGATACCTACATGCAGACGGTGTACGACTAGCGGGCGGAGCAGTCCGGCGTAGCGCTGGTTTAGCCGCGCGTGGCCATGAGTGCGGCCAAGCCTTGGTGCAGGCTGCCGAGGTCGGCGCTCGCAAGCGTCTTCAGTTCCTCGGCGGCCAGGTCGTGCACCGCGCGCATCAGGTCGGCCAGCGCCTGATGGCCTGACGCCGTAAGCTCCAGCGACAGCCGGCGGCGGTCATCGGGGTCCTCGGTGCGCTGCATCAGGCCGCGCCGCACCAGCCGGTCCACATGCTGGCTGACCGCCGAGGCGGTGATGCCCAGGGTGGCGGCCAGCGCCCGCCCGCTCAGCCCCGGCTGCGCCTCCACCTGCATCATGATCTTGACCTGAGGGAGGGTGAGCCCCAGGCCCTCGTAGAACTGCAGCCGCACGGGGTCCAGCAACCGCGATGCCTGCACGAACAGCGCGGCCGTATCGACAAGCAGGTCGGTCTGCAGGGTCACGTCCCCACTCCTTCTCTCACACTCTCACGGCGAAGACGATGGGCGGCCATGCGCTGGCTGCCGCTGGGTTATGGCCGTCAGGCTACTCCCCTGGCTCGGCGCGCGCGTAACGTTGGTAGCGCCAGCCAAACGCCACGGCGCCGAGGCCGACGATGATTGCTGCGCCACCCAGTGTCTGCACGGTATTGGCCATCGAACAGCGCGTCACGACTTCGGGATTGAAGGCCGCGTAAATCTCGTTCTCCAGCCGTTCGCAGCCGCCCATGATGAACGTGGAGAGCGCGAACGACACCGCGCCGGCCACAAGCGATGTAACGCCCACGCTCACGCCGACGCCCGCTCGCCATATCCCCGCCACCGACATCACCAACAGCGCGAGAAGGCCCAACACGGCGGCGACGCCGATGTTCAACGGAGAAACCGCCATGAGAAAAACTCTCTACTGCAACCCCTGAACTATCAAACCATCGTCCCCACCCATTGTGCTGGACCTATCGTACCTTGACGCCTCTAAAACACGGAACGGTTACAGCATACGGCTTTTTCCTGAACCAACGGTCATGCCTGGTTGACGAGCTTCTGGGCCACCCGAAAGTGGGCCTGCTCCAGCATGATGTTCTCCTGCTCCTTGGTGGCCATGTTGCGCACCAACACCTCGCGGTGCGCCATCTCGTCGTCGCCGATGATGATGGTGTAGGCCACGCCCAGCGTGTCGGCGTGGCGAAGCTGGGCGCGCAGGCTGCGTTCGCCAAACCCCAGCCAGGCGTTCACGCCCTCGGTCCGCAGGCCCTGGGTCACCCGCACCGCCTGGATGCGGGCGCCGTCGCCGGTGTGGGCGATGTAGACCTGCGGTTGCGAGGGGTTGGGGACGGCGGTCTCCTGCTTCTTGAGCGCCAGCACAATGCGCTCCAGGCCGGCCGCAAAGCCGATGCCGGGCGTCGGCTTGCCGCCCAGCGCCTCGATCAGGCCGTCGTAGCGGCCGCCGGCGCCCACCGCCGTCTGTGCGCCGGGGGCATTGGCGGGCACCCCCTCGTAGACCGTGCGGGTGTAGTAGTCCAGCCCGCGCACCAGCCGGTGCTCGATGGTGTAGGGCAGGCCGATGGCGTCGAGGTAGCTGCGCACCTGAGTGAAGTGGTCGCGGCAGGGGTCGCACAGGTACTCGCTGGTCTTGGGCGCTCCGGCGATGATGGGCTGGTCCTGCGGCACCTTGCAGTCGAGCAGGCGCAGTGGGTTCTTCACTAAGCGCAGCTTGCAGTCGCCGCACACCTGGTCCACCCGCTGCTGGTAATAGTCTACCAGCGCCTTGATATAGCCGGGCCGGCACGCCGGGTCGCCGATGCTGTTGAGCAGCACGGTGAGGCCGGTGATGCCCACGCCCTTGTACAGGTCCCACGCCAGCGCGATGGCCTCGGCGTCCACCGCAGGGTCCGCCTCGCCGATGGCCTCGAACCCCCACTGGTGGAATTGGCGGTACCGGCCGGCCTGCGGGCGCTCGTAGCGGAAGGATGGCGAGACATAGTACAGCTTCACCGGCTGAGACTGGGCGTACATGCCGTGCTCCAGGTAGGCGCGGCACACGGCGGCGGTGCTCTCGGGCTTCAGCGTGATGCGGTCGCCCGACCGGTCGTCGAAGCTGTAGGTCTCCTTCTCCACAATGTCGGTGCCCTCGCCGATGGAGCGCTGGAACAGGCCGGCGTCCTCGAACAGCGGGGTGTCGATGCGCTGATAGCCATAGTGCTGGCACAGCCGTTCAGCGGTCTCAAGCACAAACCGCCAGTAGGGTTGGTCGGCGGGCAGAATGTCGGCGGTGCCACGGGGCGCTTTGTACACGGGCGGGTCTCCAGGTTTGGGTGGTTGTAGTGTACCCGTAGTGGCTGAGTGGGGGGTAGGAAGCGTATTCAGCCGCGATGGATGGACTGAACGCCCAGGCCCGATGGATCGGGCAGCCACGACGATTTCCTGAAGGCCCCGGGAGCGCGCTGCAGTGGCACGCCCACCCTCACGAAAATCTCACGGCCGCCCCGTTTCCGCACACGCTTTTTTCACAGCACCAAGGCTACGCTCGCCTTATCTGGGAGGAGGTGTGCCATGACGTTCGAGTCTTTTGTGCTGTCGTTCGTACCGTTTGCGGCCTTCGAATTGGCGATGTTCGGGCTGATCTACATCCTGGCCCGCGCCATTCTGCAAGAGGAGCATAGCCAGGAGCAGCGGGAAGCGGAAGCGCAGCACCAGCCGGAGGCCCCGGCCCAGAAGCTGGCCGCCTAGCGGGCCCCGCTCACTCGATCGCGGCGCGCCTCGGTATCAGCATCCGGCCGGAGCGCGCCGCCCACACCAGCACGGCAGCCCCCACGGCCGGGAACACCCCGCTCACCACGAAGATCCCGCCGTAGCCGATGAAGCCGGCCAACACCCCCATCGCGGCCGATGAGATCGAACTGCCGATGTCCCAGCCCCACTGAAACGTGGCGATGGCGCTGCCGCGCTGCTCGGCGGGCGAGCGGTCGATGCTCCAGGTGATGAGCCCGGTGTAGACCAGCCCGTTGGCCGCGCCATAGGCGAACGCCCACAGCAGCAGCCACACCTGCTCGGTGGCTAGGCCGATGAGCGGCATACTGACGGCGCTGAGCACCAGCCCCGGCAGGGCGATAGGGATGCGTCCCCAGCGGTCTGCACCCCACCCGGCGAAAGGCCGCACCAGCAGGTTGCCCAGGCTAAACACGGCGAAGAACACGCCGGGGTTGCCCAGGTTCCGCTCGATGACCAGCAGGCTGGAGAAGGCCAGCACCGGCCCCTGGGTCAGTGTCCAGCTCAGGAAGAACAGCGCTGGAGTGATGGTGGTGCGGCTCACCAATCCCCGGCGGGAGAACGCGGCCGGCCGCCGGAGTCGTGGCGCTGTCCGAATGCCCCCGCACAGCGCGATGGAGAGCACCGCCAGCGCCGCCATGAGCAGGAAGGTCACCTGCCAGCCGGCAGCGTCGACGATCTGCACCGCGAAGGGCGCCGCCACCAGGCCGCCCAGGCCGCCCGACATGCTCTGGTAGCCCATGGCCATGCCGGTGCGGCTGGGGTGCACCGTGTTCATGCTCAGCGTGGTGGAGGCGGTCCAGAAGCACACGAGCCCTGCGCCCTGCACCAGCCGCAGCACCAACAACAGCGGGATGGCGGTGGACAGCGCCGTCAGCGGCGTGGTGATCGCAAACGCCAGCGCCCCCACAATGCTGACCCGCCGCGCCCCGAACCGGTCGGTGAGCTGGCCGCTGAGGGGCCGAAACACCAGCGCAGAGACGCCGAACACGCCCACCACCAACCCGATCTCCTGGTCGCTGGCCCCGAACGACGCCAGGTACAGCGGCAGCAGCGGGATCAGCGCGTTGAAGGCCACGGCGAAAGTGGTGGCCACGACGATCGCAAGGATGAACTGGCCGCTCCACACGCCGGGAGGGATGGTGCGCAGCGGGCTGGTGGAAGGAAGGATAGTCAAGAGCGCGTGACGGGGAGAAGGTCACTTCAGTATCGCATGGGTGTGGCGGGGCATGGGGTGGCTCTGCCAAGGGTGGACGAGCGTATCTCGGTGGTGGCGCCGCGGTGACCAGGGCAAGGTGTCAACGGCGCGGTTCCGCGCTACTATGGGCGCGAGGCTACCTATGCGCGATTTCACCGCCATGTGCACCGGCGTTCTGAGCGGCGACACCATCCGGGTCGATGGCGGCATCACCGAGGTGCGCTACTGCAACGTTTGGGCGCCGCCGTCCGGCACGCCGCTGGGCGACGCCCTGCTGGCCTACAACCGCGAACTGGTGCTTGGCAAGCAGATCCGCTACGTCCCCAACGGCCACATCCACTGGGACGGCGTCGGCATCATTGCCGAGGTCTACGTGGACGGCGTCTGGCTCAACCAACTGTTCCGTAACTGGCTGGGGGCCCGCATGGGCAAAGCGGTGTGGGTCGACGGCATTCCCAACGGCGCCGACCCCAACCAAACCGCAGTCGAGGCCACCGATGTCCCGCCTGCGGCCACAGCCAGCTAGGCGAACGGCGGTCCCTCACCCTGCGGTTGCACCCGGCCAGCAGATTTTCTAGGATCGTTCGGCGGCTGGCATTTGACGGATAAAGAAAGAGGTACTCCATGAACGCACCCTCTATTGCACGGTTGGGCCACGTGGGCATCCACGTGAACGACCTGGAGAAGCAGAAGGCCTTCTATCGGGACGTGCTGGGCCTGCAGGTGACCGACGAGAACGCCGAGATCGGCATGGTGTTCATGAGCGCCCGCCCCGAGGAGGAGCACCACGAGTTCCTGCTGTGCAAGGGCCGCAATGTGGACGACGAGGACGCATTCCTGCTGCAGCAGGTCTCGTTCCGCTGCAACACGCTGGAGGACGTCATCGGCTACTACCAGCGCTTCAAACAGCATCAGGTACGGTTCGACATGGTGGTGAGCCACGGCAACGCCGTCGGCATCTACTTCCGCGACCCCGAGGGCAACCGCTGCGAGATCTACTGCGGCACCGGCCTCAAAGCCCGCCAGCCGTATCTGGAGAAGGTGGACTTGGACGAGGCGCCGGAGGAGATCATGCGCAAGATCCGGGAGTCGGTGGCGCTGCATGCCGACACCGGCACCATCGATCCATCAGCGCTGGAGATGCAGGATATTCACGTACCGGAAGGCGCCAAGTAGGTTTCAACCATGGGCCAATCCTTCACGACGCGAGGTATCACGTGCAGTTACGACGAGTAGTCACCGGCCACGACGCAAACGGCAAGGCGATCGTCCTCATCGATGAGCAGGTGCAGAACCAGGTGTCGGCGCGGCCCGGCGCCACGGCCAGTGTCATCTGGACCAGCGAGGGCTTCCCGGTCAACAACGACGGCAGTGAGGACACCAGCGGCCGCGCCACCGGCACCACGCTGGCGGGCGGCACCGTGTTCCGCATCCTGGAACTGGCGCCCGGTTCGGCGCCCCGTAACCATCGCACCGACTCCATCGATTACGCGGTGGTGCTCGCCGGCGAGGTGGATATGGACATCGACGGCGCCACGGTGCACCTGAACACCGGCGACGTGCTGGTGCAGCGCGGCACCATCCACAACTGGATTAACAACGGCGCCGTGCCCTGCCGCATCGCGTTCGTGCTCATTGATGCCAAGCCGGTGACGGTTGGCGGCAAGGTGCTGCCGGCGCACGGTTAGCGCTGCAACGGGGACTGCGTAGTCACGCTCCGGGCAGTGCCCGGAGCGTTTTCGTTGGACCGCAGGTGGCCTCCGAAGGCGCCGCTGCCGGGCGGGCCGGTGGCAACGGGCAGGTTAGGCCGCCGCCGTGAACGGCGGGCCGCGGGGTTTGGCGTGCGCGAGCCGCATCGTTGACCATGCTGCCGCCGGCCAGCGTGAGCAGCACCCGCATGCCGGACCCGTCCGGGGCCGTGACATCAGGAGTGGCAGGAAGGTGCTTGGTCTCGAAGGGCATCGGCGATTGCTCCACGTTTTGGGTTATCCACATCCGCCCAACCGCTACGCGAAATGCTACACTGAGCGTGCTCCCTGGGCACGAAGCGCGCCCTGCGTTGCCACGCCGGTCCGGTTCTAAGGAGGTTCTGTGTTCCAGGACATGCCGCTCACCATCCTCACCGGCAACACCCACCCTGCGCTCGCGCAGGCGGTCTGCGACTCGCTCGGGATCCCACTTGGCGCAGCGAAGGTGTACCAGTTCAGCAACGAGAACATCTTCGTGCAGGTGGAAGAGAACGTCCGGCACCACGACGTCTACATCGTGCAGCCGACCTCCTCGCCGGTGAACGACGGCATTATGGAACTGCTGATCATGATCGATGCGGTGCGGCGGGCGTCCGCCGGGCGCATCACCGCCGTCATCCCGTATTACGGCTATGGGAGGTCCGACAAGAAGGACCAGCCGCGGGTACCCATCACCGCCCGCCTCATTGCCGACCTGCTGCAGACCGCGGGCGCCAACCGGGTGCTCACGATGGATCTGCACGCCGGCCAGATCCAAGGCTTCTTCTCGGTGCCGGTGGATGAGCTAACCGCCCTCTCGCTGCTGACCCGCTACTTCATCCGCAAGCAACTCCCCAGCCCGGTGGTGGTGTCGGCTGACATCGGGGGCGCCAAGAAGGCCCGCAACTTCGCCGAACGGCTCGACTGCCCCTTCGCCATCATCGAAAAACGCCGGGTGCGCAACGATGAGAAGGCCGAGGCCATCAACATCATCGGCGATGTGCAAGGTTGCACCGCCATCATCGTAGACGACGAGATCAACACCGCCGGGACGATGATCGAAGCCGTAAGGGTGCTGGAACGTAACGGCGTGCTGGATATCTACGCGGCCGCCACCCACGGTATCTTCGCCGACCCGGCCCTGAAGCGCTTGCAAGAGAGCAGCATCAAAGAGGTGGTGGTCACCGACACGGTGCCGCTGCCGCCCGAACGCCGCATCGACAAGGTGCACACACTGTCGGTGGCGCCGCTGCTGGGCGAAGCGATCCAGCGCATCCACACCGGCCAGAGCGTGGGCGCCATGTTCGACAACGGCACCGACGACATGTGGGACCAGTGGGTGCTGGCGGAGAGCGCCGCGGCGGGTTAGCGGGCGCCCATCCAGGGCGAGGCTCCGGAGCAGGAGGTGGGGCATGGGCAGTAGGAAGGCCGACACGCTGAGCCGCGAACTGGCCGAAGCCGCGAAGCACCTGTCGCAAGACCGTCTTAAGGTGCTCGTGGAGTTGGCTAAGTTACTTGAAGCCGGCGAGGCCTGGGAGGCCACCGCCGAAGTGCTGGAAGACCCAAGCGTGGCGGAGCAGCTTCGCACGGTTCGCCGCGACCTGCGTGACGGCAATGACGAAGCCTTTCTCGCACATGCGGACATGATGGAACGTGTACGAGCTAAGACACCATCGGCAGGTGGAGCGCCAGTTACCGCGTCTGCCCGGCAGCGCGCTCATTCGGCTCAATGAGGCGCTCGCTGGCCTCGCCGACAACCCTCGCTCCGGGGATGTGAGGCCGCTCGCGGGGGAATGGGCGGGTTTTCACCGGCTTCGCGTTGGGTCGTATCGCATCATCTTCACCATCGACGACGACCGGCAGATTGTTTTCATTGCTTCGATCGACCAGCGCGGCGGGGCTTACCAGTAGAGGCCTCGATGACTCTCCTCGCAGACCTCCTCGGTGTGCAGCCACCCCTTGACGCCGATTTCCAGCGGCCCGACGCTGACATGCTGCTGTGGGCCTACTGCAACACCCTGTTCCCCATGGGCGACGAGCGCACCGGCGAGATCGACTGGTACAGTCCCGACCCGCGCTACATCATCCCGCTCGACGCCTTCCATACGCCGCGCCGGCTGGCACGCGCGGTGGCCCACCCCCGGTTCGAGGTGCGGGCCGATACCGCCTTTGCCGAGGTGATCCACGCCTGTTCTCCCGCCCGTACTCCGAGTAACGGCCGTTGGATCACCGACGCGCTGGTACCGGGCTACCTGGAGTTGCACGCCCGGGGGCATGCGCACAGCGTGGAAGCTTGGCTGGATGGCCGGTTGGTGGGCGGACTGTACGGCGTGCAGGCCGGCGGGGCGTTCTTCGGCGAGTCGATGTTCAGCCGTCCGGACCTCGGGGGCAGCAACGCGTCGAAAGTCTGTTTGGTGTTCTTGGTAAACTGGTTAAGAGCGCAGGGCTTTCTGCTGCTCGACACCCAGTTCAGCAATGTCCACATGGAACAATTCGGCTGCTGTGACGTACCCAGAAGTAGCTACTATCGCCTGCTCCAACGCGCGGTGACGGCGCCGTGCGTATGGGGCGAGTTCCGGCCACTAGGGACCGGAGACCGTGTAGGAACGGCGGAAACACGATGTTAGGTTTTCTCACCAAGCTCCTCGATTCCAACGACAAGGAAGTGAAGAAGCTGCAGGGCATGGTCGCCAAGATCAACGCCTTGGAGCCCGAGATGGAGGGCCGGTCCGATGAGGCCCTGCGCGAGCTGTTGGCGGGCTTCCGCGAGCAGTTACAGCGTGATGAGGCCGACGTCGATGACTTTTTGCCGCGCACCTTCGCCGCAGTGCGGGAGGCAGCGCGCCGGGCGCTGGGCCAGCGCCACTTCGATGTGCAGCTCATGGGCGGCATGGTACTGCACCAGGGCAAGATCGCCGAAATGAAAACCGGCGAAGGCAAGACCCTGGTGGCCACACTGCCCACCACCCTCAACGCGCTCACCGGGCGCGGCGTGCACGTGGTGACGGTGAACGACTACCTGGCTAAGCGCGACACCCAGTGGATGGGCCGCGTCTACCATCTGCTGGGCCTCACCGTGGGCTGCATCCAGCACGATCAGGCGTTCCGGTACGACCCCACCTACATCGTGGAGGACCCGCGGTACACCCACCTGCGGCCGGTGCCGCGGGCCGAGGCCTACGCCGCCGACATCACCTACGGCACCAACAATGAGTTCGGGTTCGACTACCTGCGCGACAACATGGCGGTGGACCTGAGCCAGTGCGTGCAGCGCGTTCTGCACTTCGCCGTGGTCGACGAGGTGGATAACATCCTCATCGACGAAGCCCGCACGCCGCTCATTATCAGCGGGCAGGCCGAGCAGTCGGCGGAACAGTACCGAACGCTGGCCCGCCTAGCTCCGCTGTACGTGACCGAGGAAGACTACCTGCTCGACGAGCGCACCAAGGCTGTCTCCATGACCGAGTCGGGCATCGCCAAGACCGAGCAGTGGCTGAAGGTGCCCAACCTCTACGACCCGGAGTACTACCACCTGACCCATTTCGTGGAGACGGCACTGAAGGCGCACGTGCTGTTTCACCGCGACCGAGACTACATCGTGAAAGACGGCGAGATCGTCATTGTGGACGAGTTCACCGGCCGCATGATGCCGGGCCGCCGTTGGTCGGACGGCCTGCACCAGGCGGTGGAGGCCAAGGAGGGCGTGGAGATCCAGCGAGAGAGCATGACGCTGGCCACCATCACGTTCCAGAACTACTTCCGCCTGTACGATAAGTTGAGCGGCATGACCGGCACTGCTGTCACCGAGGCGGAGGAGTTCTCCAAGATCTACAAGTTGGAAGTGGTGGTCATCCCCACCAACCGCGCTGCCGCCCGCCACGACATGAACGATCTGGTCTACAAGACCCACGAGGCCAAGTTCAAGGCCGTGGTCGAAGAGATCGCAGCGATGCACGAGGAGGGCCGGCCGGTACTGGTGGGCACCATCACGGTAGAGACCTCGGAGTACCTGAGCGAGTTGCTGCGGCGCGAGGGCATTGTGCACGAGGTGCTGAACGCCAAGTTCCACGAGCGGGAGGCCGAGATCGTGGCGCAGGCCGGCCGCCTGGGGGCCGTCACCATCGCCACCAACATGGCGGGCCGCGGCACCGACATTCTGCTGGGCGGCAACCCGGAGGGCTTGGCGCTGGACGAGGCGCGCCGCAAGGGCATTGAGCCCGAGGTCCAAGTCGATGATTACCAGACCATCCTGTCGCACATGCAGGCCTTGTGCGGCGACGAGCGGGACCAGGTACGCAACCGCGGCGGCCTGCACATTCTGGGCACCGAGCGCCACGAGGCTCGGCGCATCGACAACCAGTTGCGGGGCCGGGCCGGCCGCCAGGGCGACCCTGGGTCATCGCGGTTCTACATGTCGTTGGAAGACGACATTATGCGGCGGTTCGGCGGCGACCGCATCAAGAGGATCATGGAGTGGGCGGGGCTGGAAGACGACCAGCCCATCGAACACGGCATGGTCAACAAGTCTATCGAGAATGCCCAGAGCAAGGTCGAGGCCTACAACTTCGACATCCGCAAGCACCTGGTGGACTACGACGATGTGATGAACACCCAGCGCGCCAAGATCTACGAGGAGCGCCGCAAGATCCTGGAGGGGCTCGACCTGCGCGAGAACATCGAAGAGATGGCGGCAGGCGAGATCGAGCAGTTGGTGAACCAGTACCTAACCGACCGCAACAGCGACGACTGGGACACCGAGAGCCTGTGGACCGAGCTGAACACCATGTTCCCGGAGCCTCCGGCCGGCCTGGACCCCGACAAGCTGCGGCTGATGAGCCGCGACGAGGTGGAGGAAGCGCTGCAGGAGTGGGCCGAAGACCTGTACGACCAGCGCGAGGAGGAGTACGGCCGCGCGCCGCTTGCCATGCTGGAGCGGCTGGTGCTGCTGCGGGCCATCGACAGCTTATGGGTGGAACACCTGACGTCGATGGAGAACCTGCGGCAGGGCATCGGCCTGCGGGCGTATGCCCAGACCGACCCGCTGGTGGCCTACAAGCAGGAAGCGTTCAAGATGTACGACGAGCTGCGCAACGCCATCGAGCAGAACGTGGCCCGCACCATCTTCCGGGTGCAACTGGTGCGCGAGCCCGGCACGCCGCCGCCGGCGCCCACACCGCCCCTGGTCCAGAACGTCACCACCAACCGCGAGCCCGAGGCTCCCGCCGGCCTGCCGATGCCGCCACCACTGGGCCGCCCGCCCGTGCCGCAGCGCGCCCCCGCCGGCCCCCCCGCCAACGCCAAGCTGGGCCGCAACGACGTGTGCTGGTGCGGCAGTGGGCAGAAGTACAAGCGCTGCCACGGCAAGTAGCGGGCCGGAGTTGGGCGATACCCTCCTACCTGTGCCACACAGCGTGCGCGTGCGCGGAGCACTCTATTTTTGGTAGTACGGTCACGCGCACCAGCGGACGCCGCGCGGCGTCCGCTGGTGCGCCCCGCTGGGTTGGTGGCTACCCGATGCTAAACGTCACCGACTGCACAACCTTCGCGCCCACGGTCACGTCCACGCGATAGGTACCAGTCACCAGGTTCTGGAGCGGCAGTCCGTCGCAAGCCACTGGGCCAGCTTCGTTGAAATCTACCGCTCCCACCTTGGCGCTGCCTTGGAACAGCGTTGCTGCATAGCTGCCAGCTCCGACGGTATTCCACAGTACCAGCAGTTTGGTGGTGCCGGGCGCGAAGGTGGTGGCAGCGCCAGCCACGGCGCACAGCACTGTGCTGCTTGCTCCCGTCCCCACGGTGATAGCACCTACGGCGAACGTGGGCGCGGGCGTCACGGTAAAGGTGCCCGATTGCAGCCGTTGCCCGGCATACCAGACCTCGAGCCGGTATTTTCCGGGAGCAATGGGGATGCCGGAGCTCGGCGCATGGGAGGCGCTGCGGCAGGTGGCGGTGGCGGCCAGCGTGGCGGTGGCGGCCAAATAGGGCTTGTCGTCCAGGAAGTAGTTGTGCACCACGCCGGCGGCGCCGGTGTAGTTATAGGTGTATCGCAGCGCTATCAGGTCTGGTGTCGACACAAAGGTGGTGGCCGCATCTGGGAGCGTGCAAGTGCCGGCTGCTGGCGCCGTCCTACCGAAGGCGAGCGCATTGATGGTGACCGGAGTGCCGGCCTTAGTGTTGGTGGTGAAACTATTACTCGCCGACCATGCCACCGGCGTGCCATCGCCCTGCACCCGCGGCCGCACGTGCCAGTAGTAGGTCAGGCCGTCCTCCAGCGGGGCTGAGGCCGGCACCACGTAAGCAGACCGCGGGGTGGTGACCCCAGCGTGTAGCAGCGAGCCGTAGACCATGGCGGTCGCGGTTGCAGGGTCCACGTTGAAGGTGGGGTCTTTGCTGAGCTGCACTTCGTAGTAGAACACGTCGGAACGTGAGTTGAACCACTGCAGCGCCGGCGTAAGGGTGGCCACGGTGTCGCCGTTGCCGGGTTGGAGCGCCGTGAGGGTGCTGCTGCTGACGGCGGGGGTGCCGAACTTGGCGCTGGCCCAAGGGCCCCAGGACGGGTCGTCAAGCGCCGCAAAGCTGGTAGCGTCCGACACCCGCACCCGCCAGGTGTAGGTCATGCCGGGCAGCAAGCCGTACCAGCTAGGCGGTGCGGGGACGCGGAACTGGTTGCCGATGGCTCCGATATGGACATCGATGCCGGGGCCGTCGTTGCTGGCGGGGATGACCTGTAGGTGGTACTGCGTGACGCCGCCCGGATTGCTCCAGGTGAGCGTCGGGCCGAAGCTGGTGAGCGTCGCGCCATCAGCCGGACTGGTGATGCTGGGAGCGGTGGCGGTGGCTGCGCCGGCCGGGACGGCGGGCGTGCCGCCTGCCCACAAGACCGTAGCGAGCATTGCCGCAACCCCAATCGTCGCGCAACGGCGAAAACCCTTACTGATGCTGCAGACTCTAGTGCGCATACTTAGAACCCCTCTCAGTGCGTTTGTTCCCCAACTCCAGCGCGATTCTATGCTGTTCTTGTTTGCCTGTCGATAGGCTAATTGGTATTAGTGCAACAGATAGTCTCCGCACGTTTTGGAGTTTGCGGTATTGCTGAGCGGTGTCCGAAGCATTCTCCGCAAGGTACCCCTGGTGTAGACGTTGGCGATTGCAGAACGCCGGTCTTGCGCGGCGTATGAAACCTTTCATGGGCCCGCTTTCGCCCATTGTGACGCAAGTTCTGCCTGAGGGCGGCCGCGTCTGGTACCATAGCCGCGGAACATCACGAATGGGCACTATCCCTCGCCGCCACCGGGTGAATCCGGCCGGACCTACGGTCAACCGGCCGCTGTGGCGCGCGTGCGCTCCCATCCAAACCCAGCGATGAGCCCCTCCACCAGCGAGCCGCAGGTCGAGACCCCGCCTTTTGCCGGCGGGCCGTGGGACGGGTCGCCCGACGCCGAGGCGTTGCAGCGGATGCACGCCGGCATCGCCGCCGGCAACCACTGGTTCACCGCCGTGCTGGAGGCCATCTCGCTGTGGCGCAGCCCGCAGGAGGAGTTCCGTGACCGGCATTACAGCTACCTGCTCGCAGGCGAGGCGTTCGATTGGCTGACGCTGGCCGAACGTCTGGTCGAGGAGTTGGGCGACGTGGTGCCGGAGGCCGAGCGCGACGCCCTTATTTTTGAGGGACGCTTTCCCATCGACTTTGGCCCTTGGGAGTTCCAGCGGTTGCTGGGCCGCGCCAAGTACCGCGCCCACCTCAATTACTGGTACGGCGTGCAGGTGGAAGAGGCCCTGCTCTTAGCAGTCGAGGAGCGGTTGGTCAAGGACCACGCCAGCGTCGGTATGATGTCGCGGGTGCGCCACGAGGCCGCCGCGTACGACTGGGTGTACGGCGTCTCGCACAACGAGTTGCTGCGGCTGCACTTCGAGGCCCGTGGTATCGCTCCCACCGACCGCATGAGCCTGACCGAGCTGCGGGAGTTCACCTACTGGTGCTTTAAGTACCGGGTGAGCAAGCGAGACCCCGCGAAAGTGGCCAGCGACACCCGTTTGGGCGTAAGCAAACTGCAGCAGCTCTACCTGCGCAGCGGCAGGCGGCCCCCTGTCCCCTAACGCGCCGTCGCTGGCGGTTGCAGCGTTTGCGGCGGTGTGGACCGCCGCGCTGTTCCCGGTCTACACCCGGGTGCTGGTGCTGGACCCCAGCGATAATGCCTACCTGTGGCTGCGGATGATCGGCCCGGCCATGATGCCCGCGGCGGTCGCGTTCGCACTGTGCGCCGCCCTGCCGTGGCGCCCTGCCCGGCTGTCGCTCTGGTGGGCCGGGCTGGGCATGGCCGGGCTTTCGGGCGGGCTGGGATTGCTTGTGCTGCTGTTTGCGCTGGCTATCATCCCATTTCAGCACTACCCTACCGGCACGGTGTTCATGGCCCACTCAGCCGGTTTTGTTATCCTGGCCCTCTCGCTCTACCTGCTGCTGCGCCGGTTGCCGCGCCACGTCCGCCAGCAAGACGGCGCTTAGCAGCAGCGGAAAACACACGTCGATCAGGCCGATGCGGTCCCACAGTCCGCCGGCCCGCAGCAGCAGCGGCAGGCTCAGCAGGTAGAGCGCCGCGGCCGAGCGGGGACGACGGGCGGCTAGGCCGGCCCACGGCAACGCCAGCAGCACGCTGAAGCTCTGGCTCAGCATGTAGGGACTGACGGCGGCATTCACGGCCACTGCGAGGTCGAAGACGCTTATGAGCTGTCGAGCACGCGGCGCTCCGGAGACCCCCTCTCCCCGGCCCTCTCCCACCAAGGGAGAGGGAGACTTCGGAAGCGCACCAGCTCGCCACGCCGACCACAGCACGTGAGCAGCCAGTGCCACCATGCCTGCTGCCACCAGTGCGGCAGGCACGCCCGCCAGGTTGGTGGCGGCGTAGGTGCTGGTGACCAGGTAGGGAATCGGCGGGTAGGCGCGCCAGGCTTCGTACCAGCGCAGCGGCCAGTCGGGGCCGAAAGCG
>ORJL010255865.1_pt1 | contig 39680 bp, 35 predicted proteins | sample 1779941 | NCBI WGS metagenome assembly ORJL01 (sample SAMEA104232317, study PRJEB22302) | groundwater metagenome | biome: forest; feature: aquifer; material: groundwater | place: USA | collected 2011-08-07 | depth 5.8 m | reverse complement strand
TTCCTTCATTGAAAATTAGGAATTGGAAATTTGGAAATTTCTTCAAAAAATGACGAATCTCCCAAAAAATCGTATTATAAGATCATTATGCCCCTTATCCCACACTCTTCTTTTGCTTGGATGATTTGGATCTGTCTTTTCACAGGTCTTTTTTGTTTGGGAATTATTCTGGGATCTCAATGGACTATCCTCCCCTCTTTGGTGCTTCAAGACGATTCTCCTCTTTATTCCTCTGGCCTGCAAGATCGAGAATTTTACAAATCAGCCTATACCAGTGCTGAAGATAACAAAGCTTCGGCAACCCCCTCTATCTCCCCCTTAGAAAATGGGGAAGACGCAGATCAAACTCAAAGTGCTCTCATTGCCCATCACCTCCTCGTCGCTGATAAAATCGCCGAAACTTTTCAAACCATCGGCAATCATGATGTTCAAACCATTGTCCTTATAAGCCCCAATCATTTTTCGGTTGGACGATCTTTTGCTCAAGTCTCTTTAGGAAATTGGCAAACACCTTATGGCATTTTGGAAACCGATGAGGGAGCTGTCGCAGAACTTTTGGATCAAGACACTGTCCTACGACAAGAAGAAGACGCTTTTGCAAACGAGCATGGTATTGCCTCCCTGACCCCGTTTATCAAAAAATCTTTTCCAAACGCCAAACTTGTTCCCATTGTTGTTCATGACAATCTCACCCTTGAGCAAGCCACGACCTTGGGCACAACCATTGCTCAAACTCTCCCAAACGCTCTCCTCATTGGAAGCGCCGACATGTCCCATTATCTTCCCGAGTATGTCGCGGCTTTTCATGACGAGGTGGCTTTGACTGCCCTTGCCCATGGCGATTGCCGCGGGTGCGAACTCGAAACCGATTCCAATGCGCTTCTGCGTATTTTGTTTGCATTTAACAAAGAGCGTGGTTCCCAAGTCTGGCATCCGCTTTATCGCGGCAGTTCTATTTTGATGGGAGCTGCGAGCAATCCTGAAGATAATACCAGTCATATCTTGGGCTACTTTACAAACGGGCCATCAGAGAATGGAACCTTTATGAGTTTAACCATGATCGGCGACATCATGCTTGACCGTAGTGTACGCACAGAAATGGAAGAGCATGGCTATGATTATCCTTGGCAAAACATGGAACGATTTTTATCAGGCACGCACGCGGTTATCGGTAATCACGAAGGTACGGTGGGAGATTGGGAACGCAAAAATGCGCACGAAGCCCCCTACCCTTTTGTGTTCCCGATTGAGGCTGATGAAATCTTGGCGCACTACGTGGATATCGTAAGTCTTGCCAATAATCACACGGATGATTATGGATCTGATGCCACAACTTCTACACAGGAAACTCTCACTAATCTTGGCATTGAGTGGTTTGGTACCTACAACGATGCAGCTCCTCGGCTCGATGTGGAGATAGGAAATACGGACCTTTCTTTTGTGGGGTTTAATCAATTCCAAAGCAGTTGGAAAACTTTGGTTGCACAAATCGAGGAAGCGTCTGCGAAAAATCTTTTTGTGATCGCCTATCCGCATTGGGGAACCGAATATGCACGCATGCCGGATACGAGTCAGCAATACTTGGCCTCACTTATGGTGAAGGCAGGAGCTGATCTCATTGTGGGAGGACATCCACATGTCACCCAAGGAGCCGAGATGATTGATGATGTTCTTGTGTTTTATTCCATGGGCAATTTTATCTTTGATCAACCTATGGTGGAAACGGATAAAGGATATGCTGTGGGTGTGCTGCGAGAAAAAAATAATCTTTCTTTGTGGATTCTTCCCTATCGCATTATCGAAAAACAACCTACTCCGATTTCAGATGAAGAAGCGATTGAAGTTTTTGAAGAATTGGCAGGTCTCTCGTCGCAAGCATTGTCTGATGCTATGATGCAAGGGAAAATAACAACCACTTATCATCCTTAATTTTTATGATAAACCAAACTCCTGTGCACAAACTCTCGGCCCTCGAGATCTTTACCTCTATCGCCTTTGGTCTTGCCATTACCCTTACGGTTTTCCTCGGAGGTTTTGCCATTGGCATGAAACTTTTGCCTGTGGAAAGCGTAGATAACACAAACGTTGTTGCTGATAATCAAACCATAGATGACACCACCGAGCCTGCGGATGAAAATACTCTTGTCATTGATTGGATTCCCGTGACAGAACAGGGGGAAGTGGAATCCAACACGGCTCTTTCAGAAGCGATGTACAAAGACAACTATAGAGACGAGTGGGAAAATTTAGATTTTCCAAATGAGCCACAGACGATTCTTCTTGGAACAGTAAAAGAGGGAACTCATGCGGAATATAAACTGGTTATTATGATGGTGGATTTTCCGGGTATGGGGATAGACACGGCTCATCTCTATCTCCTCGTTCCATCTACAAGCGGAGATCCCATTTTATTGGATCAATACTCCTCTTTTATTGGCTCGGCTTTCTCAAGTCCAAATACGTATCGTCCTTTTCTAGAAGATTTTCCGAGTCTCAAAACCTTGGTGCAAACAAATTTTTCTTTGAAAATTCCCGAACTTGAAGAATCTGTGACTCCCGCGGTAGATGTTAATGGCAATACCTACACGTATAAGGGCACTTGGTATCGCGAGGATTATGTAGACTTTTCCCCGACCATCATCCCCCATCAAGTCGCTTTGATGACAGGTGAGACCTTGCATGAATATGTCTATGAGGAAGGAGAAACGGGTAGTATATTTTTTGCCAGCGGTTCACACGGTTTTTATACGACACGCGAGGATGGACGCTTGGCTTGGTATGACATGGACGTGCCGTTTTGGACCAATCCTTATATGGATTATCAAAAAGAACAACCTGTGCCTCCTCCTATTGTATGGAATGATGGAACTATAAATGACAACCTTTATATCAAGGGTGGTATGGGAGGATGCGGAATGACGACCTATGCCAATGTGCGCGAACCCTCCGAGATTGGAACCTTGGTGGAAGCAGGGACCTATGATGTAGGTGGAAAAACGGGAATTATTTATGAAGTCGCTTCTTATGATATCGAGTATTATCAAATAGCGTTCGAGAGCTGGAAGATGATAGATGAAACAAAAACATGGGAACAATTTATTTCCGGTCATCCCTATTTTTACTGGCAAGATTCGCTTGGTCGTTGGATCGAGTTTACAAGTATTGATGTATTGCCTGCTGCAGAATGCGGCAAACCTGTGATTTATCTTTATCCCGAAAAACCGACCGATATCATGGTGAAAATTGATGTGAACTTGAGCGTGTCTGAACCTTTATACAATGACGGTTGGCAAGTCACAGCTTATCCAGATGGAACTCTCATAACCGCAGATGGCGCTGCTTATCCATATCTGTTTTGGGAAGGTCTTGGAAAACTTTACATGCCTCCACAAAATTATTGGGTTGTGGAAAATTCCGAGGTAGAAAGTTTTCTTACAAACACTTTGGATAAACTTGGACTCAATGAAAAAGAAACTGCGGATTTTATGGAATTCTGGTATCCACGTATGCAAAGCGCGCCCTACTACAAGATTGGATTTCATGGAACCCATGCCATGAATCAAATCGCTCCACTCACATTTTCCGTACATCCGGACATGATGCTGCGCATCCTCATGGACTACGAGCCTTTGACCCAGGTGGTTCCATCTAATCCTCCAAAGCTTCCTCCTATACCTGTGCGCCATGGATTCAGTGTGATCGAATGGGGTGGGGTGCTACGATAAAAAATCTCAAAGAAAAATCTCCGCGTTAGGCGGAGATTTTTTCAATCTTGATTTTGGTGAAAGGCTGACGATGACCAACATTGCGACGATAACGAACTTTTGGTTTGTACTTGACCACCGAAACCTTTTTAGCTCTTCCATGCTCAAGCACCTTGGTCTCTACCTTTGCTCCTGCAACAATCGGGGTACCAACTTTGGCGCTGCTCCCATCTTCTTCAAAAACGAGCAAGGCATCGAGAGAAAGATCACTTCCAGGCTCTTGGGTTAAAAGCTCGATATTGAGCTCTTGTCCTTCACGGACAATATATTGTTTTCCTCCGGTTTGAATCACGGCCAACATAATGTTTGACGCGGCTCCTGCGCCCGAAAGCGAGTGTGCCTGCGATTAATAATGTGCCGAAAGTATACGGTCAAGGTACGTGTACGTCAAGGTGATCACCCACAGAAATACTATGTTTTTGAACAAAACCAGCGGAAACTTCCAAGACTTGATTAGCCAGCGCACTCGGAGAATAACGGATCATCTCTTCACCTTCGCTGGGAATAGGTACTTCACCTGCAATAAATACCACTTCTCCATCAAGGAGCCAAAGCATGTCAATCGGTATTAGCATGTCTTTCATCCAATGGGTGGGGGAGCCTACATTTTTATACAAAAATAACATCCCTTCATTTTCTTTCAGAGCCTGCACTCCACTTAATCCTTGCACTTGTTCTCGAGGTTCATCAGCGATCAATACAGAAATGAAAAATCCATCCGGACACAAAACTGTACCGCTTGTCCTCGTCTCTCCCAAAAAAAAACCGAGGATGCCCCCGATCAAAAAAACGAGAAGCATCATCCCTACTCCCATCAACCATTTATTTTTTGCACACACAAGATGTGACACGTTCTTTATGAACAAGATAAGAGGCGCCAAGAATCATAAGCACGGCAAGAATCATGAGCGCCACTAATTTTTCTTCGCTTTGTAAAAGCAGAGCGAGGATTCCGCAGCCTGTGGAAACAAACACATAAAATAAAACAACGCGCCGTTGGCCCCAACCTAAATCCAACAGACGATGATGAAGATGTTTGCGATCCCCGCGAAAAAGCGCGCAAAGCCCCCCTTGTTTGCCACGCCTCAAAATGACCCAGAGGACATCCATGATCGGGATTCCCAAAACAAGAAGGGCTGTGGCAAGTTTCCCTCCGGAGATGACGGCAAGGATGCCGAGAAGAAATCCCACCAAGGTACTTCCCCCTTCTCCCAAAAAAATAGAGGCCGGATGATAGTTCCAAAATAAAAATCCCAATAGCGCTCCTAAAATAATCGCGGCAAACAAGGCAACGTCGGGTTGATAATATGTGATCGTAAGTGCCAAAAGTATGATCATGAAAGTACCGATACTTGAAACCGATGTGGCAAGGCCATCGAGTCCATCCAAAAATTTTGTGGTGTACATGACGCCCATGAGCCAAACAAAAACAAGAAGATCGGATTGCCATGCTTCAAGAATAAAAACACCACCAAAAGGATTGGTGAGTTTCTCAACCTCCACTCCAAATAAAATGGCGAGAAGGGCGGCGCAAGCCGGCGCCACAATGGAAAGATACGGGGGGAGACGATAGCGATCATCTACTATTCCCCCGATCATCAAAATGAGTCCACCTAATAAAATTCCAATATAATGATGAAGGGTGATTTCACCTGAAGTGAGAAACGGGGTAAACAATAATACGGTAATGGTGATTGCGCCCATTGCCACATAAATCGCCAATCCTCCAAGTTGAGGAATAGGGTGGTGATGAACTTTTCGCGATTCACTCGGACGATCTACAAGACCAAAACGCAAAGCAAGCCGTGTAACTGCGACGGTTCCAAAAAAAGCAAGAACAAAGGCGAGGATTCCCCAGCCAAATAAAAGCGTGGTCATAGAGTTGATGCGGATTCAATACGAATCATTCCTCCTTCTTCAAGGACAATGGTGTCCCGACGTTTGACTTTGCCTTGAAGCAAGGCATCGGCAATCGCGTTTTCCACTTCTTCTTGTACCACACGTCGCAAAGGACGCGCGCCAAACTGCGGATCAAATCCTTTTTTAACCAAACCGTCGAGCGCGGTGTCTTCTACACGAAATCCGATTCCTTTTGGCTCAAGCCGTGCCGCGACTTGTGCAATCATAAGCAAGGCAATGCGACGAATCTCTTCTTTTTGCAGCGGACGAAACACAATAACCCCATCACAGCGATTCAAAAATTCCGGACGATAGATGGCGCGTAATTCTTTTTCTAGCAAATGTGTTTTAATTTGTTCGAGCGATTCCCCCGCTGTCATGGCCTCTTGAATATAAGCAGTCCCCGCATTGGAAGTCGCCACAATAATCGTATTGGTAAAATCAATCGTGCGGCCGACCGCATCAGTCAAACGCCCATCTTCGAACACTTGTAAAAAAAGATTCACAATGTCTGGATGTGCTTTTTCAAGCTCATCGAGTAGCACAATGGCAAACGGTTGCTTGCGCACGGCTTCGGTCAAAAGCCCGCCTTGTCCGCTTGCGGGCGCGCCAATCAAACGATCCACACTGTTTTTTTCCTGATACTCGGACATATCCAATCGCACCAACCGTTTTTCAGATCCGAAATAAGTGGCCGCAATGGTTTTAACAAGTTCGGTTTTTCCCACGCCTGTGGGACCCAAAAATAAAAAGGTTGCGATCGGACGATTTTGTGAACGTACTTGCGTCCGCGCACGACGCAGCGCCGAAGCAACCGCACGTACTGCTTCTTCCTGCCCCACCATGCGCTTATGCATTTCATCTTCCAAATGGATCAATATGTCTTTTTCTTTTGTGGCAACTTGGGTAAGTGGAATCCCAGTCTTGGATGCCACAATAGCTGCCACATCTTCCCCGGTCACAAATCCTTCTTTTCCTTTTTGATGCAAAACAGCAAGCGCGGCCTCCTCACTCACCTCAATCGCTTTTTGCGGCAAATAAGATTCATGGAGATAACGATCAGTCAGCTCTACGGCTTTTGCCACAGCTTCATAGGTAAACACTACATTTTTTTCATATTCGATAAACGGCATTTTGGATTCGAGAATATGGATGGCTTTGGTTTGATCCGGTTCTTCCACCATGAGCGGTTGGAACACGCGTGAAAAAGCCGAGGTCTCCAATGCTTCTGCATAGGCGCGTGGTTTTGTGGTCGCAATGGCAAAGGTAAATCCTCGGGAAAGAAAATCCACAAGCAGAGAACTTAATGCTTGATTTCCTTGAGCGTCTTGAAGATGTTCCAAATCTTCGAGTACTAAAATAATATTTCCTGCGCGGGCAACTTCTCCCAAGAGTTGCATCAAACGCTCTTGTACTTGCGTGGGTTCGGCTCCGGAAATCAAAAACGGAAGGGAAAGGCTGACCAAACGTTTATCTTGTAAAATCTTGGGGACACGTTCCTCTACCATACGCTGTGCCAATCCCAAAATAATCATTGTCTTCCCCACCCCATCAGGACCGACGAGCAAAACACTTTGATGCCCACCCTCGATCATACGCAACAAATCTTCCATTTCCTGCTCTCGACCGATGAGAAGAGGAAGGGATCCGCGTACAGCTTCTTGTGTCAGATCTGTGGCAAATGCGTCCAAGGTCGGCGTAGCAATCGAGGTCATGGCACGATTCATGGGGCCCGTGGGTTTGAATAAAGCGGCCTGTTGAAACACTTCATAACGCTCACGCATTTTCTCGGTCATGCGCATCCACTCCACCGTATTCCAGAATGTTGTTTCATCAATTGCACAATCAAACAATACTTCTTTCCAAAAAAAATCTGTCTTATAACATTCAGCAAAGAGTTCCAAAGCGCTTACATGTCGACGACCTTGACGATAGGCACTTGCGAAAGCCCGCAGTAACATTTGCTCGGTCTCTGAAGAAAAAAGCGTGGGTGTTCCAGGAAGCCGAGACGCCAATCGACGATGAAGAATATCTTTAATGGTTTCAAATTCCACTCCCCACCGTGCGAATAATACAGAAACGCTTTGTGAGGAAAGGGTGCCAATGAGGAGATGAATCGGCTCCACCTGGGCATGACCAAAACGTGTCGCAAGTTCAAAGGCGTCTTGTATCGCCTTGTGCGCAGCCTCATCAAAAAAAGAAGTGATACTGACGAATGATTTCCCTTTTGGTTCTTGCACTTCGAGGGTGGAATCGGAATCATCATAATACGGGAGCGTGGTGTGTATTTGCTGACGAGAAACAAGACGATAAAAAAAGAAACAACCAATAAAACCTGAAAGAGACAGGAAAAGTCCTATCACAGAAGGTTCAAAAAAATTTCCCATATTCGTCTGGAACATGGTGTGAGAAATTCCTGCATGGATCGAGGCCAAAACAAGAGGAACAAGCCAAGCCAAAACTCCGAGAATCATCATTCCCCAGATGATATGATCAATGACTTTCTGTATCACGGCTTGTTGCTTGCGAATCATTAAAGAGGTGGGGTCCCAAGATTCGTTCCATGTATATTCAACCCCCTGAATCACAACACTCCATTGTGGCCCTTGAGAAACGGTTTGTGATGAAGTGCGTACATTCATATCAATGCAAGAGAGAAGACAGGTGATAAAAAAATCCAAAAAGACACGCGAGAGGAAAAAGGAGATATCCTAAAAAAATCACAACAAGCCCGACGAGCCCACCGAGAAGAAACACTGATTTTCCTAGCACCATCACAAAGCGCAGAAAAAAACTAATGAAACGCCCAGCAAGAGAAGTGTCTCCATACATGGGGACGAAAAAATTCCGCATCCAAACCGAGATGCTCGTCGCGTGGAGAGAATATTTCCAAAGCTGTTGTAAACGATTGGTCGTTAACAATAATCCGCGCGTATACCACCACCGCGGAAAATCAAAAAAACTTTTTATTCCTTCTTGCACGATGGTAAAAGGGAACCTCAACAAAGTGAACATACGCATGGATCTTATTGTAACAAAAATGACTGCTGGTTGACAGAGAATGTACACGGTGTTTCACTGCTGTTAGTTCTTTTGAACATAAGGGGGTTTTCATGGACCGAAGTCTTTTTCTTCCTGTGCCTGAAAATCGGCATGATGCAGAAAAACGGGTTATGATCAACAGTGTGGGGCATTTCAATCACTGGATTGAAAAACAAAAAAACGTATTGAACCGTCGTAAAGAATTACTGCTCTACCCTATTCCTTTTTCTCTCCACCCCACGTCTCGTATGAGAGCCTTCCATCGGATCTTAGAACAAGCAGGCTGGCATGTGGTAGAAAAGAAAACGCAAAAAAATGGCCAGTTGATTTGGGTCTTGAAATTGCCTGAAGCCTATCTTAAAGGTCAGAAGCAGAGGCAAAGAAAATTGATCCTCAGTATCTGTATTGTCAGTGCGGTGATCGTTCTGCTCCTTTTGCTCTTCCTGCAATCCACCTCTTCCTAGAGACCGCGTGCTGCCCTTCCCCGGCAGCTTTTTCTTTTCAAAAGCGAAAACGGGACCTCTCCTCATTTTTTTGTTCTAGGATTCTATGTGTACTCGCAATGCCTCCATGAGTCGATGATAAAATCGGATATTATGAATAGTGGTCAGACGCAGTGCTAAGAGTTCGTCCACACTAAACAAATGTCTGATATACGCACGGGAAAATGTCTGACAGGTCATGCAGTCGCAATGGGGATCAAGAGATGATTCGTCAAATCGATATGCCTCATTGGTCACGTGTATTTTTTCATAAAAGTCTGTGTGGCAGGAAGACCAATCCACATGGGAAGGATCTTGCTTCCACACAAAGAGCAATCCATGACGTGCATTGCGTGAAGGCAAGACACAATCAAACAAATCCATTCCTTGCGACACATAAAAAACAATTTCTTCAGGCATCCCTCCACCCATAAAATAATGAGGGGCTTCTTTGGGAAGTTGATCACTCAAAAAAGAAACAATACGATAGGCCTCCTCGCGCGGCTCTCCCACAGAAAGTCCGCCGATCGCATAGCCATCAAACCCTATCGCTTGCAATCCTTGCAATGATCGCCTGCGCAAATCTTCATACGTCCCCCCTTGGATGATCCCGAAAAGTTTTTGCTCGTGTGCTAGTGACAAAGCGTTCTTGCACCGCGCTGCCCATTGTAAAGATCGTTCCATAGCTTCCTCGTGCCGCTCATAGGTTGATCCTCCCGCTGCCACATCATCAAAACACATGACAATATCTGACCCGATCGCCTGTTGCATTTCCATGGAAGATTCTGGGGTCAAAAAAATCTTAGACCCATCAATATGTGATTGAAATGTCACACCTTCCTCGGTCGTCTTATTGAGTTTTGAAAGACTAAACACTTGATACCCCCCACTATCAGTGAGCAAAGGCTTGTTCCAATTCATGAGATGATGAAGTCCACCCAAAGTTTTCATGGCTTCAAGACCTGGACGCAACAATAAGTGATAGGTATTAGATAACAACATTTGTGTCCCAATATCCTCAAGCTCTTTTGGAGTGAGTGTTTTCACCGCCCCTTTCGTTGCAATCGGCATAAAACATGGGGTCTCTACAACCCCATGTGCTAAGACTATTTGTCCGCGCCGTGCTTTTCCTTTTTGTGCCAGGATACGAAACATAGGTTCTAGTCTTCTTTCAAATTCAATTTTTCTAAAAACTGTTTTTGTTCTTTGGAAAGTTTTTTGGGAGTGACCACATAAACTTCCACGATGTGATCTCCACGTCCTGTGCGTGTAGGAACTCCTTTTCCTCGCAAACGAAATTGTGCTCCAGATTGAGTCCCTGTGGGAATCGTCAAGGTCACCTTTCCTTCCACGGTTTCGATCTCCACTTTGTCTCCCAAAGCTGCTTGCGTGAAACCTAACGCGTGCTTAGTGTAAATAGTGCTACCTTCTTTGTGAAATCGCTTGTCTGGTCGGACATGAATGCGCACAAATAAATCCCCAGGCTTTCCTCCTTTTGTTGCTTCCCCTTCTCCGCGCAATCGTAAAATATTTCCTTCTTCCACGCCGGGAGGAATCGTGACGATCAAGGTCTTGCGTTTCTTTTCCACCCCTTCTCCCTTGCAGGTAGAACAAGATGTGGAAGGAATCTGGCCTTCTCCTTGGCAATCCGCACACATTCGCTTGCTCTGTACCATACCTAAAATCGTGCGCTGTGCCGTGATGATCACACCACTTCCCCCACAAGTGGTGCATGTTTTTACCGATGTCCCGGGTTCTCCCCCACTTCCCGCACACCGATGACAAGAAGAAAATTTCGTCATGGTAAATTCGCGTTCTCCCCCAAACACCGCATCTTTAAAATCCATATCCACATCCACTTGAATATCTGCCCCACGCGCGCGACGAGATGTATGCCCTCCTCTTCCTCCTCTAAATCCAAACATATCTCCAAACACCTCTCCCATATCTTCAAATCCGCTGAAACCGGAAAAATCAAATCCTGAAAATCCTTGACCTCCTCCTCCAAATCCACCTTGTTCAAAAACGGCAGATCCGAATTGATCATACTGGGAGCGCTTTTGTGGATCACTCAATATTTGATAAGCCTCATTGACCTCTTTAAACTTTTCTTCATTCCCTTCGGCTTTATCTGGATGATGCTGATGCGCTAATTTATAAAACGCTTTCTTGATTTCTTCCGCACTTGCCCCACGGGAGATGCCGAGAATCTGATAGTAATCCTTTCCCATATTATTTGATCTTTAAGGCAAGTTTGGTGAGTTGAATAATCATGAACAAAAAAACAACGGCAATAGCGATAGAAAAAAGATGCCACTGTGCAAGACGATACAAAATATTCGTCACCTCTCCACACGAAACCGGAGGCGGAATAACCGCTTCTGTTTTCACACAGGCCTCTTGATGCTCGGCTATACCAACCAGATATTCATCAAATGTTTGTGGGGGATGTGAGGAGAGGGAAGAAGTCATAGCTCATCTTTCTTTTCTTCAAACGAAGCGTCTTGAGGGCCTTGATCATCCTTTGAAGGCTCGGTTGTTTGTGAATTGGATTGTTGCGTTTGTTGATACATCTTGGCACCCACTTGTTGCGCCACGCGAGACAATTCCTCGGCTGTGCGCTTAATCGCTTCATGATCCTGACCATCTTTAACGAGCTTGAGCGCATCCATCTTTTCTTGAACATCCTTACGTTCTGCTTCACTTATTTTATCTCCCGCATCCTGCAACATTTTTTCCGTTGTGTAGATCATGGTCTCGGCAAGATTTTGATGCTCCACATGTTCGCGTTTCTTTTTATCTTCCTCGGCATGCACCTCGGCTTCTTGCTTCATGCGTTCCACTTCTTCCTTGGATAATCCTGTAGACGCCGTGATCGTGATTTGCTGACTACGTCCACTTGCTTTATCTGTTGCAGAAACGTGCAAAATGCCATTCGCATCCAAATCAAACTTCACTTCGATTTGTGGTACACCGCGTGGAGCTGTGGGAAGACCGGACAAAATAAAACGTCCTAAGGTTTTATTGTCAGTGGACATCTCGCGCTCTCCTTGAAGCACATGAATCTCTACCGTGGTTTGGCTATCTGCAGCTGTAGAAAAAATTTGCGTCTTTGATGTTGGAATAGTGGTATTACGCTCAATGAGTTTGGTCATCACTCCTCCCAAAGTTTCAATTCCTAAAGAAAGTGGAGTGACATCAAGGAGCAATACATCCTTCACTTCTCCGCGCAACACACCTGCCTGCACGGCTGCACCCATAGCCACGACCTCATCCGGATTCACACTGATATTGGGTTTCTTCCCAAAATATTCTTCCACGAGTCGTTGAATGAGCGGCATGCGTGTCATCCCTCCGACCAAAAGCACTTCGTCAATTTGATCTTTAGATACGGCCGCATCCTGAAGCGCTTTGGTCACAGGAAGCAAAGTTTTTTGCGCGAGATCATGACAAAGCTCTTCTAGTTTTGCACGCGTTAATGCCATCACCAAATGCTTAGGACCATTGGCGTCTGAAGTAATAAACGGTTGGTTAATCTCGGTTTGCTGCGCTGTAGATAATTCGATTTTCGCGCGTTCTGCCGCATCTTTCACACGCTGCATAGCAAGAGCATCTCCTCCAATATCAATCCCCTCCTGCTTTTTAAATTCACTCAAAATCCAATCAATGATCACGCGATCAAAATCATCACCACCCAAATGAGTATCTCCATTTGTGGATTTCACTTCCACCGTATCACTGGAAAGATCTAGCACCGAGACATCAAACGTTCCTCCACCCAAATCGTAAACCATAATCTGTTGACCTTTCTTTTTATCAAAACCATAGGCAAGTGCGGCCGCGGTCGGTTCATTGATAATGCGCAGCACTTGAAGTCCAGCAATTTCTCCTGCGACCTTGGTAGCATGGCGCTGGGCATCATCAAAATACGCAGGCACCGTAATCACAGCTTCTGTGATTGTTTCTCCCAAACGCTCTTCAGCATCGTGTTTTAATTTTTGAAGCACCATGGCAGAAATCTCTTCAGGGGTATACTCCTTTCCTGACATCTTCACGACAATTCCCTCTCCCTTTTGTGCGATCTCAAAAGGAAACACTTTTTTATCGTGTTGGACTTCGCTGTCTTGATAACGTCGACCGATCAATCGCTTAATCGAAAATAATGTGTTGTGAGGATTGGTCACGGCCTGACGTTTGGCTGATGTGCCGACCAGCCGTTCGTTGTTTTTGGATAAAGCGACAACGGAAGGAGTGGTACGCGCTCCTTCTGCATTTTCGAGTACCTTCGGTTGCCCTCCTTCCATGATCGTCATGCAGGAGTTAGTGGTACCGAGATCAATACCGAGAATCTTGGACATAGAAAAAAGATAAGTGAGTGAGCGCTGGAGAGAAGGAATCAATGTCTCATTTCCAATTCCTAATTTCTAATGATTAGGCCTAACGGTGATATTCTAAATAAATATCCATCCATTCCTTCATTGGTAATTAGAAATTGGAAATGAGGAATGAACTATGGATCCTTTCTCCCCAGAATCAATCTCCTATTTAAAAATTATTTTTCGAAAGACGAAGATGAGGCATCTGTTGTTGATGCTATGAGATGATTGACAACAACCCGCGCCGGACGTAACACCCGATCTCCCAGACGCCATCCTTGTTGCTGCACATCCAAAATCTCCCCGTCCATTTTTTCTTTCTCTCTCTTTTGTTCAATCGCTTCGTGCAGATTTGGATCAAAAATTTCACCCATGACTCCATACGTCTCCACACCAAACTCCTTGAGCACCTCTTCTAATTGGCGTCGGATATGAAGCACTCCCTGCACCCATTGCTTTGCGTGAGAAGAGAGATCTTCAGGCTCATGTTGAAGCGCTTGTGTAAAATGATCCAGGACAGGCAAAAGTTGAAACACCATATCCTCCTTGGTAAGTGCGTGCATCTTTTCCTTTTCCTTCGCGAGTTCCTTTTTTAAATTGTCATAATCCGCAAGCGCATGCTTCCAACCATCCAGATATTCCTGACAGGAAGAACAAAGCGCGGATGTGGTTTGAGATTCTTCCATACGATTATTCTTCATCAAGCACTTCTTTTGCTTCCTGCAAAAGCGTGACATTTTTTTGATAATCCATTCGCAAGGGACCGATGAGTCCAAGTAAACCTACATGATGATTGGGAAGTGTGTATTTCACGATAACCGAGGACATTTCTTTTCCAAAAGGATTTTCGCTCCCGATCATCACTTCAGGATGCTCAGAAACTTTTTCGAAAATTTCCTGAATCACCTCATCAAAACGATCGACGAGTGTGGAAAGAGATCGGACTACTTCCAAATCATGAAAATCTGGCTTGGCAAATAAATTGGAAACACCTGTGTAATAACTCCAGCGCGGATCAAAGGCCACGATCGCAGTTTCTCCAGACAAATCCACCATGGCTTTTGCTAAAGATTTGACAAGGGCTTCTTCACTGTGTGCATCCCCGATTGCTTGACGTAATTGAGACTTATAGCTCTTCTTTTTTTCTTGTCCGTGAAAATGTTGCAAGTAATAAATATAAGCTTTTTCGGTCGGTATGCGGCCAGCTGAAGTATGAGGCTGACGAATATATCCTTCTTGCTCAAGCAAACTCATGTCATTGCGAATGGTGGCAGAAGAACAATCCATTTCGTAATGTTCACACAAAAATTTAGACCCCACAGGCTCGGCAGTGCGAATATAGGCCTCGATAATCCATTGTAAAATCTGCTCTTGTCGTTCATTCATAAAATTAGCACTCATAATTATAGAGTGCTAATCCAAGGTGTCAAGAGAATTGTTTCTCCAACTTTCAATGTGCTTGTTCGCTTTCGGTCTGACGCCATTGTTTCATAAGACGCTCTACTCCTTGCCATCCGCCATAAGGAGCAATGTATTCCAAATGCAATGTACGTCTTCTTGCCTCCTGGGAAGAAGAAAGGGCTCTTGTTGTTCTTCTCTTCTCAAGATCACGAAGTTCTCTCACGGCTTTTTGAAATGTGATGATCGCCAAAGATTCTTGTGTTATTTCCTTCTCTCCTTGTCCTTTTGTCCCCTCTTCTTGATATGCTGTTTGCCTTGCTTGTTCCACAATCAAAACTTGATGCTTTCCCTTCCATAATTGAAATTGTTCCTCTGCATGATGAAAAGTCGTGATACTCCCACGTAATTGTTGATGGGCCTCAAATCCCAATGCACGCTGATGCTGATCCATAGGAGCTCCTCCTTGCCATCCTTCCAATTGAAATTGATTCACCCATTGTGTGCGATCGCTCCCAGGAGCATGAATTTGGTACATGCCAAAGCGATCATTAAACGTACCCTGCGGCGGCAAGACCATACGGTCATCATATCCCATGACCACCCATCCTGTTTTTTGGAGTGGATCTACTGCATGTCGTACCTGATCTCCTTTTTCAAATAAAGGAGGATGTTTCTCTCGAAGTCGCAGGATTTCGGAAAAAGCCGCTTGATATTCCAACTGCGCTTTTTGTCGCTCTAGTCGCCAACGCTCTTGTGCCAACTCGGCTTGTTGCACCAAAGAGGCCCCCTGCTCGCGCGCTTGCGAAATCTGACGTTCCAGTCCAGCGATTTCTTGTCCCAATAAAACAATGTGCTCCTTTATCTGCCTGCGCTCGGGAATAGAAAGAATGAGGGTTCTTTCTTTTGCTTTTGCGACAAGGGGTTCGGGTTTCCGAACATCGAAAACCACGGCAGACACATCCACATCTTCCCCTGGTCTTTTTTGCCTGGCCACAAGTGCGTGCACAGCAGCTTGTTGTATCGCATATTCCGCCCCTCGAGCATTAGGATGTTGGACAAAAAGACGTGCTAATTCTTCGGAAGATAAGGCTTTCATGACCTCATCGTTTATAAAAACCAACCGATCCCCTTCTAAAACAGGAACGCGTTCTATCTGTGCTTCTTCGCTTCCCGAAGGTTCATCTCCCTTCTCAAGCTCGTAGTGTTTTTTCCCACGACAAATAAATAAACGCATTTCCCCTGTATGAAAAACATGCGCACAGAGTACCCCTTCCACATAACTTGTTTTTACAAGTCCCATGGAAAAAGCTCGACGAAAATTTCCAGGAATTTGTTCTTTGGTGTAATGCGCTTGAAGACGATTTTTCGCTTCCTCAAGGGCAGATCGCATCTGACGATCCACAAATGCGCGTGTCTGTTCAGCAGTCGCTCCACGCGCCGCTTGATAATTTTCAAGCTGACGATCCAGAGTACTTCCACATTGTTGTACCAAAACCTGCGCCACAATTTCTCCTCCGCCATGAGGAGTATGACTATCAATAAGTCCACCCAGATGCTCTTGCGGGAGATGAATCTTCACATCGGTTCCAGAATGTAGACGTTCGCGTTCGCCTGTTCGTACTGCTTCCACTCCTGCATTAAACGTCTTCCTTATTCCTCTTTCCGATCCATGCCCTATGGATTCTCTCTGTGTTACACTCATACAGATTTCTCTCCTTTTTGTAAAAGATGTCGGCGATGATGGGCTCCTGTACGCTTTCCACATGCCTGCGCCCAGGTTTCCCATTCTCGTCGTTTTGTTTTCTGTGAGGCGAGTAATTGTGTAAAACGCTCGCCACCCAAAACACTTGGCACAATCACAAAGGTTGCCCCTGCACGATAGCAGCGTTCGGCTTCCTCGGGGCGATGAGCAGAAACGATCGCTGTGCCCGTATAATGATGCCGACGTAAATGAGCCAAAATAGCCAAACTCACCGATGCATCTGGAATAGTAGAAATAATTAACCGCGCTTTTTGCGCTTGAATCTCTTGTAAAAATCCTTCATCCCCCACATCTCCATAAACGACAGGCTCCCCTACCTCAGTGAGTTCCCTGATGGCTTGAGGATCAAAATCCACAATCGTATAGGACTTTCTCAACTTTTTGATACTGGGTAAAAGCACAGCCCCCATACGGTGATACCCAAACAACAACACATGAGAAGCTTTGCGCTCTTTGAGTTTTTCTTCTTCCAAAACATGATCCGGCTCCAGAAAACGCAAAAGCGGATGGATCCATGCGTATACCTGCTCATTATGTTTTATAAAATAAGAGCTGATCGCAATCGTGATAAGGGCCACAGGAGTGGCAATGGCCATGGCTTGGTTGCTGATATGTCCTGCAGCAATTCCGGCAGCAAGGATAATAAAGGAAAATTCGGAGATCTGGGCAATGGAAGTGCCTGTTAAAAATCCAGTCCGTGGATGATAGCCAAACGCACGCATGATCAAAAGAACAACAAGAGGGTTACTGACAAGCACAAAAATGGAAAATGCGAGAATGGGTAACCAATTTGCTCCTAAACTTCCTAAATCAAGACGCGCACCCAAGATCACAAAAAACATGATGAGAAAAAAATCACGCAAGGGTCGGACGCGCGCATTGATCTCTCGATGATACACGCTCCCTGATAAACTCATTCCGGCCAACAAAGCACCGATCTCCACGCCAAACCCAAAAAAAGATAACACACCAGCCACAAGAAAACACCAAGAAAGAGCAAAAACCATGAGGAGTTCTTGAGACTTGGCCACATAGGATAAAAGAGGGGGAACCACTTTTGTTGATACAAACCAAAGAAGGGGAAGAATCACAACACCTTTGATCAAGGAGTTGACGAAAATGTGTTCCAAAGTGGCTCCACTTGAAAAAGCACCAACAACAAGAAGGAGGAACATGGCGATAAAATCTTGAACCAGCAAAAATCCTATGCTGATCCTGCCGTAAAGCGCGCTCAAATCTTCTTTATCCATCAGGAGTTTGACCACGATAATCGTACTTGAAAAAGCAAAGGTGACCGCAAGATAAATACTCATGACCGTATCAAGTCCCAACAAAAGTCCTACGGCAAAACCGGCGATTGATGTAAACAATACTTGTCCCACTCCGGTGGCTAAAGAAATTCCCCCTACATCTTTCACTCCGCGCCAATTAAGCCCGAGCCCGACGGTGAATAACAAAAAAGCCACGCCAAGTTCGGCCATGACTTGAAATACATCCGTGTTATGTGTAACGACTAACACACTGGGACCCACAATCACTCCGGCAATGATATAGGCCATGATAAGCGGCTGGCGCAAAAAAGATGCGGCCAGGGAAAGCACTCCGGCCACCGCGACAATAAACCCGATTTGAAAAAATAATTCCTCCAATAGCATGTAAGCCTATTATAGCATGGGATGCCGTGAAATTCTGTTTGTGTATCCGCAGTGCGGGCATAGGAGAATGATGTCTTCATTCTCTTTTTGAATCCCTAAAGGATGACGACAGATGGGTATGGGACAGATCACCAAATCCGGATAGGTCTCTTGCCCTTTTGCAAAATGATCTAAAAGACGATTTTGTATCTTTTCGCTTAAACGATTTTTCTCAAAATAGAGTTCAGACGTTTCTTTGATTTCAGGACTGCCAAATGAGCTCATATTATCCAAACATGAGCAGTTCGGGACGCAGAATTAGAAGAGCACCCAAAACCAACATGAGAATACCACCGATCAAATGCGAGTAACGCGAATACTTAGAAGTGATTCCTGTGACCTGAAGGGTGACCATGGAGACAATGAAAACAATAAGGTCATCAAGTATAAAAAAGAAAATGTAGAGAAAGAGATACCCATAATACTGCCAGGCGGGCAGATTGCTTAAAGAAAGAACTTGAGTATAAATGGCAGGGAGACCGGCAGAACAGACAAGTTCCACAAGATTCACGGCAAAGGCAAGCAAGATAATTCCGATCAAAGCCATCCAAAATTGTTGATGATGAGCAACGGCGCGTAAGCGATCAAAAACTTTTTTTCGTTTCTCATGCGCAGTGACCTTACAGGTTCCATCTTTATTGTTCATGTACTCTCGCAAATTGTAGCCACCACTTGCAAGCGCAATGGATCCAATCAGTATCCGTACCCAAACAATCATCCCAATAAACAAAAAGATATTGAGCCAGGCAGAAAGGAAAAGAAAATACACAAGGCCCGAAGCAAAGACAAACGCACTTCCCAAAATCCACATGCGTTTTTTATTTTGCATGTTGACAAGAAGGCTGATCAAAAAAATCAAGGTCCACATGGCGCAAGGATTGAATCCGTCGAGTGCGCCAATGATAATGGTCAAAATGGGCAAGGAAAAGGAAGAGGAGCTGATCGTTCCAAACAAAGGCAAGGTGACCTCCACCCCCTCCTGATTCTCCCCTTCTTCCAAACTCGTCTCAATGGTTGGGAGAGGCAATGCTTCTTGTTCTTGTGTCTTCCCTCCCAAGGTTGTCAGTTCGGAAACATTGATAAATGACGCGAGTGGATCTTCACAACCACGCGCAGCACATTGCGCGACTAATCGTAAAATCTGATCTCCACTTGTTTCGTCCGACGCATATCCGCTGACAAAATGATTCCCAACAACCGTAAAAGGCACACTCCCTGCGTTGACACCAAGTGTTTCTCCTGCTTGTTGTAACAAGGATTGATTTGCTTCGTCATACCACACCTCAAACGCGTAGACATTGACAAAGGGGTATTGTTCCTCCGCGGCTTTTAAAAACGGTTCTTCTTTTTCGCAATGAGGACATCCATCCCCATAAAAAAAGTAAACGTTCACGGGGGGAAGTTCACTTGAAACGTCCTCCGCTTTCACAGTGAGGGGAAAAAGACTGACCGCAATGAAAACACCTACACAAAATAAAAAAAGGTTCCGCATATGATCTGTATTGTCTCGGGAACCTTCCTGCCTGTCAATGTGTGGATGTATAAAAATTAAGCCAGACGATAAACCCCTGGGCTTTCCTCGCTCATCTCTCCTTGTTCCAAATCTTTCTTTCCCCCCATGAAAGGAATATCCGCAACATAGCATGGAAGTTGAAGGGAAGGATGTTGGGATCGAATCTGTGCCATCAACTCTTTTCCTTTTTTGACCGGCACATAAAAATGCCGTGTGCCATGGGCAGGATCAAGTTGATGGAGATAGTAATTTTCTACGCCGAGCGAAGAGAGGGATTGAAATAACGTTGTCAAAACCTCTACGTCATCATTGACTCCACACAATAATACGCTTTGATTTTTAAGAATGATTCCTGTGCTTTTTAATCGCTCCAGAATAAGACGATTTTCCGGCGCCAATTCTTTGGGATGATTGAAATGAGTCACGATGGTCAATGGTCGTTCTGCATGAATACGATGACAGAGTTCTAAAAAAGAAGAAGTAATACGAGAAGGAAGCACGACGGGAATGCGCGTATGAATACGCAGTCGTTCGACTGTAGGAATCTCGCAAAGAGTCTGACACCAAGACCAGAGCAAATCGTCCGTGAGCATCAGAGGATCTCCCCCACTCAAAATAACTTCTTTTACTTCAGGATGTGCGTGCAGATACTGAATCGTGGAAGAAATATCTGCCCCTTGTGTCATGGTGGATGTCAGACAACGGCGAAAACAAAAACGACAATGCTGCGCACAGGCCGAAGTGACAAGGAGTAAAACGCGATCAGGATAGCGATGAAGAAGTCCAGGGAGAGGAGTATGATTTTTTTCGTCAAGTGGATCTTCCTGCTCATGATCGCTTACAAAACATTCTTGGGCAGAAGGAAGACATGTACGGACAAGAGGATCAGAAGGGTCTGCGTTTTTGATAAGTCCTACTGTATGGGGAGTCATGGAAACAGTAAAAACTTCTTGGACAGATAAATCTTTCTTGGTGAGCCAAGGAAAAAGCTTCCGAAGTTCTTCGGGAGTACGAATGCTTTGTTGCAGTTCTTTTTGCCAAGATTCCATAACGCGGCACACCATACGGGAAGCTCATAAGAAATGCAATGTGAGTATTTTTTGAACAAACACATTTAGTGCGGACGGAATGCAATTAATCCCCCTTCGCTCTTCGATAAACTCAGAGCTTCGGAGGGATTTCCATTTTTTATTTTTTGTTGGTTGTTGGAAACAAAAAACACCGGTGGCGTGTCGGTGTTTGGGCGTGGGGCAGATCTTACGATTCTGGTTCTTGCGGGTCTTCTTTGATCCCGAACTTCTTTTTCATGTAATCCCTCATGTATGGGGAAAAAAGGAAACGAACGATGAGGCATGCGCCTAGTCCGATGATTCCGGAATTTCGAATCGTCCAGACGACTTCAATATCTGAAACATCTTCGTAGAGGAGTGGCCCGAAGATGATCAAAAGGAGCGAGCCGCTTGCGAGAGCATCCACCATATCGGCAAAAATATCCGTTCCTTCACGTCCTTTCACCAACATGGCGAACAAAAATACAGAAATACAGAAGATGCTTACGACGATTTGCACTGCTGTCATGGTCTCAAGCCTCCCTGTGTTGTTGGCGAAATTGTTTTAACATGTACAAAATCCTCCGTCAATGAAAAAACCCAAACATGGTGTCAGGTCCGACTACGGACTTTTTTGAAAAAAACCCAAAGATTTCAATGAAAAATTACTTCAAATGAAACCGTGATTGCAAAATAATTTCGTATACAAAAAAATAAATGCAGATTTTCGAATGTTTACGCACATTTTTGTGCCGCAATGTCTATACATCAAAAAATAAAAAGTCCGTAGTCGGACCTGACACCAATGGAGAATAAAAACAAAAAAGCATCCATGTGAAGGATGCTTAGGTCGAGATCACGTAGGCACGAAACCAGAGATCAATTCCGTTTTCGTCGATCGGGAACCTTGCCCCTTGCTCGATCAGGATCACCAATCCCTTTCCTGTGATCCTCCATCGACCAACGGCCGCTTTGTAGATCAGATTTGCACAAAGCCAATCGTACATGAGATCTACAGGTCGAACCGTTGTATCAAGGAACGTGAGAAAATCTTCGACTACCTTGGTCGGAACCGAGCAAGCAAACCCTTCGTCTTTCCAGACGACCTGCAAAAGTGCAAAAGCGGCCAGAAGGTTGAGTTCTTCTTTGGGGGTCATGGTTGGGCTCCTATGAGAAAGAGGAGGAAGAAGAATGGGGGGAACATCTTCATAGAAAGCTTAGTGATTGTGGAGCAGATAAACTTGTGCACCACATGGACAATCAAGGAGAAAAGAAGAATGCCTCCGGCTACGGCAAAAATCTTCGCGCAAGGAGACAGGGATTGGATGTGGTTGAGCATGGAATGCCTCCGACGTTGGAAGGAACGAGATGGTGTTGTGTAGAAAACAACGCAAAAACTTGCCACACATAAGACGAAAAAGCAAGCGTTTCTTTTTGTAAAAAAACGCGCCCACCAATGATGCAAGGGCGCAGATGACGCGTATTACCAGTGACTACGGCAAAGAAGGTTCAGGCGACGGCGGATATTTCACTCGCATGCGCTTACGAAAATTGCTGGGTGTTTCCTCAAGGTAGGGCAAGACCACGGCGTCGGATGCTTCCAACACTTCGGAAGCATATTCCGGAAACCCGTTGTCTCCGTACTTGGTGACAGTCTCGAAGGCCAGATGAGCTTCAACGACCAATACAGAGTAGTTCTGATCATCACCCATGAACACATAAGCCAAGGTGCGGTCGTATTTGTCGAGACAATCAGCTCGCTCGATCTCGATCTTGTTGGCCATTGCTAGCACTCCTTGCATGAACCCGCGAGCGTCCGGACCGTACGGTTGATCGTCCATCTTTGGAAAGTCATGAGCGACTTCGGCTGTATCAATTCCAAGGATGCGGATTGTTTCAGCACCCTCCGGCCACCAGATACAGAAGGTGTCTCCATCATCAATCTCGATCAACTCCATGGGTACCGAGATCTGTGCGTGAGCTCTCCGTGGTTGTGGCTTTGCTTCGCCGCACAAAACCAGAGGAGCCGAAGCATTCTGAAGAGCTGAGTCCATCGTGGTCACAGGAGGCGTCTTGGCCGAAGTAATTTGAACCTTGGTATGATCAGTCTTTCCTGACAGACTCATGCCATAAACAAAGAACGATAGTATCACGAGAGTTGTAAGACACAGGAAAATCGCTTTCCTAGATGTCGGAGGAGACATGATTCACCTCGGGTTTGAGTTGCGGCTTTATTTCACTGGAAGGCCATCGGAAAGTCAATGACCCCACAGAGGAGGAATAAAGCCGTTGCCAATTGTTATCAATGGGGGTGTGGGGGTCAGGTCGTGGGGTGTAGCGTCAGTAAAAAATGCTACACCCCACGACCTGACACCCTTCAGTCAAAACCCCCGGACACGCCGAGGGTTTTGACTGGAGCCGTTGACCGGAATCGAACCGGTGACCTCATCCTTACCATGGATGTGCTCTACCAACTGAGCTACAACGGCATATTGTGTTTTGGATAATTGAATCTACCAACTCCGACGCTCCGCCTTTAGCGGAGGTCGGAGCCCCGACCAAAGCGTCGGGGCTGAGCTACAACGGCAGACAAAATGTGCCACCATTCTAGTCGAAGCTTGTGGCACACGTCAACGGATATTATTCCTCCACTTTTACTCCTTCCAATTCCCTTGCCTTTACCTCCCACTCTTCAATTTTTTGATTTTCCGGATTTACTTCTTTGAGTCGCGTAATCCCCTTTTTGATATCTTCCAAAGATTTCACCAAAAAAGCCGCTTCAATATAGGCATCCAAATAGCGAGGGTTCCTCGGACGAATATCTACTGCACGACGCACATGAGCAAGTGCCACCTGTGGCCGTTCTTCCAACAATTCGAGTTCGGCCAAACTCATTTGCACACTGGCATCCTTTTCGTTCAGACGCTCGGCGAATTGAAAGGTCTCGCGCGCTTGGGCAAGTTGTGTATTACGTAAATATAAATGTCCTAGTCCTTCGTAAGCTTTAATGTGTTTAGGATGGTGACTGATAATCTCGATGTATTTTTTCTCCGCGGGAATATATTCCTCTTGTTTCACCAATGCCTCTGCTTCTTCCATCAGACGCTTGACGACCTCCTCACTCATTCCTTCTTCCCCGCCCTCGGCCTCCTTACGCAACTTTTGATAATACTGTTCTAAACTATAAAGACGTTGCACCAAACGACGCCCGGCGCGACTGATATCTTTTCCCACATGATGGGCTACACGAACAACACCGCTCACTTTGCCGGATTGCAATCGGGAAAAACGTTGCCATAACAAACGCTCTTTTGTTTGTCGTTCTTTTTCTTTGGGAATCGTGCTCACATCTATCACCCGAAGCATGTAAATCTTCCCAAACAAAATCCACCCAAGGATCCCCGCGCCCGCGATACAAAAAATAATTCCTGTCATCCACCAAAACATATTAGGATTGTTGATGTGCTTCTCCCTCCATCGCTTCAATGGCTGCGGAAAGCACTTCTTGCATATGAGTTAATTTCACACTTGCACCTCCTACCAAAACTCCGTCAATTTCTTTCTCTCGCAAAAACGCATACGCATTGGATCTATCCACACTGCCACCATAGAGCACACGCACATTTTCTAAGCGAAGATGAGGAAGGATGTCGGTCACCCATCCGCGGATGGATTGATGCACCGCGACCGCATCATTTGGAATTGCGGCAACTCCTGTTCCAATGGCCCATCGAGGTTCGTAGGCGACAAAAAGTTCAGAAGCAAGAGGATATTCCGCCCCTTGAAAAGCACGGCGCAATTGCTGTTCTACGATTTCCTGTGTCTTTCCTTGCGATCGCTCCTCTGCGGTCTCTCCCACACAGAGCACAGGAGTGATTCCACTGCGAAATGCTTGTTGCACTTTTTTCCCAATCATAAAATCTGTCTCACCAAGATGTTGTCGGCGCTCGGAATGTCCCAGGAGCACATAAGAAACAGCAAGCTCGGACAACATCCGTGAAGAAATTTCCCCGGTATATGCCCCTGTCTCTTCCCAAAACATATCTTGTGCCCCAAGCGCCACATGACTACGCGTCATCATTTTCCGCACATCAGAAAGCGCCACAAATGAAGGACACACCACGACTTGTGGCACGATCTTTTTTCCACGCAAGGCATAAAGCATTCCACGTGCAAGTGCAACACTCTCTCGCACTCCCACTTGCATTTTCCAATTTCCTATGATCGTTTTCATATCTTCTTCTTAAAAAATGATGGGGGAAGAAAACCCTGCTGCTTTTTTTAAAGCTTCCTTGTTTGCATAAGGACCAATGGCCGCCACCGTCATGTGTTTGGCTTGTAACATTTCTTGTGCCACTTCCTCCACCTCTTTCATACACACATCCATAATCTCTTTCAAATATCCCTCAAGTGTCTTTATCTGTTCGTGATACAACATAGTTTGCCCATACCATTCTGCCCTGGCAAAAGAATCCTCAATGGCTAAACGCATTTTCCCGCGCACATATTCTTTCGCGTCTTTAAGCTCCGAAGCTTTGATGCCTCCTTTGCGTTTGATCGCACGACATTCGTTAAAAATAGTTTTGAGGGCAAGAGGCAATCGCGCCTTATCAAGCCCCGCACGAATGGTGAGATACCCGGTGTCTTCATAACTTTCAAGCCAAGAGCGAACAAAATATGCCAACCCTCTGCGCTCACGCACGGCAATAAAAAGTCGTGAGCTCATGGTGCCTCCCAAAATAATGGCTACTAATTTTGCAGCGCGTAATTTTTTATCATGCAGGGAATACGCAGGAAACCCTAAAGCAAGCTGCACTTGTTCTGTTGCTTTTTCCTTCACAATAATTCTTGGTTCTTTTTGATCGCTCCATCCGACAAAGGGAATAAAATCTTCAGGCTCTTTTCCTAAAACTTTCACTTTTCCAAATGTTCCTTCAAGCCAAGTGGTGACGCGCGCATCCACATGACCGGAAACACAAATCACCAAACGAGAAGGTTGATAATATGCATCGCGATACGTCAAAATATGAGAACGCTTCATGGCTTTCATACTCTTATGCGTTCCTGCAATATCATCGGCTAATGTATTTCCTTGAAATAATCCCTGCTCCAAAAGATTTTCCACATACGCCATGGGATTATCCTCATACATGTTGATCTCTTCAATGATGACTCCACGCTCCCGATTTAATTCTTTGGGATCGTACTTGGAGTGAAACAACATGTCATGCAAAAGATCAATCGCCAGATGCGTATGTTCAGAATCGGCTTTGACGTAATAACCAGTCGCATCTTTTCCGGTAAACGCATTAAACTGTGCGCCCACGGCATCTAACGTACGACTAATCGCCAACGTGTTTGGACGTCGCGAAGTTCCCTTAAACATCAGATGCTCGATAAAATGCGAAGCGCCCTGAAGCGACTTAGGTTCATAGCGCGAACCCACTTTGCAAAAAACCAAAACTGTCACTGCTTTGGTTCCTGCAAACGGAACCAAACAAACACGCACGCCATTTCGTAATGTGAAATGTTTTGCCATATTACCAAGAAAACTTTTGTGCAAAATACGCTTCGAGGTCAACGATGGCAATGCGCTCTTGTTTCATGGTGTCGCGATCGCGCACGGTCACTGCTTGATCTTCGAGTGTGTCAAAATCCACCGTGACACAATAGGGTGTTCCCACTTCATCTTGTCGGCGATAGCGTTTCCCAATGGATTGCGTTTCGTCATAATCCGTATACCACCGTTTGGTCAGTTGTGTTTGTAGCTCGTGCGCTTTTTTCATCAATGCTTCTTTTTTGGACAAAGGAAGCACGGCGATTTTGTAGGGCGCAAGTCGAGGATGAAACCGCATCACCACGCGCGTTTCTTTTTCTCCCTTGGCGGTTTCGGTTTCTTCCTCATGATACGCGTTTAACATGGCCATAAGCGTTAACCGCGATAGTCCAAACGTAGGCTCGATCACATGCGGAATAAACTTTTCTCTGGTCTCCGGATCGGTATAACACATCTCTTCTCCGCTGGCTTTGCTATGACTTGTTAAATCAAAATCTGTGCGATACGCAAGACCGAATAATTCTTTCCATCCAAACGGGGTGTGATACTCGATGTCAGCTGTGCGCTTGCTGTAAAAAGAAAGTTCCTCTTTTGTATGCTCCCGTACGCGCAAATGTTCTTCATCAAATCCCATATCTTTGAGCCATCCCTGCATATCAGAAAGAAAACGATCAAATGTTTCCTGCCACTCGCTCTCGCGAATAAAATATTCAAATTCCATGAGATCAAACTCGAGTGTGCGGAAAATAAAATTGCCCGGTGTGATTTCATTACGAAACGCTTTCCCGACCGATGCAATGCCAAACGGCAACCGACGGCGCGTCGTTTCGAGCACATGCGAAAAGTTCACAAACATGGCTTGCGCAATTTCTCCGCGCAAGTACACAGTATTTTTTTCTCCTTCGGTTTTTCCAATCGACGTCTGAAACAACAAATTAAATGTCCGCGCCGGAGTAAAATCGAGTGATCCGCACGAAGGACATTTTACTTTTTGCTCCACGATGATTTTGGAAAGTTCCGCAGGAGCCAATCCTTCCACCTTCACCCCTGGCACCTGATCCTCAATCAAATGATCTGCACGATGACGCACTTTGCATGTTTTACAATCCACCATGGCGTCATTAAAATTCGCCACATGTCCGGAGGCTTCCCATACTTTTGAATTCATGAGAATCGCAGCATCAAGCCCCACCATATCGGTGCGTCCATGCACATAATGTGCCCACCACCAATCGCGCAAATTGTTTTTAAGTTCGGTTCCCAAAGGCCCGAAATCCCACGCATTTGCCAGCCCACCATAAATGGCTGAACCCGGATAGACGAACCCCCGCTTTTTGGCGAGGGCCACAAGAGATTCCATATTGACGAGTGATTCGCTCATAATTAAATGGTCATAATTTCTTCTTCTTTTCTTGCCGCCATCTCTTCGATCTTGGTCGTATATTCTTTTGTCATCTTATCAAGTTCATCAAGCGTCTTGAACTTTTCATCTTCTCCCATCTCCTTTGCTTTTTCCATGGTCATCACCTGTTCACGCACATTTTCACGCACTCCGCGAGTACTTACTTTTGCTTCTTCCACACGTTCTTTCATTTGCTTTACAAGATGACGACGATTTTCTTCGGTCATTTGCGGCAAGCTGATGCGCACGGTACTTCCATCCACGGCAGGATTGATGCCGAGGTTTGCTTCTCGAATCCCTTTTTCAATCGCTTGAGTCATGGATTTATCCCAAGGCTCAATCACCAAGGTCTTGGCATCTTGCGTCATAATCGAAGCCACGCTTTTGATATCCATGATGGCACCATAGGCTTGGATTTTGACATCCTCCACAAGCGCAGGAGATGCACGACCTGTGCGTAGCGCGTTCAAGTCTTTTTGCAAATGATCAATCACGCTTTGAAAATCCTCTTTTTGAGAAACAAGAAATGGATGCATACGTGCAAACTCATTAATCGTCTAATTGAATAATGCCCAGATAAACACGGGAGGTATCGGTGGGATCAATAACCAAGGTGTTGGGTGTTTTTGTCGTTTGTATTTTAGAAGTAGTCCAAGTGGATCCTCCGTCCTCGGAACGATAAAAAGTTGAGCTTGAAGCATAATACAACAAATTCGCGTTCTCTGACGCCACTCCAAAAGCTCGAATAGAAACCTCTCCTGCGGATGTGAGTAAAGAAATGGACTCCCAGGTGCTTCCCAAATCAAAAGAACGCAATAAACCATACGCTGTGGAAGCTATGACAACTCCTGCGTCTTGTGTTTGCACCATCCCTCGCACTTGATCAGCTTTTTTATAATCTTTCAAAGATTCTTCAATCGTACTCCAAGTGGCTCCGCTGTCAGTTGTTTTCAAAAATCCGTCTTTATCTGTGGCTACTAATACTGCACGACTATCCGCATTGCTCACCAAAATATCAGTGATGGCTGAGTCTGAAGAAGTGACCGTGCGCCAGGTTGCTCCTGCATCTTCGCTTTTAAGCACATCTCCGTTTGTGAGTCCGAGCCAAACAATTTGTGCATTATACCAATCAACCGCAATACGATGGACGCTTACGTCCGTGCGCGTCTCCACATACACTTCGCTGTCAAAATTGCGTCCGCAATCAACGGTCTTATATAACCTTTGATCTTTGGCAACATACACAGTACACACATCAGTCGGATCTACTTCCACATCACGGATATATCCATCTTTAAGCGCTTCCACCCGCGGCCTCATCCAACTTTGCCCGCCGTCTTCGGTAAACAATAATCCTCGCTTTGATGTTCCTGCATACAGCACGAGATTGTCTTCCGGATCCATTTCTAAAATCGACACCTCGGTGGACGCAAGAGTTCCAAGCCCTTGAGACGTTAACACTAAAGTGGATTGTTCAAAATCCTCTCCACCGTTTGCAGAGATAAAAACACCTGCATCGGTTTGTGAGGATGAACTACTAGAGCAGCCAAAACCCAACAACACCACACTCACTAAAAAAAGAAAAAAATGTGCGCGCATAAGAGAAAAAATTCCTAATTACTAATTTCCAATTTCTAATGAAGGAAAGGGAATGTTTGATGTCGTCGTGAGACACCAATATTGGAAATTAGACATTGGACATTAGAAATTATTTATTTATTCAATAAGTAAAATATGTTCAAGGGCTAAAAGAGGATTGAGTGAGGAAAGAGTTTGCTGACGCATATCCACAATCGCTTCAAGCACGCGTTGCCAATATCCTCGGTCTTTTTTTAATGCAAAACCATTTGCCCCTATTGCCTGCGTTTTACATCCAAGACTTATGAGTAGCATATCACGAAGCACGGTTTCCCAGGTATGGAGAATGTGATCAAGTGTGTCTTGTTGTTTTGTTTCATCTTTGGGAATGAGTTCTTTAGCAAGTCGTAAGCGATCGGAAAGATCAGCTTCAAAAAGTCGCATGGTCGAAGCAAATGCGGTTTCGATTTGCGCACGAAACGCGCTGTCTTCCACAAGCCTAATCGCACGACCTGGTGCACCGCCCGACAAAAGAGCAAGTTGTTGTGCTTCTTCAAGATCTAATCCGCGTTTACGAAGTGCAGCAATGATTTCTTCTTGCAAAACAAGATGGAAACGCAAAATCTGACAACGCGATGCAATGGTTGCGGGAACCGAAGCAGTTGTGGAAGCACGAAGAATAAAAAGTGTTTTCCCAGATGGCTCCTCGAGAGTTTTCAAAAGCGCATTGGCCGCTCCAGTGTGAAGGAGATGTGCTTCCTCAATCAAAATTGTTTTCCATCCGCCATGAAGGGCGGTCATGGAAAGTTGTTCACGAAGATCACGGATTTGTTCTACCGAGATCACGGTTTTATATTTTCCGGTTTTCTCGTCTTGCTCGCGGACAATCTCGATCATGTCAGGATGTGTCCCGGGCATTCCTGTTCCTTTCTCAAAAAAGGAGGAAAGAAAGGCTCGGGCAATGGTTGTCTTGCCCACATGATCCGGGCCTACGAATAAAAAAGCATGGGAGAGGCGGTCATTTTCCTTCATGCGACGCAAGACCTCACAGGCACGTTTGTGTCCAATAATACGGTCAAAAGTTCCAGCCATAATGGGAATAGTATAACACGTCAGGGGGAGAATAAATTTCCAATTTCTAATTCCTAATTTCTCCCACCTTTGGCAGGATCCTGTTTACCCCGCCGAAGGCGTGGGCTCTGCCGGACAATGAAGGAAAGGGATTTTATTTCCAGATACCGCTGTTAGGCTTAATCATTAGAAATTAGATGTTGAGAATTGGAAATTCTGTCCTCTTCCCCCCTACTCCCCCTTTTCAACTTCTATGTCTTTTTGCTTATTTTAGCCAAATAACCACGCTACAGGCTTGACAGGAAGGCGAAAACATGATATTGTGGTTTGTTCGAAAATAAAAAGGGTAAAGAGTTCCATACAACTTCAAAGGGAGAGAGCCGCAGTCGCCGCGGTTATAAAGGCGACGGTTTAGCCAAGAACCGATGATTTTGCGCGTCTCCATAGGAAATTCGTAAAATCATCGGTTTTTTATACTCCCAAAGCGACCGTTTCAGACATTCGGAGGAGAGAGTCCCGTCTTTCCGACTCCAATAGGAGAAGGAAAGCGGCGGTTACCAGATGAAGAAACTTGGCCTTGTGCTGACTTTCTTCACACGCGTGGTAGCCATGGTCCACACCAGCCTTCGGGCAGGTCAATGGATCCAAACCTCCGGATGTCTGCAACGATCTGTTGCATGTTCCTTCCAAGGGATGCGATGCATGGGCACGCGTCCCGGAAAATTGAAGACAAAAAGAAAAAATTTCTCACTCTTTTGCCTCCATTTTTCCGGGACGAGTGTCCCGTGTTCAAGCAAGAAACAAACCCCCTGATCGTGCCGATGCAAGACCCAAGTGGTCATTTGCTCGTGTGCGGTCAACCAACCCAGGAGTATCACCATGGCGACCACCGCCCCCCGCGCCACCCGCCGCTACGTCCGCCCCACCCGGACCCTCGTGAGCGACACCGCCCGCGAACTCGTCCTCCTCGACAACGACGTCACCGTCGCGGTCGGCGACGAGAACGGCATGGACCTGAGCGAGATGGCCCTCGAGAACCTGGGCATCGTGCCCGAGGTCTTCGAGACCGAGACCGCCCAGCGCGCCCGCCGCGCCAGCCAGGACATGTTCCTGGTGGTCGACGAGCTGTCGGACGAGGATGTCCGCGACTCGAGCTTCTTCTCCTTCAACGAGGAGGAGCCCGACGGCGACCCCGACCCCGAAACCGACACCGACGACACCGACGACGACCCCGAGTTCGAGGCCACCCCCAGCACGGACGACCGCGAGGCCACCCGCTACGAGCAGATGGCCAAGAAGGCTGCCGCCGAGGAGCGGGACAGGAACGGCCGCGCCAAGGCGAAGGCCCACCTGGCCAAGCTCGCGGCCCGCCAGCAGACCCCCCCCCGCCCCGCCCCCAAGGTCGTCGAGTCCGTCCCCGCCCCCGTGATCCACACCGAGCCCACCAAGGCCGAGAAGCTGGAGAGCCTCCGCGCCGCCTTCACGGCCGCGGTCAAGGCCAAGGACTTCAAGAAGGCCGACGCCATCGACGCCCAGATCAAGGTCCTCGTGACCGAGATCGAGGCAGAGAAGGTGCAGACCGAGAAGATCGAAGCCAAGGCCCAGGAGATGAAGGACTCGATCGACGCCGAGAAGCGGATCCCGTTCCTCAAGACCAAGATCGCCGAGCTCCGCACCGCCCTGTTCGCCCCCGGGAAGGAAATCGGGGAGTTGATCGCGATCAGCAGCGGCATCGTCAGGTACGAGTACGAGCTCACCGAGCTCGAGATCAAGATCGCCCCGATCGTGGAAGCCCGCGCCCAGGCCGAGGCCAAGCGCCAGGCCGAGATCGCCACCCGCCCCGCCCCCATCCAGGCCCCCAAGACCACCCGCCGCTGCAAGGTGTGCGGGAAGGAGATCAACGGGGACGTGATGGTTCCCCACTTCGGTGAGATCGAACGGCGCCGCAACCTGTCTCTCGACCCCAAGATGACGGTCGAACAGGTGTATGGAGACCTGTTCTTCCATCCAGAGTGCAAGAGCGGCATCCAAGGCCGTGCCTATACCATGGGCCACGGCAATATGAAGCGGAACCTCGAGATCTGGTGCGACGGTCGCGGACGGCGCGCCCAAGCCGCGGAAGAGCGCAAGCTCAGCCGCAACAACCCAGGCCGCGATCGCGACATGACCCGCCCCCCCCGCACCTGGTCCTCGGCCCCGCCGGCCACCAAGTGGCGGCGCACGGCCTAGCTCCCCGCATCCCCCCCACGATCCCCCTTCGCTCGGCTTCGCTGAGCTTCGGGGGATAAACGAGGGCGAGAATGGTTCAATCCCATCTCTCGCCCGCCCCTCCGTATGGACGAACGATCGTTCGCCCCCACGGAGGGGAAACAGGTCCTGTAAAACCTATTCCTCATTGACTGGAGTCCTTTCCATCAACGGCGGAATAAACACCCGCCACCGCGTCCCCAACCCAGGAGTTGTCATGATCACCCAGAACACCGCCCCCCGCCCCTTCGAGAACTACAGCTACTCCCGAACCGCCCGCACTGCCATCGCCAAATGGCACCGCGAGCTCTTCCCCGTGGACGGCATCACCGAGGAGATCCTCGTCTCCAACAAGAACCACGACCAGATCCATTTCCTCCACGAGATGATCAAGGACGTCCTGTCCCACTACCAGGCCCTCCGCCTGGCCGTGGTCGACAACACCAAGATGTCCAGGTCCGAGGCGATCACCGCCGAGGCAGAGGCGAGGAAGCCCCTCGCGATGTTCAAGGACGAGATGAAGGCCGCCCACCGGCAGGACTGGCAGTCCCGCAAGGACCGCCGTGAGGCCGCCCAGGCCCCGGCCGCCGCCGAGCAGCGCGCGACCGGCTAACCCCCCCCACGCAGGCTGGCCACCTGCACCACGATCCCCCTTCGCTCAACTTCGCTGAGCTTCGGGGGATAAACGAGGGCGAGAATGGTTCTACCCCATCTCTCGCCCGCCTTCCAAAGATGTGAAAATTTTTCACATCTTTGGAGGAAATATATGTCCCATAGGTCTTATAAGACCTATCCCCCGCATTCTCCCACCAGCACGGAGGAGACGATGAACCCTTTTATCCAAAGTCTATCGGCCTAGCCGGTCGCCAGAGGACAAAAGGATGGTAGTCAAATGAACAGACTAAGCCTCGGCTTACTCTACTCATACGCCCGACTGCTAAGGACACACATTCTTCGGAATCAATATGTCCAGTTCTTCTCCGGTCTTGTGGGCACATGCCCATGCTCTTTCCCAAAATGGACGAGGTTCCCTCGCCCATCCTTCCAGCCCCAAGGAGTCACTCATGGCCACCCCCACCGTCAACTTGAGCGGCATTGCTGCCCTCGCCAACTCCTCCCCCTCCACCACCACCACCGGACGTCCCCAGCTCTCCGGCAACCAGCAGCAGTCCCGCTCCACCCGCCCCTCCAAGCAACGCGTCGTCGGTGAAACGCCGATGTACACGCGCGAAGAGCGGGAAACCCTCTGGAACTGGCTCAAGGAGGCCGTGGCCTGGGCCATCAACCCAGCCACCAAGGTCTTCGGAGAGGAAGTAGTCAAGGACGAGATCTTGTCGGTCTGGCACACCGACATCCACAAGATGGTCCAACTGACCCACGATGCCCTGGTTGTCGAGTTCCTCAAGGTCGAAGCCACGGGTGTCCCCCGCGGCATGGAGACCATCCTCGACCACGCCCGCGGCGAAATCTCCCACTTCAAGGCTGCGATGATCAGCGCCTTGGAACGCAAAGAGGGCGGCAATGAGGTCAACTCCCTCGATCTGCCCCAGTACGGCATGAGCCCCCGGGCCCGCAAAGTCCTGATCGCATGGATCATCGAGTGGGTAGGGATCAAGGACAAGGATGTCGCCGAGAAGCTGATCTCCCGCGAACGGGATCGGATGGACCTTCAGGTCATGTTCCGCTTCATGGCGAACGTACTCTGGTTCTTCCGGTTCCTGAAGAACATCGAGCTCCGCCTGGCCAACCGCCAGGAAAAGGGAGAGAAGATGATCACCAAGCTCAACAAGGAACTGGACGCGATCCAGAACGCACCGTCGCAGTTCCACGAGATGATGAAGCAGGCGCGCGAAGCCGACCGCGCCGATATGGAGGCCAACAACGCCTCCGCCCCCCAGCAGCAGCGCAAAGCCGCCGCCGGGTAGGGGTCGGGGTTCTCCCGACCCAACGCCTAGGGTGAGAATGGTTCAACCCCATCTCGCCCGCCCCTCTGTATGGACGAACAATCGTTCGCCCACATAGAGGGGAAAATAACCACCCCACCTAACAAGGAGGACACGGGAATGACAATCCCCCGTGTGAACCTCGATGGTATCAACGCGCTTGTTGGCGCCACCTCGGGACATGATCGTCCCACAGGCGCGGCACAAAGACCGCAGACCCAAGATCACCGTTCCCCCTTCGCCAAGGCTTCGGGGGACAAGCCCTCGCCCCGAGGCGATAGCCTTATGGGGCAGTGGCTCGGCAGGTTCTTGTTCCAGATCGACACACGGAAAACGGGCATGGAAGCCCAGTTTGCGATCTTCTCCCAAGCGCGACGCATGATGCCTGCTCTCTTTACCGAGAGTATGGAAACCATGCTGGTCGCCGGCGGGATGAATAACATGGAGTGGCAAGCATTGCACTTCATGTTGATCAAGCTCATGGCCTTTTCCCAAAAGGCCAAGATTAGGATGGCCAGAATGGACATCCAAGATGAGGCCGAATTGGCGGCCGCACTCGAGCGGATTGAAGAACCGCTCGCCAATTACCTCGAGCGCCTCAAGACGGCGCACGAACGCGATTACACCGAGCGCGAGTAAAAAATCTCGCGCGTTTCCCAAAGAAGTGAAGTTTTCACTTTTGTGGGAAACGTTCCTTCACTCTCAAACTCTTTCCCAGGAGAAACCGTGAACCCATTTCTTTCCCTCTACGCCTATTGGGCGCAGGATGTGAACCGATTCCTGGTTCATCCGGGAATCGTGACCTTCGTACAGATGTGCGCCACAACGGCCGGGTACGAATTGGCCGCGTGTGTGGTGATCGGCTTCTGTTGTTCCCTGGCCAACCGGAACTACTGGCCGATCTTGATCCGCTTTTGGTTGAAGTGGGGCCTCGCGCTCCCTTTCACCTTGATCGGATATATGATCGTCGGCAGCATCTGGCTGATCCGAGCAGCACGTCGCTAGCTTGTCCCTCCCCTTGCCACGCAAGGATCAGAGGGACCCCATGGAAAGTTCACCACTTGTTGATGGTCTTCCCATGGATGCACTATGAGGAGGTATCCATGTCTCTCTCTTCCTGCTCCGGATTCATCCGGGGCAAAACAAAAAACCCACGTCCTTTGATTCTGTCTTGGAAGTGACCAAATGGTCGCTCTCTAAGGCGGAATCAAGGGACGTGGTTTTGTGTTTAGAAAGATAGGTCTTATAGGCCCTATAGGACCTATAAAATTACATCACCAGGGCGTCATCCTTTCCCACCGTCCTTTCCATAGCACCTTCGGTGCCGCGCCAAGCAAGATCAAACAGAGAATGAATGGCATCGGCAATCTCATGGTTTTCAATCACAACCGAAATGGGATGAAAGGAAAACGTATACAAAAACACATGATTCGCCCGCACCGTAATCTCGGCTTTGATCGGAAATGCTTCTTGGGGAAGCACTCGAATCTCTCCATGAGAGACGGTGGGAATTTTGGAAAGATCGGGATTGTCCATAAGAACGATCGCGCGATGAGGAATCTGAAGCGCATGCATAGCACAGAGGTGTTGTGTGCGTGCCTTGCATAAAATGGGATGGGTCTCGATTTCATGTATGGGAACGATTTGAACAAACGGTCCTGCTAATCGCAAAAAAATTTCCCGTGTTGTCAGCATTCCCTCTTCCCCTTCCAAAAAACGGATCTTTGGTTTTTGTCCGGATTGATTATGAAGCGCGCTAAAAATAGGAAGCAGCTCGCGCACCATTTGTTCTTGTTCATTCAAGGTTTGTTGTTGGAGGCGTAGGAGCGCACATAATCGCTCGGGGTGTTCGGCCGCAAACTCGCCTTTTTTCCCTTTGGCCACCTTGCTTACAAGTCCCCGTTCAATCAAGGAATCAATAAGTCCGTAGGCAGTTGCACGATTCACTCCTGCACGTTTGGCAAGTGTTTGCACAGGCGCGCTCCCAAGTTCAAGCGCAGCCAAATACATGGCTGATTCTTTTTGTGAAAATCCCAGGCGAAGGAGAGAAGGTTGAAGACGTTCCATATGTTTAAGAATGCATACTTGCGCGCAACACACCCCATGTTTGCTCTGCGGTGTGCGCGAAAGAAAATTGTGCAGCGCGTGCCAAACCTTTTTGTTGCAAGGTGGATCGTAAAATTGGATCATCTACTATTTTTGTAAGCGCCTTTGCCCAAGCTTCAATATCTGCAGGAGGAACAAATAACCCAGCCTCCCCCATCACCTCACGATGTGCTGGGATATCCGAGACAATGATCGGAGCCCCACACGCCGCAGCTTCGAGATTAGGAATTCCAAACCCTTCATACCAAGATGGTGTGATAGAGGCGGTTGCTTGGCTGATGAGTATTGGAATTTCTTCCTCGGGCACATAACCTAAAAATCGTATGGAAGATTTGAAAGGAGAGGCTTTGTAAAATGCGTCAATCTCTTGATACTTGTAGCCGGGAAATCCGGCTAAAACCAATTCAAACGGATCTCCTTGTCCGCGTCGTTCTTTATATTGTTCAAACGCGCGCAAAAGAGTGAGGATATTTTTCTTGGCTTCCAAACGACCGATGAATAAAAAATAGTGCGGGGAAAGACGATAGGTTTGTACAATCGTTTTTTTCTCTTCCTCTGATCGCGGTGTGTAGAGCGCATGATTTGGTGCCAAGGGTGTGACCGTGATTTTTTCGGAAGCCACATGATACACATCCATCACTTCTTGTTTGGTAAAAATGGAAGGGGTGAGAATGTGAGAGGCTCGAAGCGCCGCGCGCCTAGTGACTGATCGCAAACGACGACAAAGCGATGATGGATAGACATCTGGCCGACGTAAAAAACCAAGATCATGAATCGTGGTCACGGTGGCTTGTTGCTTTTGCATGTCTCGCGGAGAGATAAGCGGCAATCCTTGAGAAGGAATAAACAACACATTGACTGGTCTTCGCCACATTTCCCAACTGACTCGTCCTTGCATCCATCCGCGCGGCAAGCGCCAAGAAAGTACGCGTGACTCCCATTGCGCGGGAAGATTCGCCAACTCTCCTTGAAGTGGAGTAGGACTAAACAAAATCACACGCTCTTCTTTGGCAAGCGTGTGTTGCTTCATAGCTTCGATGAGATAAAACGCATACCATTCGACCCCGGTCTTTTTTTCTTTGTTGGCTGAAGAGGCGTCAATTCCATACACGAGAGTTTTCTCTTGTGCCCCGTGGTCTGGATGTAAAAAATCATGTTCCTCCATAGAAAATCACTGCGTTCAAAAATTTCTAATTTCTAATATCTTATTTCTAATGATGGTGCCTCGTGGCGATATTTGAAATACATATCCCATTCCTTCATTGTCTGGCAGAGTCCACGTCTTCGGCGGGGTAAACCTGATCCCGCCAAAGGTGGGAGAAATTGAAAATTGGAAATTTCGAACATACATCGCCTAGGTCGTAGTAAAAATGCTTCGCTTATAAGCCTCTAGATTTTCCAGCGCAATCCCTGTGCCTTTCACCACACACTGCTGTGGATCTTCCGCAATAAAAGTTGGAACACCAGTAGCCTCTGCGATCAAAATGTCCAAACTGCGCAACAGTGCTGATCCTCCGGAAAGCATAATTCCTTTGTCCATAACATCTGCGGAAAGTTCAGGAGGTGTTTTGTGTAAAACTTCTTTGACCGTCGTAATAATGCCTTCGAGTTCATTTTGAATCGCATCCGTAATATCATCCGAAGTCACTTGGATAATTTTTGGCATGCCCGAGATCATGTCACGGCCTTTCACTTCGGTAAATAATTTATCTGGCAAATACATGGCCGCACCGATATTGATTTTAATGTCTTCTGCAGTTCTCTCTCCAATCGCTAACCCATATTTGCGACGAATATATTCCATGATCGCCTGATCGAATTTTACTCCACCGATGCGTACGGATTCGGAAGCAACAATGCCGCCTAAAGAAATTACCGCCATCTCCGAAGTGCCACCACCGATATCAATAATCATATGACCCGAGGGAGAACCAATGGGGATATTAGCGCCGATCGCGGCCACAATCGGTTCTTTAATGACATAGGCGGCTTTTGCTCCGGCTGCCATCGTGGCATCAATCACAGCACGCCGCTCGGTCGACGTAATACCGCCCGGTACGGCAACCATGACCTCGGGGCGCAATAAGCGAAAGTTCCCTAGTGCTTTGTTGATAAAATACCGAAGCATGGCCTCGGTGGTGCGATAATCTGCGATCACCCCGTCTTTAAGCGGACGACGTGCGATAATGGTATCTGGAGTGCGGCCTAACATGTCTTTTGCTTCTTTCCCCACAGCCAACACTTTTTTATCCAATCGAGAAATAGCCACGACGCTTGGTTCGTTAATAATAATGCCGCGCTTTGGGACATAAACCAAAACCGTGGTGGTTCCAAGATCAATGCCGATTTTTTTGAGAAACATAGATGAGCCTCCTTTACGCCTCGTATCTTACCTGTCTGTTGTTGGATCGAAAAGCACCTCAAAGGTCTTGTCTTGATCAAGGATAGTGTTCAAGAGATAAGTTTCATTCCCCCACTCCTCACTTTCTTCTGAAGGAGTCGCGTAAGAGATGGAATTTTTGAAATCTAAAGAAAGATAAAGGTTATGATTTCTCGCGCCCATTTGTTTGAAAAAAGAAAGTGTATAAGAGCCGTTCCTTAATGCTTGCGCGACTGTGTCTGCTAAAACATATTCAAAAACCAAGGTTTGTGTTTCCCCAGGTTCCACCGAAGTAAAGGTGCCAAAATACGTAAGCCCGAGATCGGTACCTATATCAGCGGCGCCTTCTGCCCCGGAAGGATTCAAAAGATGATCATTGGCAAGAGATCCTTCTATGTCAATAAGTTCGGTTCC
>ORJL010084233.1_pt1 | contig 39695 bp, 36 predicted proteins | sample 1779941 | NCBI WGS metagenome assembly ORJL01 (sample SAMEA104232317, study PRJEB22302) | groundwater metagenome | biome: forest; feature: aquifer; material: groundwater | place: USA | collected 2011-08-07 | depth 5.8 m | reverse complement strand
CCCTTCCTCGTGATGGCCACCCAGAACCCGATCGAGACCGAGGGCACCTACCCGCTGCCCGAGGCGCAGGTCGATCGCTTCATGCTCAAGGTTCTCATCGGGTACCCGAGCGAGGTGGACGAGTTCGTCGTGGTGCAGCGGATGACCGGCACGCTACAGCCGGTCGTGCCCGTGCTCACCGCCGCTCGGCTCGTCGAGCTCCAGCGCGAGGTCGACCAGGTGTACGTGGACCCCTCCCTGATGGAGTTCGCCGTCCGCGTCGTCACGGCGACGCGCCAGCCGGCGGACTTCGGCCTGCCCGAGCTGGCGAAGTACGTGACGTTCGGCGCGAGCCCGCGCGCCTCGATCAACCTGGTGCTCACCGCGCGGGCGCTCGCGTTCATGCGCGGCCGCACGTACGTCTTCGCGCAGGACGTGCTCGACATGGCGCTCGACGTCGTCCGCCACCGCCTCGTGCTCTCGTACGAGGCGCTGTCCGACGGCGTCTCCGCCGACGACATCGTGCAGCGGATCCTCGAGCGCGTCCCCGCGCCGGCCACGCCGATGCGGGAGCACGTCGCGCTCCGTGCCTGAGCTCGTGCTCCGCAGACGAGCAGCCAATCCGGTCACGGCCGGCGCCGAGCCCGCGTCGGCGGGCCGGGCTTCGCCCACCGTGGGCGGACCGATGTCGCCCCCACCGCACGAGTCCGCGTCGGCGGGCCGGCCTTCGCCTGGCGCCGCCGCCCCAGACTCAGCGGAGCGGACGCTCCGCCGGCTCGAGTGGACCGTGCTGCGGCGGCTCGACGGCCTGCTGCAGGGGGACTACCGCACGCTCTTCCACGGGCAGGGCGTGGACCTCGCCGAACTCCGCGAGTACACCGCCGAGGACGACGTCCGGCAGATCGACTGGAACGTCACGGCGCGGATGGATACCCCGTACGTCCGGACCTATCACGAGGACCGCGAGCTCACGGCGCAGTTCCTGCTCGACCTCTCGCCCTCGGTCGATTTCGGCACCGCGCGCCGCGAGAAGGGAGCGCTCCTCGTCGATTTCGTCGGCGTGCTCGCTCGGCTGCTCACGCGGCAGGGTAACCGCATCGGCGCCGTGCTCTACGGCGACGGCGTCGAGCGCGTCGTCCCGGTGCGGAGCGGGCGCCGCCAGGTGCTCGCGCTCCTGAACGACCTCGCCCGGCGCCGGCGCCTCGCGCGCGCGCGGGCCACCTCGCTCGGGGTGCTCCTCGAGGCCGGCCTCCGGACGCTGACCCGCCGCTCGCTCGTGTTCGTCGTCTCCGACTTCATCAGCACGGCGGGCTGGGAGAAGCCGCTCGGCATGCTCGCCCGACGGCACGAGGTGCTCGCGATCCGCCTCGTCGATCCGCGCGAGCGCGAGCTGCCGGACATCGGCCCGGTCGTCCTCGAAGACGCCGAGACCGGCGAGCAGCTCGTCGTGGACACCCGCGACGGCGCCTTCCGCCGGCGCTTCGCCGACGCGGCGCGGCTGCGCGAGGCCGCGCTCGCGGCGACGTTCGCGCGCGCGCGGGTGGACGTGCTCACGATCTCCACGGACGACGACCTCGTCCCGCAGATCGTTCGGTTCGCCGCCGAGCGCCGCCGCCGGGCCCGGCTCCGCGCCGGCACGGTGGTGGTCTGATGCAGTTCCAGTGGGGACCCGCGCTCCTGGCGCTGCTCGTCGTTCCGCTCCTCGCCGTCCTCTACGTGCGGGCGCAGCGGCGCCGTCAGCGCTACGCGCTCCGCTACGCGAGCCTCGCGCTCGTCCGCGGGGCGGTCGGCCCCGGGCCGGGTCGCCGCCGGCACGTCCCGCCGGCGCTCTTCCTGCTCGGGCTCGCCTTCGCGCTGGTCGCGCTCGCCCGCCCGGTGGCGGTCGTCACGCTGCCGAACGAGGAGGGCATCGTCATCCTCGCGATCGACGTGTCGGGCTCGATGATCGCGCCGGACGTCGAGCCGAACCGGATCGAGGCCGCCAAGGACGCGGCGAAGCGCTTCGTCGAGAAGCAGCGCTCGAACGACAAGGTGCGGGTGGGCGTCGTGTCGTTCTCGGACGTCGCGTTCATCGTCCAGCCGCCGACCACCGATCGCGACGCGACGATCGCCGCGATCAACCGCCTGCGACCGCAGCGCGGGACCGCGATCGGCCGCGGGATCCTCACCTCGCTCGACGCGATCGTCGAAGGTTCGGACGCCGAGCTCCCGAGCGCGCAGCTCCAGGTCCGGCCGGGCGGCCAGGTCGCCGTCCCGAGCGCGCCGCCGCCGCTCCCCAAGGGCGTCTACGCGCCGGCGACGATCATCCTTCTCAGCGACGGCGAGAACAACCAGCCGCCGGCGCCGCTCTCGATCCTCGACCAGGCGGCCAATCGCGGCGTCCGCATCTACACGATCGGGCTCGGCAACCCGGACGGGACGGTCATCCGGGTCGAGGGGCGGGCGATCCGCACCCGCCTCGACGAGACGACCCTGCGGAAGATTGCCGAGGGGACCGACGCGGAGTACTACAGCGCCACGAGCGTCGAGGATCTCCGTCAGGTGTACGAGAACCTCGGGACCCAGATCGTCTTCCGCATCGAGAAGACGGAGATCTCCGCGGCGTTCAGCGCGCTCGCGGTGGTGCTGCTGCTCTGCGCCGGCGGCCTCTCGCTCGCCTGGTTCAACCGCCTGCCCTGATCCGGCCGGCGCGGGGCGGAGCGGCTTGACCCGGCGCGGCCCTCCGGCCGCTCGCGGACGAGCTGCGCTGCGACGCCACGGGTTCGAGCCTCGTCACAGCCCGGCGAGCAGCGGACGCGCCCGGTCCCAAGAGCTGGGGCATCGTCGCCATCCTCGGTGCACCTCAGAGCCTCGGTGCACCTCAGAAGGAGCACGTCCAGAGCTGGCCACGGCCTTCGACGAGGCCGGGCGAGGTGGGAGGCCACGTCGCTTTGGCTCCGCCATGGTTGACACGCTGATCCATTCTACGGTACCGTCTCTCATCTAGTGAGTGTAGAAGTCATTCTATGACAAGCCATCAACTCTTTGAGCCGCCCACGCCGGCCACGCGCACGCTCGAGCGCGGCCTGCGCATCCTCGACGTGCTCAAGGACCGGGGGCCGTCCACGCTGACCGAGATCGCGCAGGCCCTGCAGCTCGACAAGAGCACGGCCCACCGGCTCCTCCGAACCATGGTGAATCTCCTCTTCGTGGAGCGGGAGCCGGAAGGCACCAAGTACCGCCTCGCGGTGAAGCTCGTCGAGCACGGCCGTCGCGTGATCGCGGACATGGAGCTGCATCGGGTCGCGCTGCCGCACCTCCATCACTTGCGCGAGGCGGCCGGCGAGTCCGCGAACCTCGCCGTGCTCCACGGCGGAGCCATCGTGTGGGTCGCCACGTTGGAGGGCCGCAGTCCCTTACGGATGACGGGGCCGGCTGGAGTCGGAGCCGGGCAGCTGCACAGCACCGCCTCCGGGAAGGCAATCCTCGCGTTCCTGCCCGATGGGGAGGTGGGGCGCCTCTTGGCGAACTCGGATCTCGCCCCCAGCACCAGCACGACCATCGCGACGGTGGAAGCGCTGCGTGAGGAGCTGCGGCGGACGCGAGACCGTGGGTACGCCCTCGACGACATGGAGAACATCCCCGGACTTCGATGCATCGCGGTCCCGGTCTTTGGACCATCCGACCAGGTGCTCGGAGCGATCAGCGTCTCGGCTCCCGCTCTCCGTTTCACGCAAGAGGCGATTCGCCAGGTCCTCCCCGTGCTGATCGAGGTGGGCCTCGACGTCTCGCGGACGATGGGCGCCGACGAGCGGACGCTCATGGCACTGATGAACGCGGCGTCCGTCGAGCTAGCCGGATAGGCACGTAGCGGTTCACCAAGCCCTCGAGAGGCTGGAAGGAAGAAGAAACACGTCATGCCGAAAGAAGTTACGGGCGTCCAATGCTTGGTGGCGACGCCCTTTACGGAGGATGGCTCCGCCGTCGATGAAGACAGCTTCAGGAAGCTGATCGATTACGTCATCGTCGGAGGTGTCCATGGCGTAGTGGCGGCCAGCAAGGCCGGCGAACATGGGGCGCTCACGATGAAGGAGCGCCGGCGCCTCATGCACCTGACGGTCGAACAAGTCGCCGGTCGGGTTCCCGCGGGAGTGGGCATCATCGATGCGCAGTATCAGGACGGCCTTACGCTCGGCCGCTGGGCGCGGGAAGCCGGGCTCGATTACGTCATGTCTCGCCCACCCATCGACGGCGACGTGATGACGTACTTCCGCGAGCTCACCGCCGTGATCCCCGTGATGATCTACGACCAAGGCGCGCGCGGTGAGCTTTCCGTCACGGACGTGATCGCGCCCCTGGCCCACGAGACCGGGAACATCGTCGCCGTCAAGGTGAGCGGGGACCCAGAGAAGATCCTCGAGGTCAAGCGAACCATGAACGCGCCCGCACTCTGCGGTTGGGATCTGATGAGCCTTGTCGCCTACGAAATGGGTGCGGACGGTGTCGCTTCCGGCTTCGCGGCGCTGTTGCCCGAGCTCGAACGAAGGCTGTGGGAGAGCGTGAAGCAGGGCCGGCTGGAGGACGCCCGAAAGACGTTCTACGAAGAGTGCCTTCCGGTCGTGCTGCACTGCACGTTCGATCCGTTCGCCTTCTCGAGCGTGAAGTGGGTGCTGCACTGGCTCGGAATCATTCGGTGGCCCACCGTGCGTGAGCCCACCCTTCCCATCAACGAGCATCGGCGGGCCGAGCTTCGGCATGCCCTCGGGCGCGTCGGCGTTCTGCAGTCGCAGCGAGCGTAGATCCTCAGGTGTGGGCGAGTGAGCGCCGGCCGTGAGCGCGTCGTACCCAGTGGGCGATGCCGCTCGTCGAGTCGGAGGCACGAGGCGCGAGGTGACGGTCCTACGACGAGTCACGATCGCTGGCGGCCGAGCGCCGTGTTCGCGCGCGTTCGCCGGCGTGCACGAGCTCCCCAACGGTGACCTTCTCGTCGGCTACCGGCGCGGCGCCGATCACTTGGTCACCGACGACGGAGCGGTCATGACGCTGCGTTCTCGTGACGGCGGCCGCACCTGGGGGGAACCCAGCGCGGTCTTCGCGGTGCCGGGCTGGGACTGTGGTGGCGGCAATCGGATAGCGGAATACCCCGATGGCTCGCTCGCGATGTTCGTGCTCAAGGCGCGCTGGCGCAAGGAAGCGGGCCGCACGGTGAAGGCGGCCGATCCAGCATCTCTTCCGGATCGGATCCACACCCTCATGGCCTTGCGGGAGGCCCACTCGTACGTCACCCAATCGCGTGACGGCGGCCGCACCTGGGGGGACCTGAGCCCCGAGATTCGCCTCTTCGGAGACTGGACTGAGGTCGCCGCCAGCGGACAGGTCCATGTGCTCGATGACGGACGATGGATGATCCCGGCCTACGGCAGCGACGGTCCGGGACAGCGCACCTACACCATCGCGGCCTTCTCGCATGACGGCGGGTCCACCTGGCCGGAGCAATCCATCATCGCCGCCGACCCGGGCATCGACTTCCACGAAGCGAGCTTCCTGCGACGGCGCGACAAGGGGTGTCTCGTCGTGATTCGCTCTCAGGGTCCGCCCGCCGAACTCTACCGGTCATGGTCCCTCGACGAGGGAAGAACCTGGTCGCCTCCCGCTCGAACCGGCTTGAGAGGACACGCGCCAGCTCTCTTGCGGTTGAGGTCGGGCGCGATCCTGTGCGCCTATCGCGACCGTGAGCCCGACCGACCCGGCGTCAGCTACGCCGTAAGCGAGGACGAAGGAGCGAGCTGGCACTACCGCGGCCGGCTCTACAGAGCCAGGCACTGGAACTGTGGCTACCCGAGCCTCGCTCGATTGCGGGGCGGCGAGATCCTTTGCGTCTACTACACGTCGTACGGCAAGGCGGGCTCCGAGATCCGGGGGCTGCTCCTCAGCGACAACACCGGTCGATCCACACCTGACTCGGCAGACGCACCGGACCGTCCGCCGTCCACCACGGCAGTCGCGTATTGACCAATGAACCGCTTTCGCGCACCGGGAAGGAACCTGGATAGGCAATTCAGAGGAGGAAACCTGTGAACAGATTGGCAGCTCTAGCCGTCAGCGCAGTCATTACGCTCACGGCTTGTTCATCCGCTTCAGTGCCCGCATCGGGATCGGCCTCGCCCGCATCGATCTCGCCCACCGGCGGCGCAGCCCCGGTGAAGCTCTCGGTGTGGCAGTTCGGTTCGCCGAACACCAAGCGCCCCGACGGTGTCACGTGGGAAGACTGGTGGAGCTCGAAGATCAAGGACTACACCAGCAAGAATCCCAATGTCGTAATCAGCTTCGCAGCGAAAGGGCAGGAGGCGGGCGGAACAACACTCTCCATTGATGCGGCTCTCGCCGCCGGATCACCGCCCGACATCTCGTTCGACGTCGTCTTTCGTCAGGCCAAGTACGCCGCGGTACAGGGTCTGCTGGAGCCCGTGGACTCGGTGCTCAGCGCGGACGACTGGAAGGCCCTGGATCCTGGCGCGGTCAAGACGGTCAGCAGGTCAGATGGCAAGCGGTGGGGGGTCCCCGTCTTCGTGACGCCCCCGTTCGTCCTCGCCGTCAACAAGACCCTGGCAACCGCGGCCGGAGCGGCGCAGCTACTGCCTGCGGACCCGGATCGCGACTGGACCACCGATCAGTTCGTAGCCTTCCTCAAGGCGGTAGCCAAGCCGCCGCAGCGGTACGGCACCATCTTGTACGCCAAGACCGCGTCTTCCACCGAACGGCTGAGCGGATATGCCGGTGGATTCGGCGCCGCCTTCTACAAAGGCGGCGACTACTGCCGCAGTGCGATCGACAGCCCGGAAGGCGCCCGATGGATGGACTGGATGAACGGCCTGGTCAAGCAAGGACTGGCTCTGCCGGGCGCCGCCGGTCTCGCGGATGCCGATCAGGACGCGGCGTGGAGCAATCAGCAAGTCGTCGTGGTTCCGGGCACCCAGACCGTGCTCGATCTCAGCAAGAAGCTCGTATCCACGGGACAGGTGAAGGATCTCGACGTCTTCTTCGTGAACTACCCGCACGAGCCCGGCGTACCGCCCCCGCCGCCCGCGCACAACGCCCCGTGGGCCGCGACCATCTTCAAGCAGAGCGACCCGGCCAAGCGGGACGCGGCGGTCAGCTTCCTCAAGTTCCTGGCCAACGAGCCAACGCTTACGGACTTTGCGACGGGCTTCGGCACGATCTCTCCCTACACCGCGGCTGCGTCGCGCTTCGCCGGCAGTGACGCCAACTACCAGTTCCTCTTCAGGATGGTCCGGGACCGCGGGGTACAAGACATGGGCTATGCGGTGAAGGACTTCAACGGGGTGCGGCTGGCCTGGGCGACCGCACGCCAGAGGATCTGGAGCGGCACCGTGGATTCGAAGCAGGGGCTGCAGCAATTCGCGCAGGAAGCGGCCAAGCTCCTGTGTCCCTAGCATTCGCCGTTCTCTCTGTCAGCCTGTCAACCGCATGACCTGGCGGGCGCGATGATCGTCCAGCTGGCCAGTCCAGCGCCGGTCGCTGGTGGAGCGAAGGTGACGCTGCGAGGGCTGCTGCGGCGGCTGTATCGAGACCGATACGGCTACCTCTTCATCGCGCCCGCCTATCTTCTGTTTCTCGTCTTGGTGCTGGTTCCCGTCTTGGTGGCGATCAGCCTGGCGTTCTTCCGGACGGACTACATCACGTTCCAGTGGGTCGGCCTCTCCAATTTCCAGGCGCTGGCGGATAGTCCGTCGTTCCGAGCCGCCGTCGCGAATACCCTGTTCTACGTCGGCGTGGGCGTGCCCGCCACCGTCGTGATCTCGCTGGTGATCGCGCTGCTCGTGCAGCAATTGGGGTCGAAGGCCCAGAGCTTCTTTCGCGGAGCGTTCTACCTGCCGGCCGTGGCCGGCGTCGTCGTTCTGGCCTTGGTGTGGACGTGGATCTTCAACCCCGCATTCGGTCTTCTCAATTGGGTGGTGAATCAGTTCGGCGGAGCTTCGGTTCCGTGGCTGGCTGACGCCGGAACGGCACGCTGGGCGGTGGTTGTCGTCCTGCTCACGCACACGATTGGACAGCCCATCATCCTGTTTCTCGCCGGGCTCGCGAGCATACCGGCCGAGCTCCACGACGCCGCGCGCGTGGATGGCGCAGGTGCGCTGCAGCGAGTGTGGTACGTCACCTTCCCGTTGCTTCGTCCGGTGTTCCTGTTCGTGGTGACCATCACCACCATCGGTGTCTTCCAGATCTGGGAGACCATCTACATGCTGACCGCCGGCGGCCCGGGAAAGGCCAGTACCTCCATCGTGTACGAGATCTTCGAAACGGCCTTCCTCACATCGGCGTATGGACTCGCGTCGGCGATGGGGGTCGTGCTCATGGTGATCGTGGCCGTCATCACCCTGGTGCAGCTTCGCTTCTCGGACGTCTCGTACCTTGAGTGAGCCGCAGGCCGGTGCGCAGGCGCCGAGGATGGGGCTCGCTCCGGTACGGCGTCGGAGCCCGCGCGCACCTCGCAGGCTGCTGCGCCGTTTGAGCTATCCGGCGGCGCTCGCGATCGTCACCTGCCTCGCGGCACTGTTTCTCATCCCGCCCTATTGGATGGTGACCGGCTCGCTGAAAGCGCAGCTTGTGACCGTGGCAATGCCGCCCGAGCTCGTCCCGACAAGTCCTACCCTCGCGAACTGGCAGGTGGTGCTCGGCAGCAACATTCCGATCTGGCGATGGCTCGGCAACAGCTTGCTGGTTGCGGGGGCAACGATGCTCCTGTCCGTGTCGGTGAGCGCGTTCGCCGGCTACTCGTTCGGCAAGAAGAAGTTCGCCGGCTCGCGGCCCCTCTTCCTACTCCTTCTCGCGACGATGATGCTTCCCGCCCAAGTGCTCCTGATCCCCCTGTACATCCTCGTGCGTCAGTTTCACCTGTACGACACCTACATGGGAATGGTCCTGCCGCTGGTCATGTCGCCGTTCGGCGTCTTCTTGATCAAGCAGTTCATGGCGACGATTCCCAATGAGATACTCGCCGCGGCGCGGATGGACGGCGTGTCTGAATGGGGCATGTTCCGGTGGATCATCCTGCCGCTCTCCGGCCCGGCATTGGCCGCTTTGGCCATCTTCACGTTCACGACGGCCTGGAACAACTTCATGTGGCAATTGCTGATGGCCAGCGATGTGAGCATGTACACCCTGCCGGTCGGGGTCGCGGCGATGTCCAGGACTCCGATTGGGGCCGATCAGACCGTGCTCAACGTCGGTGTTCTGATGGCGGGCGGCACGTTCGCCGCGTTGCCGATGATCCTGATCTTCTTGGTCTTCCAGCGCCAGTTCACGCAGGGCATAACCATGGGCGCAGTCAAGGGCTAGGGCGAAGGCGGGTGACCTCCAATGCTTGATGCGAGCAGCACGTACGCGCACGTGGAAGCGGCGCACACCGGCACTGCGATCGTGCCGGTAGGCGCGACCGAGCAACACGGTCCTCATCTGCCGCTGAGCGTGGACTACCTCCTGGCCGAGGCTGTTGCGCGTGGAGTGGGTCAGCAGCTGGATGCCTTCGTGTTGCCGGCGCTGCCGTTCGGCAACTCGCAGGCTCACGTGGGCTTCCGCGGAAGCATGTCGCTGCGGTACGAGACGCTGAACAGCGTGATCAAGGACCTGAGTCGATGCCTTTTCGATCAGGGCTTCCTGCGAGTGGCGGTGTTGAACATGCATGGCGGCAACGTCGGCCTCGTGACCGCCGTGCGCGAGGTGAACGCAGGCGGGCGGGACGGCAAGGCCATCGTCGTCAATCCGTTGATCCTGGCGAGCAGTCGGCTGTCGGCCATCATCGAGACGCTCGCGGAGGAACGACACGCGGGAGAGTACGAGACCTCGCTCATGATGCATCTCCACCCGCACCTCGTCGTCGGGGAGGCTTCGGACTGCGTCCCGAGTGCACCGCAGGAGTACTTCGACGTGTTGCCCTTGAGGGATGCTTCGCCGGGCGGTGTGTGGGGTTGCCCATCGCGCGCGTCGGCCCAGAAGGGCGCGCTGGCCCTGTCGGTCCTCGTCGAGGTCACATCCCAACACATCGTGGACGTCTTTGCCCGACTGGAGGAGCTGAGGAAGCGTGGAGCGAGCGGTCCGCTCTCGAGTGGATCAGCCTAGTCATGGAGATTCGTGCGGCAACCACTCACTCCAGGGGGCTGGGGCGACGGGACTAGCCAGCGTGACCGCCGACGAGGTTGCCTCTTGGTGGGGCGGCGAAGCGAGGGAGGCGCACAGTGCTCGACTTGGTCATCCGCAATGGCCTGATCATCGATGGTACGGGAAGTCCCGGCTTCTACGGGTCGGTCTTGGTCGCCGGCGGCCGGCTGAGCGTGAAGCGCGGTGATGCCGACAGCACCCCGGCCGCGAGGGTCATCGACGCGACGGGATGTGTCGTCTGCCCCGGGTTCATCGATCTGCACTCCCACGCGGGGCTGACCATCCTTGGCGAGCCGCACCACGACCCGAAGATCAGACAAGGCGTGACAACTGAGCTGGTCGGCATCGACGGCATATCGCATGCTCCGTTCAAGACCCGTGAAGAGCTGGAGCGGTACATCTGGCTCGACTCGGGCCTGAATGGCTATCCGCCGATGCCGCCGGAATGGTTGAGCGTGCCGCAGTACTTGAGCCAATACGACAAGAGAGTGGCGATCAACATCGCGTACATCCTCGGCAACTCACCCGTTCGCATCTGGGCGGTCGGATGGGACAACCGCCCGGCGACCACCTCGGAGCTCGCGGACATGAAGGCCGTCGTTCGAGAGGCTTTGGAGGACGGCGCCTGGGGACTCTCGAGCGGCCTTGACTACCCACCTGGAGCCTTCGCGGACACCGATGAGCTCGTGGCATTGGCGGAGGTGACCGCTCATCTCGGTGGCTTCTATCACACGCACACCAGGAGCAGCCTCCGGGCAAAGGGACTTCTGGAGCCGTGGCGCGAGGCACTCCAGATTGGAAGACGGAGCGGTGTCCCGGTGCACCTCACTCACTACCGGCAGAGCGCTCAGGGCGTGGGTAGCCATCTCGACTACCTCGAGCTCGTGGAGCGAGCGCGTGCGGATGGTCTGGACGTGACGTTCGACTGCTACGCCTACCCCTACATGGGAACCTCCGCGACGTTCGACCTGCCTCACTGGGCGAAAGACGGTGGCCCGGAACGCCTCATGGAGGTCCTTCGGGATCCGAGCACGCGAGCACGGCTGCGCGTGGAGATGACTGCTCGGCTCGACGTCGTGGATTGGAGCCAGAGCAACTGGCTGACGAACTTCAGGAAGACGGAGAACAAGCGCTACGACGGTCGATCGCTGCACGAGATTGCGGGACTCCGCGATCAGCATCCTGTGGACGCGCTGGCCGATCTTCTGATCGACGAGAACCTCGGAGTGTCCACGGTGGGCCTGGGTACGAACGCGCACACCCTCGCGGCGTTCGTCTCGCATCCACTTGGGATGATCGCGAGTGACGCGATCCTCTTGGGGGAGTACCCGAATCCGCGCAGCTATGGCTGCTTTCCGATTGTGCTGGCCGAGTATGTCCGTGCGGAGAAGCAGCTGACGTTGCCGGAAGCGATTCGGAAGATGACTGCCTTCCCGGCTCAGCGACTCGGCCTGCCGGACCGGGGCGTCTTGCGCGATGGATACAAGGCCGATCTGGTCGTCTTCAATCCCGCCACGGTAAAGACTGATGCCAGCAGGTCCGACCCGAAGAGGTATCCGGTCGGCATCGACTACGTAATCGTCAATGGGGAAACGGTCATCGAGAAGGGCGAGAACACCGGCGCCCTCCCCGGCCGAGTGCTCCGTCGTGGTCGAAGTGAGTAGCTGGGCCCGCCTGCTTCGGGTACGAGCAGGCACCCGCGCCGAGCCCGATCTGGTTGGACCGTGGAACGCGAGAGAGCGTGAGCGTTCCGTAGAGCGTCGAGCAGTCGCGGGGTGACCGATCGTTCAGCCGCGCGGCCGGGGTCTCGAGCGCCCGTCCCGGCTCGTCCTTCACGATGCCCGCACGATGGCCTTCGCCGGGCGAGCGCTGATCGGCAGCGTGTGCACCTGAGGCCATCGATCCGCCGCCACGGCGCCGTCGCATACCGCGCCCGCATCCTCGGGCGTCTCGTCCCGGGCGCGACCGCGAGCGCGCGCGACGCGATCGTCGTGCGCGACTCCTTCTCGACTCGCGTCATCCGATCCCGATCGGCGGCGGACCATGACACACTTCCGGCGGAGCAATAGGGACGCGGGAGGGACGCCATGGCCACCGTCACGTTCGACCAAGCGACCAAGCGATTCGGCGACGTCACGGCCGTCCACGACCTCTCCCTGCAGGTTCGGGACGGCGAGTCCCTCGTCCTCGTCGGTCCCTCGGGCTGCGGGAAGACGACGGCGCTGCGCATGGTCGCGGGGCTCGAGGACCAGACCTCGGGCGACATCTTCATCGGCGACCGACTCGTCAACGACGTCGCGCCGAAGGACCGCGACATCGCGATGGTCTTCCAGAACTACGCCCTTTACCCGCACATGACGGTCTACGACAACATCGCCTTCGGGCTGAAGCTGCGCGGCACTCCGAGGGCGGAGATCGAACGGCGCGTGGCGGAGGTGGCGGAGATCCTCGGCCTCGGCGCGCTCCTGCAGCGCAAGCCGAAGGAGCTGTCGGGTGGTCAGCGGCAGCGCGTCGCGGTCGGGCGCGCCATCGCGCGTGAGCCCGCGGTGTTCCTCATGGACGAGCCGCTCTCGAACCTCGACGCGAAGCTTCGCGTCCAAACCCGGGCCGAGCTCGAGAAGATCCACCAGCGCGTGGGGAAGACGACGATCTACGTTACCCACGATCAGATCGAGGCCATGACGATGGGCGACCGTATCGCCGTCATGCGCGACGGCGTCCTGCAGCAGCTCGATACGCCGCAGGTGCTCCACGATCATCCGGCCAACCTCTTCGTCGCGGGCTTCATCGGATCGCCGGCGATGAACTTCTTCCCCGCGAAGGTCGTGGGCGCGCCGGGTGATGCCGCCGCGGACACCGGCTTCACGAGCGTGCCGCTCGGCGCTCGCGCCGATCGGCTCATCGGGAAAGACGCCATCGTCGGCGTGCGCCCCGAGGACATCCATGACTTGAGCACCGCGGGGCCGGACGGCCGCCTGCCGGTCCAGGCGCGCGTCGATGTCGTCGAGTACCTCGGAAGCGAACTGCAGCTGCACCTCGAGGCCCAGGGCCAGACCTTCGTCGCGCGCGTGTCCACGGACACGCGGACGCGGCCCGGCGCGGACCTCCGCGTCGGCTTCGACCTCCGCAAGATGCATCTCTTCGACAAGGCGACCGAAGCGGCGATCTGGTGAGCCTGCTCGGCCGCGTCTCGGCCCTCCCCCTCGCGACCGTGCCGCGGCCGGGATACCGGCAGCCCTTCTGACGCCGGGGTCCGCCCTCGGCCGGTACTTCCTTGCTTGAGAAGCACCGCTGTGCCCACGGGCGGGACCGCTAGGCGACGTGGCGGCGGAACCAGTCGCTCGCGAGCCGCGCCACCGCATCGAGCGCCCCCGGCTCCTCGAAAAGGTGCGTCGCGCCCGGCACGACCGCGAGCTCCTTCGACCGCACGGCGAGGGACGCCAGCGCGTCGCGGTTGAGCGCGACGACCACCGGGTCGTCGCCGCCCACGATGAGCAGCGTCGGCGCGCGGACCGCCGCGAGCGCGGGGCCGGCGAGGTCCGGGCGGCCGCCGCGGGAGACGACCGCGCGCACGAGTGACGGCCGCTCGACCGCCGCGAGGAGCGCCGCGGCGGCGCCGGTGCTCGCGCCGAAGAGCCCGATCGCGAGGTGCTTCGTCGCCGGCTCGGCGGCCAGCCAGTCGACCGCGCCGACGAGCCTTCGCGCGAGGAGAGCGACGTCGAAGCGGAGCTCAGCGGTGCGGTCGTCGAGCCTGCCCTCGTCCGCGGTGAGGAGGTCCATGAGGAGCGTCGCGATCCCCGTCGCGCCGAGCGCCGCGGCGACCTGGCGGTTGCGCGGGCTGCGCCGCGAGCTCCCCGAGCCGTGGGCGAAGCACACGATCGTGCGCGCGCCCGGCGGGAGCGCGAGGTCGCCGTCCAGGCGGGCACCGCCGACGGCGATGCGGACCGCGGCCGGCGCGCTCACCCCGCGTGCGCGGGCGCCGCCACGTTCGCCAGGCGCAGGAGCTCGACGACCTCGTCGTCGCTCACCTGCGGGAACAGGCCGAAGTGGAGCCCGACCGCGTAGAAGCTCGACGGGGTCAGGAGGCAGACGAGGTCGTCCACCTGGTCGCGGAGGGCTTCCAGGGTCTCGGGAGGCGCGACGCCGACCGCGAGCACGATCCGCTCCGGGGCGAGGGCGCGGATCGCCGCGAGGCTCGCCCGCATCGTCACGCCCGTCGCGATCCCGTCGTCGACGACGATCGCGGTCTTCCCGTGGAGGTCCGGCAGCGGTCGGTCACCGCGGTAGCGCCGCAGGCGCCGGTCCAGCTCGGTGCGCTCGCGCGCCGAGACGCGGTCGAGGTCCGCGCGCGTCACGCCGGCGAGCCGCACCGAGTCGGCGTCGAGGATCTCGACACCGCCGGGCGCGATCGCGCCGATGCCGAACTCCGGCTGGTCCGGCGCGCCGATCTTCCGCGCGACCATCACGTCGAGCGGCGCGCCGAGCGCACGCGCGATCTCGTACCCCACGACGACGCCGCCGCGCGGAATCGCGAGGACGACCGGGTTGCGGTCGCGGTACGGGGCGAGCCGCTCGGCGAGCTGCCGCCCCGCCTCGCGGCGGGCCCCCAGCCCGGGCGGCCGCGGCGGGCCGCCCGGCCGCGCCGCGCTGTCGGGCAAGGCCCCTCCGTGCGAGCCCCTCGATCGAGAGGGCCGCGCCGAGACCGGTGGCGCGGGTCAAGCGGCGAGCGCGGCGAGGACCTCCCGGGCGTGGCCGTCGGCTTTCACGAAGTACCAGGCCTTCTCGACCTTCCCGGTCGGGCCGACCAGGAACGTCGAGCGGATGACGCCCGGGCCGCGATCCGGCCGCTCGCCCCAGGCGCCGTAGGCCTCGAGCGTCCGCTTCTCGACGTCGGAGAGGAGCGCGAAGCGGAGGCCGAACTTCGAGCGGAAGCGCCGGTGCGACTCGGCGCCGTCGGGCGAGACCCCGATGACCGGGACCTTCGCCTCCTGGAAGGCGGCGAGGTTGTCGTTGAAGGCGCAGGCCTCGGTGGTGCAGCCGGGCGTGTCGTCGGCCGGGTAGAAGTAGAGGACGTAGCGCGAGCCTCGCAGGTCGCTCGACGAGACGGTCTTCCCGTCCTGGTCGGGCAGGCTGAACGCGGGCGCCACGTCCCCGGCGGCGAGTGTGGTCATCGATCTCCCCTTCTGTATCGCGGGTGATGGTGCGGACCAGCGTACCGCCCCTAGCCTCATCCGCCATGGACGGATTCCGTATCGAGGCTCGCGTGCCGAGCGATCTGCCCGCCGGCGAGCTCGACGCCGCGGTGGCGCTCCAGCGCGCGCTCGACCTCGAGCGCGCGCCGGACGAGCCACTCGCCCCGGCCGAGGTCTACCGCACCCGCATCACCCACGCCGGGACCGACGCGGCGCGGCAGGCGTGGGTCGCCCTCGATCGCGCGGGCGGCCTCGCCGGGATCGCGGGGCTCGAGCTGCCGCTCACGAGCAACGAGCACCTCGGATTCTCCTTCGTGGGCGTGCGCGCCGACGCGCGCCGGCGGGGACTGGGCCGCGCGCTCGCGGCGCGGGCCGTCGCGGCCGCGAAGGACGCCGGTCGAAGCGTGCTCATGACCTTCAGCGACGATCGCCTGCCCGGCGGGCTGGCGTTCGCGAAGGCGCTCGGCCTCGAGGTCGGGAGCGAGATGCACACCAACGAGGTCGTCCTCGCGCGCGTGGATCGCGCGCGCGTCGCGGCGCTCCGCGAGGAGGCGCGCGCGAAGGCCGCGGGGTACGTCCTCGAGACGGTCGCGCGGCCGACGCCCGACGCGCTCCTCGGCGACGTCTGCGCGGCCTTCGAGCTCATGAACGGAGCCCCGCGCGACCGGATGGCCTGGGGCGACCAGCGCGTCACGCCCGAGCAGATCCGCGAGCGCGACGGACTGCACCTCCAGCAGGGCCGCGTGTCCTTCCTGCTCCTCGCGCGCCGGCGGAACGACGGCGCCGTTGCCGGCTTCACCGAGCTCACCTGGCTCCGGGCCGTGCCGCAGGTCGTGCAGCAGCACGGCACCGCGGTCGATCCCGCGCACCGCGGGAAGAACCTCGGGATGTGGCTGAAGGCGACCAACCTCGAGCGCGTCCTCGACGAGGTCCCCGGCGCCCGGGTCATCCGTACCGGGAACGCCGACTCGAACGACGCCATGCTCCGCATCAACCGTGCGCTCGGCTTCGGGCCGGCGTTCGCGTCGTTCGTGCTCCAGGGACCGGTCGAGACCGTCGCGGCGAAGGCCGCGACCCGGGAGCGGGTTCGCTAGACCGGCTGCCTCGACCTCCTCACGAACCGCTCCGCGGTAATGAGGGAGGTCAGCTCACGCTCCGCTGACCTCGAGACCCATGCCGATGAGGATCTTCGTGAGCTCCGCGCGCTGCGGGGCCGTCAGCGAGACGAGGGGGGCGCGAACGGGGCCGCCGCGTCGGCCGAGGAGCTCGACCGCGGCCTTCGCGCAGGCAGGCTGGCCGGCGCGTCGCGCGAACCGGCGGAACTCGGCCCACCGGCCGAACTCGCGACGCGCCGTGGCGAGATCGCCGCGCACCATCGCGGCGTACGTGCCGAGGATGATCTGCGGGATGAAGTTCGACTGCGTCGAGCTCAGCCCGTCGGCGCCGAGCGCGAGCGAAGCCACCATCGCTTGGTCCGAACCGGCGAAGATCTTGAGCCGTCCGCCCGCCAGGGCGATGAGTTCGGCGTGCTCCTGGATCGTCGTCGCCCCCTGCTTGAGGCCGACGTAGCCGTCGATCTCGGCGAGGCGCGAGAGCAGCTCGGGCGCGAGGCTCGGAGTGATGAGCGGGTTGTTGTAGAGGAGCAGTCCGAGCGTCGTGGCCTTGGCCACGGCCTCGAAGTGCGTGATCGTGCCCTGCTCGGTCGGCTCGATCATGCCGTAGGGGGGCGTGATCATCGCGCCATCCGCACCGGCATCCTCGGCGTCCCGGGTGTACGCGATGACCTCGCGGGTGCTGCCGCCCGCGGTCGTGGCGACCACCGGCACGCGGCCCTTAGCGGCCGCGACGACGGTGCGGAGAAGCGTGCGGCGCTCCTCGGGCTCAAGCGTGACGTACTCGCCGTAGGTCCCGGCGACGACGATGCCGTTCAGGCCCTCGCGGATGAGGTAATCGGCGTTCTCGGCAGCGGCGTCGAGGTCGAGCGTGCCCGACGCGGTGAACGGGGTGAGGAAGATCGTGAAGACGCCGTGCATCCGCTCGCGGAGTGCGGCACCTCGCTGGCCGGTCACGGCAGTGCCCGCACGAGGCCGCCATCGACGAGGACGCTCTGGCCGGTGATGTACGAGGCGGGCTCGGACGCGAGGAACGCCACCAGGGCAGCCACCTCGGCCGGTCGCCCGTAGCGACCGGCGGGGATGCTCCGCTCGGTCGCGGCGCGGAACGCCTCGTACGACACGCCCTTCGCCTTCGCGCGGCCGATGTCCAGATCGTGTACGCGGGACGTGTCGGCCCGGCCCGCGGAGACCATGTTCACGGTGATGCCCTCCGCCGCGATCTCGGGCGCGAGGCTCTTCACGACGCCCACGAGGGCGGGGCGGAAGGCGTTGGAGAGGACGAGGTTCTCGAGGGGCTGGCGCACGGACGACGAGCCGATCACGACAATCCGGCCGTACTTGCCTCGGCGCATGAGCGGGAGCGCGAGGCGGATCGCGCGGATGGTGCTCATGAGCGTGAGCTCGTAGGCGGCCGCCCACTGCTCGTCCGTCACTGTGGCGAGGCTGCCCGGAGGTGGTCCGCCCGCGTTCGTGACGAGGATGTCGAGACGCCCGTACCGCGCGTCGGTCGTGGCGAAGAGCCGGTCAAGGTCCTCGCGCCTGGAGACGTCGGCGCGCACGCCGAGCGCGTCGCTCCCGGCGGCGCGGAGCGCGCTTACCGCCTTCTCGAGCCGCTCTTCGTTGCGCCCGCACACGCTCACGTCGCATCCGGCGCCGGCGAGCGCGTCGGCGCACGCACGCCCGAGCCCATCGGTCCCGGCCATCACGACGGCGACCCGTTTCATGCAGCCCTCCCGAGGCAGGCGAAGAATTGATCCATGAGCATCCGCGCCACGCCAGTGAGCATCCGCTGACCGACCGCGGCCACCGTGCCGCCGACCTGGGCGTCCGCCCCTACCGTGACGGTCGTGCCCGTGCCGTTCTCGACCAGCGTGATGAGCGCCTTGCCCTTCACGAAACCCGGCAGCCCCTTCCCGTCTACCTCGAGGGTGAGCGAGTCCGGCTCGGCCTGGTCCACGATCGCGACCGTTCCGGTGTAAGTGCCGCGGATCGGACCGGCACCAATGGAGAGCTTCGCGTCCCAGCGATCGGGGCCGCTCGCCTCCAGCGACTGGCAGCCCGGAATGCACGCGCGCAGCGCGTCGGCCTGGAGCAGCCGCGACCAGACCTCCGCGCGTCCTGCCGGAAGGCCGTACGTCGCATCGATCCTCATCGCGCGGCGACCGCTGCGCCGAGGAGTTCCTGCATTTGGAGGATGCCCCCAGCAAGCTCATCCCGGGCCGTGGCGAACGAGAGCCGAAGGTGCGCCGGGCTGCCGAACCCGGTGCCCGGCATGACCGCGACGCGCCGCTCCGAGAGGAGGACCCCGGCGAGGTCGTCGCTCGTTTCGATCCGCTTCCCGGCGACGGTGCGCCCGAACCACGCGGACATGTCGACCCAGACGAAGAAGGCGCCGTCCGGCTCGAGACAGGTGAGGCCGGGGACCGCCCGGACCCCGTCCACCAGCGCGCGCCGGCGGCGCCGGTACTCCTCGAGGACCGGTGCGAGCCACTCCTGCGAGCCGCCGAGCGCGGCGAGCGCGGCGCGCTGGGCGATCGAGTTCGGATTGCCTGTGAGGTGCGACTGGAGCGTCACCATCGCATCGGCGACCGGGCGGGGCGCGGCAGCGTCCCCGATGCCCCAGCCGGTCATCCCGTACGTCTTCGAGACGGCGCTTACCACGATCGTCCGCTCGCGCATCCCCGGGAACGCGGCGATGCTCGCGTGGCCCTCCGGCGTGTAGACAAAGGTGGAGTAGATCTCGTCGCTCACGACCCAGAGGTCGCGCTCGACGCAGAAGGCGGCGAGCTTCGCGAGCGCGGCCTTCGAGTAGACCGCGCCGGACGGGTTGTTCGGGCTGTTGAGGATGAGAAACCGCGTCCGCGGCCCGACGAGGGGCGCGAGCGTTGCCGGGCTGATCCGGTAGCCCTCAGCGGCTGTGGTCGGCACGAACACCGGCGTGCCACCCAGGAACCTGATCTGCTCGGGGAACGAGACCCAGTACGGGGCCGGGATGAGGACTTCATCGCCTGGATCGAGGAGCACCGCCGCGGCGTTGAACAACGCATGCTTGGCCCCGACGGAGACGACGACATCTTCCGGCTCGTAGGCCAACCCCAGATCAGCGCCCAGGCGGGCGGCCGCGGCTCGCCGCAGCTCGATGATCCCGGCGGTGTGGGTGTAGCTGTTGAAATCCTCGCGGATCGCCCCGATCGCGGCGTCCTTCACCTCCGCGGGCGGCGGGAAGTCAGGCTCGCCGAGGCCGAGCCGGTAGACCTTCTCGCCGGCCGCACGGAGCGCACCGACCTGTGCTTCGAGTGCAGCGGTCGGTGAGGTCGCGATCCGCCTGATCGCCTGGGAGAGTGAGCGCCGTGTCGCCGCCACCACCTAGCGGAAGGCCGGCAGAATGCGCTCGGCGATGAGCTTCATCGCCTCCGACGGTACCTTGCCGAGCGGTCCGCCGATCGAGATGTGGTCGAAGCCTGCGTCGATGATGACCTGGAGCTGCTTCACGCAGTCCTCGGGCGTGCCGTAGATGCCGGTCTTGAGCATCTGCGGTGTGAGCGCCGCGCGCGCGCCCGCGTAGTCACGCGCCATCGCGTGGTCGTAGGCCGGCACGAAATCCTTGATCGTCAGACCGATAGTCGCGAGCGCGCGCGGGTCGAGGTAGGTGCCGAAGTAGGCCACGATATCGGCAAGCATGTCGCTCGCCTCCTGGCGATCCTCCGAAACGGCCATCCAGACGAAGGCGCACTTGTCGAAGGGACGGTCCGGGTTCGCGGATTTCTTGAGGCCCCGGAGAACCGGTTCCATGATGACTTTGGCGGATTCCGGCGGGGTGACCATCGGGAGTGTGCCGTCGCCGATCTCGCCGCTCAGCTCGAGGAACTCCTCGCCGACCGGGCAGATCATGATCGGCACGTCGGTGCGGAACGGCTTGATCCGAAGGAACGCCTTCTCCGTCCAGTTCTTGAAGACCTTGCCGTTGTAGACGACCACCTCGCCGCGGAACAGGCGTCGCAGAATGTCGGTCGCCTCGCGGACGCGCTGGTAGACGTCGCCGCGTTCGATCCCGATCCAGGTGATCGTGTCGAAGTTGTGGAGCCCGATCGTTACCGCGAGGCGACCCTGCGCGATCTCGTCGAGCGTCGTGACGAAGGACGCAATCTCGGCGGGGTGCGTCGTGTAGATGTTCGTGCGGCAGTGCAGCTCGATCTTCGAGGTCGTCTGGGCGACCGCCGCGTGGAGCGCCCACGAGTTGAGGCGAAACATGTCGTGCGGGAAGAGGACCGTGTCGTAGCCCAGGCGCTCGGCGAGCTGGGCCAGTCCGATGAGCTCGCGCGGACCGCCGAGATCGTCGATGAGTCGAACGCCGAACTTTACCTTCTTGGGCGCCACGGTCGGTACCTCCCCACGAGAGTGAACGTACCCATCATCGAGGTGCTGACGTGACGCGGACAATGTCCTCGCCCGACAGAATTGCCCTCCGACGTGTGCGGCGGGCACAGCCCCACCGGCACCGTCCGGCAGAGGGGTGCAGTGGACCCACGGCGGCCAGAAGGGCTACCCCAGCGGCGGCTGGCCGAAGCGGCTCGACCGGAACACGCTCGTGTCGTACGGCGGTACGCGATCGAGGACGAGGTCGGCGGCGAGGGCACCCACGGCCGGAGCGAGCTTGAACCCGTGACCGCTCGTTCCGCACACCACGAAGCAGCCCCGGGCGGACGGGAGTTCGTCGATAATGTGGCAGCGATCTGGCGACATGTCGTAGATCCCCGCCCAACCGCCGCGGCTGCGAGCCGAACCGAGTGCCGGGAAACCGGCAAGGGCGCGTTCGCTGAAGAAGGCGATGTCGGCGTTGGTCGGTCGCGCGTCGAAGGCGTCGGGATCAGCATCCGTGCCGATCGGAGCCGACGCGAGTCCGCCGACGAGGAGCAGGTCCGCACCTTCGGGACGGAGATAGATCTGGTTCGCGACGTCCGCGACGACGTGCCGTGGGCGCATCCCCGCCTGGCACTCGAGGGTCACGACCGGTTCTCGGGAGGGCCGGGTGGGCAGCTCCATGCCTACCCCGCGCACGAGGCCCGCGGTCCACGGGCCGGCGGCGACGATGACACGCGCCGCGCGGACGCTCCCCCGCGGGGTCTCGACGCCCACGACTCGGTCCCCTTCGGTGAGGAGCCGGGTCACGGACGTGTCGCGCCATACCCGGGCGCCGCGAGCCACTGCCCAGCTCACCAGACCCTGGGCCGTCCCCGCTGGGTCCGCATATCCCGACTCCGGCTCGAACACGCCGCCCCCCAGATCGTCCACGCGCACGAGCGGTTCGAGTTCACGGATCTGGGCGGCCGTCAGACAACTGGTCCTGATCCCGAGTCGCTGGTGCATCGCGACCGTGGCGCGGAGCGCTGGCATCTCGCGCTCGCGAGCCACCAGGACGTAGCCGATCGGTCGGAAGCCTGCCTCACCTTCGGTGAGTTCGGCAAAGTGTTGAAAGAAGCGCAGGCTATCGAGCGCCATTCTGGAATACAGCTCGCTCTGGTAGTGCTGGCGAACGACGGCGCTGGAGACGCCGGTCGGACCGCCGGCGATCCGACCGCGTTCAACGAGCAGGCAATCGCGGACGCCCCGCCGTGCCAAGTGGTACAGGATCGCTGCGCCGTTGATCCCGCCGCCGACGACGATGACCTCGGCCGAGCGCTGCGTCACATCTGGCGGGTGCGCGTCAGGTCTGGCGGGTGCGCGTCGATCCGCTTCACGATGCCAAGCGCGGATCGAGCACGTCGCGAAGACCGTCGCCGACGACGTTGAACGACAGCACCACCAGAGAGATCGCGATGCCGGGTATGAGGCTGATGTGTGGGGCCACGGTCAGCCACTGCTGCGCCGAGTTGAGCATCGCGCCCCACTCCGGGGTCGGCGGCTGTGCGCCCAATCCGAGGAACGAGAGCGATGCCAGGCGGATGATTGCCGAGCCGATCTCCAGACTCGAGTAGACGATGATCGCCGAGATCGTGTTCGGCAGCACGTGCCGGGTCACGATGCGGACGGGTCCCGCGCCGGACGCGACGGCGGCCAGGATGAACTCGCGCTCTCGTATCGACAACGTCAGACCGCGAACGATGCGTGCGTAACCCGGCACGGCGGCGACCCCGACCGCGAGGACGGCGCTGAGCAGATCCGGGCCGAGGAACGTGACGAGCAAGATGGCGATGAGGATCGAGGGAAAGGCGAGCATGAGGTCGGCTGAACGCATGAGCACGCGATCGGCAGTGCCACCCAGATAGCCCGCGATGAGCCCGACGCAGACACCCGCGCCCGTGGCGAGGCTCACCGCGAGAAGCGACCCCCCGACGGTGTAACTCGCGCCGTAGAGCACGCGGCTCAGGAGGTCGCGGCCGACGCCATCGAGCCCGAGCGGATGTTGGAATGATGGTGGCTGGGCGCGGAGCGCGAGCGTCTGATCGGTCGGGCTGTACGGCGCGAGCGACGAAGCGAAGACGCCGGCCAGCACCGTCACGAGGATGACGACAAGTCCGATGACAGCCGCCGGGTCGCGGAGCAGCCGATGCGCCACGTCGCCGAACGATCCGCGAGCGCCGTTCACTTGGGGCTCGCCTAGCTCGGCCGGATCCGCGGATCGAGCAGCACGTACAGAACGTCCACCACGAGGTTCGTGACGAGGAACACCGCAGAGAACAGCAGGATGCATCCCCGGATCACGGGATAGTCCCTGGTGAATACGGCATCGATCATGTAGCTGCCCAGCCCGGGCCACGCGAAGACGGTCTCGGTCAAGACGGCACCCGTCATGAGGGAGCCGATCTGTAGCCCCATAACCGTGACGATCGGGATCATCGCGTTCTTGAGCGCGTGACGAACGATGATCTTCGAGGGGCGTAGCCCCTTGGCCCGAGCCGTTCGCAGGTAGTCCTGGTGCAGGACCTCGAGCATCGACGTGCGCGTGAGTCTGACCATCAAGGCGAGCGGGTAGGTTGCGAGCGCCAGCGCGGGCAGCACGAGGTGCGCGGGCGTCCCACTGCCCGTGCTTGGCAGCCAGCGCAAGGTTACTGCGAACAGGTAGACCAGCAAGATGCCGAGCCAGAACACCGGCAGAGAGACCGACCCCAGCACGACCAGGCGGAGGAGGTGGTCTATCCAGCTGTTTCGCCGCACGGCGGCGGCAACACCGAGCGGGATACCGAGGAGCGTCGCGAGCAGGAAGGCAATGCCGCCGAGCTGCGCTGTCATCATGAGACGCTGCGCCAGCTCAGCCGAGACCGGACGGTACGTCGCGTACGAGCGGCCGAGGTCGCCACGAAGAGCGGATCCCAAGAAGCTGAGGTACTGGATCACGAGCGGCTGATCCAAGGCAAGCTCCTGGCGCAGCCGAGCGACCGCCTCGACCGTGGCGTTCTGTCCAAGCATCAGCTGCGCAGGATCGCCGGGCGTGAGCAGCAGCACGAAGAATGCGACGACGCTCACGACGAGCAGGAGCGGGACGAAGCTGAGCGTCCGCCCGACGACGAAAGAGCCCACGCGCGACGACCCGTCTAGGACAAAGACCACGCGGCGCCGCAGGCGCGCCGCGTGGTCCAGATCACGTCAGGCAAGCGTCGGGACAGGTTAGCTGGACAGGGACGTGTTGGAAAGTGACGGAGCGTTGAGCGGGCTCCAGTTGACGCCCTGCACCTTCTTGTTCGAGGCGATCACGATCACGTCGTGGACGAGCGGCAGGTATACGGCGTTTTCGAGCATGTCACGGAAGATCCCCTTGTAGATCGCCAAGCGCTTGGTGTCATCCAAGGTGGCCGAGGCCTCGTCAAGCTTCGCCTCAAAGGCTGGGTCCTGCAGGTTCGGGTAGTGCCACGGCCCGCGCGCGCTGAACACTTTGCGCAGGGAGGTGTCCGGATCCGGCAGGCCCCAGCTCTGCGGACCGACCTGGTACTGGTACGTCTTGTAGCGGTCGTTCAACGCGGCGCTCTCGACCTGCACGATGTCCGCGTTGAGCCCGACCTTCTTGAGATCCTCTTGGATCGCGAGCGCCACGGCGTCCGCCGAAACGATGCTGCGCTCGGGGAGCATCTTCAGACGCACCGCCGCGAGATCAACCCCGGACTCCTTGAGCAGCTGCCTCGCTTTCTCGGGGTCGTACGCGATCTGGAATCCGGGATCGGAACCCGCGCCGTCGAGCGCCTCGGGCGGCAGAAAGCCGTTCGCCGGCCGCAGCAGTCCCTCGGTCACCTGCTCGACGATCGCCTTCCGGTTGATCGCAGCGGCGATCGCCTGGCGGACCTTCACGTTCTTCATGATTGGATCCTGCAGCTGGTACATCAGGAAGTAGGTGCGGGCGATCGGCAGCTTGGTGACCAGCAGTCGCGAGTCGCCTGACAGCTGCTTCACGGTCGCCGCGGGCGGATTGACCATGAGATCCACGTCGCCCGCCTGCAAGGCCGCCAGCCGGGTGTTCTCGTTCTGGATGGTGCGGAGCACGACCTTGTCGAGCTTCGCCGGCGTCTTCCAGGAGGTTGGGTTGCGCTCGAGGGTGACGCGGTCTCCGGTGACCCATTCCTTGATGACGAACGACCCAGTGCCGATGCCGTTGGTCGAAAGGTAATCCTTGCCCTTGTCGATCGAACTCGGGGCGACGATCGACATCGCGAATTGGCCGAGGTTGAAGATGGTCTGCGAATACGGTGTCTTGGTCTTCAGGACGATCGTCTCGCTGTCAGGCGCTTGGACGGACGCGATAATCCCGGCGAACGGCGTGCTCCCAGAGCCGGTCATGGCGCGCTCCAGATTCACCTTCGCCGCGGTCGCGTTGAACGGAGTCCCATCGCTGAACTTGACGTCCTTGCGGAGCTTGAGCTCCCAGGTGGTGTCGTCCAGCGAGCGCCAGGACGTCGCGAGCGACGGAAGCGGCTTGAGGGTCGCCACGTCGAGCTCGACCAGCCGGTCGTATACGTTGGCGAAGATGGCGTAGTCACCACTGCCCTTGTAGTTGTGTGGATCCGCGAGCTGGATCGGGAACTGCATCCCTACGGTCAGCGTGCCCCCGGCCTTGGGCTGCGCCGCGGCGGCGCTCGCCGCCGGCCCGGTTGCCGCCGGGACGCTCGTGGTCGGCAGGGTCGTCGCTGGCGCGCAGGCGGCGGCAAGGCCTCCGAGTCCGACCACACCGGTCGCGACCCCGACGTAGCGCAGAATCTCGCGACGGGTCTTCTGGGGTCTCGCCATTTCCTTCATCCCCCTAATGCTCCCCTGACGGTGTCCTCGCCGACTCGACCGTCGATCGACGGAGGCTAGTCGAGAGGGGCCGGAGCGCGGATGGGCCGAATTGCCACAGTTGGGGTGACCCGCTGTGCGGCGCGACCATCCGCGCCCCTGTTCTCACCTCTGGTCGACCGCACGGAGCTGTCGTGCACTTGCATCCGTGGTCGGCTATCCGCGGAAGCCATCGTGCTTCACCGCCGCTTCGGTATGAGAGACCTGTCTGGGAACCGCGTCTAGCTATTCTCCACAAGCGGGCCGTAGGTGAGCGGCTGGCGGTCGCGCATGAACGGCAGCCGGCGGCGGGCCTCCGGCACGTCGTCGAGATCGATGTCCGCGACGAGCAGGTCGTCGGTGTCCGCTTTCGACTGTGCGACGATCGCGCCATCGGTCGGGCGGGCGACGAGCGAATCCCCGACATAATCGAGGCCCCATTCGCGTCCGGCCTTGTTCACGCCGACGATGAACAGACCGTTCTCGTACGCGCGGGCGCGGAGCACCAGCTCCCACGTGCTCGAGTTCCACACGCCGCCGATGCCCATGAGGTTCGTCGGTGTGTAAATGATCTCGGCACCCCGCAGCGCGAGGATGCGGTACCCCTCCGGGAAGTTCCGCTCGTAGCAGATCTGCACGCCGACTTTCGCGAAGCCGAGGTCCATCACCGGGTAGCCAAGATTCCCAGGCGTGAAGTAGAGCTTCTCGAAGACCAGGGCGCCCTGGCCGACCAGCGGGAATGCTCCCGGGATGTGGATCTTCCGGTACCGGCCCGCGACCATCCCAGCCTTGTCAATGATCACCGAGGAGTTGAAGTACTGGATCCCGTCGCGCTCGCCGAAGGGCACGATCGCGGCGATGCCTAGCTGCTTCGCCTTGGCGATGATCATCGTCATGTGCTCGCCGTCGACCGGTTCGAAGTACTGCTCGTAGTCGCGGTCGTTCTTCACGCAGAAGTACGGCGTGAGCGCGAGCTCCGGGAAGCCGACGAGCTGCGCGTCGGCGCCCGCTGCGCGCTCGAGTAGCCCGCAGATGCGTTCGGTCATCTCGCGCTTGTCCCCGGCCGGTCCGAGCTGCGCTGCGGCGAGGCGGACCGGGCGACTCATGAAGAGATCATCGCGTAGGCACGGACTGGGAACGAAGCCACTCCCTCGAGGGGGAGCGGAGCGGCGTTGAAACGGAAACCTGAGCCCGGAAGCGCTCCGAGGTTTCGGAGGTTCTCGATGATCGGGATGCCGGCGCGGAGCAGGCCCGTGTGGACGGGCCGGCGCATGTCGGTCGTGTCGTCGACGTTGAGGAAGTCGACGCCCAGCAACGCGATCGCGGCCTCGACGAGGGCGGTCGCCGCTTCTTCGCGGAGGAAGGGTCCCTGGTTCCAGTAGCGGTCGGTCTCCCAGTGCGCGTCCATCCCGGTCCGCAGCAGCACCGCGGTGCCGCGCGGGATCGCGGCCCCGAGGTCCGCGCGCGTGATGGGGCGAGCCCTCGGCGCACTGAGGTCGATGAGGATCCCTGGCACGTCGACGAGCCGTTCGAGTGGGAGCGTGGCGTGGTCGGGCAGGCCGACCGCCCGGTGAAAGGGAGAGTCCAGGTAGGTCCCCGCACCCGCGACGAGCCGGACCTCGGAGAAGGTCAATTCGCACTGGCCGTCGTACCGTGGGCGTGACTCTTCGTGGGTGAGGAACGCCGACAGCGTCGGCGCTGGGATCCCGGGGTACGCGCGCATGCCGTTCGTGATGCGATGGCTGAGATCCACGATCTTCCGCCCGGGCATGCTGACGTTCTCACCTCCATACCGCCGAAGCGGTCGCCGCTGCCGCCCATTCGACCGCTTCGCTCGACGCGGCGCAATGGCCTCCGGACACAGTGTCGCAAGACCCATCGGGGCGCAACGCACATTGCCGTGTGGGGCAGGCCCGGGGTCATAATCCATCGATGACCACGATTTCCGGCCGCACCCATCTGACAGCGTCCGCGGCTCCGTCATTCGTCGGTCAGCGGATGCGCCGCAACGAAGATCGGCGCTTCGTGACCGGCGCCGCGCGCTACATCGGGGACATCAACCTGCCCCGTCAGGCCCACGTCGCGTTCGTGCGGAGCCCCTACGGCCACGCGCGCATTCTCCGCATCGACACGAGCGCGGCGGGCGCCGCGACCGGTGTCATCGCGGTCGTCGACGGCGAGCGCCTCGCGCGGTGGGTGAAGCCGATCCGCACCCCCTACGGCGGCACGACCTACCGAGAGACGGACTGGCCCGCGCTGGCCCTCGGCAAGGTGCGCTACGCGGGCGAAGCGGTGGTTGCGGTCGTCGCCGCAGACCGGTACCTCGCTGAGGATGCGGCCGAGCTCGTCGTCGTGGAGTACGAGCCGCTCGCCGCGGCGGTGACGATCGAACAGGGCCTGGACCCGGCCGGGCCGCGCATCCACGAAGAGCTGCCCGACAACCTGCTGGTGGATGAGTCGAAGGCGTTCGGCGACGTCGATTCCGCGCTGGGCGCCGCGGCGTACATCATCGAGGAGACCTTCCGCACGCAGCGCAGCTCAGCAGCGCCGATCGAGTGCCGGGGCGCGCTCGCCGATTTCGATCCGGGGACCCGACGCCTCACCCTGTGGTCGAGCACGCAACTCCCGCACGTCGTTCGCTACGGGCTCGCCGAGTGCATGCAGATGACCGAAGACGAGCTGCGGGTCATCGGACCGGATGTTGGGGGCGGCTTCGGCAACAAGGCCTCACTCGATCCGGAGCAGGTGGTCGTCTCTGCCCTCGCGCGTGAGCTGCGCCGGCCGGTGAAGTGGACCGAGGACCGACGCGAGAACCTTGCCGCGAGCACCCATGGTCAGGAGGACCGGATCTGGCTCCGGCTCTCGACGGACGCCGACGGGCGCTTCCTGAGCCTTGAATCGGAGATCGTCGTGAACGGGGGTGCGTACTCGATCTTCCCCGACACGCCCCTCAACGAGCTTCTCAACATGACGAGCTGCATCGTCGGCCCCTACACCATGGCGCACTACCGCTACCGCGCGCGAACGGTGTTCACGACCACCTGCCCTCACGGACCGATCCGCGGTGTCGCGCGATCGCAGGCGAACTTCGCGCTGGAGCGCCTCGTGGACATGCTCGCGCGGAAGATGGCGCTCGATCCGATCGAGCTGCGCCGGCGCAATCTCGTCCGGCCGGAGCAGATGCCCTACCGCACGATCAGCGGTCTCATGCGCGACAGCGGTGATTACGCGGCGACGCTCGATCTGGCCCTCACGACCCTGGGCTACGCCACCCTCAAGGCCGAACAGGCCACGCTCCGCGCCCAGGGGCGGCTGGTCGGCCTCGGCGTGGCGTGCCTGGCCGAAGAATGCGCGGTCGGCACCGTCCGCCGGATGCCCCGCCGACTCTTCTCGATCGCCGGCTACGACGGCGCGACGATCCGCTTCGACAGTCACGGCCACGTCACGATCTTTTCGAGCGCGGCTGGAATCGGCCAGGGTGTCGAGACGACACTCGCCCAGCTCGCGGCCGATGAACTGGGCGTGCACCCCGGCGAGATCACGGTCCGGCACAACGACACCGACCTCGTTCCATACGGGATGGGCTCGACCGGCAGCCGGACGGCGGTCTCGAGCGGTGGGGCGGTGCTTGTGGCGGCGCAGAAGCTGCGAGCGAAGCTGCTCGTGCTCGCGGCGCACGTGCTCGAGGAGCCGGTCGTGGCGCTCGCGGTCCATCTCGGCGAGGTGTACGTCGTGCGCGACCCCTCGCGCTCCATTGCGATCGAGAAGCTCGCCTGGATCGCCCACCGCCGCGAGGGCACCGTGCCGGCGGACTTCGAGCCGGGCCTCGAGGCCGTGGCGTTCTACGACCCGCCCGCGTCCGGGGTCTCCTCGCATGCGACGCACGCGGTGGCGGTCGAGGTCGACGCCGAGACTGGCGCGGTGAAGGTCCTGCGGTACGTCATCGCCGAGGACGCCGGCCGGATGATCAACCCGATGATCGTCGAGGGCCAGCTCCGCGGGGGTGCAGCGCAGGGTGTCGCCAAGGCGCTCTTCGAGGAAATGGTTTACGACAGCGAGGGGCAGCTCCTGAACGCGAGCCTCATGGACTTCCTCATGCCCACGATGAGCGAGATATGCAACATCGAGGTGGCGCATCTGGAATCCCCCTCACCGCTGACGGCTGGCGGCATGAAGGGCTGCGGTGAGAGCGGCATCATCGGCAGCCCAGGCGCGATCGGCAACGCGATCGTCGACGCGCTCGGCGGTCGTGGCGAGCTCACCGTGCTCCCGTTCACCCCCGAGCGGGTGCGGAAGCTGATCCAGGCGGTCTCATGAAGCCGCCCCCCTTCCGCTACCTCGCGCCGCGGACGGCCGCCGAGGTGTTCGCGCTCCTTGACCGGCACGGCTTGAACGCCAAGGTCCTCGCTGGTGGCCAGAGCCTCGTGCCACTGCTCAACTTCCGATTGACCCGACCCGCCGTGCTCATCGATCTGGCCGGGGTCGAAGGGCTCGACACGATCGGCTACGACGAAGGGACCGGCGAGGTCGTCCTCGGCGCGCTCGTGCGCCAGAGTGACGCCGAGCGTTCTCCGGTCGTCAGGGAGCGCTCACCGTTGCTTGCGCGAGCGTTGCGCCTCATCGGCCATCGCACGATCCGGAATCGGGGCACGGTCGGTGGGAGCCTCGCGCACGCCGACCCCGCGGCCGAGCTGCCGCTCACGCTTGTCGCGCTCGGCGGGCGGGTCAAGCTCGCGAACGGTCGAGGCGAGCGCTGGGTCGGAGCGAGCGAGTTCTTCGTCTCGTACCTGACGACCGCGCTCGCGCCCGACGAGATCCTCGTCGAGGCGCGCTTTCCCACGCTCGGCGCCGGCATCGGCTGGGGGTTCGTCGAGTTCAGCCGCAGGAGCGGGGACTTCGCGCTCGCGGCTGCCTGCGTGACGCTCGGCCTCGTCGCCGGCGCGGTCACCTCGCCGCGGCTTGCGATCGCCGGCGGCGGCCCGGTCCCGATTCGCGCCAGCGCCGCCGAGAACGCCCTCGCTGGCGGGCCGGCCAACGAGGAGGCCTTCGCCAAGGCCGCGGCACTCGCGGCTGCCGCGTGCGAGATCGACTCGGACATCCATGCCTCCGCCGACTATCGGCGCGAGCTCGTCGCGACGATGGCGCGTCGCGCACTCAGCACGGCCGCCGCCGTAGCCGTCGGGTAGCGGCTCAGTGGATGCTCCGCTACACCGTCCGGCCGCTGCTCCTCCTCATCCCGGTTCTCCTCGGCGCCTCGCTCATGAGCTTTGCGATCCTCCATTCGATCCCCGGTGATCCGATCGTGGTCCTCGCTCCGGTGGATGCGAGCGAGCCGGATCTTCAGGCGCCGCGAGAGGAGTTCGTGTCGGCAGCGAGCCGCCCCGCGGTCGCAACACGGCGTGCGCTGCTCGACTCGATCGAGGGTGCGCTCACACCGGTGCCGGGCGCCCCGGCGAGCCCCGCCGTCCAGCCACCGCCGCTCCTGGCGAAGCTCGCCGAACTCTCCGCCCGCGTCGCAAGCGCCGACACGCGCCAACGAGGGCAAGTCGGCAGCTTGCCGATCTCCTGTGCCGGAAGATCGACGCGCAGCGCGTCCGCTGGCACGACGCTCGTCCTAACGGAATGCGGGCATGACCTTGCGCGCGATGAGCCGCAGCGCCTCTGCGGGATCCGGTCCGAGCGGCCCGCCGATGGAGACGTGGTCGAAGCCGGCGTCCGCGATGACCTCGAGCTGCCGGATGCATTCGCCGGGCGTTCCTGCGATGCCCGTCCGCAGCATCAGTGGTGTGACCAGCGCCCGCGCACCGCTGCGGTCGCCGGACTGCGCGAGCGCGTAGGCGGGGGCGAAGTCCTTCCGACCGAGGCCGATCATCGCGAGGGCCCGCGGGTCGAGGAAGGGTCCGTAGTAGGCGACGATGTCGGCGAGCAGGTCGCGCGCCTCGACGCCGTTCTCCGAGACCGCGAGCCACACGCCCGCCACCCGCTCGAACGGACGCTCCGGGTGCGCGGAGCGGTGGAGGCCGCGCTCGATCGGCGCCAGGATGGCCGCCGCTGAGGCCGGCGGCGTGACCATGGGCCAGCTGCCGTCGCCGATCTCACCGCTGAGCTCGAGGAGCTCGTCGCCGACCGGAGTGATCCAGATGGGGATCTCGGCGCGCAGTGGCCTGAATCGGAGGAACGCCTGCTTCGTCCAGTCGTACACCGCGCCGGCGTGCTCGACCTTCTCCCCTCGAAGCAGACGCCGAACGATGTCGCAGGCCTCGCGGGTCCGGGCGACGACATCGGAGCCGTCGATGCCCACCCAGGCGAGAGTGTCGTAGTTATGCGCACCCATCCGGAGGGTCACCCGGCCGCCGGCAAGGTGGTCGAGCGTCGCGGCGTAGGTCGCGATCTCGCTGGGGTCGGTCGTGTGGATCGGCCCGCCGACGTTGATCTCGATCCGGTGCGTGCTGCGGGCCACTGCCGCGCAGAGCGCCCAGGCGTTCGCGCGGAACGGGCTCGCCGGATAGAGCAGGCCGTCGAAGCCGAGCTCGTCCGCGAGCTCGGCGAGCCTGACGAGCCGGTCGGGCGTGCCGAGGTCGTCGATCAACCGGATGCCGAAGCGCATCGGTTTCATCGCAGAACGTCCGCCGCGAGGCGCATCGCGCACGACGATACCTCGCGCCGCGACCAGCGAGGTGAGGATGAAGATCTCGAGCAGCACGATCCAGCGTGATCCGGTGGGCCCACGCGCGACTGCCCTTCCTTGCGCTTGGCTAGCTGGTGTGCGGCGTGAGGTCCGCGCCGTTCAGGCGCGCCAAGCGGGCGGTCTTGATCACCAGCTGGAGCGAGAGCCATCGACTCGGGTCGCTGAGGTCGAGGTCCAGCAGGGTCGCGATCCGGTCGAGTCGTTGTCGCACGGTGTTCCGGTGCAGGAAGAGCTGGTTCGCCGCCTGTGCGGTGTTGCCCCCGCCGTCGAGGTAGGCCTCAAGCGTCCTGAGCAGCTCGTCGGAGAGGCGCGAGATCTGCACGTACTCCACCTCGTCCGTGATACCGCCGAGGAGTGCCGGAATGAAGCGATAGCCTCCGAGGTCCGCGTAGCGCACCAAGCGTCCCGCGCCGAACAGCTTTCGCCCGAGGTCGTGAGCTTCTTGCGCCTGCTGGTAAGCAAGCGGGTAACGAGCGAGGAGATCGCAAGGCTGGCTCACGCCGAGCGACCAGCCGGGTCTCGCGAGCCCCGCGACCGCGCCCTCGGCCACGATCGCCGTCAGCCGCCCACTCGAGGCGTCGCAAAGCGCGGTCAGGTTGAGCCCCTGGAGTGTCGCCCGGAGATCGAAGGTGGACCCGTCCGGGGCGCTCCCGACGATCACGACGCGCCGCGCCGCGAGATCGCAACCCAGACCGCGCGCGCGTGCGAGGAGCGCGGCGGGATCGCCCGACTGTGGTCCCACGATGTTCCACAGGAGGTCCGCGGGACGGGTGCGTTCGAACGAACCGGGGATCTGCCACCGCTGCCGGACCGCGAGCGCGACGACATGCGCGAGCTGCTCGGCGCGGACGCGGTCACCGGCGGAGAAACTGCGCCCTGGGCGATCGGCGACCGCGAACGCGCCGAAGCGCTCTCTTCCGAGGAGCGCAGGTACGACCAACGTCACCTCATCTGAGGGAGACGACGCCGCGGCCTCCGCTCCATCAGGGAGACCGCGTCGCCACGACGCTGGCAGCTCGGCATCGCGCGGGCTCACCGCGGCCGGGCGCAGCGGTCCGTGAGCGCGATCGCTTGCGAAGATCGCGCACGTGTCTACGCGAAGCGCCTTCAGGCCCAGCTCGGCAATACCCTCGAGCGCGTCGCCGAGCTGCGTCTCCGAGCTCGCGGCACGAACGAGAAGCTCGATCGAGCCGAGCAGATCCTCATCGAGACGTAGGCTCGCAACGAGCTGCTCGTGCTCCAGCGCTTGCGCGATGAGCCCCGTCGCGTCGGTGGCTGTGCGGATCGTTGCTGGCGCGAGTGGACCGGGTCCGTCCGCGACGAGCGCGACCACGCCGAGCAGCGCGCCATCCCGCGCCGCGACGCGGAGACCGACCATCGCGCGGTCCGGCGCGAGCGGCGCGCGCGCGAGTTGGTCAGCGCGGAGCGTGCCGGTCACCGGACGGCTGGGTCGCAGCGCCGCGCGTCCCACCACACCCTCTCCGAGAGCGAACTCCTCGCCGTAGATGTCGGGGCGTTGCGGCGCGCTTGCCGCGAGGACGAGGTGCCCGAGATCGGCGTCCCAGCGATAGACGAACGCGGCGCCGCACGTGTCGAGCGAAGCGAGCGCATCGACGAGCGTCTCCGCCGCCGCCGCGCCGCTCGTGGTGGAGCCCATCGCGGCGATGAGGCGACCAAGGACGTGCCCACTGCGCGTGTGCGTTTCGCTCACTTGCCGAGGCCCGAATGGTGCGGGCTGCCCGTTGCGCGAAGTGGCGCCGTTCTCGACCATCAGCTTCGGCACATGGACCGCTCTCATGAAGGTCTCGACCAGCACGGACGCACTGTCATCGCCCTGCCCGGCATCCAATTCCCCCCTCGCCGCACTCGATCCACCCCTACCGCCCGCCGCCCGTCGAAGCTGTGCACTCTGACCACTCGACGGCCGCCCAACGGTGCGGATGCGGTGCTGTCTTGGTCCGAGGCCAAGTCGCAGACAGCCGGATCGGCTCCAATATGACCTTGGAGCCACGCCTATGTCAAGATTGGATCCAATCCGCGAGATCGGGGGACGGGAACGTGGCCTGCCTTTGTCGTCGGGAGATGGTCCCCTTGTCGGGGCTTCACCCGTGAGGGTGTCAAAGGGGCCAAGTACGCTCAAGATGGCCACCCCGCGACGCGTCCACGCCGAACTGCGCCGGCGCATCCTCGACGGGTTGATCCCGCCGGGGGCGTGGCTGCGTCAGGAGGAGCTTGCGGCGGAGCTCGCGGTGAGCCGGATGCCGGTCCGCGAGGCGCTGTCGCTGCTCGGCGAGGAAGGGCTGGTAGAGCTCATGCCGCACCGCGGTGCACGCGTCCCCGCTCTCTCGCTCGAGGAGCTCGAAGAGATCTACGCCGCGCGGATGGGACTCGAGGGACTCGCCGCGCGCCATGCCGCGTTGCGGATCGATGCCGGCGCGCTGGAGACACTCCGCCTCGACCTGCCGCGCCTCGCCGCGCTGTGTGCCGCGGGTGAGCTCGAAACCTACCTGCGCGAGGACCGCGCGTTCATGCTCGATTGCTATGCGGCGTCGGGCCGGCCGCGACTCGTGCGGCAGGTCGAAAGCCTGCGCGAGTGCGCCGAACGTTACTTGCGTCTCGTCTTCGTGCAGGCTGACCACCTGCGCTGGCTCGACTACTCATATCAGCTCTTCCAGGCCTGCGCCGCGCACGACGGCGATGCGGCTGAGGCCGTCGCGCAGGATGCGCTCAGCTGGACGCTCGCGCAGGCGAAGTCGCTCCTGGGCGATCGCCTCGAGGCGGTCGTCTAGAGTTTCAAGTCCCCAACAGCGATGATGGCCAAGCCATCGACCTCGAGCGTCGGCTCTCGGAGCACGCAGTCCAGGTGGAACGAGATCTCATTCACGCCGCCGATCGTCGAGTTCGAGCCGAAGCCGAAGTGCACCGTCCCGGCGGCGCCCTCGTCGGTGAGCATGACCCCGGTGAGGGTCGCGAGGTCATTCAGGCCCACGCCGCACTCCGCGAGGACATAGGCCTTCGGCGACCCGGCCGAGGCGAAGACCTTCTTGAGCTCCGCCACGGTCGTGGGGTCGTCGCCATTGACGTCCACCACTCGGCCGTCCTCGATCGTGAGGCGGAGCGGGACCTTGACGAGACCGAGGGTGGGAAAGGGGATCGAGCCATCGACGACGATGACACCGCGCGCCGAATCCTCGATCGGCGCGACGTAGGTCTCGATGTCCGGTGGCGAGCTCATCGCGCCTGGCGTGGTGACGTAGCCGGGGGTCGAGTTGCCTGTCCGGCCGGCGATGCTCATCCGCACATCAGTGCCGCGTGGGTTGGTGACCCGCACTTCGTTGCCTTTGGTGAAGGCCGCCGCGACTCGCGCACCCAATACCGCGCGCGCCTCGAAGTTCACTCGCAAGACTTCGTTGGCCATGAGCGCGAGCGAGAAATCGGGCAGGCTGAGGTACCGGGTCCCCCGCGCGGCCGAGGTCTTGCGCGCGGTCGTGTGGACCATGGACTTCGCGGTGATCCCGAGGCACAGGTCGGAGAGCAGCATCTGTTCGGCTGCGTCCTTCGGTGGCTCTTGCCCGTGCATCCCGTACGGCTCGACCTCGACCAGATGCACGGCGCTGGTGATGAGTGCCGCGCGCTCGGCGAGGATGTCGCCGAGGACCCGGGTAGTCGTGTCGCAGACAATCGCGATGCGCTCGCCCTGGCGTAGCCTGCCGCACGTCTTGAGGAGGATGTCCGCGCCCTCGATGACCCTGGCCTGATCGACGTCATGGTAGTCGCGCGGCATGACGACCTCCTCTTCTGATGCTCGTGCCTACCCATCATCGAGCGCCGGCACCCACGTACAACGTGCGGTAGGCCCAAACGACCCGCGGCCGACGATGCGTCCCGCCTATTGCGGCGCGCGCTGTCGCGCGATAGGAAGGAGCGGAGCGATGGACGATCCGACGATTTCGTATACGTTGCACGTGAACGGTGCGCCACAGACCGTTCGAACCGAGCCGCGCAAGCTCCTGCTCGACGTGCTGCGCGAAGACGTCGGCCTCACCGGGCCCCACGCCGGCTGCGAGCACGGCGTCTGCGGCGCGTGCACCGTCCTGCTTGATGGACGGAGTGTGCGCTCCTGCCTCATGTTCGGGATCCAGGCAGTCGGCTGCGATATCCTCACGATCGAAGGCGTCGCGGCCGGCGAGACCCTCCATCCGCTGCAGGACGAGTTCTCCGCGCAGCACGCGCTCCAATGCGGCTACTGCACGCCCGGCATGATCCTCACCGCGCTCGAGCTCGTGCGGGAGAACGCCGACCCGACCGAGGATGAGGTGCGTGAGGCGCTGTCTGGCAACCTCTGCCGCTGCACCGGCTACCAGCCGATCATCCAAGCGGTGCTCTCGGCCGCGGCGCGCCTCCGAACCACCGGCTAGTCTTTCGGGACGCGGTGGGCCTTGGCCTCACGCTCGCGGCCTGTGGCATCGGGACCGCTCTCGTCGCTCTCTACGCCATCTGGCAAGCGCAGGAGCTACGCGAGTCGGTGGTCTCCGACGTGGCGGGTGCGGCTGCCGTCTCCGCGGCCGCAGGCGACTGAACGAGCCAAGCGACTTAGGAGCGCGTGCCGGCCTTCGCTGCGAGACAGGCGCCGAAGCTCTTCATGAGCTGAGGTCCGACCATCTTCGTCGCCGCGCGACCGAGCGGGGCAAGAACCCCGGAGAAGGCGAACGATGCGGCGAGCTCCACGGTGGTGCTCTCGCCGGTCGCTTCCGCAAAGGTGAGCACGATTTCGCCCTCGGCGCGGATGCTCTTGAGCCCGTCCTGACCCTCGGCTCGCACGCGGAGCGTGGTGGGCGAGGTCCGCTCCAGCCGAACGACCCCCGCGAAATGGACGCTCGTCTCGCCGTACTGCACGCCAATCCGTGCCGCGTGGCTGCCGTCCTCGTTCCGACCGGAGACGCTTGCGCCGGGGATGCAGCCGATGACCCCCGCGACGTCTTCGAAGAGCGCGAGCGCGTCGCTCGGCGGTGCCGCGAGCACGAAGCGCTCGCTGAGCGTGACCGAGCTTGCCACTAGCGGCGCTCCCGGTCGCTCACCGATTGAACCGCCCGGGTGAATACGCATCGAGCGATGTCGTGCTCCGTCCCGTCGCGATGAGCTCGGCCATCGCTCTTCCGGCGATTGCCGTCTCCGCAAGACCGGCCACCGGTACTGCGACGTAGTACTCGCCCGCCGCTGCGACGCGACCGTAGATCGGCAGGAGGTCGGCGGGGACCGGTCGGACGCCCGCCCAGGCCTGCTCGACCTGGATTCCGCGAAGTGCGGGGATGACGCCCTTCACCGCCTCAAGGATTGCCCGGCTGTCCTCCTCGGTGATCGTGCTGTCGAAGGTCCCGGGTCGATAGGTCGTGCCCATCCAGAGCCGGCCGTCCGGCGCAGGGCGGATCCCACAGGCAAGCCCGGTCGCGAAGCGCGGGTCGGGCTGATGGATGAGGCACGGACCACTGAGCGTCTCCTGCCGCGCCGAGACGAGGAGCTGGCCGGCGACCGGGATGACCTCCAACTCGAGGCCCGCGAGACCGGCGACCGCGGGCGACCAGGCGCCCGCGGCGTTCACGAGCTTGTCCGCGGTGAATGATCCGATCGGCGTCGTCACGCGCCAGCCGGCGCCGTCCTTCTCCACGGTGCGCGCCTCTGCGCCCTGGAGAACGGAGACACCCGCGGCGCTCGTCGCGCGATGGAGCGCCGCTACCAGACGCTGCGGGTCGATCTCCGCGTCGTCCGGGCACCACGCGCCACCAATGATCGACGGCGCGACCGCCGGTATGCGGGCGTGGACCTCTCGCGCGTCGATGAAGGACGCGCCACCGTACGAAGTGACCTTGCGCTGCTCTGCATCGAGAAGCCGACGCTGCGCGATCTGCTCCTCGGAGTCGAAGAGCACAAGCGTGCCGCAGGTCGTGTGCCCGCAGGGATCGTCGAGTTGGGCGATGAGCTCCGGGTAGTAGCCGAGGCTCGCCACGACGAGCTCGAGTAGCGCGTTCGGGGTCCGGAGGCTTGCCGAGATCCAGCCGCTCGCTCGGGTTGAGGTGCCGTCGCCGACGCGGTCACGCTCGAGCACGCGGACCGACAGGCCGCGCCACCGTAGGTGTAGCGCGGTCGATAGACCGATGAGCCCCGCACCGAGCACGATGCAGTCGCTCGTGCTCGGAAGCGCGGGCGCACGCCCAGCTTCGCTCATGGCCCTCCAGTCGAACCTCGCGCGGTGCGGTGATTCTGCCGATGTCGGTGACGCGCCCGCAATGGCACCGTCGCACAACGGCGCGCACGAGGCGTAGTCGTATCGCACTGTTGAGACTCGAGTGCGAAGCGCAGCATGGCCACGACATGACGATCACGAGACCTTCAGCGACGATTGCCTGCCCGGTGGGCTCGCGTTCGCGACGGCGCTCGGCCTCGAGGTCGGGAGCCAGACGCCCACCAACGAGCTCGTCGTCGCGCAGTTCGATCGTGCGCGCATTGCGGCGGTCCACGGCAAGGCGCGCTCGGCTTCAGACGGGCGTTCGCGTCGTTCGTGCTCCAGGGACCCGTCGAGATGGTCGCGGCGAAGGCCGCGATCGCGAAGCGCATCCGCTAGGTTGAGAGCGATGCGCCCGCCGCCCGCGGCCGGACCCGGGCTCCTCCTCGCGCTCGCGCTCGCGCTCCTTGCCACCGCGCTCGCGGCGGGCGAGCGCGCCCTCGGGGGGCAGGCGCTCCTCGAGCCGCTCGTGCTCGCGCTCCTCCTGGGGGTCGCCGCCCGGAACCTCCTGCCCGCGCCGTCCCGCTACGGTCCGGGCACCTCCTACGCCGCGAAGCAGGTGCTCGAGGTCGGCGTCGCGCTGCTCGGCGCGGCGGTCGATCTCCGCCAGATGCTCGCCGCGGGACCCGCGCTCGCCGCGCTCGTCCTCGCCGGCGTGGCGGGCGGCATCGCGGTCTCGTACGGCGCCGGCCGGCTGCTCGGGCTCTCCGGCACGCTCGCGGTGCTCGTCGCCGTCGGCAACTCGATCTGCGGCAACTCCGCGATCGCGGCGGTCGCCCCCGTGATCCGCGCGGAGCGGAAGGACGTCGCCAGCGCGATCGGACTCACCGCCGTGCTCGGGGTGTGCCTCGTCGTCCTCCTCCCGCTCGCGATCGGCCTGTTCGCGCTCTCGCACTACCAGTACGGCGTGCTCGCCGGGATGAGCGTGTACGCCGTCCCGCAGGTCGTGGCGGCGGCCTTCCCGGTGAGCCAGCTCTCGGGCGAGGTCGCGACCCTGGTCAAGCTCATGCGCGTCGTGCTCCTGGGGCCGGTCGTCCTCTTCT
>ORJL010290421.1_pt1 | contig 39753 bp, 28 predicted proteins | sample 1779941 | NCBI WGS metagenome assembly ORJL01 (sample SAMEA104232317, study PRJEB22302) | groundwater metagenome | biome: forest; feature: aquifer; material: groundwater | place: USA | collected 2011-08-07 | depth 5.8 m | reverse complement strand
GGCCATCACCAACGGCTTCTTCGGCGAGCGCCTGGCCATGATCGCCCAGGACTTCGGGGCCAAGGTCACCCGCCTGGATTTCGGCTGGGGATTTCCGGCGGACCCCGATGCTGTCCGGGAAGCCCTCAAGAAGAACGCCAACTACAAGGCCGTGACGTTGGTCCACAATGAGACCTCCACCGGGGTTACTAACCCCCTGGAAGCCATCGCCAGGGTCGTCCGCGAGTATGACAAGCTCTTCCTGGTGGACACCGTCAGCAGCATGGGGTCCATCCCGGTGTGCACCGATGCCTGGGGACTGGACGTGGTAGTCACCGGCTCGCAGAAGGGGTGGATGGCTCCTCCAGGACTGGCCATGGTGGGCGTGGCCAGTGCCCGGGGGTGGAAGGCCGTAGAGCAGGGCAAGAAGCCCCGCCACTACTGGGACCTTCGCGCCGCCAAGCAGTACCTGGCCCGCAGCCAGACCCCCTGGACGCCTGCTGTGTCCACTTTCTATGCCCTGGATACGGGGTTGGAGATCATGGCCAGGGAGGGGCTGGAGGGCGTGTGGGAGCGGCACCGCAAAGTGGCCCAGAAGGCCAGGGACGGCGTCAAGGCGCTGGGCCTGACCCTTCTGCCGCCGGAAGCCTTTGCCTCCAACACCGTGACCGCGGTGAAGACGCCGGATGGCGTGGACACCAACAAACTGGTGGACATCGTCAGAGACCAGTACGATGTGGAGCTGGCCGCCGGACAGGGCAAGTTCGCAGGGAAGATATTCCGCATCGGACACCTGGGGATGGTGAACGAAGGCGACATGGACATAGTCCTGAAGGCGCTGGAGAAGGCGCTTCCTGCCGTGGGCCACAAACTGCCCGCCGGGCGGAGCTAGCCCGCATTCCCACCATGACATTCAAGGTCCTCATTACTGATCCCATTGCTCAGGAGGGCATTGACATCCTCCGGGGTGGGGCCACCGTGGACATTCGCCTTGGCCTCCCGCCCGGTGACCTCTTGGCCATCATCGGGGGCTACGACGCCCTTGTGGTGCGCAGCGAGACCAAGGTCACAGCGCCCGTAATCGATGCCGGCCAGAAGCTCCAGGTCGTCGGGCGGGCCGGCGTGGGCGTGGACAACATAGATGTGGACGCTGCGACCCGTCGCGGCATCATCGTGGTCAATGCTCCCGAGGGCAACACCATCTCCGCTGCTGAACACGCCCTGGCCTTGATGCTGGCGCTGGCGCGGCACATACCGCAGGCGCATCAGCAGCTCCAAAAAGGCATATGGCGGCGTCAGGAGCATGTAGGGGTGGAGGTGAGGGGCAAGGTCCTGGGCGTGGTGGGGCTGGGCCGCGTAGGCTCGGAATTGGCCAAGCGCGCGCGGGGGCTGGAGATGAAGATCCTCGTTTACGACCCGTATGTGTCGCCGGACCAGGCTTCACGGCTGGGCGCGGACGTGGTTGCTTTGGAGGACGTGCTCAAGAGGTCAGACTTCATCTCCATTCATACACCTCTGATTGAATCTACCCGGAATCTCATCGGCGATAGGGAGTTGACGCTGACCAAGCCATCCGCCTACCTCATCAACGCCGCGCGGGGCGGGATTGTGAACGAGGCGGCGTTGCGGAAGGCGGTGGACGAGGGCCGTCTGGCCGGCGCCGCGGTAGACGTCTTCACCAAAGAGCCGGCTACTGAGAACCCTCTGTTCGGCAGTGAAAAGATCATCGTGACGCCGCACCTGGGGGCCTCGACGGCGGAGGCGCAGACCAATGTGGCCGTGGATACCGCGGAGCAGGTGCTCGCCGTCCTCCGCGGGGAACCACTCAAGTATGCGGTGAATGCGCCCATGGTAGCCCCTGAGGCGTACGCGCAGATAGCTCCCTTTGTCTCCGTAGCCTCCTGTTTGGGCCGCCTTCTCTCCCAGCTCATGACCGGGCAGTTGGAGGCAGTGGGCATCCGCTACGAGGGGGAGATAGCCAACTACGATACCCGTCCGCTCAAGGCCGCTCTGCTAAGTGGGGTCCTGGAGGGCATCACCGAAGAGCGAGTGAATGTAGTTAGCGTGGACCACGTGGTAGCCCACCGGGGACTGAAGGTGACGGAGCAGCGCAGTGTGACTTGCGAGAACTACGCCTCGTTGCTCACGGCGGAGGTGAGTACCTCCCTAGGGAAGACCCTGGCCTCAGCCACTCTGATGCGGCGTGAGGTGCACATTGTCCGGCTAGATGACTACTGGGTGGACCTGGTCCCCTGCGAGGGCTACTTCATGTTCACCGATCACCTGGACCGGCCCGGGATCATCGGAGCGGTGGGCAATATCCTCGGCCAGGCCGATATCAACATCAGCTCTATGCAGGTGGGGCGACTGCAGGCTCGGGGCCGCGCTATGATGATACTGAGCCTGGATGAGCCGGTCCCCGAGGAGCAGCGCCGCAACCTCCTGGCTGTCCCCGACATCTACGGCATAAAGGTAGTGAAGCTGTAGTCCGGGCGGCTTGAGGGGTGGGGTTTTCTGTACTCTCTCTCCCTATGATGGGCATGAGGGCTGACATAAGGACGGAAGGCGTGTCATGCGTGTGGTAGGGGCGAAGCATCCGGGCATGGACAAGGCCTTGCAATTGAATACGATGGGATGCTTCGCCCCTACCGGCCACCCCCAAACCCACGGCTCTACTTTGTCGCTATGCCATTGAAGCAACGGGGCTCAGCATGAGGAGACCGTAAGCATGTTTGCGCATCCGGGTAAGGAACGTTCATGACGCGCGTTTACCTCGTCCGCCATGGTGAGAGCACCTGGAACTCCACCGGCCGCTACCAGGGGCGCATAGATACTGAGCTTTCCGAGCTGGGAGAGCGGCAGGCCGCCCTGGTGGCCGAGCATCTCCGAGGGGTCCCCCTGACGGTCATATACTCCAGCCCCCTGCGTCGAGCCTTTCACACAGCGTTGGCCATCGCCCTGGCGCAGGGGAAAGGCGTCGAGGTGGAGTCCGACCTCACGGAGATCGACCATGGCTCCTGGAGCGGGCTGCTGCGGGAAGAGGTGGAGAAGCGGTTTGGCCCGATGCTCCAACTCTGGCTGGAAGCCCCGTCGCGGGTGCAGATGCCAGGCGGAGAGAGCCTGGCAGACGTGCAGCGACGGGCCGATGCCGTGATCAAGCGCCTGGTGGAGGCCCACCCCCAGGACACCATCCTGGTATGCACCCATGACGCCGTGCTCAAGGTCATCATCGCCTCCGGCCTGGGGATGTCCCTGGACGGCTTCTGGAACGTGCGCCTGGACAACGCCTCGGTGAGTCTCATCGAATACGGCCCGGCAGTGCCCCGTTTTCACCTCATCAACGACACCTGTCACCTGAAGTCCGCTCGCTCTACGGTGGAGGAGCAGGCGCTGTAGGGTAAGTTGTGAGTGGCGAGCCTTCAAAACTGCTCGCTGATAGCTCACAACGCAAAACCCATAACGCAAAACTCACAACCCAAGACTCATGACTAAAAACTCATCCCTGACAGCATCGAACAAGTGGCTCATATGGATAGGGGCAGCTCTGGCTGCTCTGGTGGTGGTCGCCGTCGTGCTGACGGTGGCCACGGGCGGACGCCGCGTGAAGACCTATCCGGAGGACTCTCCGGAGGGCGCAGTGCAGCGCTACCTCCAGGCCCTCATCGCCCGAGACCCGGAGTTGGCTTACGACTTTCTGTCGTCTGACTTGCGAGGACAGTGTCCTCTCGCTGACTGGCGTGAGCAATCGCGTTTCGCAGCTTCGCAGCTAGATGAGTCGCAACTGACCCTGGGAGAGACGCGGCAAGTGTCGGCGGACGAGGCCCTGGTCACGGTGGGCATAGGCCGGATAGAAGGTCCGGGACTGATAGACGTCCGCCCGAGGCAGTCGTCCTACGATCAGGAGTTCCGATTGCGGAAACAAGCTGACGGTCTATGGCGGTTCTCCCAGTACCCGTGGCCCGTGTTCGGGTGTCCTACCAGGCAAGTCCCGGCCAAGCCAGCGGCGGCGCCCGAACTCATCCCGCTCCCGGCGCCATAGCAGGGCAAGGGACAGTCATGAACCACAATGCTCGAATGAAGATTCAGAAGCGTCGCCTGGCGAGTGTTGTGTGCCGCTCATGGTTCGAGAGCCTCACCACGAGCGGTCTCATCCCCGCTCACCCTGAGGCTCTCGAAGAGCGAGCGGGCATCGCTGGGGAACCACCAGAACCCACGGACGACGGATGAACACCACCAAGCGGCTGTACTTCTACGGCGTGGCCTCTGTCTCGCTGGCGGTCACCGCCTACGGCTCTGCCCTGCTGGTGCAGTATGTGCTGGACCTGGTATCGGGGCGGACCATCGCCGGAGACCTGGTGGACCGTGTGGCCATAGGGCTAGCCATGGTTGTAGTGGGAGCGCCTCTGTGGCTGGTCCATTGGGCCTTCGCTCAACGGCAAGCGGCCCGCCAGCCGGCGGAGGCGCAGTCCTCGCTGCGCGCCCTGTATCTCTATGGGAGCATGTTCGCCGCGGCCCTCATCGCATTTGTGCAGGTCCGTCATCTGCTCGAATGGGCCTTGGGCGCGAAGACCTGGGAGACCCGATGGGCCGGCGAGTTGGCAACCTGGGGCGTGGTCTGGGCATATCAGTGGACCGTTAGCCGCCGCGAGACGCCAGGGTCTGCGGGTGTCGAAACACAGTCGTCGCCGGCAAGCTCGACCGTGCGGCGATGGTACGTCTATGCCACCAGTGGCTTCACCCCGGCATTCGCCGGCCTGGGCCTGGCGACGCTCCTCGGCCTTCTCTTCGACCGGGCGTACGATGGCCTGACGGGCGTACCCGCGCTGGCCGGTCAAGGGTTCTGGACGAACGAGGCGAAACGGGGCCTGGCGTCGTTGGCGGCAGGCGGGATATGGTGGGCCTTCCACTGGCTGTACCTGGCGCGAGGCGACATCGAGTCAGCGCTGAGACAGGTCTACCTGTATTTGTTCGCCTTCCTGGGCGGCGCTCTTACAGTGCTGCTGTCAGCGGGCAGGATACTGCAAGTCGTGCTCCAATGGGTGCTGGGCGCGCCGGGGTTGGCCGGGGCTAGCATCCATTTCCGGGATGTGGCCTCCATACTGGCAAGCCTTTCGGTCGGCGCCGCACTGCTGCTGTACCACTGGCAGGTCGTGCAAGAGGAGTCACGGCAACTGGCCGGAGGGTCATCGGCAGCGCGCCGTTCATTCCGCTACATCATGTCGGGGGCGGGCATAAGCGCTGTGGCCTCCGGAGCCATAGTCCTCCTGGGCGTGCTGCTCGGAGTGGTCTTGCCTGAGGCACGGGAGCCCCTGGTTTCAACTGCCGCCTGGCGGGACACCCTGGCCACGGCGCTGACCCTCCTGCTTATCGGCGCGCCGCTGTGGTACTGGTACTGGCCGCGAATACAGCGGCAGGCCCGCGCGGGTGGAGCGGAGGAGCGAGGAGCGCTCGCCCGGCGCATCTACGTCTACGGCGTCCTGGGCGCGCTGGCGCTGGCCGCCCTGGGTAGCCTGGTGTTCTTCCTGACGGCATTCCTGAGTGACGCCCTCAAGGGCCAGCTCAGCCTGGACTTCCTGCGGGAGGGGAAATGGGCGGTAGGGGTGGTTATCACGGCCTCGGCGCTGCTTCCCTACCACTGGCAGGTGCTGCGGGAAGACCAGCGCGCCGGGGCCGAGTCCGCCCCGCGCAAGAAGTCGGTGACGCTGGTAATGGGCGGCGACGGCGCCGAAGACGTGGCCAGAGACCTGGCGAAGGGCCTGAACATGCGGGTGCGCTTGGTCCTGATCGTCTCCGACGCGCCGGCGCCCGTGCTGGCGGAGGGCCGGCTGGCGGAACTGGCGGACCAGGTGAGAGCAACTCCATCCGACAGGGTCATCGTCATCGCCGATAGAGACGAGATAAGGGTGTACGGGCACGGGTAGATTGCAACTGAGACAGGGGCAGCTTCCGGTCGCTGGCAGGAGATCCTACGGTTCTATGCCGATGATTACGAGTGGAACTGCCGGGACTCCTCGCCCTTGCCGTACGACGTTGTAGAACTCGCCCTCGTAGTATGGCACGCCGGAGCTCATCTGGGTCTGCAGGGATTTCATGGGCAGTATCTCGATGCCGACGTCAATACGATCGCCAACGTAGAAGGCGAGGTGCTTGACGAAGAGATCGTAGGCCACGAAGGCGTACTTCCCGAACTGCACTTCCACGGCCACTCGGTCTTTGACGAAGTCGGTCTGGTTATAGCTGAAAATGGGCTTTTCGCCTGCCGCTTCTATCTCTTTCTTCTGGTCATCGGGCGAGAGTATGAGGGTCTTGCGAATAAGCTTTTCGCTCCGCGTCACCCAGTAGCTCACGCGGCTTTCCTCCCAGGCGCTGGCGCGAAGCAACCGCTTGAATGCCGCATTCATGTCAATGGGGCTGAAAAGGAGTTCGCCTCTCATTGTATTCTCTTTCGAGACCTTCGTGCGGCACTGTAGGGCATCCACATTGGCGATGACCGTCTGGATCTCGTTCCAAAGGCCTGGTTTGTGGACGAGCAGGAATTCTAACCCGTTCAAGTGGGAATAGGTCTCCGCTATGTTCATCCGCTGTGGTACCCTTGCCCCCCTGTTGGCTTCTCCAACAGGGCCATCTGGCCCGGTTGCTCCGGCGTGGTCCACGGAGCGACGGTGAGCTTGTTCCCAGCCTGGACGGGGTCATAGACCGGCCTCTCCATAGGCCTGGTGCGTAGCGTGCCCGCCATCTCCTGTTCGATGCGGTTTTTCGCAATCTCCACATACTCGGGCACCGTCTCGGCGCCCACCCCCCGACGGCTGTGACGGATCGCCGCGATGATAGAGGTTCCCGTCCCCAAGAAGGGGTCGAACACCCAGTCGTCCTCCCTCGTCAGCGAGAGTACCAGCCGCTCGACAAGCTCCACCGGGAACTGGCAAGGATGCTGGGTCTTCTCTACGTGGTTGCTCTTGACATTGGGAATCACCCAGAGGTCGCCTGGATTCTTGCCCAAGGGATTGCAGGAATACTGTCCTGCCTTTGGCCCCTTGAAGTATTTCTTCCCCGGGTATTTCTGCGGGACGCGCACCGCATCGAGATTGAATACGTAGCGATCGGACTTGGTAAACCAAACAATGGTCTCATAGCGCCCTGAGAAACGCCGGCTACAGTGCAGTCCGTGCTCAAAGTGCCAGATGATGCGGTTCCGCATCTTGAGCCCGAGGCCGGCGAAAACCGGGTACAGGACCGCGTCCAGGGGCACGATGGCCCCGTTCTCCACGTAGTTGCCGACCTGCCAGCAAATGCTGCCTTCAGGGGAAAGCGCTCGCACGCACTCTGCGATGACCCGCGCCTGCTGGCGCAAGTACTGGTCCAGATGCAGCCGTCTCTCGTACGCCTTCCCAATATTGTACGGAGGTGAGGTAACAACGAGTTGCACGGACTCCGCGGGGATAGTCTTGAGCAGGTCGAGGCAAGCGCCAGGGAAGACGACAGCCCGTTCCCTCTGGTGGAAGGCGTCCGCTATTCTCGCATCTTGTGCCATCATGAGCGCAGCGTATCACTTGGCGGCCAACTGTTCAACCCGTGACTCTCATCCGTAATCCGTGGATTCTTGGGATGCTTGGTGGTACGGTCATCGCGAGGAGCCGCAGGCACAGCCTGCCCTGAGCGAAGCCGAAGGGTGGCGATCCCACACGGCGCAGCCGAGATTGCTTCGCTTCGCTCGCAATGACAAGGCGAGTCGTGGATGGTCTGGAGCAACCCACCAGGTGTACTTTCTGAAGCCCAACTCACGGATTACGGCTCATTGACCGCAGCAAGCCACTCACTGGCCTGCCTTGGAGACTTCAGGCACACTACCGCCGGGTACGAGTGCTCTGGTCGGGCAAGCAGCGCCGCGTGCTCGCGACGCCGCCTCTGGATCCTGGATTCCGGCTCCGGGGCCGGGATGACATAATGCCTCGTGGTTGCACCCCGAGGTGGCATGAGGCAATCGCAAGACCGCTATGAGCGGCTGATGCTACGGTGGCGTCAGGAATTACGGGCCTCGGTACGCGCTTTCTAAGTAACCTCCACAATAGCCAGGCCACTCGAAGGTAGGTTACATTGGGAGAAGGGGCGATTTCCAGCGCGCCCGGCGGCCCAGCACGAAGGACTGAGGGGCACGCCGCTGTACGCCCGCGTAACATTGCCGCATCGCTGAGAGGTGTCAACGTTGGCCAGGAGGGTGGTTGTCAGCGCCCTGGTGATATTGGGCCTGTTGGGTGGACTGTGGCTATCCCTGGGCCTGGCGCATACGTTCAGCCGTGACCAGTCCACCATAGGCGTCCTGGAGACCATCACGCTGAAAGGTCCCAGCGGGGAGACCGACGTTGAAGCCAAGGTGGATACCGGCGCCGACTTTTCTAGCATTGACCAAAGCCTGGCCCTTTCCCTTGGGTACACGCTAAATACACAGGAAACGAAACGCATCATCACCGAGCTCGGCGTGGCCGAGCGGCCAACGGTCGGGATCACCTACATCCTCAGTGACCGCGAGGTGTCCTCCATTGCTACCGTAGCGGACCGTTCTCAGTTCACCACCAGGATCATCCTGGGCAAGGCCGACCTTCGGGGCTTCGTTGTCGATCCTACCGGGGAATTCCTGACCCGGCCCGCCCAAGAGCGGGGGCTCCGGTTCGCCAACCCGGTTGACATCGTCGCCGGCGACCGTCTGGAACAGGTGCTCCTGCTGGTCCCCATTCTGGCTACATTGATCGTGTTCCTGCGCCTGTTCGTAGGAGTCCGCACCTACGGGGTCTTCGCACCCACAGTCATAGCCATTACACTGCTGGGGCCGAACCTCCTCCTGGGCATAGCCACGTACGTGGTGCTGGTCCTGGCTGGTATTGCCGCCAAGGTGTTCCTTCTGGACCGGCTTCGCTTGGCCCACATCTCGCAACTGGCGCTGATAATGTTCATTTTGGTGGCATTTATCGCTGCCATAACATCCATGTATGGGGAGCGGCTCTCCTTCGGCGCCACGTTCTTCCCGCTCATTGTAACAGCGCACCTCATCGAACAGGCCACCCGCAGTCTGGATGAGCACGGCGCAAAGGCCACCATGACCGAGCTGGGGACCACCATGGTCGCCGCGGTGTCTCTGGCCGCGATAGGCCGCTTTCTCATCGGCCAACCAGTGGCCGTCCTCTGGGTGTTCTTTGCCGTTGCCATGGGGGCCAGCATCGTTGCAGGGAACTATCTCGGGCTGCGCTTCACCGAGCTGGTGCGGTTCAGGTTCTTGAGGAGGACCCATGTCCATTCCTAGATGGTCCTTCCTCAAAGCCCCCCTGGGCATGAACCGTCGCAACGAGCTTATCCGCGAGGCGAGCTCGTTCCGGTCGTTGCGGCTGGTCAAGAGCAAGAGCCAGTGCAAACGTATCTTGCAGGAGCACGGCATAGCGACATCACGCACCTTTGATGAGGTCCATGATTTCTCCGATATGCCCCGTCTCGCCTCCTTTCCCGACGAGTTCGTGGTAAAGCCGGATGGCGGGTTCGGCGGCAAGGGTATCATCCTTCTCAAACGGCAGGACGGTCATTTCGTTGACCCTGCCGGCCATGCTTACTCGAGCAAGGACCTCAGGTGGCACATCAGGAAGATACTGGACGGTGATTTTTCGGGCTATATCGCCCACGACATAGCCCTGATCGAGGAGCGACTTTACCCATCGCCGAAGCTACAGTTCAAGGACGCTTACGGCCTTTCTGATATCAGGGTCTGGTGCTTCCAGTTCCAGCCGGTCATGGCTATGCTGCGCTACCCCACCTTCAAGTCCAGGGGGCGCGCCAACCTGGCCGCGGGAGGCATCGGCATCGGCATCGATGTAGCCACCGGGCGGCCCACATTCATCCACACCAAGGGAGGACTGGAGTTCAAACCAGAGGGCCTCGGCATGCCGGCTGCCTTTGTCATGCCCAAGTGGGATGAGATGAAGGATATTGCGCGCCAGTGTTCGCAGATCGCTGACCTCCGCATCACGGGAGTTGACCTGATCCTGGACGCCGGCGACCAGGTGAGAGTGCTGGAAGTGAACGGGCGCCCCGGCCTGGAGATCCAGAACATCAATGAGGACTCGCTGCTTGAGCGGGTACTGCGAGAACGTTGGGTGGCGGCTGAAGAGGGCCAGGCCCGTCGGTCAGGCGAACACGAACCCAGAAGCCTTGGAGCCACTGTAAAGCCGTCCCCCATTGAGCCCTTTCCTGCCCTCTTCGACACCGCCCGGGGTGCGCCCTTGAACGCTCCTCAGGGAGTGCTCTGGAAAGAAGGGACTTCAGAGGCGCCTCCTTCGCAGAGCGGCCCGAGGGACTAAGACGGACGCCCCAGGCAAGTAGGGGTGAAGCCCCGATGCTGGGCGCCAAGATTGGAGCATGTGGCCGCGGCCAGGCCCTCGAGTGCTCATGACTACCGCTGTCCCGTCAGCGCGATCCGGTCGAGCCATTCTTTGGCCTGCCCTGGGGAGGCGAGCCGTACTACCGTCAGATGCGAATACTCGGGACGGGCAAACAGCGCCGGGTACTCCCTGCGACGCCTCCAGTAGGACTTGAGGAGCCACAGAAACAAGGAGTCCCGGCTGAAGAAATGAGTGCGGAGCCTCTCCTGATTGCCGCTCCACAGGACCTCTCGACGCATGGCACGACGAAAGGTGCGCACCACGAGCCGGCCAAGGACACTGCGAAAGGGGTAGTCCAGCCACACTACGGTGTCTGCCCTGGGCCAGAGGATATCCCTCACTTGATGGTAGTTTCCGTCGGCGACCCACGAGTCTGCAGAGACGGCCTGGGAAGTCCGGCGGCGGAACTCCCCATCGGGGACCTCGGTCCAGTTGGGTCCCCAGTGGAGGGCGTCCAGCTCGATATGTGGGACGACCAGTCGCCGGGAAAGCTCGCGAGCCAGGGTTGTCTTGCCGGAGCCTGTGCTCCCGACGACGACGATGCGGCGACAGGCGGTACCTGTGGATTGCGACATAGGCGCAGGTGTGGGCCCAGGGCAGCGGTCTGCTAGGACCTCGTGCTTCCCAGGGCCTCTTCCTGGGCCAGGAACAGCTTCTGGATGCCCTTCTCGGCCAGGGCCAGGATGGCGTCTATCGTCTGTTTGGGGAAGGGGCGACCCTCGGCGGTGCCTTGCATCTCCACGAAATTCCCTTCCCGCGTCATGACGACGTTGAAGTCCGACGCGGCCCGGAAGTCCTCCTCATAGCACAGGTCGAGGAGCGGCTGCCCGGCGACAACGCCGGCGCTGACGGCAGCCACGGCGCTCCTGATGGGAGAGCCGCGAAGCAGTCCCCGGGACTGTAGAGTCCGAATGGCTATCACCAGGGCCACGTAGGCGCCAGTGATGGCGGCGGTGCGGGTGCCGCCATCCGCCTGGAGGACATCGCAGTCCAGGATGACGGAACGTTCTCCCAGGGCATCCAGGTCCACGATGCCCCGAAGGGACCGACCGACGAGGCGTTGGATCTCCTGGGTCCGGCCCTCGGGGCGGGCCAAGTGCTGCTCGCGGGCGGACCGTGTGAGGGTAGCGCGGGGCAGCATGGCGTATTCGGCGGTGACCCATCCCCTGCCTTGCCCTTTGAGGAAGGGGGGCACCCTTTCCTCCACGCTGGCAGCGCAAATGACGCGCGTGTGTCCTACCTCGATGAGGGCCGAACCTTCGGCGTAAGCCTGGTAGCCTGGCGTTATGGTGACGGGCCTGAGCTCGTCAGTGGCGCGGCCATCGATGCGTTTTGCCACGGCGTCCTTTCCTCGGTTTTTCATGCTCTTGCGAGTATAGCATCAAAAGCTGGTTAGGGCAACGGGCCTGCGCTTAACTCACCGCTCCGCCTTTACCCAGAGCCGCCGGCCGTCTGTGATGAGCTCCAGCGTCCCTCTGTCCTTTGTCTGGTACGAGTTCACGTCGCCTACCTTGGCGTGGAGCCGGGCCACCACTTCCGAATTCGGGTGGCCGAAGGGATTGTCCTTGCCCGCGGAGATGACTGCTACTTGGGGTGAAACGGCGGCCAGAAAACGGGACGAGGTGGAAGTGGCGGAGCCGTGGTGGCCAACCTTGAGCACGGTGCTCCCTACCTTTGTCCCCTGGTCCAACAGATAGTCTTCGCCTGTGGCATGGAGGTCGCCGGTGAACAGGAAGCTGACCTCACCGTCCACCAGGCGCAGCACGACGGAGTTGTCGTCTGCGTACTCCTCCGTGACCTTGAAGCGCGGCCGAGGCGGGTGGAGCACCTCCAGCCTCAGGTCCTTGTCCAGCTTGATCGCCTGTCCGCTTTGAGCGCGGAGGTATTCGATGCCATTCTCTTTCACCAGCTTGCGCAGTTCGTCGTAGCTGGAGCCTGGTGCAGTCTGTTCTTCCCAGCCCACATCCAGCACCCGGGCTACGGACTGCCGCCTCAAGACCTCCACCAGGCCGGCGACGTGGTCCTCGTGGAAGTGGGAGACGACCATGAGGTCTATGCCTTGGTTCCAGAAGGGCAGGCGCCGCCCAACTTGCTGCGCCAGGCGTCCTTCCGCCGGACCGCCGTCAATGAGTACGTTCTGGCCCGATGCTGTCCTGATCAGGGCAGCGTCTCCCTGGCCCACATCCAGGAAGTACACGTGCGTCCTGCCGTCGGGCAGCGTCAGCGTGGCAATCCAGACCAGAGCAGCGACGGGGAGGAGGGCCAGCGCCATCTTGCCCAGGGGGAGATGGCCTGCGTTCGACGAAAGTAGGGCGAGTCTCCCTTTGACTGCGGCGATGCTGAGCGTGGGCAGCTTCGGCCTACCGGTCAGCCAGACGGCGCCGCCGAGCAGCACGTAGTAGGCCATGACCGTGGGGGTGGATGTCCTCACGGTCAATGAAGCGCCGGGTAGGGCGGCGAACAGCTCGACTACCTTGATCAGATAGGTCAGGAAGAGCCAGGCGAGCCAGCCCATCGCCTGGGCAGCGCCGGGCCACAAGTTGCCAAGCCCTGCCGTGAGGGCCGACGTGATGATGATGCCGGGGAGGGAAGGCAGGGCAAAGAGGGTGGCCGGTATGCCTACCAATGAAGCACGACCAAAGGTCAGCGCTATGATGGGGACCGTGGCCAGGGTAGCCGCCAGCGTCACCGACGCGGCCTCCAGAATGGGAGGACGCAGCCGTGCCCCTTCTGCTTTCCATAACCTGTTCGCTGCCTTCTGGAACCTTGGGGCCAGGTAGATGATGCCGGCCATGGCGGCGAAGCTGAGCTGGAAGGACACGTCGCCCAGGATGGACGGATCGAGTCCGGCCATGACCGCGGCGGACAGGGCCAGGGCTGATCCGGCGGCGCCCGGCCGACCCAGGTACTGGGCCAGCAGCCACAGGGTGCCCATGAGGGCGGCCCTGGCTACCGAGGCCGGCATGCCCACCAGCAGGCTATAGCCCCCTATCACAACGAGGGACAGGATAAGGTAATAGGGACGGTGGCGGCCCAGGGCCCAGGCCGCGACTCCGGCCAAGAGCGCCAGGACGATGGTCAGGTTCTGCCCGGAGATGGCAACGACATGGCTGGTGCCGGTCCGGTTGAAGTCATCTTGAAGTGACGAAGGGATGCCGCTACGCTGCCCCAAGAGGATGCCCCGGGCCAGGGCTGCCTGTGGCTCGGGCAAGGCCCGTTCCAGAGAGCGGGACAGGGACTGCCGCAGGTCGTATATCAGGGCCAGCGGCGTGAAGCCGCGGTTGGTCGCCAGCAGTTTCACCTGTTGGGGCTGCCGCATCAGCGAGAATACGCCCTGGCGCGCCAGGTAGTCCCGGTAGTTGAAGTCCGGGAAGGCGGGCGGCTCCTGCAGTATCCCTTTCATCTGAAGCAGGTCGCCGTAGCGGTAGTAGGGGTAGGCGCGACCAGATTGGAGATCGGGGTAGGCGGGCGCGTAGACCAGGGCCTTGCCCTTGACCGGCTGCCACTCTCCGTCAATCTCAATCTCAGTTGTGTCCACGCGTAAGAATGTCGCCCACTGGCGAGGGTCGGGGTCATCGGCGACGATGCCGCGAAGGGTGACGCTGTCCGGCCCGTTGTAGAGTTGGAGAGAGGCTTCACTGGCGGCGGAAGGCTGCGCGGCGAGGCGGAGCATTCCCAAGAGCAGCGCGGCGGCGTAGATAGCGGCTATGCCAGGCTGCCACCGTCGGCCTGTGACAACGCCGGCCAGCAACAGGAGCGAAGCCAGGCCCAGGAGGAGCGCCCAGTCAAGGTGAAGCCACCGGCCGAGGATGAGGCCCAGGAGCCAGGCGATGGCCAGGGGAAACAGCCGCATCTAAGGTCCTACGCTGGTGAAGTCCCTGATCTTGTCGAAGATGCCCGGCCCGATGCCGGGGACGTCCACGATGTCCTCGATGCGCTGGAATGGGCCGTAAGTCTTTCGATACTGGACGATGCGCTCCGCCAGCGTCGGGCCGATGCCTGGCAGCCGGTTGGCCAACTCCTTCGCGGACGCCGTGTTTATGTTCACTTTGGATTGCTCCGGTGGGAAGGAGGGCAGGGGCGACGAGCCGGGCGCTGGCCCTTCTGGCGAGGTGTCTGAAGTGAGCTCCGCAGGTGGCACGTGGACCTGGACTCGCGGCTGGCCCGCCCCTTGGGTGAGTCCGCCGGCTGCCTGTAGCGCGCCCTCCAGGGTGGCATCGCCGGACAGTGAGTACGTGCGGCCGGGCGTGGCAACCGCGCCTGTGATGTAGACCTGCCATGGCGTGGCCGACGTAGGCGGAGGAAGGATGATCTCGATGGCAGGGCTGGACTGGCTCTTCAGCAGCAACGCCACGGCACCGGAGGCTAGGGCGAGGCTCACCAGGGCGAAGGCGGCTATCCCGCCGTAGCGCCCCAACCACCCCTTCGAGGCATTCTCTGCTGGCATGGCACTTGAAAGTTAAACCGTGGACAGGGAGATGTCAAGAACCGCCACATGCACCAGCTTGCCAGACTCCCCTAACGCCAGTCTTCTGACTCCATCAATTGGATTCCCGGTGCATCGAAATACCGTTCGTAAGACTCTCTGGGGACTACTCGGCCGCTGTTGAACTTGGCAGGTTGGCATTGGAATCCTCGGCTGGCTTGCGGCTTGATTTGTGATCGTGGCACATAGGCAACATACTCGGGGGACTTCGTGGCGTGGTCGTCAGAGAAGAAGGGTATTGCCAACACAATGTCATCGTGCAGTTCGCTGAGTTTGCCCATGTAGCCATAAACGCTCTTGTTGGTCTTCCCCTTCTTGGGATACTTTCCCTTCACCTGGACGGGACGCAGTACGGTCCTATTCCCAACCACCTTCGTGATGACGAAGTCAAATCCCTTGTCGCGGCGAGGGAAGTAGACGTTCCAGCCCTTGTCCGCCGAGATTCCGGCGACATACATTTCCGCGAAGTAGTCTCTTGACTTCCGTTCGGTATCCATCTTGCTGACCCGTTCTCCGCATCGCGTGCTGCATTCACGTCGGCGGCGAAATCCATCAGTGCGGCACAGTGCCGTTGCGCGAAGGTCTCTCTGGCTGCTTGCTACGCCACCTCTCCTGCTGCCCATGCCCTTATCAGGTGGTACGCGATGGCCATGGGACCGGGCAGGGCGAGGGTCGCGTTCTTTCCTTCCAACGCCAAGAGGACCTGGTCCCGCTGGAACCAGCGGACGGCTGCCATCTCCTCCTCGTCCATGGAGATGTCCGTGGTGGCCGCCTCCGCGTGGCACCCGATCATCAATGAGGATGGGAAGGGCCAGGGCTGGGAAGAGTGGTAGCGCACGTTCGTGACGCTGATCCCCGCTTCCTCCATCACTTCTCTAGCGACGGCCTCCTCGATGGACTCGGCCTGGTCAACGAAGCCGGCGATGGCTGAGAACCTGCCAGCGCGCGCCAGGTTGCCGCGGGGTTGGGCAAGAAGGCAGCTATCGCCATCGGACACGAGCACGATGACTACGGGGTCCGTGCGAGGGTAGTGCTCGGTGCCACAGTTAGGGCAAGACCGGATCTGGCCGCCCCGCTTGATGGTGGTCCTGTGCCCGCACCTGCTGCAGAACCCGTTCCGGTTGTGCCAGTCCACGTGGGACCGCGCCTGGGCCACGATGCCGCACTCTGGACCACTGAGGAACTCCACGGCCGACCTGGCGTCAATGAAGCGGCACTTGCCGCTCTCGCTCCAGTGCTTCAACGCCTCAGCCTGCTGGGAGACATCCACGGCGAAGCAGGCCGCCCCGTTCATACGACCCAGGAATATGGGCTGGTAGTCACCTCCCAGCCTCCGCCACTGGTCGAAGCTCATCCAACCCAGGCCGCCTTGGGGGGGTTCTGCCACCGGAACGGACAGGTCGTTCAGAGGAAGGAACATACTGCCGGGGTCGTTCACTATGGCCGCGACTGTTTGCTCATCGTGGCGTTCGCGGTGGCTTCTGTCCAGCGGATTGCCGGAGTAGATATGCGACATGCTCATTGCTTATCCCCTGCATTTTGAGTAGGATAAGCATATCACAACCGACAGGCTGTTGGCGTTACCCCTCGTCACGGCGCGCCGGCCCCCCCCCCCCCCCCACAGAATCGCGGCGGCTTCGCGGGAATCGCTCATGCCCCACTCATATGGGAACCACGTACAATGATGACGTGCCAGCAATGCGCAAACCTGAGCGGCGTGTGGGGCCTAAGATCCTTCCCCTTCACTCCGTTCAGGTTCAGGATGACAACGTTAGGGAACGGCATTCCCACGGGGCACAGGCTAGCTGGCCTAAGGGTCAAGGCGGCATATGCCTGGCGTCCACGTGAGGCCGACTTCGTGTGGGGTACGCCATTCGCCTAAGGTTCATAGGCAGCCGGGCCACGGAAGAAGGGCACGACCTCCCCGTTGCGCACCACCGATGTCCCTATGTCGCCGAAGGTGACACGCTGGATGCCGTAGCGTGTCTTGCCTCCCAGCTTGTGCAAGCCGACCACAGTCTCCGTGTCGGGGTGGGCTTCCCACCACGCGATGGCGGCACTCATGTCGGTCACCGAACCTGTGGCCTGCCATAGCGTGGCGAGCACCTGGAGGGCGGCGTAACCATTGAACGCATAGGACGACGGCGTCTCTCCGTATCTGTCGCTGAGAGCTTTGCACAGCTTCAGCTCGCTGGCCAGGGACGCCTTCGGGTCGCAGTAGGGCACAGTGCCTATGGAGTACACGTTCTCCCACGGCTGCGGGCCATCCGATGCCTTGAGACCGTCCACCAGATTGGTGACGCCGCCCATCTTCTCGCCCTTGTATCCCTGCTCCCAGACCTGCTTCCACAAGAGGCCCTGCTGAGCGTCCGGGACGACCACGGCGTAGAGAAGGTCTGGCTTCCTGGCCAGGGTGCCGATCACAATTGGGTTGAAGTCAACGGTCTCGGGCTTGAAATACTCGATGGACACCGTCTGGAACCCTGCCACCTCGAAGGCCGTCTTCATCTGGTCGGCGGAACTGCGCCCTGTTATGTTTTCGGCGGCGACAAAGGCCACGGTCTGGACCTGGGGCAGGTTCCGTTTCACCCAGGCAGCGTGGACTGGCCCCTGTTCTCGGAAGGACAGGCCCAGGCGGAAGGTGCCCGGGTGGTCCGGGCCGATGATCCCTTCGCCCCAGCAGCCAACGGGTATGATAGACATGGCCTTGAGCGGTTCGGCCACCTGCTGCCAGCCGAGGCACTCGGGAGAGGCGACGGGCCCGACCACCCATTTGATGCCCTTCTCCAGGACGAGGTTGTTGGCGGCGGCCACCCCGCCCTGGGTCTTGAACTCACCGTCGAAGCACTGGATGTCCAGTGTGTAGTAGCTGTCGCCCACGCGGAGCCCGCCCCTCTCTTTCACTTCATCGGCGAACTGGGTCATGCCCCGCTTGAGGTCGATGCCCCAGGATGCGGCGGAGCCTGTGAAGGGGCCGACGCAGCCCACCGTGATGACGCCGGTCTTCTTCGCCGGCGTGGGGGTGGCGAGGAGACGCGTAGGTGTAGCTGTCGGTGGCCTCGGTGTAGGAGTGGCCTCTTTGCCGCAGCCAGCCACGATGAGCAGGACACCGACGATGACGGCGCCCAGCCAGAGCATGCGTGCCAGCTTTCCGCTCATGATGTAATCCCTCTCTTTCAAACTATGCGGTCTAACGATATTCGTGGCGAATGGCATTGTCAAGGAAGGGCCAGGTTGTTCGGTTGGGATGGACACTGCAGTGATGGTACGCTATGCTGACATCGTGGCGAGCCGGGTATGTGGCGAGGGGATTCACTCATCCCTCTTGGCGAGAACTAGACCAAGCATGAAGACGCCCTGTCTGCTCGCGGTGAGGCTCTCGAACCACAGCGGACAGGGGCACCGCCAAGCATGAAAACGTCATTCCGGCCCCCGAGCCGGAATCCAGGCAAAGGTGTGAGCGTCTCAATGCCACGGACCTGGATTCCCGCGTTCGCGGGAATGGCAGATAGTACGCACTGTCGATGGAATGAGACCTGGAGCGAGGTTGCCCACAGCTTGTCTCGCAGGGCAGGGGGAAAGCAATGAGGGCGGGACTGCTGCAGAGCGGCGCGGCATCCAGCGATGGGCACGTCGTGTGCAAGCACTGCTTGTCTGGGAATGTCGTCAGGAATGGGAGGAAGGGACAGGTCCAGTACTACCTGTGCCGGAGTTGCCGTCGTGCCTTCGCTGACACGGACGCGCCTCCTGGAATGCGTTATGCCGCTCATCCCATAGGCGCCGCCTTGGCTATGTTCTACGACGGCCTATCTATAGACGCCATCAGGAAGCAACTGGCCGCGTTGGACGGGATTCACCCATCAGACTCAACGGTTCATGGATGGATCATGCACTTTACGGAAAACGCAATAGGGGGAATCGAAGCCTCGTCTGTTGAAGTAAGCGATGTTTGGATGGCGGTGGAGACGGTGATGGACAGGGAGGAGGACGAAAGGGTATGGGACATTGTGGACAGCACGACCCGCTTTCTCCTCGCCTGTCGGGTCTCAAGGGGCCGCACCAGGCTGGACGTTCAGGCGCTATTGATGGAGGCTTTCCTGGTAGCCGACAGGTTGCCCCGGGTGATAGTGGCTGAGGGCCTGGGGCCGTATTTGGACCCGGACGAACTGGATGTCAGGGACGCCTGCGGGCATACCGGGGCCGGCGGCTGGAGCATTCAGGCTGATACGAACCTGACGGTCCGGCTTCGTGATGTGCTGCAGGCTCGAGTTAGGCTGGTGGGCAGAATGAAGAATGCTGACACTACCAGGCTGGTCAGGGACGGGTGGCGGGCACACTACAATTTCTTCCGCGCGCAGGCGGAGCTGGGTGGCAAGACGCCCGGGCAAGCGGCCAGGACTACGGTCAGCTACGGAAGCTGGGAAGATGTGGTGCGAGGCGAGGGAGTTGTGGGCCTGCCGTTGAATGGCACGCCCGGCTGATATACAATACAATGGCTTCTAGGAGTGAGCATTATGAAAGGCAAGGACTTCCTCTCCATAGCGGACCTGGATAGCGCGGATATCGTTCGTCTCCTGGACCGGGCACAGGCCATGAAGGAAGGGAGGCTGATCGGCTCACCCCTGTCTGGAAAGACCCTTGCTCTTGTGTTTGAGAAGCCGTCGCTACGCACCAAGGTCAGCTTCGATGTCGCCATGTACCAACTCGGCGGCCATGCTATCTACCTCTCCGATGCCGAGGTGGGCTTGGGCAAGCGAGAACCCATCGCAGATGCGGCCAGGGTGCTCAGCCGCTACGTGGACGGCATCGCCGCTCGCACCTTCTCTCATGCTGCGTTGCAGGAGCTGGCACGCTATGCTACGGTGCCCGTGATCAACGCCTTGTCGGACGCCGAGCACCCCTGCCAGGCCCTGGGCGACCTGCTGACCGTTCGGGAGAAGAAGGGCCAGCTCAAAGGTGTCACACTGGCCTTTGTGGGGGATGGCAACAATGTTGCTGCGAGCTTGATGCTGGCCTGCGCCACGGTGGGGATGCATTTCCGCATCGCCTGCCCGAGCGGCTATCTGATGCCGGAAGCCTTCCGTCGGCGGGCCAAGGCCCTGGGCTCTGCTAGCGGAGGCAGCATCCTGTGCACTCAAGACCCTATGGCCGGAGTTAGGGGAACTGACGTCGTCTATACGGATGTGTGGACCAGCATGGGGCAGGAGGCCGAGGCGCACCAGCGAAGGCAGGTGTTCGCTCCCTATCAGGTCACCGAGGCCCTCCTGGCCGCTGCCGGTCCCCAGGCCATCCTGATGCACGACCTCCCGGCGCACCCCGGAGAGGAGCTGGCGCCAGGGCTGATAGATTCGCCGCGGTCCGTGGTCTTCGACCAGGCGGAGAACCGGTTGCACATCCAAAAGGCCATCCTGGTGGAGCTGATGGGTAAGGCGGCCCAGAAGATATGACCCTCCCCATCGTCGCTATCGTAGGACGGCCCAATGTGGGCAAGTCCACGCTTTTCAACCGGCTGGCCGGCCATCCTCTGGCCATCGTCGAGGACCATCCCGGCACGACCCGGGACCGTGTCTACGCTCATGCAACGCTGGAGGAGCGCGAGGTCATCCTGGTGGACACCGGTGGTCTTGAAGTGGAGCCGACCACAGAGATGTCCCAGAAGATCAAGGCCCAGGTGGAGATCGCCTTGGCGGAGGCTGACGTAGTCCTGTTCCTGGTGGACGCCGCCGGGGGCATCACCACCCTTGACCAGGACGTGGCGCAGGCTTTGAGGCGCTGGCATCGGCCCACTATCCTGGTGGCCAACAAGGCGGACAACGTTCGTCGCGAGTTGGACGCCGCCGAGTTCTACCAGCTTGGTCTGGGCGAGCCCCTGCCCGTGAGTGCCTATCACGATACTGGCGTATACGACCTCATTCAGGAAACGCTCAAGCGCCTTCCAGCGGCTGACGCGGAGGACGCGGTGGGAGAGGGCGTACGGTTGGCCATCGTGGGCCGGCCCAACGTGGGCAAGTCACTGCTGCTGAATACGCTGTTGGGCGAGGAGCGGGCCATTGTCAGCGACCAGCCCGGGACTACCCGCGACGCTCTGGACAGCGAAATAGTCGTTGACGGGCAAGCCATTACGCTCATAGACACAGCAGGGCTGCGACGCCGCGGACGGGTAGAAGGCGGGATCGAGAAGTACAGCGTGCTGCGTACCCTTCGCGCCATCGGCCGGGCTGACGTTGCCCTTCTTGTCATGGAGGCGGCGGAGCCTGCCACCGCCCAGGACACGCATGTCGCGGGCTACATCCTGGAAGCTTTCAAGGGACTGGTACTCGTGATGAACAAGTGGGACCTGGTCCCCCGCCAGGACCGAGATGCGGCCAAGTGGGCGCAGGCTGTCCGTGACCGCTTCCGCTTCTTGCCGCCAACGCCGGTGCTGTTCGTGTCGGCGTTGAAGGGGTGGGGTGTGAACGACATACTACCAGCGGCCCTGGAGGTGGCGAAAGGGCGCGAGCGGCGCGTTAGCACCGGGGAACTCAACCGCGCTGTCGAGGCGGCGGTTGGGGCGCACCCGCCGCCCTCTAAAGGGGGTCGCGCGCTGCGCATCCTGTACGTCACTCAGGCCGAGGCCAGACCGCCCACCTTCATCTTCTTTGTGAATGACACGCGGTTGCTTCATTTCTCGTACCATCGCTATCTGGAGAACCAACTTAGAAAGACCTTCGGCTTCGAGGGCACTCCACTGAAGCTGGTGTTCAAGAGCCGGGAACGCGATAAAGTGAAGGGTAAGACGTGGGCACCGCCGGCGCCATAGCACTGGGATACCTCTTGGGGGCAATCCCCTTCGGCGCCTTGATAGGCTGGATGAGGGGGGTGGACATACGCCGCTACGGAAGCGGCCGTACTGGTACGACCAATGTTCTGCGCACCCTGGGGGCCAAGGCGGCGGCGGTAGTTCTGGTCGGCGATCTGATCAAAGGAGTCGCGGCCGTGTTCTTGGCCCGTTATCTGGTAAACTCGGAAGTTGCTCAAGTCGGAGCCGGTCTGGCGGCGGTCGTCGGGCACAACTGGCCCGTGTTCATCGGCTTTCGGGGTGGGCGAGGAGTCACCACGGGGCTGGGCGGCTTGCTGGCCCTTTCGTGGCCCGTGGGTCTGATGGCTTTGGGTGCTTGGGCAGCCATCATTGCGGCCACGCGCTACGTATCTCTGGGTTCGGTGCTGGCGACGGCGCTGGCGGGCGCCGGCCTCGCCGTCTGGGTCATCCTGGGGTGGAGCCCGGTGGTTGCCCTTGCTTATGCCGTGGGGGCGCCGGGCATAATCATAGCGCAGCACCGGGACAATATCTCGCGTCTGCTGGCGGGGAACGAGCGCAAGCTGGGCCAAAAAGTGGAGATTGTGCCGCAGCCGTGAGCGACTTCGGGGCGACCCGCCGGGTCGCCCTCCTGCAATAAGGATGGCGAACTAGAATGGCAAGACAGGATGTAGGGAAGAAGCTAACGAAGGCCGCGGGCAGCTCTCATCCGGGTCCAGAGCCGCTTCGCAGTTACGAGGAGATCACCCGGCGCGAACTGGCTGAACTCAGGCGTATGTCCGTCAAGGAGGCGATCCGGCGGACGGAGATTCTTCTTCGGGCCGCATCCGAATGGAAGAAATGATTAAGGCGCTGGCCCAAGCGCTGGGGCTGGCGAGAATACCTTACGTGATAATAGGCGGCATCCCCGCCTCGATATGGGGGCGTCCGAGAACGACTCTGGATGCGGACATAGTCCTGGTTTCGGACCAAGAAGAAGTTGAGCAGTTGTTGGTTCAACTGCAAGAATGCGGTTTCCGCGTGCCAGCGATAGTGGCGAGGAAGCTACAGAGGAAGCTGGCAGCGAAAGTAACGTTCGGCAGGCGGTTCTCCGTTGATCTGCGTGTCGCCACCTATTCGTTAGATAGAGAGGCAATAGAACGGGCGAATACCGTCGCCATCTTCGGTGAGCGTTTCGCCATAGCCAGCAAGGAGGACATCATCGTCTACAAGCTGGCACGGTTCGACGACCTTGACAAGGCGGATATCAGAGCCATCGTGTCACGCTGGGGAAAGAAGCTCGACGTGGGCTACGTGCGCGGGGCGTGCCGGCGGCTGGCTGAGGAGACCGGCGATGGCCGGATACCCGCGAATTTGGAGGTTGCGCTAACATGGCTCTCGTAGGGGCGCACGACCCTGTGCCCGAATCGTTTCGTTTCACGGGTGTGCATGAGAGGGAGTTCCGGTGTCTCCCGTAGCCATTATCGGCACCACTTCCTGGGGCACCACTCTGGGCATCATACTCGGCCGTCAGGGAGTTGAGGTCAATCTGTGGGCGCGCACCGTTGACGAGGCTGACCGGCTCAATGCCGACCGCGAGAACAAGGCCCGGCTCCCCGGCTTCCCTTTCCCCCGACAGCTTGGGGTGACGGCCGCCCTGGACGAAGCGCTCTCAGGAGCCGGACTGACTATCCTGGCCGTGCCCTCCCAGACCATGCGGGCCAACGTCCGGCTGGCCCGACCCCACCTGGACCCGGCGACCATCCTCCTCAGCGCTGCCAAGGGCCTGGAGTTGGATACCGCCAAGCGCATGTCGCAGGTCATTGCCGAGGAAGCCCCCGGTCTGGCCTCACGGGTCTGTGTCCTCTCCGGCCCCAACCTGTCCGGCGAGATCGCCCGCGGCCTCCCGGCCACATCGGTAGTGGCCTCCGGCAACAGAGAAGCTGCGATGGAGGCCCAGCGGCTCCTCATGTCGCCCCTCTTCCGCGTCTACACCAACGATGACGTGGTCGGAGTAGAGCTGGGCGGCGCCCTGAAGAACATCATCGCTCTGGGAGCGGGCATGTGCGATGGCCTGGGGTACGGCGACAACGCCAAGGCGGCCTTTATGACCCGCGGCCTGGCGGAGATCACCCGGCTGGGAGTGGCCCTGGGGGCCAACCCGCTCACCTTCGCCGGGCTGGCCGGCCTGGGCGACCTGGTGGCCACCTGTTCCAGCCCCTTGAGCCGCAATCATCTGGTGGGCGTGGAGCTGGCCAAGGGACGTGCGCTCCAGGAAGTCCTGTCCTCAATGCGCCAGGTGGCCGAGGGCGTCCCTACCACCGTGGTCGCCAGTAAGCTGGCCCGCGACCGTGGGGTGGACATGCCCATCGCCGCCCAGATGAACCGCGTGCTGTACGACGGCCTCGATGTTCGCCAGGCGGTGGTGGAGCTTATGGCACGGGACGCCAAGCCGGAGGTGTGGGGGGTGGGTCGTGAGAGCTAGCTTTCCGCGGTCGGTGCTGTACCCGCTGCTGTTCATCGTGTACGGACTGTTCCTCGCGGCGGCTGCAAGTGTGATCCACGAAGCATTCCATGCCGTAGTCGCCATCATGGCTGGTGTGCCCGTATCAGATGTCAGCTTTGGCTGGTACGGAGTTAACCCATCTACGCGCTTTCCAGCCTGGTTCGCAGGGACGGGCCTACAATTGGCCTACTACGCCGGTGGCCTCGGAGCTGGAGCGGTTGTCGCTGGCGTCTACCTGATCACCAGTGCACGACACGAAAGAAGTTGGAACTGGTGGGTATTTTCCTTGCTTATGGCAGTTGTGGCTACGCAGCAGGTTGTCGTGGGGATCCTGTAGGGCGCCTTTCATCAGGCCTACATTGCGAGTGCGGCGGGTGAGAACATCTGGGCGCTATACACTCAGACAGGGTCCCTCTTCTTGGGAGCAGTGCTGCATGTGTGGCGGACGGACAAGGGCCGCCTGGTTTGGCACCGATCCGTACTTGTAATGCAGGCTCTACGAGGAGCTGGGCGTCCCCCGGGCAACGGCTGACCTGATGGCGCGCGAAGCCAAGTCAGAGGAATCGGACGGGCAGGGTGAGGAGGGAAGAAACGTGGAACAACTCAAAGCGAAGGTCTTCATTAGTTGCGGCCAGCAGTCTGAAGCTGAGAGAGAAGCCGCGAAAGAAATGGCCCAAGAGCTTCTCTCTCTGGGTTTTGAACCGTATGTGGCTGTCCAGCAGCAAAGCCTGGGAGGCCTGAAGGAGAATATCTTCAGACAGCTTTCCGATTCAGAGTATTTCTTGTTTGTGGATTTCCGGCGTGAGCAACTTGGGGAATCGGGGCCTTGGAGAGGTTCGCTATTCAGCAATCAGGAACTAGCAATAGCTTCGTACCTGGACCTGAAGTTCATGGGATTTCAGCAGAATGGCGTTGCGCGGGAAGGGGTCTTGAGTTTCCTGCAAGGCAATTGCGTAGGTTTTGACGACCCTGCTGAACTACGCGGGCTAGTTCGTTCCAGGGTAAACGAACTCGAGTGGGTTCCAAACTGGAAGAGCAAGCTGCTACTAGAACGCGATGCTAATGAGAATTCATATGGTTCATTTGTGGGTGGTCCTGTGGACTCAGTCCGTTGGTTCCACCTCAGAGTAAGAAACCTTAGCGCGTACAAAACTGCCGTGGGGTGCAGAGCATACATAGGTAGAGTTGCGAAGCTTGACCACCGATTCATGACTGGCGTACCGCCGGGTTTGGGCAAACCCGACGGAGTCTCGGATGCCTTGGGCACGGTGGGGAAACCCGTGGAACTCAAGTGGGGCGGCTACGTCTTCCCCGACGTAATAATTCCCCCGGGTCGGTCGAGGGACTTGGACGCTGGTTTCATCGAGGCCGACAAACCGAATATCCTTCAATTCAAGTCTTTTAGGGATTCCCCAGAATACGGAGGCTACTTGCAGGGCCCAGATGAATTCGTCGTGACTTACGTCGTCATAAGCGAGAACTTTCCAGAGACCGAACTTTCAGTTGAGGTAACCTTGGGGAACACAATGCAAGACGCTCGGGTCGAACCGCTGTCTGGCGCTTGAAGTGGCGCTGGATTGCTCGCAACCAGAGGTTGGCGGCCATGAACTGGAGAGGGCACAAGAAGCTGCTCATGAAGGACGCTGAGTTCAAGGCCGAGTATGACGCGCTGGACCTAAAATGCGCACTCGCCAGAGAGTTGATCCGGCTTAAGCTGTCGCAAGGGCTGACCAAGAAACTGGCCAGCTGGACAAGCACTCTGCTCTTGCCTTCGCAAGGTCGCACTTCCTCCCTCTCACCCCTCCGCATGAATGCCGCCTTTGATCGGTCCGGCAAGCTGCCGCCCAATCGTGGTAGACTGGCTAGTGGCATTATCTGATGGGGAGTCATCGTTACATGAGCTACCGGGCTGTTATTTTCGACCTCGATGGTACGTTGCTGGACACGCTGCAGGACCTCGCGGATACCACCAACACGGCGCTGGGTAAGCTAGGTTTTCCGAAGCATGAGACGGAGGCCTACAAGCTCCTCGTCGGCGAGGGGAGGGAGGCGCTGGCTGCGCGCTCGCTTCCGGAGGACCAGCGGAACGACGCCACGGTGGCCAGGCTCGTGGCCATCATCAACGAGGAATACACTCAGCATTGGGCGGACAACACGCGTCCTTATCCGGGAATACCGGGACTGCTGGACGAGCTGGCTCGACGGAAGGTCAGGCTGGCGGTACTGTCGAATAAGGCCCACGTGTTCACCGAGCTTATGGTGACGCAGATGCTGTCAACTTGGCGTTTCGATATGGTGCTAGGGGCCTCAGCATTCCTTCCCAAGAAGCCCGACCCTGCGGGCGCACTGCAGATTGCGCAACACCTTGGTATCCGCCCTGCCGAGTTCCTCTATCTGGGCGACTCCGGTATCGATATGGAGACGGCGGCCAGAGCGGGGATGTACCCGGTAGGGGCGCTGTGGGGCTTCCGTTCGGCGGACGAGCTTCTGGCCAGCGGCGGGAAGGCTCTCGTCGGGGCGCCGCACGAGCTTCTCATGTTTGTCGACGAGGGGTAGTGTTGGGCAGTGCATAGTTGACCGTGAGCGGGCTGGTGTCCTTGGTATTGTGACGGCTTCGTCGAATCTCCGGCATATACCATCTCCAGACCAAACTTATGCGCGCAGGGTAAGTGTGGACACCTAAGTAGTAACTCGTTGGAGGTATTGACATGTTATGGCACTTGCGATATTGTATCTCCAGGCCGACGTTGCGAAAAGGGCGGCGATTGTGCGCCTGTTCGCAAACTGTGGGGAGTACTTAGGTTGGGTTGTGTGGTGGAGGAGGAGGTGTCGTGCCAGATGTATTAGGAGTTGGGGCTTGGGCAGCCCCGGGTGGAGGAGAATACGGTGTTGAAGAGAATGCGGCGCAATGGTGTGGTCGTATCGTCACTGATCACTCTGGTGTTTGTTCTTGTGTCTACGTTTCTACCCTTTGCGCCGGTAGCGATGGGTGTGGGACCGGCTCTGCAGCCCCCCAACAAGCCGATTTATGTGCTCGGTGAGACAGTCACCGTGCCTGGGTATGTAGACTTCGCTCAGGGTGAGGACTCCACCAAAGCGACTGTTACCCTGGTCATCTCCGGGCCACAGCCCGTGAGCTGTCAGCTTCCGGTAATCCCTGGTACGTATAATCCCTACTATCATGCCGTGAAGTGTCCGTATGCGAACATCAGCGTAACAGTGACCGGGGAGGGTAGCTGGGGCTATGGTTACGGCTATGGCACTGCGGTCAAGAAGTTGACCTATGTGATCAAATGGACTCCCCCTGTATTCCTGGACCCGCCTCCGGTATTCAAGATTATCCCCGCCTGGGATGAGGCCTTCGTAGTGCCGACGCCTCTACCGACGGCCACCCCTACGCCGGGCGGCCCGGCTGAGCTGCCTGGCAGCACCCTCGCCTTCGCCATACCTGGGCTGCCGACTCCGATCCCGGACCCGAATGCGGCGCCCGACCTGCCGAGCTTCGTAGAGGTATTCACGGTGCCGACGCTGCCAACGCCTACGCCTCAGGCCGGCGTAGTGGACCTGCCAAGCACTACCCTGGCATGGACCATCCCTACGCCTCCTACGCCTATCCCGGACCCCAATGCGCCGGCGGACTTGCCTACGACGACCGAAGTCTTCGGAATTCCTCAGGTCCCGACCCCTACGCCCATAGCGGGGATACCCGTATTGGGGCAGACCCCCGATGTAACCAAGGTGTTCGATGTGCCCGGTGGGAAGGTGCCTGAGGGCATCACTACTGACGGAACGAACTTCTATATGCTGGTCAACGGGGATACCTGGGATGCCAGCGACCTTCTCCTCAAGCTGGACGCCAGCGGTAACCAGCTCAGTGCGCTCCCGGTGCCCCCGTCGTCGGGCGCCGGCAACACTACCCGCGCTGAGGGCATTACCTATTTGGGCGGGTTCCTATATATCTCCAACAACAGTGTATGGCCGCCCAAGATCATGAAGGTGGACCCCGCAGACGGGAGCCGGAAGTCCGAGTTCGATGCTCCCAACTGGAACAACATCCGGGGCATCGCTAATGACGGCACTCGCCTATGGCTGGCCAACGAGTGGGGCAACCAGATCTTCAAGGTGAGCACCGGTGGTACGTTGCTGGACACCGTCGGGACGGGAGGTTTCTTCAACTTTAACGCCATGGCCTACAATGGTGCCTTGTTCGCCGCGCAGGCCGACAAGGTGGGCGCCTGGAGCAAGGACACGAAACAAAGCCTGGGCACCTGGACCACTTCTATTCTCGACATTCGGGGGATGGTCTTCAAGGACAATGCCCTGTATCTCGCTGACGTTGACACTCTTGCGGTCTACAAGTCGCAGCCGCCTGTGCTTATTGATGTGACCAAGGACCCCACGGGCATGGCGTACGACGGGGTCAACTTCTACATCTCCGTAGATGGGACGCCGAAGGACAAGATCCTGGTGGTCAATCCGGCAGACGGCAGCCTGGTGGCGTCTTACGATGCCCCTGACGACAAGACCGGTGGCCTGGCGTACCTGGGTACGAACCTGTACGTCTTGAGCAACGCCAACCGGACGATCTTCAAGCTCAACAAGGACACCGGCGCTCAGGTTGCCAGCTACTCTGGTCCGGGCTGGACGGACCTGACCGCCCTGGCCAGCGATGGGGCAGACCTGTTCATAGGCCAGAAGCAGAGCAGGGACATTTATGTAAGGACTCCAACCGTGCAGGGCACACTTACCGACAAGGGGCAGGTGTGGGACTGGGACAGCCCTCTGGACGGGTACCAGGCGCTGGAGTACCGAGCCCTGACCAGCGAGTTGGTTTCTGCCTTGCTGGGTGATATTGCGCACTTCCAGAAGAGCGACGGCAACTACCTCGGGAAGTGGGCTACTTCTCTAGGGGACATAAGGGGTCTGGCCTTCATCGGCGATGTGCTCTATATGGTTGAACTGGAGACGCAGAAGGTATACAAGGCATCCATCCCGTCGGGCATCTCGGTCACCAACGAGCCGCACGACATGGCGTACGATGGGACCAACCTGTACATCGTGGTGGACGCAGCGCCCAAGGACAAGATACTGGTAGTCAACCCGGCTGACGGATCGCTGGTGAAGTCCTTTGACGGGCCTTCCGACAAGGTGGACGGGATCGCGTTCTTGGGCACTAGCCTCTACGTGTCGGACAACACCGGGAACCAGCGGCATGTTCGCAAGGTGAACAAGGACGACGGCTCTCAAATAGAGGAGTACATCGCTCCGTTCAATGGCTGGAACGACGTGTCGGCCCTCGCCAGCGATGGCACGAACTTCTTCGCTGGCCGTCCCAATGACAACGGCATGAGCCGGAATAAGGGGACGGACCTCACAGAGCTGAACTGGTACTGGGGCGATTGGAACGACCCACGTACTCAGACTACGGGCCTGACCTACAACTCTTCGACCCAGGAGCTCTTCGCTGTGGACGGCAGCAAGAAGAAGGTCGTCCGCCTGAGCAATACGGTGAACTACAAACAGGCCTGGACCCTGTCCTCCGCCGGGCCTGATCCTCTCAAGCTGACGGACGCTCGGGGCCTTGCCTTTATAGGTGATGTCCTGTACATTGCTGATGCGGCCACCAAGAAGGTATACATGGGCGGGATTCCCACGGGCCTGCAGATAACTAACGAGCCTCAGGACCTGGCGTACGACGGGACAAATCTGTATGTCGTCGTGGACGCCCTGCCCAAGGATAAGATACTGGTGGTGAACCCTGCTGATGGCGCGCTGATTCGCTCCTTCGATGCGCCTAGCGATAAGGTGGATGGCATCACCTATGTGTCCAGTGGTTTGGACGCAGGGGTGTATGTGACGGACAACGCTTTGGACAACAATCAGCGGCACATCAAGCAGATTGACTCGGTGACCGGCCTGGTGCTCAATGAGTTCGTCAGCCCAGACGGATGCTGCGTTGACAGCACTGGTCTGGGGAGCGACGGCACCAACCTCCTGGTGGGGCGTGGCGAGAGACGAATCGACCACGTGAAGACCGATGGGACTATTCTGCACACGTGGTGGGGCGACTGGAACGACCCGCGCACGGAAAGCTCGGATGTAGCCTACCGGTCGTCGAGCCAGGAGATCTTCGCCATGGACGCCTCCAAGAAGAAGATCGTTCGCATGGACAACCAGGCCATGTACAAGCAGGCCTGGACCGTTACGCTGGCTGACGTGCGCGGCATGGCCTTTGTGAACGGCGAGCTTTACCTGGCTGACACGGCCACAAAGAAGATATACAAGTCGTCCATTCCCAGCGGTATCCAAACGACCAAGATCCCTCAGGGCATTGCCTACGACGGGACCAAGTTCTACGTAGTTGTGGATGCCCTACCGAAGGACAAGATCCTGGTGATCAATGCGGCCGATGGCAGTTTGGTGACGTCTTTCGATGCCCCCAGCAGCAAGATCGATGACATCACTTACCTGGGCACCAAGCTGTGGGTGGCGGACAACGAAGCTGATCTATACAACCAACGGTACCTGAGGCAACTGTCGCCGACTGACGGCGTTGCGACGGGGGTGGAGTGGATGGGCCCGGCCGGCGGGCACGAGGACATCACCAGCCTGACCAGCATTGGGACCAACCTTGTTGCGGGGCGCCGCAACAGTCTGGAGATCTACGTCATTCAGCCTGGCGACGGCACTGTGCTCAACCAGTACTGCTGTGGCGGGAACATGCCTGCAGGGTACACAGGCCATATGGGCCTGGCCTACAATAGCACGAGAGAGAAACTGTTTGGAGCTGAGGGCAGCAAGATAGTGCGGATGAGCACCCAGGGCTTTTGGGAGAAGACCAACACGACCACGCGCCTGGACATCCGCGGTCTGGTGTTTGTGGACGGCGTGCTGTATTTGGCCGATGCCGATTCGGAGTCGGTGTACAAGGCGGCTATTCCCGCGCCGGTGGTTACGGTGAGCACGGACCCGCTGGACATGACATCCGATGGCACGAACCTCTACATCTCTGTGGACGGAAGTCCCAAGGACAGGATCCTGGTGGTCAACCCGGCGGACGGCACCGTGATAAGGGACTTCAATGCTCCGGGTGACGGGGCAGAGGGCATGACGTTCATCGGTCAGGACCTTTACGTTTCCACCTATGAAGCGAACCAGTATGGAGGGTGGGAGAGCAAGATCCACAAGGTCAACAAGGTGACTGGAGAGGTTCTGGACTCGTTCTTGAGTGATGTCGGGGAGGTCGGCGCTCTGGCGCCGGGGTCCACCTCCGGGAAGATGATCGTCGGGCCGAAGTGGGCGGGGTCTCCTCTGATTGTCATGGATCTGACGACGCTCCAGAAGGAGTGGCTGTGGGGGTTGCCTGTGTTCGGCGTGGACGCTTTGGCCACGGGGAGCCTGTACGCGGTCAGCCAGGGTCAGTTGCTCAAGATTGACAAGGACCAGCAGAATAACTATGTCGTCGCGGACCAGCGCATGCTGACGAGTGGCTCGATGGTGACAGGCATGGCGTTTGTTGGAACGACGCTATACCTGGCGGACGACTCAACAAACCGTATTATGGCATCTACGGCTCCGGGGAAATCGCCGGAGAGGACTACCAAGGGACAGTACTCGGCGACGCTGAAAGCCCAGCTTCCTAACAAGCCGTTGGTGGTGAGCGACCCGGCGCAACCGTTCGAGCTCAAGAAGATCGAGCAGGTAAACGTTACCATTACGCAACCTCAGAACGGCGCTGCATTCTCTACGCCGGATGTCACCGTAAGCGGTACGGTGAATGACCCGTCCATTAAGCAGGTGTTCCTGGGGTTGGAGCTGCCCTGGTTCGAGATATTGAAGGACAATGTGGAGAATGCGGCTGTTTCCAACCAGTGGGTCCGCGATCCCTTGTGGCACCGCACGGACAAAGGCAAGGCTAGCAGCCCCAACTTCTCGTGGTACTATGGCAGAGAGCCGCAGATGGACTACGAGACCGGTGGACTCAACTCAGGCGCTCTCACGTCATGGGAGGTCGGACTTGGCGAGGAAACTGCGTTGGACTTTGCGACCTGGTATAACACGTGGCCGGGCGTAGACGCCGACAAGAAGAAGGTGCAGGTGTACGGCGCGCTGGGTCCGGTCGGGCAAGAGGTCACCCAGTGGTGGACCGTCGCCCAGATCGTGGACTTCATATGGTTCGGAATGCCTGAGCCGCTGGACAAGGCTCCTGGTTTCCAGTGGGTGCAGGTTGAGCCGGCCAAGTACAACTACAACGGTGTGCCGCAGCCGGAGTTCACATGGGTGCACCTTAACCTGGCTGACTTCAAGGGACAGAACGTGAAGGTCCGGTTCTTCTTCGATACGGTTGTCCCCGGTCCCAGGAATGGGTTGGAAGGGTGGTACGTGGACGACATCGTGGTGGCGGGCTCCGGCGCCAAGGGCAAGCCGGTCACTGTGGGCGCTGGTGGCGTATTTACGACCACGGCTACCCTGGCGGACGGCGTCAACACCATCAAGGTGAAGGCTATTAACCAGTACACCGACCCGCCGTTGAGCGATGAGGACATCGTGGTGGTCACACTCGACCAGACGCCGCCCCAACTGTGGTTTGGGCCTGTGCAGAGCCCGACCAACTCTCCGGCGCAGAGCGTTACGGTGTTCTTCAACGAGCCTAACGGAAAGATGTTCACCCTGGAGCGGACCACGGCGGCCGGCACTATCGTCCTCGCCGTGGACAACAACCCGCCGAGCAGCGGCCAACTGCAAAAGACCGTATCCCTTGTTGAGGGTGTCAACACTCTCACGGCTACTTTGGAGGACAAGTCTGGCCTGATAAGCACAGCCCAGACGGTCATCCTGCTGGACACGGACCCGCCGGTCCTGACGGTGCTGGATACTGTGTACCCCGTGGGTAAGGTGTCGGCCCGCGCTGGCACGGCGACTCAGAAGGGTGACCCGGTCATCATACAGATGAACGCGGCAGACCCGGCGGCGGGCGTCAAGGAAGTGGCCTTGATCATGCCTGGCAACCCGCCTGTGGTCGTGCCTGCATTGTGGGCCGGGCCGGCGAACCAGGCGCCGCAGGGCATGGATAGTGTGCCCGAAGCCATACGGAACTCGTGGGGCGCTACCGGCCAGTACGTCCTGCCCTTCCGGGTGCCTCAGGGCGCGCCTCCAGGTGGATACACTCTGGGAATCCGGGCTACTGACTGGGCAGGGAACACGTTCAATGGAACGGTTAACGTTCAGATAGCGGCAGTGTTGTCAGCCTTCAACTCCTATCTGATGCCCAAGTGGAACTTGATGTCCTTGCCGCTTATTCCGGACAGCGCACTCTACGCGGCTGACCAGAACAACAGTCAGATCAAGAAGCTCACGGCAGGGGTGAACGGGCTGAGGAAGGTCTGGTACTACAATGCCGCAGAGGCTGACCCGACGAAACGGTGGAAGATCTTCGAGCCTGCGCTGGCTCCTGAGCTGAGCAACCTGGATGTGATGGAGACGGGCAAGGGGTACTGGGTGTACATGGACCCGAGTGTGTATCACATGTCGCCTCCTCTGGGGCCGGGTCTGCCTCAGACGCCCGATCCCATGAGGCTGAGCTACAATGGTCAGTTCTTGGAGCCAGCTACGGTGCCACCTAGCTATCCTCAGGCTGAGGGCTGGAACTTGCTGGGCTTCCACTCGGAATGGCCAAGGGACGCGAGCAAGTACCTCGGTGGCCTGACCTACACCGGTGGAATTGGCCGAATCTGGGCGAGCCTGCTGCGCTACGACAACTTGATCAGCTTCGATTTCGAGTCGGATGCGCCGCCGCAGATCGTCCTGGGTGGGTTTGCCTCTCTGGATGAGGCCACGAAGATGGAGCCTGGTCAAGGGTTCTGGGTGTTCGTCACGGCTGCGGGCAAGAGTGTGACCCCGTAGGCGGAGGTGTTGAGGACTAGCGGGTAGATGGCGGATAGTGGTGGTGGGGTCGAGGTGAAGTAGTGTTCGGGAAGCCCCCTTCCCGTGGCGGTAATGCCATGCCGGGAGGGGGCTTCCTTTAAGCTAAGGTAGCTTGTATTGCGCGAGCGCGCTGGAGGGTTGTGGGGGTGACTGAGTGAGGGTGGGTGAGCGGATATGAAGAAGCTGTCTTGGGTGATGGCATTGTTTGTGGTGGCGGCGGCCCTCTTGCCGGTGTTGCCGGTGGGCGCGGTGCCACCTCAGCCCCATCGTTTCTATGGCAATGTTTCCGTTGGCGGCGCGGGCGCGATTGACGGCCTTCCTGTGAGCGCGCGCATCGGGGGTATTCTGTACGCCCAGACAGCTACTTTGTCGGTAGCAGCGACCGACCCTGGGACAGGCCAGCCTGTTACCTTCCGGTACGGCGCGCCAACGGATAGGGTCTTTACTGTGCCGGGTGATGATAGCGACACGCCGGCTAAGGATGGGGGACGCACCGGGGAGGTCATACAGTTCTTCGTGGACCAGGCCCTGGCGGGTTCGTTCACGGGATGGGAGCTGGGGGGGAGCAACAGGCTGGACTTGAGCGTCGACGCATCATTTGCTCTCAAGGCTACTGTTAGCGTTACTCCGGCATCCGTGATAGCGGGACAGCCCGTGACGGCGCAGGGCATGGTGAAGAACCTGGGTGAGATTGCGGTGTCCGCTGCTACGGTGGAGGTGAACTGGGGCGATGGCGGCACTTCTTCGACTTCGTCCATAGGGGACGGGTCCTACCAGACCGGGCACACGTATGCGCAGGCAGGGTCCTATACCGTCACGGCTACGGCCAGCAAGGGTGGCTATGTGCGGGGGGGCGCTGCAGCGGGTCTAACCGTGACGCCTACGCCCACGCCTACCGCTACCGCCAGTCCTACGCCTACCGCTGTGCCGTCCGGGCCGCTGACGTGTACTCTCGTTCTGTCGCCTTCGCCTTCGGTGGTAGGTCAGGAAGTGACGGCCTCGGGCACAGTCAAGGACGAGGCGGGCGCCGGGGTTGTGGGCGCTCAGGTGCAGATATGGTTTGGAGACAATGGGGCAACGGAGACGTCGTCAGCGGTGGGCGGCGCGTATGCGGTGGTGCATACTTATGTGGTTGCGAAGAACTTCTATACCATTGTGATGACGGCTGCCAAGGCGGGGTACACGAACTGTGGCACGGGCGAGCCGCACACAGTAAGCGAGGTGCCCACTCCCACGCCGACGGCTACGGCAGCGCCGGCTACGGCGACGCCGACACCAACCCCTACTGTAACACCGACGCCTGTCCCGCAGACCACTGTTACTGTCGGGCAGATCACATTGGCCCCTTCGGCGAGCGGGCAGGTGCCCGTCACCGTTTCGAACATTCCGGCGTCCGGCGTGGCAGGGTTTAATCTGCTTGTATCCTTCGACACGGCTGTCATCAGCATGGACGCCGTTACGGGTGTATCTGGCGGTGACAGCCCCTTCACCGGGGTCCCGACGTTTAATGTGGACGGTAACGCGGGCACGGTCACCTTGACCAACGGCGTGGCGGTAGGGCCTACGTCCGGCTCAGTCGTTGTGGCTAGACTCAACGTGACGGCTGTGGGCGGTGATGGGTCCAGTACGGTCCTGACCTTAACTGTGACGGAGTTGACGAACAATGACCTGAACGAAATCACGCCGCGCGCCGCTGTCAACGGAAGCGTGACGGTCTCCGGGGCCACGCCGACTCCAACGGCTACTGCGACGCCCACGGCTGTCCCGGCGACGCCGACTCCAACGGCTACTTCGACGCCCGCGCCGGTGCCGACGGACACGCCAGTTCCGGGTGCCACGGTGACCCCCGCCGCTACATCTACGCCTGTACCCACGGCGACGGCTACTTTGACACCCACGCCGACGGCCACTGCTACAGCGACGCCCACGCCTACGGCGACAAATACTCCTACACCAACGCCGACAGGGACTCTCACGCCTACACCTACAGCGACGTCTACGGCTACTCCTACACCGATGCCGACGGGTACGGCCACGCCGGCGACTCCGACGGCCACGGCAACCGCTGAGCCGGGACCCGGCCCTGGCCCTGGTCCGGGACCTGGTCCGGGTGTGACGCCGACGGCCACTCCAGTGACTCCGACGGCAACGCCAACTGCGGTAGCCTCGCCTACGGCCACAGCTACGCCGACAGTCGGGCCGCCCACGGCGACGCCGGCCCCGGTGGTCACTGCCACGGTGACGCCTACACCCGGACAAGCGGTGTGCACGGCGAGCGGGCTGAACATTTCGCCATCGGCGCCCGTCGCGGGCGCTCCGGTGACCATATCGTTCCGAGTGACCAACGCTGGCCTGGCAGCCGGTAACTGTGCAATTCCGGTTACGGTAAATGGGGTTGTTGTGGATACCAAGAGTGGCTCACTAGCCCCGGGGGCTTTCCGCGATGACAGTCTTTCTGTTACCAGGAACGCCGCCGGGACCTATACGGTAACGGCTGGCGGACTAACCGGCAGTTTCACCATATCTGGGCCGGATGTTAAGCTCGTGCCGCCCCTGTCGGTAGTGCCGAGGACCGTAGGTCCAAGGGATGCGGTGGAAGCCTCGGCCATTGTGAGGAACGATGGTGGCGCCCCTGGGCCGTACGCTTACACGTTCAGGGTGGCTGGGGTCGCCGAGGGAACGGCGAGCGGGCAGTTGAACCCCAAGGCGGAGGAATTCCTGTCGTTTACCGCGAGCCGGGGAGCAGCGGGGACTTACGCGGTCTCTTTGGACGGACTGAGCAGCGACTTCACCGTCATCGCGCCGGTAGTGGTGACATTGACTCGCCAGACGACCATCACCGCGGCAACGACAACAGCCAAGGGGGCGGATGGCGCCACGCTGGAGTTGACGGGTGACAAGGTGGAGGCGAAGGAGGCCAGCGAGGCGGACAGGGCAAGGGGCGTGCTCATGACGTTCGACATCCCTGTCAAGCTGGACGTTGGAAAGGGCCTGGACTCGTTCACTGATGCGACTACGGGGATCAAGGTTGAGAAGAACCGCATTGAGATACCAATGCGTGATGCCAGCGGCGAAGTGCAAATGCGCTTGGTCGCTGAGACCGAGGACATTGTTGGCACTGGCACCGGTGCTGTGGCCAAGGTGAAGAAGCTTTCTCTGCAGACGGTGGAGAAGGTTACCGATCTGAGCAAGGATGATTCCTCGGTCGGCAAGGTGACCGCGAGCTTTACCGCGGACCTGAAGAAGCTCCCCCAAGGGGCCAAGGTCGAGGTGACGCCCAAGAAAACGCTGTCGAGTGAGGCGAAGGCTGGCTTTGAGCTGATGGCCCAGGGAGACAACACTACCATTGCCGACGTAGGCGCCGCCATCGAGGTCAAAAGGGAGAACCTACAGAACGGGGTTGATGTCGGCGAGGTGAACCTGAAGATGTGCGTCGGGGCCGAGTGGGTGGCCAAAATGGGTGGGGTGGAGCGCGTGAAGGGATCGCGCATGGCCGACGACGGCAAGAGGGAGTTCCTGCAGACGGACTATCTGGGAAAGGATGGGCAGGGCAGGGACTGCTTCAATCTGAAGTCGCCCAATGGCTTCTCTGTATTTGCGCTGATGGCTGTGGTACCGCGTGTCGGGTTGTTCGAGATAAGCCAGGTCCGCGTAGAGCCAAATGCCGTCTTGCCTGGGCAGCAGGTCAGAGTGTCCATGGCGGTGACGAACAAGGGGACGGCTGCCGGGACGTTCAACGCAGTGCTTTCTGTGAACGACGTTGCTGAGGGCACCAAGGTGGTTACTCTGGCTCCTGGCGAGACCACCAATGTGCTGTTCGTCGTGGTGAAGCGAGAGCCTGGCACGTACCGGGTGAGGGTGGACGGCGTTGAACAGACCTTTGTTGTGATGGTAACTTCGACGGAGGTCAAGGCAACCTACTCGAACCTGCAAATGCCGCGGGTGCAAGTCTTGCCTGGTGGTATTGTCAGGATCATGGTGGACGTGACCAACTCTGAGGACCAGCCAGGAAAGACAGATGTTGTCCTCAAGGTGAACGGACTTGTTGAGAAGAAGGAGTCTATCTTCTTGGTTGCCCGGGAGAAGAAGACGGTAGAGTTTACGCTGACACGGGACGCAGCCGGTGACTACGGCGTTGAAGTGAGCGACTCGACTGGCCAGGTGAAGCTGGTGGGCCAGTTCAAGGTAGTCAAGGCGGCGGAGCAGGCGAAGTTCGCCATATCGAACCTGAAGGTCGAGCCTGGTAGCGTGAAGTCGGGCGGCACTGTGAGGGTGACGGTGCAGTTGGCGAATGAGGGTGACGTCGCGGGGTCATACGTCGTGCACCTGAAAGTGGACGGCGTCGAGGTCGAGAGCAAAGAGGTTACCGTCGAGGGTCGTTCGGGTGTGCTGGTGACCTTCTCTGTGGCGGCTGGGGCCGCAGGCCGCGAGTACCGGGTAGATGTGCAGGGCGACGAGCCTGAAGAGTTGCTAAGCGGGACCTTCAGTGTGGCGAAGGGGGCAAGCTTCCCTGTGGTAGTCCTGGTAGTCTTGATTGGGCTGGCTGTGCTTGCTGCTGGCGCCTACCTGCTGGTGGCGAGGCGGAGGCAGGCGGCTGCGTAGTGTCCTGACGCTGCCAAGCGGTGACTAAATGAAAAGAGGGGGCCACCCGTCCGGTGGCCCCCTCTTCTTTGGCGGGAGGATTTGTGCTGGCAAGTAGTGGCGGCGGCGGACTTCTACTTGACTTCGAACCCTGCCTCTGATAACGTGGGTTTCCGAAGTGAGGTCAGGAAAGGAGCAGAAGGCTATGACGTCATCTCTGGAAGGGATAACCGTCTTGGACCTGAGCCGGGACCCGCCGGGGGTCTTCGCGACCATGATGCTGGGCGACCTGGGGGCTGAGATCATCAGGGTCGAGGAGCCACCGGCGCCTCCCACACCGCCACCACCCGGCGCCCGCCGTCCGGTCATGGAGCGCCACTCTCCCTTTAACGCCCTCGCCCGGAACAAGAAGAGCATCTGCCTGGACTTGAGGAAGGACGATGCCCGGCAGGTTTTCCACAAGCTGGCGGCGAAAGCCGATGTCGTGGTGGACCAGTTCCGGCCCGGAGTGACCAAGCGTCTCGGCGTTGACTACGATACCCTGAAGCACCTCAACCCTCGCCTCATTTACTGCGCTGTCACCGGCTACGGTCAGGACGGCCCCTACCGGGACCTGGCGGCCCACGACATGAACTGTATCGCCACAGCCGGGGTGCTGTCCATCATCGGTCGCAAGGAAGGACCCCCCATCCCGCCCAGCAATCTCCTGGCTGATTTCGCAGGCGGCCCGCAGGTTGTGGTCGGCATACTGGCGGCGCTCCTGGCCCGAGAGAGGACGGGGAGAGGGCAGTTCGTGGACGTGTCCATGACCGACACGGTGGTATCGCTGCTGACGGGCCAGTTGTCATCGTACTTCGCCGGCGGCCGGCCCCCCGAGAAAGGCCGAGGCGTTCCTAATGGGGAAATGCCCTACATCACTGTATACAGGACCAAAGACGGCAAGTACCTCAGCCTGGGTTGCATCGAACCCAAGTTTTGGGCGAACCTGTGCCACGCTCTGGGCCGGGATGACCTTACCCCCCTTCAGCAAGACGAGTCAAAGAGAGAGGTGCTGTTCTCCGTCCTCGGTCAGACGTTTCTG